>Ga0181597_10000328_pt1 | contig 51860 bp, 43 predicted proteins | sample 041ome_5_FD_148647 | JGI IMG/M metagenome (GOLD analysis project Ga0181597, IMG submission 148647) | Coastal salt marsh microbial communities from the Groves Creek Marsh, Skidaway Island, Georgia - 041403US metaG (spades assembly) | ecosystem: Environmental > Aquatic > Marine > Intertidal zone... | reverse complement strand
CTATATACAGGTGCATTATTTTGTTAGCTGACGGCTGTTTCGGTTTCCATGCCAGTTCCCTTCTTTTGTCGAAGCTATCTCCAGTCAATCTTGGCAGTCCTCTTCTCCAGGTCCACGAACACCGAGGCGTGTTGAAACTCCCGCTGAAACGTCCACCCTTTCTGAACTGCATCGCCCTGCGGCGGTCCTAACGGTTTGTCGAACTGAGGATACCAGTCCAGCGATCCGTCATTCACGGTCCACCCCCAGCTGTAACAGAAATAACAGTTCGGCTCGGCCCCCACGAGAAAACACGCCAACGGAAACGTGATCTCCTCTCGAGCCATTCGCAGAACTTCCTCATGCGGAAGATTTTTCATCTTCCCCGTCCTCCACTCCGCCAGAAAACGAGGCCACCCCTTGAAAACGATCACCTTTCCATCTTTCGCGGCAGCGCGCATGGTCGTGATCGTGTTGGCCATGTATTCCTTGCTCTGCACGCGAAGGCGGTCGAAGTCATCCACCATGGCACCATCAGTCACCGGCAAATACTCCTGCCCCAGTTGTCCACGTTGACCATCATGACCATGCAGCGGATTAAAGAGTATGAGTTTTTCGGGCCCCATCTTCTTTTTGGCGTCCTTCAGCATCGCAAACATGGCAGCGTCCATGGCGGCAGCCTGCTCCTTCCCGACCACCTTGCTCAACGCTCCTCCCGGAGTTCCCGCAGTCGCCCCGTCTACAAAAATGCCGTCGCACTCGTATTCATGGACGGCATCGGCGGCGGCGTCGGACCACCAGTTTTGAACCTCCTTGCGGGTCAGATCGAACCACTTGATGATCCGATCCTGTTGCCCGTTTCTTTTTTGCGTCTGAATGATGTAGTCACCCGGATAGGCTGCGTTCGATATTTTCGATTGATGCTTCGGTTTATCGCTGGCCCAGTAGAACAAGACCTTCGCTTTGGGATTGCGTTTCTTGATGGCGCGGGCGGCTTCGGCTGTGAACAGTTCCGCGCTCCCCTTGCTGTCTCTGGGGAGAGGACCGGCAGTGAGCGTGATGAAGTTGAAGCGTTTTGCAATGATGTCATATTGCTCGGGCGTAAGTCCCTCGCCGATACCAAAGTGAACAGACACCGGTACTCGGTCCCAACTGAATTCCGGAAGTTGGTCGCGTGTGGGCTCCTGTGCTAGAACCTGACCGGCGGCGATGGCTGTGAAAACAATCATACCCAACAGATGGATAATCCTCATACTATAGTTCCTTATCGAGCATCACTTACTTGAATTTCGTGTTGCCAACATTGGTCATCACAGAGCATTAGACCGGGATTTCCCAGATGGATTCTTCGGCGGCACTTACGCAGTACCGTCGGGTTGCTTCATGGCTATCGTAACTTGTGCAACGATCCATTTCGACATATTTCATCCTTTCTCGGACCGTTTTGTTCGCCTTGTCAGGCAAAATATCGCCAAAATCGAGCCTCCGCGCGGACTCCGATCGCAGCACGCTCCTGATTGGTGACAATTTCTGTACGATCATGTCATCACCCCGAGTCCAGCGACAGCGGTGTTCGTTTCAACCGTTCAATCCTGCGCAGGATCTCTCGGAACAGCGGACGAGGGATCGCCACCTCGGCCAATTGAAATGTCACATAACGGGCGTGACGCACGATCTTCGCCCCGATCTTGATCAGCTTCTCACGCAGTGTCGTCAGCGACCAATGCCGGACACGCTTTGGCAGAACCAACCGCCTCAGAAAATTGGCCAAATTGTAGGCCAGCGAAAACAGTTGCAATCGCACCTGATTGGCAATGAAGCGGTGGCAGGACAGTCGTGTCCATTTCAAAGCGTACTTTCCTTCCTTGATCCATTGTTCGGCGGTTCCCCGCTGATTGTAGAACCGGACCAAGTCACCGGCCCAGTCATTCAGGTTGGTGACGATGAATCCCACGCGCGGATACAGTTCCCCGCGATGCCACTCCACCTTGGCCACGACTCGTCTAGATCTTTCCCAAGTCGCCGCCCGATACTCGAAAGAGGTGAAGTGGACGACAGGTTTTCTCGGCGGTCGCCCCACCGGACGCTTGAGCAAAAAAGCGATCTCACCGTGCAGGATGTTGTTGGCAGGTAGCCGGATGGCGTACTGATAGCCTTGTTGTTCGAGGTATTCGTAAATCTCCGGCTTGGCAAAACCGGCGTCTCCCCGGAACAATCGTTTTTTCGTGTTCTGGTATCGCTTCAAAATCGGCTCCAGCACGTTCCGCCAGTGGTCCGCACTGTGCACCTGGCCTTCCCGCAACAACGCGCCTTCCAGATCGCCGAACTGGTTGAAGCAGAACAGCGGATGGTAGCAGGTGCATTCGTAATGGCCGTTGTAGGCCGTCCCTTCCTGTCGGCCGTGTGTGGGACTGACCGAACTGTCCATGTCGAGAATAATTTCGGTGAGCGGCTTCCGCTGCCGCACTTGATCGATCCAGCGTCCCGGCAGGTCCATGATCTCAATCAGGTTCTCGGGATCAGCGAGCACCTCTGTTTCAAAGCGTCCCACCTGGCTGGTGGACGCAGCCATTTTCTCAGTGGCCCGTCCTCCAACAACTCGCCGCATCGCAGGATCGACGCACAGCCGTTCGGCGTCGTTGGTGTCTTCGTAACCAGCGAGACGACTGTAGACAGATTGCCGTAGCAATGCCATGAGTGAGTGCCGTGTATTCTGACCGGTGCGGGGATCTTGCAGAGCCAGATCCTCCACCATGGCAGTCAATCCCAACACTTCGTCGAGTTCCCGATAGGCCAGCAACCCAGCATCACTGGTGACGTTGGCTCCGTGGAATTCAAGGCGAACTCGGCCGTCAAAATCGACTCGTAAGGCGTCGTTTTTCCTTTCACCCATCGGATTCCCTCCTCCACGAGCTGTCAGCGTTCCGCACACCCCTGGTTTTAGCGACTCAAACCGACAATGGGAACACCCCGCAATAGTTTCCAACTGGGAAATGCGGGAGAAAATTTATTCGCGCAATCACGGCGCAATCGCCCCCCTTCTAAAATCCGGGGCATGAGTAACACAAAGCATCAAACGGAATCGGAGCAACTGCTGCTGCCAGCAAGTGAGGCAGCCCGGTTGCTGGGTATCTCCAAACGCCACTTGCACACGCTCAACGTCTCTGGCCGGCTGCCGAGACCGATCCACCTTGGGCGATCCGTTCGCTGGAATGCAGAGGAGTTACGCGCCTGGATCGCGGCTGGCTGTCCCGAACGCAACGCATGGGAGGAATCAGTACGGCATTGATGCCGTTGGGGGCATGGCGTTTGGTGCCAGCTGGGACTTGTCATTTCCAGTCGCCGGGTTCGAGACCCGGTGCCTCCAATAAAAAAACGCCCGCCGGTAAACCGACGAGCGCCAGCTAGGACTTGTCATCCGTAATTGTATCTCTGGCGTGGTTCTGCGGCAAGCCGGCATTCAACTGAAGGAGTCTTTGAATGTCATTTCAGAATCCGCGCAAGAAGCGCAACAATCGTGCCCCCGAATTCGGACAAGTCCCAATTTCGGAGAAATCAATCTGGGAGATCTCTCCCTCCCCCGAAAATGAAAAGCTATATCGGCCTGTCGATCCCGATGATCCTGATGTTCAGACATTGGCTGCCAGCATCAAAGAGAACGGTCTACTTGAGCCATTGGTGATCACTTCCGATGGTTATCTGATCTCTGGCCATCGTCGGCACACGGCTGCTCTGGTGGCTGGTGTGCACCGTGTTCCGGTACGAGAACTCGATGTGAACCGGCTAGATGATCCCGATCAATTTTTGAAACTGCTGCGGGAACACAATCGCCAGAGAGACAAAACGCAAGCTGAGAAACTGCGGGAAGAGATTGTCTCGATGAATCCCGAGGAAGCCTACTATTCACTGGTCGAACATCGGCAAGAACAGGCCGGCATCGATGTGAACACCATCACTCTACGGGATTACAAAGGTCGCTCCAAGATCAGCGAAGCGAAACAGCCATTTCTGGATGCCGTCAAGATTGTGATCAGTCAGCGTAAACAGTTCTGGCCACTATCGGATCGTCAGATTCACTACGCCCTGTTGAATGCTCCCCCTTTGAAACATGCCTCCAAGCCGACTTCCCGTTATGACAATTCACCGAGATCGTACAAAGCACTCACGGAGCTACTCACCCGCGCCCGCATCGAATGTGAGATCCCGATGGAGGCTATCGGAGATGAAACCCGGCCTGTGACTGAGTGGAGTACCTATCAGAGCACTCGCCAGTTTCTGCAAAAGGAACTCGATGATTTCCTGAAAAACTACTGGCGTGACCATCTACAGTCTCAGCCGAATCATATTGAGCTGGTGGTGGAGAAGAACACCGTGACATCGATCATCAAGCCGGTGGCGATGGAATATTGTCTCCGACTGACCAGCGGGAGGGGGTTCTGCTCATTGCCTCCCCGCTATGAAATGCTGCAGCGGTTTGAAAAGAGTGGGAAGGAAAAGTTGGTGATACTGTTCCTGTCGGATTTTGATCCCGAGGGAGAAGAGATTCCACACAGCTTTGCCCGATCACTTCGGGATGATTTCGACTTGCCGGCAGATCAGATTGTCCCTGTGAAAGTCGCTCTGACTGCTGAGCAGGTCAGAGAATTCAATCTGCCTCCCATATTGCAGGCCAAGAAGAGCAGCCCGAACTATCAGAAGTTCGTCAAGAAGTACGGCACTGATGCGTTTGAACTGGAAGCCATACCTCCAGAGACTCTGCAGGATCTGACCCGACAAGCCATCGATAGTGTGCTCGATGTGGAAGCCTTCAACAGGGAGAGAGACGCCGAACGGGAGGACGCTCAGTATCTCGATGCTGTTCGCACAAAGACCCGTGAAACGCTCCTCGATCTGATCGACTGATTCCAAACTCGGACATGACCCAAAACGGGTGAGGTGGTGGTGATGAGTGAATCGATACGGGAGGAAGCGCTGCGCTGGCATCAGGCCGGCTGGTCGATCATCCCAATCAAGATGCAGGAAAAGAAATCCGCAGTCCGTTGGAAACGCTACCAGCGGAAACGGGCTGTTTATTCCACAGTCTGTCGATGGTTCAAAGAGGATCAATACGGACTGGGCGTAATATTCGGTTCGGTTTCTGGGAACCTGGCTGCTATGGATTTTGATGATCTGCCGGCTTTCAAGGAATGGGCTGCCGAGCATCCACAGTTGGCTGCTACGCTGCCGATAGTGGAAACCCGGCGTGGTCGTCACGTCTACTTTCAAACGACGCCTGAGAGTGTCTCAGGGATCCGTAGGACGTTAGGAAAGAGTCTCGATGGGACTGGTCATATCAGTCTGCCGGCAGGTGAGCTGAAGCTGGGAACGGGAACCTATACCGTGCTGCCCCCTTCTCAGCATCCGAGTGGTTTTCAGTATCGCTGGATCAGGGAACCGGAACTTCCTTTGCCGATTGTCGATCCAGCTGTGTTTCTCACCTGCAACAGAGAGGACGGAGAGTACCGAGAGGCACAGAGAGAACAGAAGACATATACAGGGGGAGAGTGTGAGAGAGCATGCGCAGAAAACGAGAGTGAATTGATTCAACTGGCCATCAGCAGAACACTGCCCACAGGATACGGACATCGTCACCGCTCAATCTTCAATCTGGCCCGGGAGCTGAAAGCCTTGCTGCCGGATGCACCCCATTCAGAATTGAAACCGATTGTGAGAGAGTGGCATCAACGAGCCGCACCGAACATCCGCACCAAGCCATTCGAGGATTCATGGTTCGACTTTGCTGAAAGTTGGCCGAGAGTGATGTTTCCTGCAGGAGAGGAACCGATTCAGATGATCGTCAAGAAAGCATTGGAATCCAATCTGCCAAAGATTGCTGGAGAGTATGAAAGCCCTGAAGTACAAGCCCTGATTGCGATCTGTCGGGAACTTCAACGAGCCGCCGGCGATGGCGCGTTTTATCTTGCCTGTCGAACTGCAGGCCGGCTGCTGGATGTGGATCACACGTCCGCCAATCGCTACTTGCGTGGACTGTGTGTTGATGAAGTGATCAAGCTGGTGAGCAAAGGGAGTCAATCTTCCAAAAAAGCGAACCGTTACCGTTATTTGCATGAACTGTGAGAGGCGGTATTGCGTTTCTTGCGTAACTTCCGCTGAATGATCTTGTAACGAATGACCGAATCAGATCTGATGCTCTGGTTCAAATCAAAGAGAGGGATTCGATGGCTTCTATCTCCAAACAACCAAATGGACACCGCACCGTTCAATTCTCCGCTGCTGATGGGAAACGGAAAAGCATTCGACTCGGAAAGGTCTCGCAGAGCGATGCCCTGACGATCAAGTTAAAAGTCGAGAAGCTGGTCTCAGCCTCGATCACTGGCCATACCTACGATGATGAAACTTCCAGATGGGTGAAGGGCTTGGAAAAGACGCTGGCTGATAAATTGGCAAAAGCCGGCCTGATCGAACCTCCCGATGCATCGACGCTGGGAGCATTCGTGGATGCCTACATTGAGTCCCGAACCGATGTGAAGCCTGCGACAAAACAAACCTACAATCACGGACGCCGCACCCTGTTGGCTTTCTTCGGTCCAGAGAAGCTCATCCGGGATATCACAGAGGGGGATGCAGAAGACTTCCGGCGCTATCTTCTCAATCAGGATCTGGCTGAGAATTCGGTGCGTCTCCGCTGTCGAGTGGCGAAACAGTTTTTCAAAGCAGCTGTCCGACGCCGGCTGATCTCTTCCAATCCCTTTGAGGTATTGACGGGGCTGGTCTCAGGAAGCAACCAGAGTCGTCAGTACTTCATCACACGTACCGAGACAGACAAGGTCCTCAATGCCTGCCCTGATGCCGAGTGGCGTTTGCTGTTCGCCTTGAGCCGTTACGGTGGTCTCCGCTGTCCCAGCGAGCATCTGAGGCTGCGATGGGAAGATGTGAACTGGGAACATGATCGGATCACAATCCACAGTCCGAAAACGGAACACCACGAAGGAGGAGAAAGCCGCGTGATCCCAATTTTCCCGGAACTGCGTCCGCACCTGCAGGAAGTCTGGGATCTGGCAGAAGACGGAGCCGAGTACGTCATCACGCGCTATCGTGATCGGAATTCCAATCTGCGAACTCAATTGAACAGGATCATCAAGAAAGCCGGCCTGAAGCCCTGGCCGAAGTTATTCCACAATCTCAGAAGCACTCGGGAGACTGAACTTGCTGAGCAATTCCCGATGCACACGGTCTGCAGTTGGATCGGCAACTCTCAGCTGATCGCCGCGAAACACTATCTGCAGGTGACCGAAGAGCACTTCGAAAAAGCGCTGCATAATCCGGTGCAGCACCCAGCGGTTTCGGGTGGAATGGAGTGGAAGTCATCACCACATGCAGATAGAGACATCACTATAAAACAAGAGGCTGCATCAAAGTGCAGCCCCTTGCAAAATCAAAATGTGGGGCTGACAGGAATCGAACCTGCACTCCGTTAAGGAACGGGATCCTAAATCCCGCGCGTCTGCCAGTTCCGCCACAGCCCCGTGACTCGGTATGACCAATTCTAAAGTTCTCGGGTTCGGTTTGCCAAGCCTAACAGAAGAAGTTCTCTGTCGAGTCCCTCAAGAATCAGAACCGATCAGCTCGCTTCCAACTCTCGCTCCAATGTTCCCAGAACATCCGACAAACTCCACTCCCGGGAAGAAATGGAGAGCGGTCGAGACTCCTCCAGCCAGTTTTCGACCGTGTTCTCTGCTGAGACGACCGTGCTGTGAGTGCGACCGCCGAAGTGGTCACCGATGGCACTGTATGGAGACTGCGTCAATTTGCGTGACAAAAACATTGCCAGCATCCGAGGATGACTGACGGTCTTTTTACGTGATTTCGATTTCAGTTCTTCTGGTTGCAAACCGAAAAAGCGGCAAACACATTTTTCGATATCCGAGAGATGTATCAAGCGACGGCAATCTCTCTCCAAGTCAGAAAGAATGTTGCGGGCAGAATTCAACGTCAGTCGCTTTTCACCAACCAATTCTGCGTGTTGCAGGCAATTCAAAGCTCCTTCGAGTTCGCGGACAGACCGTGAAAAACGGGACGCCACATAATCCTGAATCTCGGGCGTCAACCCAATCCCCATCCGTCTCGTTTTCGCTTTGACAATTTTCAGTCGCGTTTCCACGCTGGGAGTTTCCAGTCGGCAAAGCATCCCTGCCGACAATCGCGATGTCATTTCTTCTCGCGACTTTTCCATCAACCGCGGATGACGATCGGTCGTAAACACCATCTGCTTGCCAGACTCTTCCAGCTTCTTGATGGTGTGCAGAAACTCTTCCTGAAAGACTTTTTTGCCGTCCAGAAACTCAATGTCATCCAGCAACAGCAAATCGGCAGAACGCATTTTATGACGAAACGCGGGAAGCTTTCGCTCACACAATGCTTGCGAGAAAAAGTTCGCAAACGTCTCTGCCGTCATGCGTAAGACATTCAGTTGAGGATTCCGCTTCCTCACGGACCAATAGATCCCATCGAGAAGGTGAGTCTTTCCTGTTCCCACTCCTCCGTAAATGACTAACGGATTGTACTGCTGACCGGGGTGTTCCGAGACTCGGCACGATGCCGTGAAGGCGAGTTCGTTTTCTTTCCCCACCACAAACTCAGACAATAGCCTTCTTGTCTGTCCGGTAAGAGGATCGCGATCCGTCTGACTTTTCGAAGTGCTTGATGGGGAAGTGTGAGGCTCTGCTTCCTGTTTATCTGTGACAGCGATAGGAATCGTTTGAGCGGTTTGGTCGGAATTTGGTTCTGCTTTCGTACGAACCTGAAATACGACTCCCGCGGACGGGCCCCAAGCCTTTTTGACGGCATGCAGAAGATGGCGTCCGAACTGTCTTTGAACCCACGTCTGCTCGAACGGGCTGGAGACCAATACGGTCAACGACTCACCCGTCGGTTGAAGATCGAGTTTCGACTCAAACCAGAGGTTGTAATTTTGACGACCGACAAGATCTCGAATATGGTCACGCAACGTGACCATTCGATTCTTGCTGTCGATTTCGGATATTGTATTGGGCTGCATCTTGCCACTCCCAGCGCACACCGTCTACCCAAATCACTTCTATGAGGTACGTAGTTCCTCCGTCGTCAGAAAGAATTTTTTCTGCGAGCAGCGGTATGACACATCTGGATTGTTCAGGGAATTTATGGGAGAAGAGGCGGGCATTCCCCAAGACAGGGGAGAAGCGATCCTCCTGATCTCATCACTCTTTCGTTCACAGGGACCGATCCTACCGAGACCAACTTGAGAGTCAAACCAAATTCCAATTGAATTTTTGGAGTTCCTCAAAGCCACCCATTTTCAATGATGATTCGGCGAAAATTTATCGAATTTCAATATTTGAAAATCTCCACTAAAGTGTGTGCTGTGTGCGGAACCTGTTGAGAGTTATTCATCAACGGTTGCCATCCATAGTTCCTGCCGACCCCATTGTTCGAATCCGCATTTTTCGTAAAGCTCAACAGCAACAACATTTCGGAAATCAACTTGTAGAAACAGACTGTCGTAACCTCGATCTTCCAGTTCGCTTAACATCTGTTTCAGGAATTGAGTTCCCCAACCGAGATGTCGTTTTTCAGGCGTGATTCCCAGATATTTGAGCTCCACCTCGTTCGTTGATTTCGATTCTCTCCAGACCACTACTCCGATCGGTTCACCATCAACTATCAACTGTCTCAAGCCGAGAAAATCGCTTTCCTCAGAATCACGGTAGTCCGTCAGACGAGCCTTCCAGCTCTTCATCGATTGCAACTCAGGGCAGTCCTGCGAGTCGCGACTGATGACCTCCAGTAGCGTAGCAGCCTCATCAATCGCCACATCAACCATCGATAGGGATTGTGAAGAGTTGATCTCGTGGCATGATTGTCGTTGATCGTCCGGAAAACAGAACCGATAGCACAATATCGTCGTGAGCCATTCAAACGGCCCACAACTCTTGATTCACCGCCTGATGCCTTCAGAACCAGGCTGGGGCGTCCGGGAGATTGCGCAGCGACGTGCTTCGCGTAGAACGCCAGAACTGTTGCCGCCTCCTCCCAAGACTCGGCAACTGGCCAGTCAGCCACTGGAAAGTAGGCTTTGCGTGTTGGAAGGATCATGCCTGCCAACAGGCGAGTCGGCGATTTGTCGTCTGTAAGAACAATGAGTTCGGTATCGGCTTGCCGATCAAAGTAATGATCAAGACGAACACGAACTTCCGAGAGAATATGTGGCGACGATTCTGAGTAGTCGTTTGCTTCAAATTGTGACAAATTCTGCAGGAGGATTCCCACAAATCACATCCGACAACAGCCGGGACGACACGGGAGCGCTTCCGAAGGTGGACAAGCAGAAGAGATCGGCAACGACGAAGAAACGACACGACCGTTAGCCGCACTCAGTAGCTTCTCCAATTTTCCTGATCCACAAGCCGGACATTCTGGGGGCTCCTGATTGCGGACGAGAATCTCAGATTGCTGATTGCAGGCAGTGCATTGATACTCGAACAACGGCATAGACAGAGTCCTCTGAAAACGGGAGCGCTTCTCACGAGATCATCTTCGATCTAGCGAATCAAAAAAAGCGGAGGACGAGTATCTTCGACTCGCTGCACGTTCGGGTCAACCTCGAAAGACTTACTCTCACGATAAAAATCGACAGGAGGCTGACGATCCATTTCGAGAGGGAAAGAAGCCGATTCGAACTGGAGATGCGATTCGGGATAAACCGAGGGATTCGAGTTGTTTCCCGAGTGATTCGCACTTTCCGGTGTCAATTGAAACCCGTTGGAGGCAGAAGATTGAAGAGGGGTAACTTCGAGAGTCTGCTGAATCGAAAAGACAGCAAACATGAGCGAAGCGACCGCCACCACGGGGACGAGCGCGTTGGAAAATGAAAGCCGGTTGCCGGGAGAGGCCGTGCGTCGTTGCGAAGATTGTGGAAGAGCTTGTGAAAGCGAACTCCACAACTGCGGAGGCTCAGTCGACGCAACTTCGTCTGCTGCGACTTGTTGCAACATCGCAGTGGTGCTGCGAACTCGGTTCCACTGATCGTAACATTCAGGACAGTTTGCCAAATGGCGTCGCAGATCCTGTTCGGTCAGCGCGTCGAGATCGTGGCCTGCACTTAATGCCAGTTCTTGTTTTGCCCGCTTGCAATTCATAGTTGTTGATCAGCCATGTTAGAGGTTCAGTCAGCCTGTTCTTGAATCCGTTGTTCCCACAATTTTTGAAATCGCGTCCGTGCTTCCGCCAATCGCCAACGAATGGTGGCTTCTTTTCGATCCAGGATGGCGGCAATCTCTGAAGTCGAGAAATTCTCTAAATCACGCAGGATCAATACCGAACGATAGTTCTCAGGAATCTCATCAAGGACTGTTCGCACCTCTTCTTGAAGGTTCTGGTGGATTCGAGGATCGACCACACTCGGGTCGGGAGCCTTTTCTGACGGACTTTCCGAAAAGAGGGCCCATCGACCGCGTCGTTTTTGTTTCCGCAGATAATCGAGAGTCAGATTGACGCCGATCCGAAAAAGCCACGGACCAAATCGCCGTGAGGGATCAAACATCTCAAGCTTGCTGTAAACTCTCAAAAATGTCTCTTGTGCCAAATCGCGAACAAGTTCTTCATCACGAATAAAACGCTTGATGACCCGCATGAGTCGTCGTTCGTAGCGATTGACCAGTTCACCAAAAGCCGCCTGTTCGCCGTTGCGTGCATCTTCCACAAGGCGCGCATCGTTCACGCCTTCGTACTCTTGAGGAGTCAGAAGATCGCCATTTGGCGTTTGTGATTGGTTTTTGCGACCGCGATCAGCCAAGGCGACGGATCCTTTTCTCTCCGAAACAGACTGTGTCAACGGTTTAAGTTTATCAGTCGCCATGAGATCCAACAGGTCCAAATTACTGGGTTTAACGGGTTTTCAGTGTATTCCTTCCGTTATTACGACTTGGGAGGATGCCCCGTTGGAAGATTTGCCCATTTTTTGGACACGATCTGAAAACGCATAAACCTAATCAAAATAGAAAGATACGAGAGGCCCGAGAATGCACGACGGCTCGATTGGTCTTCACCATCGGAACCGTTATCATCGACAGACTGTGAGCGACTGGAGATCATCGCTCGGGTTGATATTGATGTCTTTCGATTATTAAAGAAGGCGAATCTGGCGATGAGCGATTTCCGCACTGAACACGACACCATGGGAGACGTGCAGGTTCCTGCACAAGCCTATTACGGAGCACAAACTCAAAGAGCCGTCGATAACTTTCCCATCTCGGGATGGACACTCCCTCCCGCATTGATTCATGCACTCGGTCGCATCAAGTGGGCGGCAGCCATCGCGAATCGCGATCTCGGTAAACTCACCGGCTCAGGGAAAAATCCTCTCTCCGATGATCAAGTCAATGCGTTGATTTCCGCTTGTCAGGAAGTTGCCGACGGCAAGCTCGATGCTGAATTCCCAATCGATGTCTTTCAGACCGGTTCGGGAACTTCCAGCAACATGAACACCAACGAGGTGATTTCCAACCGGGCGATTGAAATTCAAAATGGAGACCGTTTTGGAGCCGATAAGCCCATCCACCCCAACGATCATGTCAACATGGGGCAGTCAACTAACGACATGTTCCCGACAGCCATTCATGTCGCCGTCGCCAGCGAGATCAAAAACTCACTCATTCCCGCTCTGCAAAAATTTGCCGACAGCCTGAATCAAAAAGCGGCGGACTGGGATCAAGTGATCAAGATTGGCCGTACGCACCTGGCCGATGCCACGCCATTGCGTCTCGGTCAAGAGTTCAGCGGCTTCGCGCGACAACTCGAACTCTCGGTCGAACGTGCCGAAAGAGCGATGAACGCGGTTTTAGAATTACCGGCTGGCGGAACTGCCGTCGGGTCGGGGATTAACACTCATCCTGAATTCGGGAAGCGAGTGGCCGCTCATCTTGTTGAACAGACTGGCATTCCATTTATTGAAGCCGTCAATCACTTTGAGGCCAATGCACAACGAGACGGGTTGGTCGAATGTCACGGACAACTCAAAACAATCGCCTCGACCTTATTCAATGTCGCCAACAATATTCGCTGGCTCAGTTCGGGACCGCGCTGCGGATTCAATGAAGTGGTCCTTCCCGACCGTCAGCCAGGTTCGTCAATCATGCCGGGCAAAGTGAATCCCGTCATGTGTGAAAGCATGGTTCAGGTCACCGCGAAGGTCATGGGGAATGATGCAGCCATTGCTGTGGCCGGATCGGGAGGTGGTCAATTCCAACTGAACATCATGATGCCCATGATGGGGCATACCACTTTGGAAAGCATCATGTTGCTGGCAAACTGTTCCGACGCATTTGTCGAGTTCTGTGCCGCCGACATGAGTGCCAACGAAGTCGCCTGTGAAGCGGCGGTCGAAAAATCGCTCTCGATGGTAACCAGCTTGAACCCGCGCATCGGTTACGAGAAAGCCGCCGCCCTCGCCAAAGAAGCCTTCAAGACAGGAAAAACGATTCGCGAACTGTGTCGTGAAAAGGAAATTTTACCAGAAGAAGTGTTGCAGACGGCACTCGATCCGTATCGAATGACAGAACCGCAAGGGTGATTTGTAACTGCATTATTTCATACACACCTCCTCCATCAACAGGAACTATAGATATGTCACAAAATCGACGCGACTTTCTCGCACAGTCTGCCGCTCTCGCAGGATTAGCGGTCCTTGGAAACACTGGTGTTGCCTCTGCCGCCGTCAAGAAACCCTGGTTCGACATCTCTCTCGCACAATGGTCGCTTCACAAAGTCCTCAAAGCGGGGAAACTTGATAACCTCGACTACGCTCGCGTGACCAAAGAAGAGTTTGACATCTCGGCTGTTGAATACGTTAACCAGTTCTTCAAAGACAAAGCGACCGATGAAAAATATCTCGGCGAGATGAAAAAGCGTGCCAGCGATTACGGCGTCAAAAGTCTGCTGATTATGTGTGACGGCGAAGGCAACTTGGGTGACCCGAACGACAAGAAACGAACTCAGGCTGTCGAAAACCATTACAAGTGGGTGGATGCCGCCAAGTTTCTCGGCTGTCACTCCATTCGCGTGAATGCCGGCAGTGCGGGTAGTTACGAAGAACAAATGAAACTCGCCGCTGATGGACTTAGTCGTTTGACTGACTATGCGGCCAAATCTGACATCAATGTCATCGTCGAAAATCACGGCGGTCTTTCTTCCAACGGCGAATGGTTGGCAGGAGTGATGAAGAAAGTTGGCCACGATCACTGCGGCACTCTGCCCGACTTCGGCAACTTCTTCATCAGCCGCGGTAAGAACTCTGTGGAATGGTTCAGCAATTACGAGGGAACCAAACTATTGATGCCATACGCGAAAGGTGTCTCTGCAAAGACTCACGAATTTATGGATCAATGGCCGATGTCGACATTTCAAACTCGCTACATGGATAAAGGCGTCATCATCGAAACCGATTACGTCAAGATTATGCAGATCGTGAAAGACGCCAACTATACCGGACACGTCGGTATCGAATATGAAGGTAGCGAACTCGACGAATACGCCGGTATCAAACGCAGCAAGAAACTGCTCGAAGATGTCCGCGAAAAACTGGGCTGATTCGATCTCAGCATGAAACGCTCAAGCACCGGTGTTGATCACCGGTGCTTTTTTTGTGCCATGGAGAACAGTCATCACTTTTCTTATGATGGTCTATCGATCTACACACACTCAAAGAAAACATCAAGATGACCGACTCCTCCGACCAACTTCTTGAAGAAGCACGAGACGCCTATCTGGGAACAAAAGGCCCACGCGATGTCGACAAAGCTCTCGATCTCTGCCAGCAGGCAGACGAACAAGGGAACTTTGAAGCAACCCGTCTACTGGGAACATTCTACGAAGATGGAATCGGCGTCGATCAGGATACCAACCGAGCTCTCGAACTCTACAAGAAAGCGGTCGAAGGAGGGTTTGCTCATGCGTTCTACAACATGGGGAATCTCTTCTTCAAGCAGCAGGATTTCAAGACCGCTCTCGATCATTGGGCTCATGGTGCAGAATGTGGCGATGCCTATTGTGTTGTCAGTTTAGGACTTTGCTTTGAAGAGGGGCGTGTTGTCGAACGGGATCTTGAAGAGGCTGTCCGTCTTTACGAACATGCCGCTGATGCTGAAAACTCCGAAGGTCAAATCCGTCTGGCGATTTGTTATCGGGACGGAATTGGCGTCGATCCAGACATTCAGAAAATGAACGAACTGCTCGAAGCTGCTAAGTCACAAAATCATCCGTTCGCCTGGTACGAACTCGGACGACAAATGCTCTCAGGTGATGAATCGGCAGAACAGGTCGTCGCCAGCCCCGCCATGCCCTTCTTCGAAAAAGCTGCCGAGCTGGGACAAATCGAAGCAATGGAAGTTTGTGGAGAGGTTCTTTGTATGGGGCCACAAGCCGATTACAAAAAGGGCGTCCCTTTTCTTGAACATGCCGCAATGGCGGAAAGCCCACGAGCGAAATACATCCTGGCGATATTATTGGCAAGCGGGAAGGGCGTGCCGATCAACTTGGACAAAGCGCATCAACTTTGCGAATCAGCAGCGACGGCAGGAGAACCAAACGCGATGCGAATGCTGGGCCTGATGCACGAGCGGGGCGATGGTATTGATGCCGATGCTGCTATCGCGAAAAAGTGGTATCAACGCGCTGCCGATGCAGGTGACGAAATCGCCCGCCAGCGTTTAGCTGAAATGGGATGAGTGTGAGTTTAATCTCAGAGCGAATAACTTCATATCCCTCCTGCGCGAGCAGGAGGGCTGCGCACAATTCGCGGTTTATAAACTTTCATCCCGTCATCGAGCGAGGGCAGGGGACTCAACTTTTTGTCATTCGTTTGATTCACGTCAATAGTGGTTTGAAAATTCTCTCATTCCAACTTCAGAACCATTCCACATCGCTCATGCCGATTCGGAGAATCGGCCTACAGCAACCCGTTCACTGGCTCTGTGCAAATCCGTGACAATCCGTGTTCTCCGTTTCATCCGTGTTCTATCTCTACCAAACAGCTCGACGATACAGTTCACTCTCACAAGTCACTTTTTTTCCTCTGCGCCGCCGCGGCTCTGCGCGAGATCACTTTTTCAATCAGAAATCATCAGCGTCCGACATCTTCAATAGTGCCATTCGATTAACAGCGGCTCAGTTTTGGAGTGCTCCGGCTTGGCGGAGCTTTCTTTGTCAATCCGCGTTGTCCGCTCTCTCGCTGCCGTAATGAAAAGGAAAGCGGTGCCAGGACACCGCACTCCATAGCCCACGGCTTGATGTCATTCGTGCGATTCGTGACATTCGTGGTTTAAACTTCTCACTTTCTACTTCAGAACCGTTCCACATCGCTCATGCCGACTCGGAGATTCGGCCTACGGCAACCCGTTCACTGGCTCATTTTATCTGCGTCATCTGCGATATCCGCGGTTCTTTTTTTCTGGAATTAGCCTCTTGTGCCTTCGGCACACCGTTTGGCGAGCAAACGGTGCTACCCAAATTAATTTCCTTTGCGCCGCCGCGCCACTGCGTGAGTCTTTTTCAATTGTTGTAATCCACAAGCGGCAGCCTGATTCCAAATATTCAATTTCTCATTTATTATCCGTGACAATCCGTTTTCTCCGTTTCATCCGTGTTCTACTTCTACCCATGATCATTGCGTCAATGGACTCACGCAAAACTCACCTTGCCAAACGCGATCTACCAGAGTTAGCGTTCGGAGTTCGTTGATGTTTGCCGCGGTGTTTTCGGTGGTGCATTTCATGCACCCTACGAATCACGACATCATCGTTGGTTTGCAGAAGGAGTAGGGTGCACGCAGTGCACCACGAATTAGATCACGCATCAACTCGATCTTTGGCAATTAGAACGTCATTTGAAACCGGTAGCGTGTTTACCAATGACGACCGCTGCAACGTGAGAAAGGAGGCGATTTCGCGTGGCGTGGAAAATGCGCACCGACAAAAAACCGCACTTCGCCAAAACGAAGCAAATGACGCAACTCGCTGTCACTAATCAACTTGCTCAAGAGTATCGAAGAGTATCAGCCAAGAGTATCCAACAGTATCGGCCAAGATTCCTCAAGAGTATCGTCAAGTGTGTCCGAAAATCTGGAAATCTTGACATCTTGAATCGGCGGTTGAGCGTTTGCTAATTGTGGAAGACCTCTCATGATCGCGTCGTCATCTTTGAGAGATCAAGATATGCCGTGCGTTTCGCTCGTACTGCTTCGGAGTCTTGTGCTCTCAATCACTGGTAAAACCGTTCCGTATTCAACATGTCTCGGTGAATTTCAACTCTCTCTAATCAACCGCTTGCGGATTCGCAAAGTGTCTGTATGACTGGTATCTTATAGGAGGAGTCTGGACCTCTGGAGGGAGCGAATCTGTGTCTGAATCTGAATCATCTCGCTCGAATCCATCTTCTGAGAGCAAAGCAGTTTTCGTCGCTCGCGGCCTCACCAAGACTTATGATATGGGGGAAGTTCAGGTGCAGGCGCTACGCGGCGTTGATCTGGACCTCTACGAAAAAGAGTTCGTCGTCTTGTTAGGGCCATCGGGGTCGGGTAAATCGACACTCCTCAATATTCTGGGAGGACTCGATGTTCCCACTTCGGGAACAGTTCGCTATCTCGATCAGGATTTGACGGCAGGTAACGAATCAGAACTGACCCGGTTTCGTCGCAATCATGTCGGATTCATTTTTCAGTTCTACAACCTGATTCCCTCACTGACCGCTCGTGAAAATGTGGCTCTCGTCACAGAGATAGCGACCGATCCACTGACGCCGGAGGAGGCTCTTGATCTCGTCGGCCTGAAGGAACGGATGGACCATTTCCCGTCACAACTTTCGGGAGGAGAGCAACAACGGGTGGCCATTGCCCGGGCGATCGCCAAACGCCCGGATGTTCTGCTGTGTGACGAACCGACGGGAGCACTCGATGTCCATACGGGAATGATTGTTTTGGAGGCCATCGCTCGCGTGAATCGAGAGCTGGGCACAACGACCGCCGTCATCACCCATAATCAGGTCATCTCGCAGATGGCTGATCGTGTCATTTCACTCTCGGATGGTCAGGTGTCGGGAATCGAACAGAATTTGAATCAGCTTTCTGCCTCAGAACTGAACTGGTAACCCACCGTGATCCGAGCCATCCATCGAAAACTGCTGAGAGACCTTTGGCATATTCGCGGCCAGGCGATTGCGATTGCGCTGGTGATTGCTTGTGGAGTGGCCATCTTTGTGATGTCCCTTTCGACATACAGTTCTCTCGATTTGACCAGTCGAACGTATTTCGATCGATACCGATTTGGCGATGTCTTTGCACAGTTGCAGCGTGCGCCTGATTCATTGGTGAACCGCATTCGTGAAATTCCCGGCGTGTCTCAAGTGCAAACTCGGATCGTGAAAGAAGTCACGCTTGATGTTCCCGGCCTGGAGGAACCGGCCACCGGTCGACTCATTTCGCTTCCCGAGTCGAATGAGACTTCGCTGAATGCACTCTTTTTGAGAAACGGTCGCTTCCCGGAACCTTATCGTCGTGATGAAGTCTTGGTGAGCGAAGCGTTCATGATTGCTAACAAACTCGAACCTTCTGATTCGATCTCTGCCGTCATCAATGGTAAGAAACAGGACCTGAAAATAATTGGGACTGTGTTGTCTCCTGAATACATTATTTCATTAGGCAGTGGATCAATCATTCCCGACGACAGGCGTTTTGGTGTCCTCTGGATGGACCACGAATCACTTTCAACAGTCTACGACATGGAAGGGGCTTTTAATGATGTCTCGTTGACATTACGAAGACAGGCATCCTTGTCCGAAACATTACAACGTCTGGATTTATTGCTGGAGCCTTACGGCGGCTTTGAATCTTATGGGCGCGAAGATCAACTTTCTTATTCGTTCCTTGATGATGAACTCTCGCAGTTGCGAGCGATGAGTATGGTGACACCGACGATTTTTCTGGGAGTCTCGGCGTTCCTGTTGAATGTGGTGGTCTCTCGAATCGTGAATACCCAACGCGAACAAATCGCCATGCTGAAAGCGTTCGGATACAGCAATCAGAAAATCGTGACTCATTATCTGAATCTGGTGATCTTAATTGCCGGCTTGGGAGTGTTGATCGGAATTGGTTGGGGAGCCGCGTTGGGTGTGAGTGTGACCGAAATGTACGGCGAGTTTTACAAATTCCCGCTGATCTTCTTTCAGCTTGATATGCGAGTTGTCGCTTTGGGAGTTGCATGTGCTTTGTTTTTTTTGCCGTAGCGGGAACTCTTCGCTCTGTCCTTGCAGCCGCGAAACTTCCCCCCGCCGAAGCGATGCGTCCCGAACCTCCAGCTCAGTTTCGTAAAACCATCATCGAACGATTGGGTTTGGCGGCTTTTCTGTCAGCCAGTGCGAGGATGATTTTGAGACAACTGGAACGAAGGCCGTTAAAGACGGCGTTATCTTCCTTCGGAATTGCGTTAGCAGTCGCCGTGATGGTGTTGGGGAGATTCAGCATTGACGCCATCAATTACATCATGGAGCACCAGTTCTCGATTGCGCAAAGGCAGGATATTACCGTCAATCTGGTTGAGGAATCAGACTACAGCGCCTTTCACGAATTGCGAAACCTTCCCGGTGTCATGCATGCTGAACCATTTCGGCAAGTCCCGGTGAGACTCAGGTATCGCACACTTGAAAAAGAACTTGCTCTAACGGGGCTCTCTCCTGACAGCGAGCTGTTTCGGATTATCAATGCCGACGAAAAACGGATTCCATTACCACCTGAAGGAGTGATCCTTTCTGACAAACTGGCAGAGATCCTTCATGTTCAACCGGGGGAAGAAATCCGTGTCGAAGTGCTTGATGGTCGCCGACAAACAAGCCTGATTCGAGTCACGGGAACGGTTTCCGATTTCAGTGGTACGAATGCTTATCTTTCGATTGACGCTTTGCGGCAGTTTCTTCAAGAGGGGCCTTCGATTTCCGGTGCTTATTTGCAAGTGGACGAGAATCAGATGACCAATCTGTATCAACAATTGAAAAGGACGCCGCGCGTGGCCGGTGTCACCATTCTGAAAGCAGCGCGAGAGAGTTTCCAAAAAACCGTCGGTGATAACATGCTGATGATGAATGTCTTCAATATCATGTTTGGTTGTATCATTGCGATTGGAGTGGTCTACAACACAGCCCGCATTTCCCTTTCAGAGCGGTCCCGAGAACTCGCCACTTTGAGAGTGATCGGATTTACGCGTGCTGAAGTCTCGGCCATTCTTTTAGGAGAGTTGGCCGTGGTCACTCTGGTAGCGATTCCTCTGGGACTGTTCATCGGGTATGGCTTTTCGGCGATCCTCTCCGCAGCACTGGAAACCGAGATGTATCGCATCCCACTGGCGTTTAAGCCATATTCGTTCGGTTTTTCTGCCGTTGTTGTCATGCTAGCGGCATTAGTTTCGGGATTGATTGTTCGACGAAAAGTGGACCACTTTGACTTAATCGCCGTTTTGAAGTCGAGAGATTAGAACAGAAAACATCATGAATTCCACACGCTCCAAAAATGTTATTCAGAAGTGGCTTCCGCGACTTGTCGTTCTCGTGATTGCCGGCTTGGTGATTACGGGACTTGTTAAAGCATTCGCGCCGCAACCGGTCAAAGTTGATCTTGCAGTGATTGAACGCGGACCGATGCTCGTCTCAGTTGAAGAAGACGGCATGACACGGATTCAGGAACGATTTGTGGTGGCGGCACCACTCGCGGGACGATTACAACGTATTCAGCTTGATCCGGGAGACACGCTGACAGCGGGAGAGACATTACTGGCGGCAATAGAACCGCTCGACCCGACGCTTTTAGATGCACGAGCCGCAGCAGAGGCCGAGGCAAGACTCAACGCTGCCGACGCTCGTTGGAATCAAATTCGAGAAGAAGCCGTCAAAACAGACGAAGAATTACGTCAGGCGAAACGAACACACGATCGCATTGCAAAATTGCATCAACGTAATGCGGTGACTGGCCAAGAATTGGATGAAGCGAAGCACGCCGTCCGACAGGCTGAACAGAACGTAAAGTCCTCCAACTTCGCTACCAAGGTGGCGGAATTTGAGTTGGAATTGGCAAAAGCCGCATCCACTCGGACTCAGGAGGCTGCCCCGGAATCACCGCAGAATACTCAATTCACGATGATCTCACCCATCACGGGACGGGTACTGAGAGTGTTCCAGGAAAGTTCCAAGGTGGTCTCCCCCGGCGAAAACCTGATCGAATTGGGTGATCCCAGTGATTTGGAAATCGTGGTCGATGTGCTTTCTTCTGATGCAGTCCGTATCAACCAACGCTTGCAGGAAGAGGGAAGCCCCCCTCCTCGGGTCACCTTAGAGCATTGGGGAGGTGCAGAGCCTTTGCATGGAATTGTCCGCCTGGTTGAGCCTTCCGGTTTCACAAAGATCTCGGCTCTGGGTGTCGAGGAACAACGAGTGAATGTCGTCATTGACTTCGATGAGCCGAATGAGTTGAAAGATGCATTGGGGGACGGTTTCCGAGTGGAAGCTCGCATCATCGTCTGGGAGCGAGAGGATGTTTTGATTGTTCCGACCAGTGCACTGTTTCGTGACGAACAAGAATGGGCCGTATTCAAAAATGTGAATGAGAGAGCTGTCTTGCAGCGGGTGACAATTGGCCAACGCAATGGGTTACAAGCTGAGGTTCTGAGCGGTTTAGAACAAGGTGAGGTTGTTGTCGTTCATCCCGGTGACCAGGTCGAAGCGAATGTTCTCCTACAACAACGGTAACCGATGATTGAGAGGATGGAGAATTCGGAGAAGACAGACGAAGTTCGCTGGGGTTGCCTGTTCTCTCGACACGCTGCCTGATTCGAGGCACATTGCCTTGAGCTCGAACGGCCTGAGCAGCAAAAACATGCTGTAATGTCAAAAAATTGGAAATATTTGGCGTTCTCGAGTCGTCGCTTGAGTCGTGCTGAAATGACGGGCAATTCTCGTTCATTTGCTGGCCAATGAGCGTGAAATGTTGTTGTTATTTTTCTTGAATTCCACGGAATTTTCTCTCCGTTCTTCAGGAATAACTCCACAGGTACAAGAGTTGCTTAGTTGTATTCGTGTCGAGGCTGGATTGGCCTGAAATTTGAGTTCGCCAGGGATGGTAAACGTTCTGAGTGAGAGACGATGGTAGCGATTGAGGAATCGCAAGCGTCGGCTCTCCTCATCAAGCACATTGACTAGATCGTACCGAGACCATCTCTGAGGAGCCGCTATGAGTACTACATCCCTCCCCCCCCCAATCCAACTCTGCTTCGGGAACTCCGCGAGCAACCGGGAATACCGGTTCACTCAAATCGACCCGACAGGCGGCAATTTCTGCCGTCACTGGATATGCTTCCAGACCGCAATCTATCGAGTTCGTCGATACGCCAGCTCAAGATTACTATTCGGCCAATGTGTTCACTAAGTCGGTCATGAAGGATCGACTCCCCAAACAAACCTACAAAGCTCTGCTTAGAACCATCGATGCGGGCGAAAAATTGGACCCGGCTTTGGCCGATGTTGTCGCGATGGCGATGAAAGATTGGGCGATGGAAAAAGGAGCGACTCACTACGCTCATATTTTCTATCCGCTCACCGGAGGAACTGCTGAAAAGCATGATAGCTTTCTGTCACCCACTTCAGATGGTTCAACACTGTCTGAATTCAGTGGAAAACAATTGATCCAAGGTGAGCCTGATGGCTCGAGCTTTCCAACGGGCGGTATTCGCGTCACCTCTCAGGCACGTGGATATACGATTTGGGATGTTACCAGCCCTGCTTACATTCTTGAAAACCCCAACGGAACGACTCTTTGTATTCCTACAGCGTTTGTTTCATGGACAGGTGAGGCCCTCGACAAGAAGACTCCCGTCTTGCGATCCATGCAGGCATTGAACACACAAGCTCAGAGAGTTTTGAAATTGTTCGGACATACGGACGGTGCTTTTGTCAGCTCCACTGCTGGCCCCGAACAAGAGTACTTTCTGATTGATAAAAACTTCTATTATGCTCGACCTGACATCTTGAATGCCGGTCGAACCTTATTTGGTTGTAAGCCTCCTAAAGGCCAGGAGTTTGACGACCATTATTTTGGAGCCATTCCTGAACGAGTTCTGGCCTTCATGCACGAGGCAGAACGGGAATTATTCAAACTGGGTATTCCTGTCAAAACACGACACAATGAAGTTGCTCCCGGGCAGTTTGAGATTGCTCCGATGTTTGAATCGGCCAATGTCGCTGCCGACCATCAGCAACAGATGATGGCGACGCTGAAAAAGGTCGCGGATAAGTATGGAATGTCCTGCTTGATGCACGAAAAACCTTTTGCAGGCGTCAACGGTTCTGGAAAACACGTGAACTGGTCTTTGGGAAGCAGCTCGCAAGGAAACATGCTTGATCCTGGTGATACGCCTCACGAAAACGCACAGTTCCTTGTCTTCTGTGCTGCCGTAATCCGTGCCGTCTATCACTATCAAGGTTTACTGCGAGCCGTCGTGGCAAGTGCCGGGAACGATCATCGTCTCGGAGCCAACGAAGCTCCTCCCGCGATCATCTCCATCTTCCTCGGCGATCAACTCACCGACATTTTTGAACAGATCAAAGCAGGTGGAGCCAAAGCATCGCTCGATTCTGGCACCTTGACCGTTGGTGTGGATGTGTTGCCTCCGTTTCCGAAAGATGCAGGCGATCGAAACCGAACCAGTCCATTCGCCTTCACCGGAAATCGCTTTGAATTCCGTGCAGTTGGCTCCAATCAATCCATTGCCGGTCCTTTGGTGGCGATGAACACCATCATTGCCGAATCGATTGATTTCTGTGCCACCAAATTGGAAGAGTTGACAGGCGGTGACTCTGAGAAACTCAACGAAGCAATTCAGACAGTCATCTCCGAGATTCTCGAAGAATGCTCTCCAATCATCTTCAATGGAGATGGATACTCGGAAGAATGGCATGCCGAAGCAGCGAAGCGTGGATTGTTGAATCTGAAATCCACAGCAGATGCGTTGCCGAGCCTCAAAGATGAAAAAGTCGCTGAGCTGTTTGAGAAGTACGGCGTGCTGTCGGGAGTGGAACTACACTCACGACTCGAAACTTATCTCGAACAGTACAACCTGACGGTTGATGTGGAAGCCAATCTGACAGCAAAAATTGCCAAGACGATGATCTTCCCCGCTGCGATTCGATATCAGAATGAATTGGCCACCACGTGTACCAACCTGAAGCAAGTCGGCATCGAGTTCGATACTGATACTCTCGATTCGGTCACTTCACTGGTGAAGTTGCTGCAAGACAGCATTACTTCTCTGGAACACGCAATGGCCGACGAAGGAGCCGCAGATGCCGAGGCAGAGGCTCGACACCAATGTGATGTCGTTCTGCCTGCAATGCTGGCGGTTCGCGAAGCGGTGGATCAGTTAGAGGGAGTCGTTGCTGACGACCTTTGGCCATTGCCAACTTATCAAGAAATGCTGTTTATCAAGTAATCTCTTGATGAGTTTGGTTCGGTCTTTATCAATCACAGCCAGTCCCGTCATAAAGATGGGGCTGGCTGTTTTGTTTTCGGATTACTTTCGGACTTTCGACAAATCAATCGGGACGATCTGTGATCGTGCCAGTTTCCGGACTGGAGGCTGTCGCGTAAAGTTTCTTGGGAATGCGGCCGGCTTGATAAGCGAGACGCCCGGCCTTTGTGGCCAGCTTCATCGCTTCTGCCATGCGTAACGGATCTTGAGCTCCGGCAATACCGGTGTTCAGTAACACGCCATCACATCCCAGCTCCATGGCGATTGAAACATCGGAGGCAGTTCCGACTCCCGCATCCACAATCACTGGATACTCGGGATCGTTCTCTTTGAGATATTCCAGACAGATGCGAATGTTGTTCGGATTCAAGATGCCTTGACCACTACCAATCGGACTCCCGGCGGGCATCACCGAACTGGCACCGGCATCCTTCAGACGCTTGGCTGTGATCGGATCGTCTGTCGAGTAGCAAAGCACCTGAAAACCATCTTTGACAAGTTGTTCGGTGGCTTCCAAAGTTGCAACAGGATCAGGCAGAAGAGTTTTCGTATCACCGAGGACTTCCAGCTTGACCCAATCGGCTCCCGGATTCTCCAGACCTTCCAGAATTTCCCGACCGAGACGAGCGACGCGTACCGCATCTTCTGCGGAGAAACATCCTGCTGTGTTTGGCAAGATGGTGTATCGAGAGAGATCAATGAAGTCGAGAATATTTCGACCGTCGGCATCGACAAGCCGTTCACGACGCACGGCCACAGTGATCACGTCTGCCCCACTTGTGATGAGGCAGTCTTTCATTAATTCATAAGTCGCGTACTTGCCAGTACCGACAATGAGACGAGACGGGAATTCATGCGATCCAATTTTCAATGGTGAATCCGCAGCGATAACAGTAGTCACGATTCAACCCCCTCCTACCAGGGTGACAATTTCTATCCGGTCACCCGCCTGTAGGGGGCTTTCCGCATGCTTTGCTCTGGGGACAAGCTGTTCATTCTGCTCGACCGCAACAAACTTAGGTTTCATGTCCAAGGAATTCAACAACTCGGCAATGGAGAACGACGCGGGACAGTGTCGAGTTTCACCGTTGATCTGGATTTCAATTTGTGAAGCGGAGTTCATATCTTGAATCTCTGGTCGAAATAATTCCTTGTTGTGCTTCTGGCACTTCCTTCAGTGTAAGTCTGCTGATTCCGACCGTCAACGAACGGCCAAAAGCCATCACCCACCGGATCTCAGCTTCTTTCCTGTCAGAATGAAATCTGACATGATATTCTGGAGGCTTAAATCGTAAATAGTCATCGTCCGAACGGGAACCATCATGACGAGTCGAAAACCCCTGAATGACCAGAGAATCCTGATCTTTGCTGGTGAAGCCTATGAAGATCTCGAACTCTGGTATCCCAAACTACGATTGGAAGAAGCGGGTATCGAGGTTGTGCTTGCCGGCCTGGAAGCAGATGTTACTTATGCCGGAAAACACGGCTATCCTTGCCAATCCGATGCAGCCATCTCCGAGATGAATTCTGCAGATTTTGATGGGGTTGTCTGTGCAGGCGGCTGGATGCCCGACAAGCTTCGTCGTGATCCCAAAGTTCTGCAATTGCTCCAGGAGTTTCATGCTGACAAAAAATTGATTGCCGCGATTTGTCATGGCGGCTGGATGCCAATTTCGGCGAATATCTATCAAGGTGTTAAGACGACCGGTTCCCCCGGCATCAAAGATGATCTTGTCAACGCCGGAGCGGAATGGATTGATGCGGAAGTGGTGGTCGACGGGCATCATGTGACCAGTCGCCGCCCCAGTGACCTGCCCGCATTTTGTCGAGAAATGTTGAGAGTCCTTAAGGGAGAAGAGGAATGATCCATCACTCTTTGAAGCGGTCATTCTCAATTTTCTTGTTGTTGCTCCCGATCTGCGCGATGCAGGTTGGATGTCAGAATGGAGTTTTTCTGACGCAGACCTCTGATGCAGAAGAGAATTCAACAACAACAACAAAGACTCAGGATGTCGAAATTATTGCCCATCGCGGCGCGTCTCACGATGCTCCCGAGAACACACTGGCTGCCGTCAATCTTGCGTGGAGCCATAATGCCGATGCCGTCGAAGTGGATGTCTACTTATCTGCCGACAATCAAATCGTTGCCGTTCATGATAAAACCCTCAAGCGTTATGGCGGTCCTGACAAACCAATCGCCAAGATGACTTATCAGGAACTGCAAAAACACGAAGTTGGTCGTTGGAAAGACAAGAGATTTACCGGTGAACCCATTCCTCTGCTCACAGAGATATTAAAGACCGTCCCTTCCGACAAACGATTGTTTATCGAAATTAAATGTGGCGTGGAAATATTACCTCACCTCAAAAAGATATTGCATGAAGAAGACCTGACGGAAGCGCAGACATGTATTATCTGTTTTTCGCAAGATGTCATTGCCGAAGCGAGTGAACAACTTCCCGAGATTGAGCGATATTGGCTGGTTTCTCTCAAACGAAATCAAGCAACCCGAAAGGTGAAGCCGTCTGTGGAGAGTTTAATCCAGACAGCTCAAGAAATTGATGCCGATGGACTCGACCTGGGAGGTGCCATAGACATCATTAACTCCAAATATATTGCAGAGATGAAGGACGCCGGTCTCCCTGTCTATGTCTGGACGGTCAATTCAGCTGAAGAGGCGTTACGTCTGAGAACCGCAGGAGTTTCGGGCATCACAACAGATCGCCCAAAGTTGCTGAAAACAGGACAGGATTGATTAAAAAGGTGACTCAGTTCTGATGGAAAACCAGTTCTCGAAAACATCTGCTCAGGGACAGCGAACTACCGATCTCGGGGTTGCTGTTCACCAGTTATGGCAGGTAGTCTGACACAATCGTATTTCACAATCATCAACGTCTTTCTGCTTAAGAACACTATGCAGGTCACCCCAACTGAAATTCCCGACGTATTGCTTATCGAGCCCGATATTTATGGAGACGACCGTGGTCGATTTCAGGAAATCTGGAATCAGGCTCGCTACTTAGAATTGGGGATCGATGTCAATTTTGTGCAAGACAATGTTTCTCGTTCGGTCCAGGGAACATTACGCGGACTCCACTATCAGTTGGAACAGCCGCAGGGGAAACTGGTGCAAGTGCTCTCGGGCAAAATCTGGGATGTGGGAGTCGATTTACGAAAATCATCACCGACTTTCGGGCAAGCAGTGGGTGTTGTTTTAGATGGAAACAAAGCCAATCAACTCTGGATACCGGCAGGCTTTGCTCATGGATTTCAAGTACTCAGCGAGTCGGCAGACGTGCTTTACAAGTGCACTGATTTTTATCTCCCCTCCGCAGAACGGACATTACTCTGGAACGACTCTCAACTGAAAATCGATTGGCCTCTTGAAACAGAACCCATTCTCTCAGAAAAAGATCAGAAAGGGTTGCCGCTCTCTGAGGTTGAGGTCTTCGAGCATGTCTGACACTCTGCCATCGATTGCGTTGACCATGGGAGATGTCGCAGGGATCGGTCCCGAACTTCTGGCGGAGGTGATCTGTGACTCAAGAACTTACGAACAATGCAGACCGATTGTTTTTGGTCACCCCCGAATTCTCGAACGAGCTCTCAATCAACGAGACCACCAAGAATCGATCAGAGTGATCACCTCTCTGGATCAGATTGCCGATAGTTCTGAGCGTATCATTTGTTTTCAATGCGGCCCCGATGCTGCTGCTGATGTCTCACCGGGAATCGTGGCCCCCGAAGCGGGACAAGCCGCACATGATTACTTGGTCGCGGCGATCGAAGCGGCTCTGTCGGGGCAGGTGGATGGTATCGTCACGGCACCACTCAATAAAGCGGCCCTGCATGCGGCAGGAATCCATTACCCCGGTCATACTGAAATATTGGCCGAGCGATGTGGTGTTTCCGATTACGCCATGATGTTGTATCTTCCTCCCGGCTTCGCAGTGAAAGGGGCATACGGACTGGGTGTTGCTCATGTGACTCTGCACACATCGATCAAAAGTGTCCCCGAACTCATTACAAGTAGTGCCGTCGAGGAAAAGATCAGTTTGATGGATGAGTTCCTTAAACGAATCGGTCATCCCAGTCCTGAAATTGGAGTGACCGCACTGAACCCGCACGCCGGTGAAGCGGGATTGTTTGGGGATGAAGAAGCTCGCCATATTGCTCCTGCCGTCCAAGTCTCTCAAAGCAAGGGTATCAAAGCACATGGCCCCATCCCTGCGGATGCGCTGATGCGTCTTGCCGCAGCCGGAAAGTATGATGGCGTTGTCGCCATGTATCACGACCAGGGGCATATTGCTTTGAAACTTTTGGGATATGATCGCGCTGTCAATATCACGCTGGGATTACCCATCATCAGGACAAGTCCAAGTCACGGCACAGCCTACGATATTGCCTGGCGAGGGCGTGCGGATGCTACCGGTTTTCGCAGTGCATTGAGCATGGCCTGCCAGTTGATTTCTCACTCGACAAATTCTTAACACGCATTTTCAAAACAAGGAAGTCCTTTCAACGATGATCAATTTTCGTCCGACTGATGAAAACACAACATATCTTCTGCTGGTCCGTCATGGAGCCACAGAAGCCAACGAACAAAGGCCATACATCCTGCAAGGAGATGGCATCGACATGAGCTTGTCGGCAAACGGTCGTCAACAGGCGGACGCAGTTGGTCAATTTCTTTCGGCCTATCCACTGGCAGCCGTCTATGCGAGCACGATGAAACGCTCCATTGAAACGGCTGAGACCATTGCCCAGCATCATGGTCTTTCGGTGGAACAGCATGCGGAGTTAAAGGAAGCCGACGTCGGTGCCTGGGAAGGACTCGATTGGGGGACCATCATGGAGCGGAACCCTGAAGCGCATGCCAGCTTCTTCGCTGACCCTGCCGAGAATCCTTATCTCGATGGCGAATCCTACAACGATGTCCACAACCGAGCGGCTCCCAAGATCAACGAGCTGATCGACAAACATCGCGGAGAGGCGATTGTCGTCGTGGCCCACAATGTTGTGAATCGCGCGTTATTGGCACCAATCATGGGGGTGGACATGAAATTCGCCAAAGAGATTGCGCAAGCAAATACAGGTGTGAATATCCTGAAAAACGATGGACAACGCACCAAGCTGGTGACTCTCAATAGCTTCTTTCACCTGCAGGGATATGAGTTCTGACTGTGGAAGGAGCTTTCTCCTGACATTCCTTACTGTTGTTATAACCCGACGAATGCGTTCATCGAGACTATTGGGAACTTGCCTTACACAAGGAAGATTCCTTGTAAGTCGTTGCTCTGTCAGATCGCACACAACAGAATCTTATTGACGCATCATTTGAAGAGCCGTTCATACGATGAATTTCTTCATCGTTTGAAGGAAACGGAAAATCCGATAAGTAGACTGACACCAGATCACATGGAAGAGGGTCTGCGTTCATGGAAGAATACGTCTGCCAAAAGGATTTGCTATGGTTTCACGCTCATTATGTTATTTGTTCGCTGCTGGATTGGTTGGCATTGCCGGCCATTCCGTTTTTGCTCAAAACCCCTTCGAGACAAGCGAACGTCCCCCGTTTGCCGATGAAATCTTCACAGCTGCTCCGATCTCTTTAGGGGGCGATTCGTTCTCCTCGGCTGAGAGAACGAAGAAGAAGTCAACGCCGACAATTCTTCCCACATCTCTGGAAGACTCTTCCGAACTGATCACAGAAACGACATACGCTTCTGTGGAGGTGCCAGCACCACAATCTTACACAGAAGAAATTAGCACGACCGCAATTCTTGATCGATTGGCAACTGTCGAAGCAGAACTCTATTCTCTTCGCAGTGAAACAATCGTGTCCAATCTCGAAGAAAAACTGAAAAAACCGACCTATTCATTGGGTGGACGAATTCACATCGATCACTGGTCTTTCGGACAAGCCGATGAAGGCATCGGCTGGCTCGAGCACCCACCGACCGATCCGATGGATGGCGGTCCACTCCCCATTGACGGTCAAGATCCTGAAGACCGTGTTCTGTTTCGACGTGTTCGCCTGGAACTCAAAGGAGAAAACCCCGCCAATATGTTCTGGCGGTTTCAGATCGACTTTGCCAAATCTGAAAACAGTGAGTTCAAAGATGTTTACATCGGTTGGGACAATCTTCCCCATAATCAGAAGCTGATCGTCGGACATCAAAAACGTCCTCTTGGTCTCGATCACTGGAACAGTAGCCGTTTCAACGTATTTATTGAACGTCCTTTTGTCGTCGAAGCCCACAACGAAGACGCCCGCCGATTGGGAGTTGGAGTTTGGGGAGAAAGTGAGGATGAATCACTGTTCTGGCAATATGGTGTCTATCAAAATGAAAATATTGTAACGGACGGCGAAGCCGTTGGTGACGATTTACAGGTCAGCCTGAATGGTCGTCTCGGGGGAAGCTGGATGAGTAATGATGAAGAAGACTGGTTCCACTGGGCTGTCGCTGGCCAAATTTCCTGGCCTGATGGGGACGCGGGAGATGGTGCCACCAATAGTAATGAAGGTCGCTTTCGAACACGACCGGAAGCTCGATCAGATGCACGCTGGTTGAACACTGGTCGAATTGACGGTGAAACGCACGCCGACACGTTGGCGGCAGAAATGATGTACAATCGCGGCCCACTCAACCTGACAGCGGAAGCCATGTTCACACACGTCAATCGTTCTGAAGCGTCAGGACCAGAAGCTGATTTCTACGGCTACTATGCACAGGCGTCCTACTTTTTAACGGGCGATCACATGAATTACAAACGATCGGTCGGATCGATTGATCGTCCCAGTATTATGGAGAACTTCGACCCATTCTCAAACTGCAATCCAAGATACGGAGCATGGCAAGTCGCCGCCCGATATTCCATGCTTGATCTGACAGACGGTGATATCCAAGGTGGTGTTGGACGTAGTATGACCTACAGTGTGAACTGGTGGTTCTCGCCGTATGCTCGCATTCAATTTAATGCCATTCGTGGATCAATCGCAGGTCACGAAGATGTGATGGGCTTTACCGGTGGCGACTACACAATCTATGGTACTCGATACGCTTTGGATTTCTGACCCGATTCCCAAAAACCAATTTCTCGAAGAAACCGAGGTCATCTAAAATGGTGGCTTCGGTTTTTTCATAAAGAGGTATCGGGTGAACCCGATGTCGAAGGGGGGACCAAATCCAACTGGATTTGCTCTTCGCAATGGGGGCAAGGGACGGAAAGATGTCTGGTGATTCGCATCAGGAAATTGTAATTCCAGTGACCGATTACGAAGTTGTCTTCTTCGTCAAATGCCAGACAGGTCGTTTCTGCCGGAACGCGAGCGTAGCTCTGGGTTTTCCCAGTCTCTGGGTTCCACGCCATAATACGCCCGGTTTGAGAGTTCAAAATGATCAACAAGCCGCTGCGATGAACGAACAGGTCAGAAGGATGCTGCAAGCCGACCTGGACTCTCTCTAAGGTTCCATCGAACATTCGCTGGTAAACGGCTCCCTCGGTCCGCGAAGCGATATAAAGCACTCCCATGTTGTCGTATGCGAGTGCCGTGGGAGCGGCAACGCGATCCGTCAATAAAAGTTGCTCTCCTTCCGCATTGACCTTGATCACTCGCCCCGTCGAGTATTCGCACAACACCAGATCACCCTCGGGAGACATTACCAAGTCGCTCGGGCCACTTAGCCCTTCGACCACCGGGATGATTCCACCCATCGAATCAAGTCGCACTAAAGCGCCCGATTTGGGGACTCCCGCTCCATAGAGCGTTAAGTAAATTTCACCAGAACCAGAACTGACAACACCGGAAGGTTGATTCAATCCGATCGCAATACGCTCGGTTTGTCCATTGGGTGACAATTGAATGAGCGAGCCTGTCTCCCATTCGGTAATTAACAGCGATCCATCGAGTTGCTCAACGATTCGCCGAATCTGTCGCGTTTCCAGAGGGATGCGGTTGATGATCGGGGCAGACTCGATCTCGATGGCTTGATGTAAATGCGGTCGCTCAGACTGAGCGTCTAATGCTGGCCCCAGTATTAAACTGAAGAACGGCACGGCATAAGCGACGAATGAAATACGAGTCATGAGGGATCCTTTCCGACCAGTCATCGTCTCGGAATGCGCTGAGAATCGACCAGTGAATCACGTGATTCTTATTGTCCTGAGGCAGGGCGAATCCGTCAAACAGTATTTGACCCGATTCGTCAAAATGGCAATAACTGTCTGAGATAAGACAGGCCGGTCGAAAGATCTCGTACTTTGTCGTCCCCCGAGGTCCGGTCGATCACGATCCATCCTCGATAATCGGCCTCTTGAAGCAAGCCGAGAAATTGGGGCCAATCAACACCTCCCATTCCCAAGGGACACTCTTCGATTTCGTGGTTAATGTCCCGGATCCCGTCACGAGCTCTAACATGTTTGATCTCGGCATGAAAATCCCGAAACAGGACGCTCAAGTCGTGGTCGGCTGCCATCACTGTTAAGGGGTCAAAGTTTAGTCCCAGCTGTCCTTCTGTGACGGTTTTTAAAAGTTGCCGCACTCGCTCAGGGGATTCCATCGATAAACTGAGACAAAGAGTCACACCTGTGTGATTCCCAAGGCGGGCCATCTCATTGAGAACTTCGCATAAGACTTGCCACTCTCCAGATCTGTTTTCGGGATCGGGAAGTCGGCCCGTTCTTACCGTGAGAACATCAGTTCCAAGTTGATAACAGAATGTCATTGCGGACCGAAGTGCTTCCAGCCGTTGTTCGAGCCACTGCGGTTCGTAAATAGCCTGTCGCATGGGAAAAGCTCCCGAAGCGACTTTGAGATTCATCTCTTGGAGCCGATTTCGGAAATCGCGAATCGCCGTTGCTCCCATTTTATCGGGAGAGAGTTCTTGGCGAACATCGACTTGAACTCCGGCAACTTGAAATCGAGCAGCCGAGATTATCGCTTGCTTGAGATTACTGGAAAGACATCGAGTTGGCAGGGCGTATTGTGAGCTCATGCACTCAGTTTATCGGCAGACCAGAACATTGAACAGCCAGCCGAGATCGCTCTGAATGTGGTTTCGCCCCATGAGATGCTTCTTGAGACTTGATGCCCTTCGTCTTCAGGGAGTAAGCTGGAAGGAATCCTACTGAAATTGAATGATCAATCATGGCTCGAATCATCGATCTTCTCGAAACATTGTCAACAATTGCTCCCCTCGAACTTGCCGAAGAGTGGGATAACGTCGGCTTGATCGTCGGGCGTCTGGGCGATGAGATTGAACGTGTAATGACCTGTTTGACACTCACTCCCGATGTCGCCCAGGAAGCCGTCGAGAAGAAAATCGAGCTGATTGTCACACATCATCCGATCATATTTCGTCCGCGTCAGCAAATCACCCGCGACACGACCGAGGGCGCTTTATTGCTGCAACTGATCCAAGCCAATATTGCCGTTTATAGTCCTCATACGGCTTACGATTCGGCGAAACAGGGTGTCAACGCACAGTTGGCAGATTTGTTTGAATTACAGAACGTCAGTCCTGTCCGTCCAGTCGCAGATCAATTGGTAGAAAAATATCCTGCTCTGAAAGGACTCGGATCGGGTCGAATTGGCGATTTGTCTCAATCAATCACACTCAGTCAATTGGCAGAGATCGTCAGCAATCGATTGCCGACCCAGGCTGGCGTTCAGTTCGTCGGAGATCAAAAACAATCGGTCTCACGAGTCGCCATTGCATGTGGGTCGGCTGCCGAATTTCAGAGAGATGCACGACGACTTGGTGCCGACGTTCTCATCACCGGAGAGGCACGTTTTCACGATTGCCTGGAAGCACGATCTTCCGGGATGTGTCTGGTGATCGCCGGACATTACGCCACCGAACGTCCTGCTATAGAAAATCTTGCCAACTTTATACAACAAAAATGCGACGACCTGACGGCAATCGTCAGTCAGTCCGAATCCGATCCATTGAAACTTCATTCCTGATTCACGACTTGAGAGACGACAGTGCAAAAACCACCTCTGGGAACTCTTCTGGGTCGAGCCTGCCGACTTCGTTGCCCCTGCTGCGGAACAGGAAAGCTGTTTCGCACATACTTTCGGATGTATGAACGTTGCGATCACTGTAATCTCAAGTACGAAAGAGCTCCGGGTTATTTTCTGGGATCGATCTACATCAATTACGGACTCACGGCAATGAGCACGACGATTGCCTATGTCACACTGCACTTCGGACAAAAGATTCCCAACCAGACACTATTGCCCTACTTGATCGGGTACTGCATTCTCTTCCCGACTCTGTTTTATCGCCACGCCAGAGCATTTTGGATTTCGCTCGATTCCTTCTTCGACACCGAAGAATTCTGGAGCGATGAAGACTAAGAAGAGAGTCTATTCGTTAACGTCGTGTGCGTTGTTATGAATGGCGTGCAGTTCTTCATCGAGAGAACTGAAATTGTTCTCACGTTGATTCATGCGGTAGATTCCGTATCCGAATGAACCAAAAATTACCGCAGGCATCGAGAGCATGAAAAGGATGCTGTACATGTAGGCCTTGGGCTGATTCTCATCTTGCTCTGCCGCCGCTTTGCACATCGGGCAAGCCGATACAGTGGCCGGAAGAATCGAGCTAATGCAGATTGCCACGAAAAGAATCGCTACGGTTTTGAGAATGTGTTTCATGATCGAATTCCTGCCGCCTTAAACGGGCCAGTGATAAAGCATTCCATAGATTATAACCCCCGTCAGCGAAACGTACAGCCAAATGGGAAAGGTGACCTTGGCGATCTTGCGATGTTTGACCCACTGCCCCTTCAATCCTCGATAAATCGTCATCATCGCCAAAACAGGGACGATGGCAGCAAGAATCACATGCGTGATCAAAATCGTGAAATAGATGGGACGTATGATCCCCTCTCCCTGAAACGGTTTGGAAGAAACGCCCGTGTAATGTTTTAACGCAAAGTGGTAAGTGAGATAAAAGGCGAGAAACAGGACCGATGTCACAAACGCAGAGAGCATGACGCGCTTGTGGGCGAGTTTCTTCCCGCTTTGGATCAACAAATAACCTGTAACCAACAACACGGTCGCCAGAGTATTCAGAACCGCGTTGATCGATGGTAAAGTATAAACCCAGTCAGGAGCATTCACGAGAATTCAAAGCTCCTCTTTCGTGGTTGATTCTTCTTCCGAAAGTTTTTCTTCCGTTGGTTCTTCCACAATGGAAGCTTCTGGCGTCAATCCCCGAATCCGTTTTTTCAGTGCATGGAATTGTTCGTCTTGCAGAGCGGTGAACGAATCGACGTAATTCCCCTCGGCATCGACAACAACGAAACGGTTTGTGTGCAGGATATCTCCCGGCTTCATTTCTGCAACAGGCATTTTGAAACCACTGCGGATCAACTCGTAAATCACATTCACATCACCAGTCAGAAAATGCCAGTTTTCGAGATCGGCGGTAAAAGCGTCCGCATATTTCGTCAGTTTTTCTGGTGTGTCATTTTTAGGATCGACAGTGACTGAAACCAGATTGAAGTCGACATCCTTCATTTCCGATTGCAGTTGTTTCATTCGCCCCGTAATCATCGAACAAGGACCGGGACAAGTGGAAAACACAAAAGTCCCCACCCACGGCTTGCCTTTCAGTTCCTCTAAACCAATCTCTTCATTGGATTGATTCATTAGGCTAAATGGCTCCAATTGTCGAGGAAGTTCGTTCGCTTCCTCGGGATCAACGACTTCGCCTTGAGAATTGAACACAATTGTTTTGTTCTCATCATCCACTTCCGCAGAGAGAGTACCTGGTTTTTCACCGGGTGTTTCTGTTTGCTCTGCATTTGCCAATTGTTGTTGAGCATCGTCGGAGAAGAATGTGACGTAGACGGCAGCGCCAGCAGCAACCCACAACATCACGATAAAACCGTAAATAAATTTCATACCGGTTGTCATTTGAGTGCTTTCCGGTGCAGTGCCGTTTGGTTCTTGATTCATGATGAGTTTGTAACTCCTAATAGTGAGCAAATCGTCTTCAACGTGTATTCAACGCTGACCGGCGATTCGTCAACAGGGTCGCAACGACCACACAGGTCACGCAAAACAAAATCGTGATTGTCAAACTGAGGACGAGTCCCGGTAATCCAGCCGCGTCAGGGCTGATTGAACCGGAATACATCAATCGACGCAAACCGGCGACTCCGTAAGTCAGGGGGTTGATCCACATCACCCACGCCAACCAACCCGATGAACCGACAGGAAAAATGGCACCGGAGAGTAGCCACATGGGCAACAAAAACACGCTCATAATCGCGTGGAACCCTTGTGTCGATGACATCGGCCAAGCGATGACATAACCCAAACCGGTGAGTGTTAATCCCAGCAGACACATAAATGATAGAACGGCTACCCAATCGAGAACAGTCAGATTGAGTTGGATTTCAGGAGCCAATCCGAACCAATGCAGGCAGAACCCGAAGATCAGGAACAAAATTGCCTGTCCCACTGCCAGAATGGTACCTCCGAATAGCTTCCCGAAAACAATGACAGAACGCGGAACCGGTGACACCAACACGCCTTGCAGAAATCCGTCCCGCCGATCTTCAATGATGGAAATCGTCGAAAAAATAGCCGTAAACAGGAGAATCATGACTGCCACGCCGGGAAAAAAATATTCCTGATAAGTCATGTCTGCAGAGGCCCACTCTGGCGGCTGAAAAGAACCGTACAGCCCGGCACCAAACAGTACCCAAAAGATCACCGGTTGCCCGAGGGCTCCCACGACGCGTGTACGCTGACGCAGAAAACGAACGATTTCTCGTTGCGAAAGTGAGAAAACAGACAGCCAATAACTGCCTTTACCGGAAGAGGAGTTTGATGGGTCATTCATTCTGGAGCCTCAGCTTCCCAAAATCGATGCCCGGTCTTTTGAATGAACACATCTTCCAATGTTGGTTTACCGAGAGAAATTGATTCGATCTGGTCAGGAAATGCTTCTACAAGATCGCGAATCAGTTCGTGACCGTTCTCGCGTTCGATTCGTAACTGTTGACCGACGATCACAGCTTCCAGTTGGAATTGATCTCGCAAGCGTTGTTGTAAATCGTCGGTGGACGATGTGCTGATCGTAATACAGTCGCCACCAATCGAACTGCGTAATTTTTCAGGGGTGTCCTTGGCGACTAGCTCACCCTGATTAAGAATCGCCAAGCGATCGCAATGCTCGGCTTCTTCCATCAGATGTGTCGTCACAAGAATTGTAACGTGTTGTTCGTCTCGGAGTTTTCGCAGATATTGCCATAAATCGTGACGAGCTCCCGGGTCGAGCCCGGTACTCGGCTCGTCGAGAAGCAGAATTTCGGGACGATGGAGCAAGCCTTTGGCGATTTCCACACGTCGTTTCATGCCACCAGATAATCGTGAAACCGTCTCGTGAATGCGGTCCGTCATCCCGACATGAGCCAGGAGTTGTTCGATGCGACTAGACAGTTCCGCTCCGCGTAAACCATAGAGATGACCGTGATGCTTCAAGTTTTCGCGCACCGTTAAACGGTCATCCAGACTGGGCGACTGAAACGTGATACCGATCTTGCGGCGGACATCGGCGGGTGATGTTTTGACATCAGATGATGCGAGCGATGCGGTACCGGATTGAACGGGCATCAATGTGCAAAGCAGGCGAAAAAGAGTTGTTTTACCCGAGCCGTTCGGGCCGAGAAGCCCAAAGATTTCTTGAGGTTTGACCTGAAAAGAAACTTCATTCAGCGCGGCCCGCTCATTGTAGGAGTAGGAAAGAGCCTCTACGCTGATGGCAGCCGTGTCAGACATTACTTGTCACTGGATTCTGCAGCGTCGGAGTCGGAACCTTCTTTCTCCGACTTGGAATGTGCATCTCCTTCAGCGTGCTTGTCGCTTTCACCTTCGTGGTGATTGTGATCGCCGCCTTCTTCATGTCCATGTCCGGCTTCGTGGCCGTTCTCGCCATGCTCGGCCTCTCCGTGCCCTTCGCTATGATCTCCGTGTGAGGCCATGAACTCATCGTAATCATATTTTTGAGGAACGTCACTGATGTAGTAACTGGTTGCCACATCGGGCATCAAGGCAATTGGTAAACCAATCGCAAGAATCGTGGTGGGAGCTAACAGGATGTACTTCCAGTTCCCCTCAAACTTGATGTGCATAAAGAACAACAAAACACAGGTCGCCTTGGCAACGGCCACTGACATGACGATGACTGTTTTGACGGCGTTATTGGGAATATGAACGATATCGGCAATGACCGAGATCGCAGTAAAAATCACCAACGCAAAGAAGATGACGAGATACGAAACGTGACCGTGTGAATGATCGTCGTGATCGGTGTCGCGATATGCCATGCTGAATTCCTCGTATGACCGACGGGACTTTATCCCGCTTAAAAACAATTGATACTCAAAATAATCACGAAGTGAAGTCGACGATGTACAACAACGGGAACAGGAAAATCCAGACCAAGTCGACAAAGTGCCAATACAGTCCACTATTTTCGACCCAGTCGGTCCAGGTTTCGTCCAAGTTTGATCCCTGTCTCAGAACCATCCCAAAGAGAATCAAACCGACAATCACGTGGATGGCGTGGAAGCCTGTCATCAGGAAATAAGTCGATGCAAAGATGTTTCCGTACAAAATGACGTGCGGATCATGAATGTGTGAGGCTTGATCGGGATACGATTCTTTCAGCGTGCTGACTTCTGCCGTCAAACCGGCGAAATCCCATTCTTCTTTCTTCACAAATGTCTTGAATTTTTTCACGTCGTTGGCAAAAGGGTCGATGGCGGCAATCGATTCTTTCAGCTCAGCAATTTCTGCCTGCATCGATTCTTTGGCACTTCCTTCCGCACCGGCGACTTCCAATTCGAGACTCGCCAATTCCAGCTTCATATCGCTGTAGCCGGTGTACTCGACGGCTTCGTCGAAATCGGTCATCGCGTTTTGGGCGGCTTGCCAATCGTTTTCGGCAATCTGTCCGGGAAGAATGCCGTGGTCGAACTTCCCGTAGTATTCAAAGGATTTAATTCCCATGAATAACAAACCCAGGGCAGACGTGATCCACAAATACTTCAGAGCTGTCTTGAAATGTTTTTTCACCATCGCATCGTGAGCCACGACAACACAATAACTGGAGACGATCAGCACAAACGTATTGATACCACCAGCAATCACGTTGATGTGAGTAACATGTGGGTCAGACGGCCAACCTTTGGACCCCATGCGGAGCACAATGTAGGAGCCGATGAACGCCGTGAAAAACATGATCTCGGTCCCGAGGAACAGCCACATTCCGAGTTTGGAGTTCGGAATCGGTAATCCCATTTTGAGATTGGAACCGGCGGGATTTGAGGAAGAGTGAGACATCAGCTTACCATAAAAAGGAAAATTGTATCGAGTGAAACAATGCGTTGTCTTATTGTAATAATGCCAGGTGATCCCACGTTAATGCGATCAACAACAGCGGTAAATAAATCAGTGAGTAGTATAAAATTCGTCGAGCGGATCGGCGTGATTCATCACGGATGAACATGATGCTCACCGCCAGGTATCCAAGCCCCATGAACAAAGCCGCCCACATGTAACGTGAACCCGCCAAGCCGACTTCGCTCGGCAACAAACTGACGGGAATCAGAGCTGCGGCATAAGCCGTCGCCAAATAACCTGTAATCTTTTGAGTGCCACCTGACTGAACCTTCGCTGGCAACATCTTCAAACCGGCTCGCGAGTAATCCTCTTTGTAGAGCCAGGCAATGGCGAGAAAGTGTGGGAACTGCCAGAGGAACAAAATACCAAAGAGTGCAAATGCACTAGCATTTAATTCTCCACCACCGGCGGTCCAACCCAAAACGGGAGGTAACGCTCCGGGAATGGCTCCAATGGCCGTGCACAGAGACGTATGTCTTTTTAAGGGTGTGTAGAGGAACGTATAAAGCGCGAATGTGATCAGTCCCAACCACGCGGTTGTCATATTCACATAAGCGGCCAGAATAAACGTACCCAGAACTCCGCAACCGACACCGAACCAGAATACTTCGGTCGGATGTAATCTTCCTGACGGAATGGGACGGTCCGCCGTGCGATTCATTAATGAATCGGTTCCGCGTTCCATCCATTGATTTAAACTGCTGGAAGCCACCGCCATCAATGCGATACCAGCCATCGCTGAAAGCAACGACCAACTGAACCAAGGCCCTTGAGCGGCAAGAGTGTATCCCACAGTGACTGTCACCAACGCCATGACGGCAATTTTCGGTTTGGTCAACTCGATGTAATCGGAAATTCTTGCGGCGATCGCATGACGACCGGCCAGTGTGATAGTGCGAGTGGTCGAAGGTCCGGCAGAACTCATCGCAGGCCTCCTTCCATCGACATGGTATTCAGATTCGGGATTTGCGGGACGCATTCCTGGTGGCGATCGTTCCAGACTCGACAAACGCGATAGGCTCGCAAAAGCACAATCACCGATGTCATGAGTAACAGCATACCCACAATCGTGTGACAACTGCGGATCATGGTTTGAAGTGTCGTTCCTGAGACGGCCACCCAACCAGCCGCTTTCAGACCGAATTTCGTGATAAACGTAGCCAGTCCCAACGAGAATTGAGAGATAGTGAGAACCAACAACACCCAGGCAGGCCGAGTGATCCATTTCTGTTGTGTCTTACGAGCGGCAACCACCAACCCGATGACAACCGCGAGAACAACGACTGCCATTCCCATATGTTCAAACAAGGCTGTTCCACGATGACGTAGAAATCCGCCCAATGTGTATTGTCCCAAAATCATCACCACAGACGCCATGGCCCAAGGTTTGACCTGATTGGGGTCTTTCTGGATCTCTTCCTGATCGGCTGATAACCATCGGCGACTTGTAAACAATGAAAAGGCAGCCATCAACGCAAAGACCATGGCGGCAAAGAGACCGTGAACCATCGCGAGGCGAGGATCATTTTCTAAAACTCGCATGCCACCCAAGATCCCTTGAGCGATCACGCTCAGCAGCACCACGAAACCGGCCACAGTGACCCACAACCGATGCTCATATTTCCAGACCAGTGCAACTAATCCCAAGCTGAACATGCCGATCAACATGCCTGCCAGACGATGACCGTGTTCGAGAAACTCATCTCCCGACGATTGCAGCCAGGGATAGAAGAGCATGTTGTAGCCGTCAGAGGTTGGCCAATCGGGAAACGCCATCCCGGCCCCTTCCGAAGTTGTCAGAGCGCCGAGCGTCACCGGCAACAGTGCAACGCACGTTGTCAGGACCGCAAAGCGGTGCAACCAGGGATTGTAGGCAGGAGGATTGTTCATCGATTTTCAATGTAAAATCAGGCGCGACAAAATTATGCGTGTTCGGGTTCTTTGACGGGTTCCCCCTTATCGGGCGGCGGCAAATACTCGGTTTGTAACAAGAAGTCTTCTTCGACAAGCGGCGATGAATACTCGTAAGGTCCGCGGTAACAAATCGGAAGCACATCGAAGTTTCCGTGTCCCGGAGGCGAAGGTGCCGTCCATTCCAATCCGTTGGCTTTCCAAGGGTTCCGACCGACTTTTTCGCCGTAGAAAAGGCTGTAGGCAAAATTGAACAGGAGCAGAAACTGGGCACATCCCATCAGGATTGCCGAGTAAGTCATGAACTGATTCATGGGGAGTAAGTGTTCGAGGTACGGATGCAGATAAGGGTCTGCATAGCGACGGGGCATTCCGGCAACTCCGAGAAGGTGCATTGGGAAAAAGGTACCATTGGCTCCGAGGAAGGTCAGGAAGAAGTGTGTCTTACCGAGTCCTTCATTCATCTTGCGCCCAAACATTTTTGGATACCAAAAGAAGATGGCCCCGAAGACCCCGAACAAGGTGGCTCCAAACAACACATAGTGGAAGTGAGCCACGATGAAGTAGGTATCGTGAATGTAGATGTCGACAGGCACAGCCGCCATAAAGATACCGCTGAGGCCGCCCACCACAAACATCGAGACAAAAGCTACGCTGTTGAGCGTGACCGTGTTGAATTCGATTTTCCCACCCCAGATGGTGCCGATCCAGTTGAATGTCTTAATCGCTGACGGCAAGGCAATCATCATCGTCGAGGTCATGAACGTCATGCCGAGTGCCGGATTCATCCCCGAAGTAAACATGTGGTGTCCCCACACGATAAATCCAAGACCGGCAATCGCCGCCATGGAATAAACCATCGGCTTATAACCAAAGATGGGCTTCCTTGCGACGTTCGCCAGCATGTCGGAAACCATTCCCATCGCGGGAAGCAACATGATGTACACCGCCGGATGAGAATAGAACCAGAACAAGTGCTGCCACAATAATGGTTGACCACCACCGATAGTCGGATCGGCATTATTCACAACCAATCCCGCAGGAATGAAGAAACAGGTTCCCAGCAGTCGGTCGGCGACCAACATGAACCCGGCAGCCGTCAACACGGGTAATGCGAATGCTTGCAAGATAGCCGTAATGAACATCGCCCAAATGGTGAGCGGCATGCGGAACAGCGTCATACCGGGGGCTCGCATGTTGATGATAGTGGTCATATAGTTGACCGATCCCATCATCGACGACACACCGACCAATGTGACACCGATCAACCACCAATTTTGTGCCATTCCCGAGGCAGGTGCAGCCTGTGGAAGTGCAGACAACACAGGATAGGATGTCCATCCCGCGGCAGCTCCGTTTCCTGCTTCAAAAAAGCTCATGAAGAAACAGAAAATTGCTGGCCACATAAACCAGTAACTGAGCATATTGAGAACCGGGAATGCCATATCGTCGGCACCGATCATCAAAGGAATCAGAAAGTTACCGAATGCTCCTGCGAGAATTGGAATGATGACCAGGAAGATCATCACGGTCGCGTGCATCGTGAATAGCATGGTGTAGAACTCAGGCGAGATCTGACCACCCTCTCCACTGAAAAGTAGACGCCCCACAAGTGGCATGCTTTCCCACGGGAAGGCCAATTGCCAACGGACGCCCAACGCCAATGCCCCGCCGACCATTAGCATCAGCAATGTGGTCACGAGAAATTGGATACCGATCACTTTATGGTCGGTCGAAAAGACGTACTTACTCACGAAGGATTGCTCATGACCGTGGTCGTGAGCATCATCATGGGCGTCGTGCGATACAGGATGAGCTACACTCACAATTCACCTCTTTAGTTTATTCATCGTCGGAGTCGCCAGCATCGGCGAACCCGTCATCAGATTGTTGTTCGGCCAGTTCTTCCATAGCCGCTTCAAATTGTTCTTCGGCAAGAGCAACAACGCGAGCACCCATCTTGTAATGCCCCCAGCCGCAAAGCTCAGCACAGACCAATGTATATTCTCCCGGTTTGGTCGCTTCGAACCAGACCGGAATAATCTGTCCTGGCACAGCATCCTGCTTCACTCGTAATTCGGGCAGGAAGAAGGAATGTTGAACGTCTTGTGTTTTCAGGTAAATCATGACCGGTTTGGCTGCAGGAACGAGAATTTCATTCACGGCATACAAGTCAGTCGGTTGCGGTTGGATTTGCAAAATCCGACCCGGTTCGGGATATCGAATTCGCCATTCAAATTGCCGCGCCATCACTTCGGCAACCGGAGCTTTACGAGCTTCTTTCGGAAACTGGGAGACGACTCGAAACTCCGCCCACACATCCATCTGGTAAAGGGCGATGAAAAGGAGAATTCCCGCTGGAACAATAGTCCAAATCACTTCCAGATTGTGTGATCCATGTGAGAACCACGCACGCGTGTCGTCTTTTTTGGAACTTTTCCACAACACATAAACCATCGCAATTTGAGTACCGATAAAAGTTCCCGTCACGATGTATAAAATCAGATGGAATAACGAATCGATGCGTTCTCCAAGAGGAGATCCCGCTTCGCTCGGAAACCACCAGTCCATACCAGGTGCGATGACACAGAATGCCACGGCCACAATAGGACAAACGGTAAAAAATGTCAGCCAGAACCAACGCACAATAAGTACTCCTTATGTTCGGATCCCCGAACGTATCGATTATTTCTGGTTGGGAGAATCTGCTGAATCGATCGCAGTCTGTTTTTCTTCGCTCGATTCATCGACTTCACCAGTGGTCGTTGTCTCTCCACCAGCGGCTTTCTTGCTTTCAAAATATTCTCGATCAACTTCGGTATATTCGCCCGGCTTTTCGAAGGGGATATGATAGACGTAGTTGACGGTATCCCACAAAGTTTGTGGATCGGTCGTAGCAAAGTTCGGCATTTTTGAAGGACCAATACCACCGTAGAAACGTCGGTAGAGATCCACAGGACGACGACCACCCCGATAAAGACCTTTGGTCAGATTTCTAGGTTTAATTGGATTTCCCCAGATATCGAAAAGGCCAGGCTCAGCGTAGAGTTCGCCGGTCTCTTCATTCTTCTGGAAGTCCTCCGTCATTGTTCCATTCCCACGTCCTTTGTGGCCATGACAGTTAGTGCATTTTTCCAAAAAGAACTTACGTCCGCGTGCTCGTGATTCAAAAGAATCTTCAACACGTGGAATCGCCGGAACAATTAAACTGCCCTCGTCTTCTGCAAGCACCCAACTTTCTGCCAGTTGATCGCCCAGATCGTGGAACATAGTCGGCATGTTGGCAACCGCTTCGTCAACTTCCTCTTGGATTTCTGCGGCATCATCGCCATCAGCTTTACGCTCTGAAATAATTTCGTTTGTTAAACCACTCGCGAGAATCAATTCTTGATCGACTCGATACTCTAACTCTCCTCGTATTGAGAGCCAGCGAACATACTCAACGATTGAATGCAGTTCTTCATCATCCAACAAGAGAAATGAAGGCATGTAGGTTCCGGGAATGCCGTACTTAATCACACGACCTAAATCATCTTGTGTGATTTTTTCTGCCGGTTTGGTCGACTTGAATTTGAACTGGCCGAGTCGGTAATCCCGAGGCCGAGGGTTCAAGTATTGTGCCGTAGGACCATTACCCTCCCCACTCACGCCATGACAATGGAGGCAATGTTCCATATACAAAGCTCGACCCGACTTCAGGTTTCCACCCGCACTCAAAATGAAGGTGTCGCCAGCAGCGGGAGGAACTTCGACTTTTTCTTTGGTGGTCAGTAACTGAGTCTCAGAATCGTAACCGATGACTTGCATCGATTTCCCGGAATACTCACCGGTCATCCAATCGAGACGTGTTCCCGAGACACCAAAATCGAATGACCCATTTTCGGTTTGAAATTGAGAGATAAAGTCACCATCAGCCTCGGCGTCGAATTTGACAGGGAACTTGTTTAATGGACCTTCGAGTTGACTTTCTTCAGTTGCTCCCGGGATTCCACCGAAATCGACAGGCAATTTCAGCCAAGCCACCAATTGATGAGGGGTTCCAAACGATCCTTCCAACTCTTTTTCCACCGCGGTTGCAACATCGGAGGTGAGTTTGTTTGTTTCTTCGCGCACAACGAACTTCGCGTCGGGAGGCGAAAACGCATCGCACCCAGCGATCAGGAAGCCGCAGGCCAGAACAAACAGGATATTTAATTTTCGACGGATACTCACGGGGAGAACTCCGTTATGGGAATGTCTCATGGTGTTACTGAACTTTGATGGAATCGCTTGACTACAGCTTCGAGAAACTACCGATGCTGTAAGATTGTTCGAGTTTATTGTCTTTGCCAGCTTCAACTTTGACCTTCAAACTGCGTTCGAGTAATCCGGCACTTTCATGCCAGACTCGAAATTTGTATTCACCCGCAGGAAGTTTTTTGATTTCAAAAGTGCCGTCTGCTTTGGAGCACGCGGCATAGGGATGATCGATGACCAAGTGATAAGCGCCCATCCAAGCGTGAAAATCGCAAGTTGCTTTAATCGGGGCGGGTTCCGCTTTCTCATAAATCAAAGGAACGCCGGTGCGGTCGTTGCCGTTGACCACCTGGTTAAAAGACTTGTTACGAATCACTTTCATATTGGTGTTGTGAGCAGCGCCGTCTGCGTTTTTCACCAAGACTGTTTGTCCCACTTGAACAACTAATCCGTGAGGTTCGAAGGTGCAGTTTTTTTGATCGAATACCAACTCGGAAAGCTCGCCTTCCGCTTTGTATCCCTTGGGAGCCTTATCAAGATAGATGAAGACATTGGCAATTCCACCACCATCACCCACAACGAGTGATTGATTGGGAACCGCTTCTGCTGCGCAATACTCGGCATCTTTCACGGTAGCCCCTTTGGCAACCAAAGGCGACAAATTGGGTGCCACCCCATCAAGCACGAAACGACCGACGAGATTTCCAGGACCCGCAGCGGGACCACCACCAGTCTTGGGTTTATCACCACCTCCGCCAACAGTCGCACCTTCGACTCCGTCGGATTCAAGATCGGCTGGCTTTAACGTCACAGTGGTGACCGCATTGGCACCGCCGCCACAACCGGCTCCCGTGAGACACAAGCCAATCACGAACACTGGTAGTCCAACCAGCAAGACAATTTGTTTCGTCGAAGAATTATTCATTCGGTTTCTCCTCCGTTTTTGCTGGTAGATCCCAGATTTTTACACCTTGAGTCTCAAGCAACTCTGCATGATTCATCAAGGCATCTCGCACCGCTCGCGTTTGAGCTGCCGGGTCGGTGCCGAACAAAGGCAACGACGACGGCTTATCCAGCGGATAGTTCACAGGCATTTTGGTGTAAGGTGTGGCCCATTTTGGATAGTAAATCCACATCATGGTCCAGTCTGGTTGCAGTCGTTCTTCCACGCGTGGCAGATTCGGACCGCGAACTTCAGGCTCTCCCGGTTTCGCAGATGAGAAGTATTCCCGTCCACCCACCGAATGGCAGCCAATGCATTTATTCCCTTTGAACATGAACATTTGCCATGCCTCTGACAAATAATCATCCGTTCGTGTGTCTTTGTATTTCTCGTGAAACTCGATATTCATCGATTGTTGATAAGGGGCATCCTTCTGAGGTACCTCTTGATAAGGATAGTCCGAGCCATCGACTGCGGCAAAATAGTTTGCCAAGGTCTGAGCTTCTGCCGGTGACATGTTGAACTTCGGCATCCGCAATACGGTCATGTGACGAAGTGTTTCCGGATTTTGCAGGAAGCGGAATAGCCAAGGGGTTTGAACCTTTGCACCTTCGCGAACCAATGGCGGTGCCACGTAATTCCAGGCATTATCGGGTTTCCCGTCCATACGCTTGTCGGTCTTGGCTAATTCATCAACCAGCCAGAAGGTGAAGTCCCCACCTCGACCTTTATGAGCGGCCCTAAGTTGTTCGCCCACAAATCCCATTCGCGAGGAAGGAGTGACATGTACATCAGGAAACTTCACTGTGACCGATCCATAGATGTCTTTGAGAGAACCTAAATCCTCGGGTAATTCATCTTTTTTCAGCAGGAAGCCATCACCTTCCGCGGTCAGCGAATATTCTTGAGCACCAGAAACAAGGTCCAGCGTCAACGTCACCGACTCAGGCTTCAAGACGGATTCCAGATCATCTTTGACAACCGCAATTGTCAGATTGCCTGTTTTCTCATCCAACCCAATCGTCGCGTTCACACTATTGTCGTCCGCAAGGTGAACCACGATTTGTGATGCGTCAGACGCAGTTGGAGGATAAACAGGTGCCGAGAGTTTGCCTCTTTCGACAATCAGGTTTTCCCAGAGCGTGACATAAAATTCCCATTCAGCGGGATCGGAGTCCCCATCCCAATTGATGGCTGCTTTTTTGGCTTCGGCGTCTGCACCAGGAGCCTCGACGAAGCTCCTCCAACCTTCTGGAGTTTCGCCCAAGTCGTCAATGATGTCGGAGACCATGCCGCTGAATTCCAGAGGCAACTCAGTCGCATGCCCGGGAACTTTCACTCGTCGCGGAGGAGCGAGGGAATGCAACAGGGCCATCGCTTCAGCGCTATTCACCGGCTCACCAGGAGCCGACGAGGGTAAATCACCCAGCTCTGCGAGATACTCATACTTCGGCATTTCCAAAACATGGCAACCGGTGCAGTTAAACTGCTGCATCAAGTATTCACCGGCACTGCGGTCGCCCGCTGGACCATCTGGTCTGTAGAGATATTTTTCGACAGGTGGTTCGGCAACTAGACCGAGAACGAATGTGGTGATTGCTTCGATTTGCTCCTGATCAAAGGGGAACTGAGGCATCCGCAGACGCTCGTCGTAGCCTTTAGTCTCGACCTTCTCGAAGTCATAACTCCGCGGTTGACGAATTTTCTGCCAGGCAAATCCGGCTCGACCATGATGCAACAAGTTTTCCACAAGATAGGAAACCGACATCGCATGCTCGCGGTCTTCTTCACTGGAAAAGGAATCGGCCGCTCCACGTTTGACATACATTTCCACCTTCTCGTGCATGCTCTCATTCTGGAGTAGCAAGATCAGATAGCTCTTTCCTTCATAGACGTAAGGCTCTTTTGTCCATTTGTTGAGCTCAAGTTCTTCCAAAGTATGAGCCACTTCGCCCAATATCTGGCTTCGCTCATGCGCACGAACTGTTTCTTCGAATGGTTTTTCCACAATGGCATCATTTTCAACACGCGACTCTGCCCATTCCATGAACTGCTTCGATGATTCGATGTTGGCCAGAACCTCTTCCGCATCTTCGTCTTCCTGTAATGGAACGGCCAGGAATTCAAACTCATGCAAATGGAGATATTCTTCAATATGTTCGGGTGCCAGCTTGGTTCGGTCTTTACGTCCCCAATCCTGTAACGCGACACCGATGGGGCGTGCCGACTCGAATCCGCTCATGTCGTGACAGCCGTAGCAGCCGTAACGATTGACCGTTCGACGACCAATATAGTTCAACTTCAGTTCTCGCCATTTGGCGTCACTGACCCACTCTTCGGGGCTGACATCTTCGGGCTTGATTCCATTCCAAAGTTCAACTTCGTCGCCCTTCAAATTGTTTTCCAGCAACTTGCCGCCCAGCGACAGGTCGCGAGTCTCCATGAACTCGTCAAACTGATTTTGCGTAAGGACATCCGTCAAGAATAGTTTGACCATGTCATCAAGAGCTTCCTCATTCACATCCAGAGTCGTCCACTCTTGCGATCCACCTTTCAACAGGTAAGCCGCAATGTCGGCAGCAGGATCGATCTCGGTTTCTCCCTCTTTATAGGGATCGAGATAGAGGTTCGGCATCTTGGTGCGCGGATGATACTTTGTGGGCTCTTTGACCCAAGAGTAGAGCCACTTGAATCCATCAGCGCCTGCGGGAAGTTTTGCATGAACCTTATTGAGTTCGGGGCCAAACTCGGCATCAGACGCAGGGAAGTCGCCATGTGAGTGACAGGCCAGGCACCCTTTTTGGGAGAACAAAGTTTTGCCTCGCTCAGCATCTGGTTTGTATCCCGCTTTTGGTTCCAAATATTCAAACTCTTCCGAGTTCTTCAACAGGAACTGAGTGATCGCGGCGATTTCAACCGGTTGATACTCGGCAGCAAGCTCGTCCTGCTGATTGGAAAGATGAAAGAATTTAGGCATACGGGTCGAAGGACGGAAGTTTTTGGGATTTTCGGTCCATTGTTCAATCCAGCCACGACCGACTTTCGATGCGAGATATCGCAAAGAAGGACCGACCTTCCGCATTTTTCCTGCGATCTGGTTGGGATCGTTGGCAATTCTTTCCGCTTCTTCGGCGGTTTGTGGTTCGAGACGCAAGTCGGGACCGATTGGCTCCGTCCCTTTGTAACCCTGAATCTCGTGACAGCCAAAACACCCGTAAGTACGAACTAACTGATAGCCATCATAAACCTTGGGAGCCGAGGCACCGAATTCAGGATGCACGCCGAGTTCCACAACATTATGGTGACACTTGATGCACTGCGATTCTTCGAATCGCTTCGGCATCATGGGGTATTCCCAGAAGTGGTTGTCATACCAACCATACTCTTCTTTCCAATCGTGCTCTTGCACGGGACTGTTTGGACCATGCGACGCATTTTGAAAACTTGTTCCAGATCCCTGACCTTGGTGACAAATCGTACATCCGAAGTCTTTGGTAGGATGAGGACTCGTTGCGGTTAAATACAAGTCGGGGTTTGGGTGAGTCGAATAGGGGTGAGGGAACTTGCCTTCTTCCACCCATTTTTTGTGATCATGTCCAAGCTCTTCAATGTCTCCACCATGTGGATAGAGAGCGATGTTCCCAGCGGCAACCTTATCGATTCCCATATGGCAAGTTCGACAGCGATCGAATCGGGCCGAACTTGTCATTCCCAAATGCTCTTCGAGATCGGGAAGCCAATCTTGCTGAATTCGCAACTGGCCATTGAAGCCGTCAACAATCGGAGCCGTCATAATCTTGCGTTTGAAGACGTTGATGAGTCCCATGACTCCATCCGCAGTAGGACTCAACTCGTCAAGCCGTTTTTCCTTCTGCTCTTTTTCTTTAACGACTGCCGCCAATCGTTCGGCAGCTTTATCCCGGATTGCTGTTTCGCTTTTGAGCTGCACGGACAAAAGGTTAACCTCTGCCCCTAATTCTTCGTAGGTCAGCTCTTCTTCGTCTACCTTGGCTTGCCACTCATCAAACGTCGCTTTCAATTCAGCAAGTTTGGGTTTTGGAAGCGCATCGCGAACACCCAAGTCAAAATTCGCCCGAGCGACATCTCGCTGTGCTCGCGTTGACTTGACCTGCCGACCCATCAGATCGTAAGCCGCATCGGCAGTTTCAAAACTCCCAAGCAATTCATCGATTGTCTCATTGCTCGAACCGATCTGCTCCTGAGCTTCTGCAAGATCGGACTCCAGCTGATCGATCACACGCGCGGCATCGCTCTCATCGAACTCCTCCCGCTCTTGCTCGAGTGTTTCGATCTGAATGTCGAAAAACGTCGATTGGTAACCTTTCCATTCGCGTGAATGGTCGGCTGCCGTCATCCAGATGAAGGCAATAAACATCACCACGGCAGATCCCAGGAACCACCGGTGCATTTTTTGAGGTTGTCTCAGATAATCGTCAGTTGCCGGCATGGGCGGTCGACCTCTTTAGTCTGATTGTCGATCAAAGATCGACAGTATTGAATACTCTGTAAAACGATATTCCGAAAACTCGGGATGACGAACTCAAATGTTGAAGAAGTACTCGGGGATCGCCACGATGTACTTCAATGAGACCGTCCAACGTAAAACCATCTTGATTGGTAAGGCGGCCATCCATAACAGAAGATTTGCCATCACCATGTATCGAATAAAACCCATCTTCACGTAAAACTTACGGAACACAGTCAACGCCATGATAATCGGCGAGACCATGAAGTACCCCAACACCAA
>Ga0181597_10000324_pt1 | contig 52141 bp, 54 predicted proteins | sample 041ome_5_FD_148647 | JGI IMG/M metagenome (GOLD analysis project Ga0181597, IMG submission 148647) | Coastal salt marsh microbial communities from the Groves Creek Marsh, Skidaway Island, Georgia - 041403US metaG (spades assembly) | ecosystem: Environmental > Aquatic > Marine > Intertidal zone... | reverse complement strand
TCTGATAAGACACACAAACTCAAAGATTGTAAGAAATACAATGAAACGTCGAAGATAGTGAATAGTTTATTGTTCTATACGAAGGTAGAGCCAGAATGGAAACAGATGTCTCGAATCATCAAACTTACCCTAGCAGAGAAGTTACATATTGGTGTAGGAAATATCCATAAGCCGGTGTTTTATGAACGTGTCCACAAGCATTGGTTGAAATATATTGCAATTGACGCAAAAAAAGAGGAAGAGACATTTGATTGTGCAATATGTTACGAGACATATTCGTTAAGTAAAGACAAAACCACCACATTGAACTGTGGACATCGTTTTTGTAGTGATTGCATATTTAAGCACTTGTGTCATAACAATGGATGTCCGATGTGTCGTCAAAATGCGTTCATAAGTGCGGCGGTCGCAGAAGCAGAACCAACAACAAGTAGCAGTAGCAGTAGCTCAGATTTACTAGTAGACGAAAAAGTAGAAAGAATTAGACAAAAACGGCGTTTACAGCGGGCACTGCGTAGAACGAGACAAAAAAATTAATATATATAAAAGAATATAAAAATTGATTCATATAATGTAGTGTAGGACATACAGACATACAAACATAGAGCACGGATTCCCGAGCGGTCAAAGGGGACAGACTTAAGATCTGTTGCGTTAGCTTCGTGGGTTCGAATCCCACTTCGTGCACCAAAGCTTCCTTAGCTCAGTTGGTTAGAGCGTTGTTCTTATACAGCAGAAATTAATGTTCTCTTTAGCAAAGCAAAGGTCGAGGGTTCAACCCCCTCAGGAAGCACTTTGCCCGGTTAGCTCAGTCGGTAGAGCGCACGCCTTTTAAGCGTGTGGCCGTGGGTTCGAGCCCCACATCGGGTGTGAAGACCTAAATACGTCTTTAAACTATTTGTGGGTAATAGTTAGGCAAACTATCGGAATGGGGTGAAAAAATTTATTATATATATGATTCTTTACATTTTACCCATTATTACCTCAGTGGGTTATTAACTGAACAACGGAATATTATTTTAGGGACTTCAGTGTCCTCGTTGTTTGTATAGTTATAGAGGTCCCTGAACATTACAGGGTGAGAGAAATGTGTGCTTCTACTTGGCACAATATTGGTAAAGTAGTATTGCTGGTTATTCTGTTAAGGTAAAGCAGATTATACAGGAGTATAGCGGGTATATTTTATTATACCATTTCATATGACGGAGCTGTTTGAATCTTTATTATTGCTGATCACCTTAATAATGAGGAAAACGATTTCGAAACCGTGAAACGCTAAGCTATGTTGGTGTTGGGTCTTCTACACTGATTAAAATTTAATTAATGGTTGTTGTCGTTTGATATTTTGATTAATTGAAAACACTTCAACCCGGGCTTCGGAGGGAAGTTTGGAAAAAAAGAAGATAAAGGGGACGCCCTTTTTTTTATTCAAAAGTAAAAAATGTAAACCGATTCAAATAATACAACAAATATTTTTTTAAATATACAAAATGATTTTTTATTTTTTGTTATTTTTGCTATTTTTCAATGTTAATGTCCATCCTAGTTTGAGAAGAATATTCTCGTAAACAGAAATATGACTGTTTAAACTATCTTTTACCACTTTACCAGTTAATATGTCGCTGTTAATATAAAATTGCATATTGTTATTTTATATTATGAAATAATTTATAGTTTATCATAACTTTATATGGCTTTCAATTTTTTCGATTTTAAACTAGTTCTTTAATATACCGGGCAGCATAAAAGGAAACAATAACAGCAACACCACCAATAAATAAAGATTCAAAACCTTGTTGTAATTGTCCCTTGCTGTATCCAAGTAAAAACAATGCCATACTTAATATAAATATAGCAATTTCAAAAGCATAATCAATATTAAATACAAATGGCATTAATGGAAGTGAACCAATAGCAATAAAGGAAACAAAGGTAGAAAGGCCTACATAAAAAGGGTGTTTTTTGTCTATTCTCATTTTTTCTGCTAAATAACTAGAAATACCCATACTAAATCCATCAGCCAATAAAGAAGCAAAACCAAGAATCAATATAATATCATATGTTAGACCGGCGCCTAATGAACCGGCAACAATGGCAAAAGTGGTAATTAATCCATCAACTCCACCATAAACAACTTCTGAACTATATTTATCAAGAATCATATTTATTTTATTATATATTTAATCTAGATTTTGCCAAAATAATAATAAATAATGTTTGTTGAATGTTATATCTTAATTTTGATATGTGATGTAAAATATATTTAAGTTTGAATATAAAAGGCATAATATTTTAAGAAAATACATAAAATGTATCTATTATAATATACCAGTTTAGGAAGATGGCCGAAAGTACAACAAACTCTGAATTTCTTCTCACACCAAGTGACAGCCGCTACGTAATGTTTCCAATTGTAGATAATGATATATGGAAAATGTATAAAAAATCGGTTGACAGTTTTTGGGTTCCCCAAGAATGTGACCTATCAAAGGATTTGACGGACTGGGAAAAATTAAACAAAGATGAAAAACATTTTATAAGTATGGTTCTTGCGTTTTTTGCCGCGTCTGATGGAATTGTATTGGAGAATTTGGCTGTACGTTTTATGAGTGATGTGCAATTATCAGAAGCACGTGCATTCTATGGTTTTCAAATAGCCATGGAAAATATTCATAGTGAAATGTACAGTTTATTGATTGATACATACATTAAAGACGGAGCCCAGCGCGACAAATTATTTAATGCATTGGAGAATTTTCCCTGTATACAAAAAAAGGCAAATTGGGCATTAAAATGGATAAATGACAATCGTAGCTCATTTGCATCGCGTCTAGTTGCATTTGCCGTAGTGGAAGGTATATTTTTTTCATCGAGTTTTGCTTCCATTTATTGGATAAAAAAGCGCGGATTAATGCCAGGACTTACGTTTTCCAATGAACTCATTAGTCGTGACGAAGCGCTTCATACCGAATTTGCTGTTTTATTGTATAGTAAATTACAAAAGAAATTATCTAAAAAACGTATTCATGAAATAATCAGCGAAGCAGTAGAGATAGAAAAAGAATTTATAACCGAAGCAATTCCTTGTAGAATGATTGGTATGAATTCCAAATTGATGAAACAATACATTGAGTTTGTGGCTGACCGTTTATGTTTACAATTAGGTTATGATAAAATCTACAACTCAACCAATCCTTTTGATTTTATGGAATTGATTAGCGTGGAGACGAAAGTTAACTTTTTCGAGCGCACAAATTCTGAATATGCATTGGCAAACAAAACAGTTGATAAAAATTGTTTTGATTTTTCTTGTGATTTTTAGACATTTTCATCATTTAAATAATGATTTGGTTTTGTGTATATAATGTGGTATAAATCCCAAATAAATAATATGATTGCAAAGAAAACAATAAACCAATCATTGTAAAATAGACCTTTAAACAACAAAATGGGAGCAATTATAAAAACCGCTAATATTCGGCCGGGTTGATCATTACAAAAATTAAAGTCCATTTTATATATTAAAAATTGATTAAAAAGTTGTATTAATATTTAATTATAGTAAATATTAATGAATACGTCAATAAGTGACCACAAATTCGCAAATGTTGCTTCTCAGGAGGCACATAAATCGACAATGTCATCGCATCACGGATGCGTGGCAGTAAGAGGAGGAAAAATAATTGCACGTGGTCACAATAATTATAGAACATATAGTAATGATGGTATGATAAAGGGGTGTTCGTGCCATGCCGAAATAGACGTATTGCGCAAATGTATGAAAATGGGAATACTAAATAAAATAAATCTGTATATAGTGCGAATATCATCATTTAATACATTTTCTGACAGTACTCCGTGTACAGAATGTTATAATACGATGAAAAATATGTTTAATATAAAATATATCATATATTCTACAAATAAAGGAATCGTAAAAAAGAATTTCAAAGATTTTGTTGCACATCACATTTCAAGTGGTAAGAAAGCAATCGATGGAAAGCGAGTAAAGGTTTTGTGACCTTTTCATTTATTTCCACATCATCATTTTATACGTTATTGTTATTTTTTTTATACGTATCTAATGTCCGAGCACTTGCATCAACTGCTTCAATGAAGCGAGGCATCCAATAGCGGTTTATTAGGGAACCGCAATCAGGAAGGTGTGTATTAAACAAATGCACATAATATTGTTTTTCTTTTGTGTCTGGATTATGATATTCTTGTAATGATTTTAATAGTGGATTTTGTTGCACATAATCAAAGCTCTTTACTTCCGGTGAAGATTGTATTATTTCAAACAATGAACGATTCTGTTTTGATACACCGTCACTAAATGCTTCTTTCGACCTAAACAAAATTTCGGTTGGTAACAATTGTGAACCATAATGTTCTTCCGAAAAAGCATTTCGAAGTAAATATTTTTCCATATGTTTACCATTATTATGATTGCGAATGTTTATAGGTATACTCATATAAAATTGTACCCAGGAACGGTCCAAAAATGGTGTGCGTGGCTCTAATCCGTGTGAAGATATGCATTTATCCGAACGTAAAACATCAAACATATGAATTTCTTCCAATAAACGCACACATTCATTATCATATTCAATGTCATCGGGAGCGTGAAACATATATAAATATCCACCACACAATTCGTCAGCACCGTCTCCATTTAAAATGACCTTTGCATCACTGTTTAATGAAATATATTTTCCCAATAAATAGTTACCAATGCTGGCGCGTATTGTGGTTGTATCATAACTTTCAACTGTTTTAATTACATTTGGGATTTCATTTACAAAATCACTCTCGCTAATTTTAATTTCAGTATGTTTTGTATGTAAAAAATCCGCCACTATTTTTGCGTAATGTAGGTCTTGTGAACCCGTAATACCAATAGAATATGTTTCGGGCGGGGGTTTATTGTGTTGTTTGTTGTATTCACACACTAGCGAGCAAATCAAACTGCTGTCTAATCCGCCCGAAAGCAAACAAGCCACAGGACGTTCTGTGTTACTGCAACGTTTATACACGGCGTTTTTCAAATAAAAAATGATGTTTTGATAAATCATTTTTTCTGTGTAATGATTTACATTGCATAATGATGAAAAATTAAAGTTAAAATAACGTTTTTGACTTTTAAATACCCAGCGTCTTAATATTTTTGCTGAATATATAAATGTTTGATATGTACCCGGTTCAAAGTGCTGCAGGAAATATTTATTTTGTTCGTTTCTATCATTTTTTGATTTTTTAAATTCTATCAAACTCTTTGCATCGGATGCAAAACCATATAATGATTTTCCACTGTATTCTTTGTATAATTTATATAAAGGACGTACACCTAGTGGGTCGCGCGCAACATGTATAATGGGTTTATCATTATGTACATTTAAATCAACCAAAATAAATGCAAATACACCGTCCAACATTCGCAATGTTTGCTCAATCCCATAATGAATATATAAATGTAAAATAACTTCACAATCAGAGTTTGTGGTGGGTGTAATACCCATTTTTTCGTACAATTCTTTGTAATTATAAATTTCACCGTTGCATATCAAATAGTAATCATTATTTAATATAATAGGTTGATGTGAAATATCGTCACAACCATTTATAGCAAGGCGATGAAATCCCAAAATAAAATCGCAGATTTCTTTTTGTAAACTAGAAAATTCAGGACCACGTTTATGTCCTTTATTAAATTGTTTTAATATAAAATCACTCGAAAAAGTATCATCATTGTTAAGAAGTGAGAATATTCCGCACATTAATATATTACGCATTTTTTATTTTATATTATTTTAAAAATATCATTATATGTATATAATGTTTACATCTTACACAAAGAATAATAAAATAACAGATGATCGTAAATTAAAAAATCTTTCACTTTTAGATTTAACAAAAATTGCCACTCCGGAAAATCCTCTTGGTTCTTATGTAAATATGGGAGAACCCAATTTTGAAATGCTAATACAAAAGGACGTTGAAAATATGGAAAATATGGCATTTTATGCAATAGAAAAACCTAAAAATAATGAAAACGAAGAAGACGCACAAGAAGTTGCTCTAGAAACAAAAGAAGAAAATATATTAAAACAGTATTTGACAGACCACACAAGTGGGCAAATCTATTTAGGTGCTTTAAGTGTTGTTGGCTTATATATTGTTTTCAAGATGATGAAACTAGGTAAATAAATAAATAATTATGTATACTATTTATTTATTGTAACTTAAAACGTTTGTATAGTTCCAATGCCACTAAACCACCTAACACTTGGCTTAATGCATAAGGGATAATTTCAGAAACGGGTAATTTATCGATGGAGCCCATTACAATTGAAATGGCTGGATTAATATGTCCACCCGAAATTTTCTGTGTTAATAACAACACCAACGCTAATGTTCCACCAATGGCTAATGGGTTGCCGGTGGCCAATACAATATAAACAAAGATGGCACTACCTATAAATTCAGCTAAATATTCGTACATTATATAATAAAGTCATATATTTTTACGGTAATCCATAAATACGCCCCTTTGAACCACTCTGTTTTGGAGGTACCATATAACCACCCGCACGTACACGTGTAAGTGCCTGTTTTGTGTCATTGACATTTTTAGTGGAAATCAAAGACATCGGTTCACCTGTCGCATTTACTACGGATTTACCGAGTGCTTGATATTTTCGGCGCTCAGTAATAGAAGAAGCATCACGACTACCAAAGTGTTTTTTTGACGCAATAGGTACATTATTGCTACTATGTACGGCATTTGTATACAACATTTTTCCTCGAGAAAACGATGAAGTACCATCACTAACACCAGCTTTCATTGGACTACCGTTTTTGGCAGTCGTAATTGCATTATTTAATCCATTTTGTTTAGGCAACATAATTTAATATATAAAACGGATATATTAAATTAATTTTTAAGATCATCATAATTTTTCATTGTAGCACTTTGACGCTTGTAACGAGCGTAATCGCTACCCGAAGACGTTTCGTGTTTTCCTAAATTTAAAACTCTTCTGTGGGGAGAATTTTGAGTTTGCGTATTTGTAGGTGTCCATACCATACGCAAAGTTTTTCGTGTATTAACTTCTTCTAATGTTTTGCCCGAGTTTCCTGTTGGACGAGGAGCAATACCACTAAAAGAAGTTTTATGATTTCCTGATGTAGATTTAGTTATTCCGATACTTGACATTTTATATAATAAATATATATAATTATATGAGCAAAGATAGTTTTATAGAAAATTTAGAAAATTTAATATTAGAAGAGCAGGATATTCAATATAAAGCAAAATGTATCCAAAAAAAGCAAAATTTCACAAAAATGGAAAAGCAATATAAATTTGATAATGAAGCTTTTGATGGTTCTCAACTTCTAAATGTTCAACCTTTTAGTTCTCCAAAAGGTGAAGCTCTTATAAATAAAATCAAAATGTTGGATGATGCCGATATGAAAAAACACGGGAAACTATTTAAACACTTTATTTTCAGTCATGTTAAATCAAGTGGACACGGTGCTAAAATGCTTGCTTCTCTTATGACTGCAAATGGTTATAATTGTGGATTTTCATCTTCTAAAATGTCTGTCAAAAATAAAAAAGGCGAAGATGTTGTTAAATATGGTCCTCTTGTATTTAAAAACGCATCTACATTAGAGCAAACCAAAAACAACAACTTTTATTTATTGTGTTCCACGACTGTTTATGACCAAAAAATAAGTGTAAGTGCACGAAAAAATATGTTGGCGCGTTTTAATGACCGTGATAACAACGTGCAAGGTTCTCAAATACGTTTTATGATAATGGATAGTGGTTTCAAAGAAGGTATTGATTTATTTGATGTAAAATACGTTCATATTTTCGAACCGTCTACTTTTTATAGTGAACAAAAGCAGATTATTGGTCGTGCCACACGTACTTGTGGTCAAAAAGGATTGGAATTTCATCCAATAAATGGTTGGCCCTTGGATGTGTTTATATATGATTTGGAAATACCCGAGCAATTACAAGGTTATTTTAAAGGTCACACAAATATGTCTTCTCTTATTTTGGATTCAATGAATCTGAATTACAAATTAAACACATTTCAGGAAGAATTGGAAACCATTTGCATTGATTCTGCGGTTGACAAGGAGTTAACACGCAATATTCACGATTTTTCAATAATGAAGGGTGGGTCAAAGCATCAGGCATTTCAAACATCCATAATGAAAAAATACGGGCATTTTACGTGGGATCCAGTAAAAATGGAGAACCAGTGTGAAAATATGCCGGACAGTAAATATATAGATTTAAATCCAACCCAAAAATTCATTAAATCGTATTTTACACCATATAGTGAAGAAAAAGGTTTGATTTTGCATCATAGTGTAGGAACGGGTAAGACGTGTACCGCTATTGCTGCGGCATCATCCAGTTTTGAAATGGAAAATTACACCATATTATGGGTCACGCGCACCACATTGAAAAATGATATGTGGAAAAATGTATTTGATAAATCGTGTCACGCCCCAATTATGGAGATGTTACAAAAAGACGATTTTGTTATGCCGACAGAAGAGAAGAAAAGAATGAAATTGCTTTCAAAGTCGTGGAAAATTAAACCCATGTCATATAAACAATTCAGTAATTTATTGTTGGAGAAAAATGCATTTTACACGTCTCTTGTAAATATCAATGGTAAATTGGACCCTCTTCGTAAAACATTGCTCATTATAGACGAAGCACATAAATTATTTGGTGGTAGTGATTTATCCGCCTTAGAAAAACCGGACACAAGTATATTACATAAGAAAGTAATGCATTCATACAGTGTTTCAGGAATCGATAGTGTAAAATTATTATTAATGAGTGCTACACCAATTGTGGAGAACCCACTGGAAATGATAGAATTGGTGAATTTATGTAAATTACCGAGTCAACAATTACCTGTTGTATATCCCAAATTTGAACCCTTGTTTTTAAACGAAAATGGTAATTTTACAAAACAAGGTAAGCAAAAGTTCATTCAACATATAACAGGACATATTAGTTATTTGAATCGAGAAAAAGATGCGCGACAGTTTGCTCAACCAAAAGTAAAAGTGAATTACGTACCTTTGGTGAAAAATATGGAAAAACTCAAACAGTTTGATAAAATATTTAATCGCGACGATATTTTGGAAAGTATTGCAAATATAGAGCAAGAAATTCAAAACGAGAATTCGAAGTTTACAAATGAATTAATGGAAGCAAATAAACACATGTTTTCTCATTTACACGATAAATGTGCGGACTTGGATAGTAAACGTTTAAAGAAACAATGTAAAGGAATCGTAAAGCGAAATATTAAATCCTTGTTGGGTGAAATAAAAAGAAAACAAAATGAAATCAAGAGAAACATCGAGAACTTAAAAGACAAAATTAAGTTCTCCAAAGAAATGAAAAAAGATATATTTTTACAAATAAAGACAAATATGGAAATGGATGAAGATGAATTTATATTGTTTAAAAATAGTCCATATTATAGTATACGTCAAAAATGTGGGAAAAGGGGGAAAATTATGTCCGATTTAAAGGAACAATTGAAATCCCACCCCAAAATTATTGAATATGAGCGTCGCATTAATAAATATAATATGAATATTGAAGATTTACGTGTACGTTTGGAATATAAAATAATTGCTCATAAAGAAAACGTGAAGAAAATAAAGAATATGTTAAAAGAAGATTTCAATGAATTGGAGAAAAATGTTCTCAAAACAAATATTAAACAACAGCAACAAGTTAATAAAAATCTAATCAAAATTAACAAAAAGGATACTCGAAAAGAAGTAAAACATTTAATCGAAAAACGGCGAAAAACATTAAAGAAAATAAAAATGTTTACTGCCGATAAAAAGCGTTATTTTAAACATAAGTTAAAACAACAAAACACAAAGAAGGCGGAATTATTGAATAAAGAACGTCAATTGCGCAAAACATTGCGCAAACAAGGAGCATATCAAGATGAATTTTCGAATGAATTTATACGGACTCTTTTAGAAAAATATGAAAGGGGAATCGACCGTGAATTGCGTACATTAGGTTAAATCGTCGAAATAATATATTTTTATTATCCATATGGAAGACAATATGGATAATTTGACATTACAGTATTTGTTAAACAATAAAAGTTACCAAAAAATAATGAGTCAAAAAGAAGACACGGTATATAACAAACAAACAAAAATGAAAGAAAATGAATCGAAAATAATAACCATTGTGGAAAACATCATAAATAATGATGCAGAAGATTGTAGTAACGAAATGATAGATACGTTTAATGTATTTGTAAAATCTATTTACAAACATTGGGAAATGTTAGAAGTGCAAGAAAAAAACGATTTTAATAAGTGCGAAGAAGAGCGTAATGAAAATCCATATAATCAGGATGATGAGGCGGATACTATATTTGAAAATATGCAAGGATCATTATGGGGAGGTGAAAAAGTCACAAAAATTACTTAATATTTTTGATTTTGTCTAAACCACACGGACCACAATGGTCAACATTACTATAATCAGCTTTAATATTTGTTTTTTGGTCGCAATGATTCCCCCATCGACCTAATTGTACTTTTTTATTATTGTCAAAAAATACAAAATTATACGGAAAAAATGAAGATGTTGATATTTTTATTTTTGTCATTACTTGAGTATAGTTGGGTAAGATTTGACTAATTCTGCGTAGCATTATATACTATTATATATAATTATTTTTATATATTTACAAATAAATATTTTCCCATTATAATATAAGTATTATGGGAAAAACATTTAAATTTAAAACATGTAATCCAGCTGTAAGGGGTAAAACAGTTAAAAATAAAAGTTGTATGACCCCCGAAGTTGTAGAAGAAATAAAGAATAAATTTAACAAACATAATCCAGAAAATAAAATACAAGCGTCAAAACCGACAGAAGTATGGGAAGAGTTGAAAAATAAATTTAATACCTGCAAAAGTGAGTTGTGTTGGTTAAATAGTATTAAAGACCCGGTTATGAAAGCGAAAATAAAACGCAAGTTATTCCCACCTGACCGCCCAAATGAATGGAAAGATGATCCAAATACGTGGCTATCGAATGAGGACATATTAAACGTTTTAAATCAATATGAAGATGCATACAAATGTTTCAAATTTATCGGACCTACACCCATTGATTATGATTATAAAGAATCATCGTTTTTAGGTAATGATAAATGCGTTACAGAGGAATTGTGTAATTTTATTTTAGATGAAATGATAAAGAAAAAATATTCCAAAATAGGTATAATATTTAATTTAGATAAACATAGTGGTCCAGGAACACATTGGGTCTCATTATTTGTAAACATAAAAGAAAAATTCATATTTTATTTTGACAGTAATGGTGTACCTCCAAATAGACAAATAGTAAAAATGATCAATAAAATAAAGGATGATGGTAAATCATTAAAAAAACCAATCATTTTCCAAACAATTATTAATAAATTTCAACATCAACAATCAGATACTGAATGCGGAATGTATAGTTTGTATTTTATAATCACTTTACTTACTGAAAAAATCAATAATAAAAAAGTGAATATTGGAAAAATAAAGCACCATTTTTTGAAAAAACGCGTGGAAGATGAATTAGTATTTAAATTGCGATATAAATATTTTATTTAAAATGTCATTATATATTAAATATATAATGAAAACAAAAGGAGGAGCATCCGATAAAGATAAAGCAAAAGCATTAGAAAATTTGAAATATATTATATTTTTATTACTTCATTTAGATAATAATAATTATAATGAACCAATAGAAATAAAAAAACAAGTTATAGACAACGTTAATCAAAAAATAATTACTCCCGGTAGGCCTAAAGATAAAATATTAAAAATCATAGACAGTAGGTATCAATATAATGAATACGCAGAACAGTTACAAAAAGAGATCGATGAAGATGAAAAACGGACTAGAAATAAAAAAAATTTAAAGACCATGAAATTTTTAGAATTAATTAAAAACCAATTAGATAATGCAGAACAATTAAGTAATCATTATTTTACAGCTGATAGTGAAACAAAAGAAATATTAGAGAAACTCATTAGTATTTCAACACAAATTAAAAAAAATCAACCAGAACTTGATTTGAATCACAATATAAAATGGACGATTATAAATAAAAATAAAAAACCAGAAAAAATGACTTTTCAAAAAATACAGAACAATGCAAATGATTCAGATTTGATATATAAATTAAGGGACACGCTAGAAAATTTTTTATATTTAAAAAAAGTTTTAAGTGAGCAATATGAAAATTTTGGTAAAAAATTTTTTGGTAGAATTGAAAATGACAGTTATTTTGATGACATTGAAGAAATATTAAAAAAATTATATGATACAAATAGCATTGATAAGATTACAACCAAAATCAGTTCCCAATCTCAAAAAACTAAAACTACCTTTGCTGATAAATCTTTTGGGGATCTTAATGAATTATTTAAACTGAATGCGGCACCACTACCACCACCACCAGTGGCATCAACAGTGGCACCGCCACCACCGCCACTGCTACCAGGATTTATAGATGGAGAGGCATCACTCGCCCCAGAACTAAAAAAACAAATTAAATTAGAACAACAACAAGAACAACAAAAAAAACAACAACAAGAAAGTGAAAAAAAGGAAGCACTTGAAAATGGAATAGCATTAAAAGGGTATACTCTTCCTTCGAGTAAAGGACCTGGATATGCACAAAATTCAAAGGGTAATTTATTGTGGAACACTGCATTTATAAGTAATCCTAATTTACCATATAATACAGTAGACACAGTAGATGTTTATTTATACAATTTATTCAAGCAAATAAGCGATGAGACGACTGGACATATGAAAAAACAATCAAATCAAGCGGAAAAAAGTATTGATAATATAGGAAGTGTTTTTAAATTTAAATCAGAAGGCACAACAAAAGATATCAAAAAAGGAGGAAAAAAGACAAAAGGGAAAAAAATATATAAAAACAAAACGCGTCGTAAGTATAAAAAATAAATGTCATTGTTTACATCTGTTGATAATCAACAAATGTTATGGAATTTAATAAACAAAAGCAAAAATTTCGCTACTTGCTTTAATAACCAAGAAGAAATGCAAAACTGGTTCCGAAATATTATAGAAAATTTTCACATAAATAATCGAGAACCATTTAATATGATTCAGTTAAAACAAATGAATACAACGGTAATACAATATATGATACAAAGTATAAAAAACATTCATTATTCGGAAGCATTAGAAAATGAGAAAACTGTCCCGGTCTATGAAACGGAAGCACAACACGTTGGTACACAAGATACTCGACCACAAGAAACTGAAAACACTACATTAAATAGTTATGAGGAGCGTCAAAAGGAGTACTATTCATTACTGGAACCACAGCAACCCAAGAACATCGATTTTACTGAAAAAAAGGAAAACAGTGTTACAATGGACGATTTCAATGCACGCCAAACACAATATGAAAGTAATATTGGCGTTACAAATCCATTAATAGAAGAAAATAAGCGAATGAAACAAACCATAGAAAAGATGCAAAATGACATAGCAGAAATGCAAAAAAATATTCAAGACATGAAGAGCGAATTTATCAAAAACATTGCAAATGAAGTGTTAGAAAATACAATAGAAAAAATATAATTTTTTAAGCGTGTATTAATATATTTGTATACATATATTAATAAAAAAAAATGTTTTGGGATAAAATTTTATTTGACTTTATAAAACAAAATTATGTTTCATTTATTTGTTATTTGTCTATTTTGTTATTTATGTATCCAATGGAAGATTTAATAATACCCAATTTATTTGGTAAATTATATGATACAATTAAAGACAAATCTACATATGGTAATCCATATAATATTATTGATAATATAAAAAAATTAAACACACCGGGTATTATGATATCTATAGTTGGTATTTATATTATTGTTTTATTAGGTGATCATTTTAAAAGTTTGTTGGAATCCGAATTAAGTCCGGGATATTTAAAATATTTAAGGACTTTGATATTTGAAGGAACTGTCAATAAGAACCAAGAAGAATATAAGGATGTCAAAATGGGAGAATATATGTCAAAAGTGCTGGAATTGACGCGAAGTTTACGCGATGTTTTTCAATACTGTATTGGGCAATTTTTTCCATATATATCGAGTTCGCTCGTTATTGTTTTATATTTGAGTTATAATGTTCCGGAATTGTCCATTACATTAATAATGTCTACTTTAATAATAGTACTCGGTTCGATGTACTCAAGTGAACATATAATGGAACTAACACGAAAACGTGAGAAGTTCTTCACCGAAGAATTGTCTGAAAGTATTCAGGATAAAATGCATAATATGATGAACATTGTCACGAACAACGAAGGGTCAAATGTAATAGAGAATAATGATGATTTGGAAAAGAAAAATGCAAAAATGATGAAAGATATAATAACCACTGAATCGACGTGTTCATCTATTATACACGCATTTACAATATTAACATATGCATTTTGTTTGTTTATTTTATACAATATGTTGATTACAAATCGCATTAATGTAAGCAATATGATTACATATATGTTGACACTTGGTAAATTTATGACTTCGATGCACAATTTAAATTGGGGTATAATATTCATGTTAAGTTATCGCATTGGTATTTTGACCAGTCATCGTGAATATTTGGATGAAATATTCAAATACACTGACCTTAAAAAACAACAAGTAAAATTCAAAGACAATAGTATTGTTATTAAGAATTTAAAATACAAATACGACGAATCACAGGATAATTATATTTTCGATAATTTAAACATTAAAATCAACCATAATGAGAAAGTCGGTGTTGTGGGGCGTGCGGGTTCAGGAAAAACGACATTGATGCGTATATTGGTTGGATTACATAAACCAAACAGTGGCTCTGTTATTGTAGGTTCTCAAGATATAAGTAAAATAAGTAAAAAAGATTTGCGCGATCAAGTGAATTATGTCAACCAACGTACAGCAATGTTTAATGGTGATGTTGTATTTAATATGAAATACGCAAATAATAAATCAGAAAAGGAAATTACGGCTTTACTAGAAAAATACAAGTTGACTAGTGTATTTTCAAAATTAGAAAAAGGAATACATAATGACGTGGGTGTCAATGGTGGACAACTATCTGGTGGAATGCAAAAAGTAACAATGCTTGTCCGTGGTATTTGTCGCAGTGGAAATATTGTTATATTTGATGAACCTTTGGCTAGTTTAGATGAACATACTGGAGAAAAGGTAATGAATATGATATTAACAGAGTGCAAAAATAAAACGTTAATTATTATTACTCACGATAAGAAAATATTGCCATATATGGATCGTGTAATAAATATAAACGAACATCAAAAATAGATTTAAAAAATAATTCATAATTATAACTATATGAATTATTTAAACAATTGTTTATTTATAAATTTGGAAAAGCGAAAAGATCGTCTGGAACATGTGACAACCCAATTAGAAAAAATGAATATAAACGGAGAACGTTTTAATGCAGTAGAAACAAAAGATGGTGCAATTGGATGCACTATGAGTCATATAAAATGTTTGGAATTGGCAAAAGAGCGAGATTACGAGCACGTTTTCATATGTGAAGATGACATTACTTTTTTGAATCCGGATTTATTGAAAACGAATTTACAGCGATTTATAGATATGCATATTAATTGGGATGTCATTATTATTGGTGGAAATAATTGCCCTCCTTATCAAACTATAGAAGATTTTGCGATTAAAATTGGTAATTGTCAAACCACAACTGGATATATTGTAAAAAAACACTATTTGGATACACTTATTACAAATTTTCGCGAAAGTGCAACAAATTTAATAAAAGACCCCCAAAATAAAAGGATGTTTGCATTGGATGTATATTGGAAACGTCTTCAACAAATACATCAATGGTATATGATAGTACCAATCACTGTAATACAAGTTGAAAGTTATAGTGATATAGAAAATCGCGTCACGGATTACAAGGGTTTAATGTTAGATTTGGAGAAAAAATGGATTTTTCAAAGACAACAAATGAGACATTTTTAAAAAATATAAAAATTGTAAATCTGAAATTTATATAAAAATATAAATTCGTAATAGTATAATGGATCCTACAACTATAATTACCATAATTGGCTTTGCCCTATTTTCTATAATGATAGCATTTGCTGTTTGTTATGATAAGTTATAATTCTATAAAATAGTTATAATAACAATTAAATATACAATTAATAGTAAAAAAACGGCGAATAATATACTCCTTTCTTATTATCACAACAATAATGTTTTATTTCTATTTCTTCATTTAATCCCTCCTCTAATAAATTGTAATCAGATACCTCATCATTTTTATCAATAGTCACATTGTTTCCTAACATTGGATTATCTATAATACTACATTCTCCTTCTATTATTGGATAATTATCATACATAGTAATATATATGTATTGCTATGTAAATATACTTAATATATTTTATGATATATTTTACAATCCATAATATTCTTCGACCCCATTGTATATATTACAATATATGTCATATATCCAACTCGGTATATAGTTTAAAATAAATGGTTTTGAATTCTCTTCGGCATTTTGATCTTCAATGATTTTATTAAATTCTTCTTGAAATGGATCTTCATTGATTTTGTTCATAAAATCATATACATTGTTTATTTGGTCCTTTACATCATTATAACTTCCATAGACATATGGGATTTCGGATTCTTCAGGTACTACATTTTCTTGTGAAATATATTCTATTTCATTTATTTTTCCTGTATCGTCGTCCATATATAACATCATATATATAATATTGAAATAATATCTCTATATTATCATTGTTTTAACTATTCGCAAGAACAAATAAAACAATGACAACTATGATTATAAATATAAAAAAACAATAAATATGTTTTTCGTATTTTACACAAAAATTACTGTTTGCATCTATTTCATTTCGGTTCAGTTTATTACATTCGCTTATAATGTTTTCGTCATCACTATCTAATAATGCATGTGCAAGAAAATCAGGATTTTTTTGCATATCTTATATAATCAAGATATATATATTTATATTATATTAATAATACACATAATATTATTACAACACAACACATTATAATTGCGCTACCCAGTATATGTAAACAGTTCGGTCTCTTTTTTGAATCAATATATGATTCTTCCCCATTACTGCTATTGAATTCAAATGATGTTAGACGAACTGTATTCATACTGCCTATAGTACTGCGTAATTCACACATTTATATATTACTATTATAATTAATAATAATAACAATCAATTATTTATTACTATATTCTATGTTTTTTCTTTATTTTTCCGATGTAATACAAATAACAAGTGGTTTAAAATATTTCTAGTTAAATTATAATTTATATATGCGCTCTTTAAGTTCTTTGAATATATATATTGTTGTCAACTTCTCAAAAAAAGTCGAAACGAATTTTCAGAATTGGACATTTTTAAAAATGTCCAAAAGTGAAATATTGGAAATAGTTTTTTTGGAAGAAAATCAGTTTTTTCCTTATGCAGTGATATGCAGTAAAATGAAAAATAGAAAAATCATTTGGAGAGCATAATATTTTTTTAAACAAGTTAATTGGGAATTATTTAGGCGATTTTTTCTTTGTATAATATACAATAAATGACAATAAAAAATCGCAATCTAAAATCCCAAGAATTTTTTTGTGAAAAATGTGATTATAAATGCTATCATAACAATGATTTTAATAAACATTTAATGACACTGAAACATAAAAATAAAGAAAATACAACAATAAAATCGTCTTCAAAATCCCACGAATATTTTTGTGAACTTTGTGATTATAAATGCAATAATAGATATGATTATAATAAGCATATAATGACACTGAAACATAAAAATAAAGGAAAATCGCAAATAAAAATCCCAAAAGAATATACGTGTGAATGCGGAAAAAATTATAAACACGCAGCTTCTCTGTATAATCATAAGCGTAAATGTAATCATACTAGTAAAGATAATGAAAATGTTTGTAGTGATAATAATATAAATTTACTAATGAATGAATTACAAAGACGAGACGAGGAATATAAGAAACAACTTGAAGAACAAAAAAGACGAGATGAAGAACATAAGAAACAACTCGAAGAACAACAAAGACAACATAAAGAAGAGATTAAGAAGTTGTCATCACAGATTTCCAATATTTCCACTGTTACACACAATAACAACAATACGACAAATAATAACAACAACAAGTTCATTTTGAATTTCTTTCTTAACACTCAATGTAAGGATGCAATGTCAATACAATCCTTTATGGAGAACCTAGCAATCGGTTCTAAAGAACTGGAACATATGGGTGATGTAGGGTATTTGAATGGTATGATAGATATTTTCAATAACACTATAGGAAACATGGACGTTTACAAAAGACCCTTGCATTGTACGGACCTAAAACGAGAGGTTCTCTACTTTAAACAGGGAATGGATTGGGAACGAGATAGTGAAGATAAACAGCACTTGAAAAAGTTAATAAAAAATGTCGAAACAAAGAATTATTACAATTTACAGGACTGGCAAAAGGACCATCCAGGTTCTCTACAATGTGATACTCCGGATAGTGAACATTATATGAAAATAGCAACGGAAGCCCTTGGCGGAGCCGATAGTAACAAAGATTCAATGTATTTAACAAAAATAATGAAACATATAGTAAAAGAAGTCCACGTCAAACCATAAGTGGTCCAACATTTCATTTATCAGTTCTCTATAAATGAAGTTTACCGTAAGAGTGTTATGTTTCTTTAAGTTCTTTGAATATATATATTGTTGTCAACTTCTCAAAAAAAGTCGAAACGAATTTTCAGAATTGGACATTTTTAAAAATGTCCAAAAGTGATATTTCAGAAATAGTTTTTTCAGAAGGAATTTGGTTTTTTTCTTATGCAGTGATATGCAGTAAAATGAAAAGTGAAAAACATATTGGGATAGCATAATATTTTTTCAAACAAGTTAATTTGGTATTATTTAGGGGATTTTTTCTTTGTATAATATACAATAAATGACAATATTAAAATCCCAAAAAAACTACCAAGAATATTTTTGCGAAAGCTGTGATTATAAATGCTATCATAGCAATAATTTTAATAAACATTTAATGACACTGAAACATAAAAATAACGAAAATACAACAATAAAATCCCCCGAAAAATACCCAGAATTTTTTTGTGAACTTTGTGATTATAAATGCAGTAATAAAAAAGATTATAATAAGCATCTAATGACACTGAAACATCAAAATAAAGAAAAAATCCCAAAAGAATATAAGTGTGAATGTGGAAAAAATTATAAACATGCAGCTTCGCTGCATAATCATAAGCGTAAATGTAATCATACTAGTAAAGAGAATGAAATTATATGCAGTAATAATAATATAAATTTACTAATGAATGAATTACAAAGACGAGACGAAGAACATAAGAAACAACTCGAAGAACAAAAAATACGAGATGAACAACAAAAAATACGAGATGAAGAACATAAGAAACAAATCGAAGAACAACAAAGACAACTCGAAGAACAACAAAGACAACATAAAGAAGAGATTAAGAAGTTGTCATCACAGATTTCTAATATTTCCACAGTTACAAACAACAAGACGACAAATAATAATAACAAATTCAATCTTAATTTCTTTCTTAATACTCAATGTAAGGATGCGATGTCCATACAATCCTTTATGGAGAACCTTCAATTAGGTTGTAAGGAACTGGAACATATGGGTGATGTTGGGTACTTGAATGGAATGATTGATATTTTCAATAACACTATTGGAAACATGGACGTTTACAAGCGACCCTTACATTGTACGGATCTGAAACGAGAAGTTCTCTACTTTAAACAGGGAATGGATTGGGAACGAGATAGTGAAGATAAACAGCACTTGAAAAAGCTAATAAAAAATGTCGAAACAAAGAATTATTACAATTTACAGGACTGGCAAAAGGACCATCCAGGTTCTCTACAATGTGATACTCCGGATAGTGAACATTATATGAAAATAGCGACGGAAGCCCTTGGCGGAGCCGATAGTAACAAAGATTCAATGTATTTATCAAAAATAATGAAACATATTGTGAAAGAGGTTCACGTCAAACCATAAGTGGTGCAACATTTCATTTATCAGTTCTCTATAAATGAAAATTACCGTAAGAGTGTTACGTTTCTTTAAGTTCTTTGAATATATATATTGTTGTCAACTTCTCAAAAAAAAGTCGAAACGAATTTTCAGAATTGGACATTTTTAAAAATGTCCAAAAGTGAAATATTGAAAATAGTTTTTTTGGAAGAAAATGAATTTTTTACTTATGCAGTAAAATGCTTTAAATAAAAATACAAAAAAAATAGTATGACATTGTAAATTTTTCATACAATTAAAAAATTTGGGGATTTTTTTGTAAGTATATTTTAGGAAAAATGACTTACAAAAAATCCCCAAAAATCCCCAAAAAATTCGAGTGTGTACAATGTAACTATATATGCAGTAATAAAAAAGATTATAATAAACACATTTTAACCATAAAACATCAACGACTTACAAATACTGACATAAAAATCCCCAAAAATGATTCACTCCATTGTATATGCGGAAAGGTCTATAAACATCGACAAAGTTTACATAATCATCATAAGAAGTGTTTATTTACCAATAACCAATGTACAACAGAGAAAACACAAATACAGGATAGCGCAATGGATAATCTAATAAAACAAAATGAAGAACTAAAAAATATGATGTACAATAGTAATAAAGAACATAAAAAAGAAATAGAAAAGTTATCCGAACAAATAACAAAAATATCAACAGTAACAAACAATACGACAAATAACAACAACAAGTTTAACCTCAATTTCTTTTTGAATACTCAATGTAAGGATGCAATGTCAATACAATCCTTTATGGAGAACCTAGCAATCGGTTCTAAAGAACTGGAACATATGGGAGATGTTGGATACTTGAATGGTATGATAGATATTTTCAATAACACTATAGGAAACATGGACGTTTACAAAAGACCATTGCATTGTACGGACCTAAAACGAGAAGTTCTCTACTTTAAACAGGGAATGGATTGGGAACGAGACAGTGAAGACAAGCAGCACTTGAAAAAGCTAATAAAAAACGTCGAAACAAAGAATTATTACAATTTACAGGACTGGCAAAAGGACCATCCAGGTTCTCTACAATGTGATACTCCGGATAGTGAACATTATATGAAAATAGCAACGGAAGCCCTTGGTGGAGCCGATAGTAACAAAGATTCAATGTATTTATCAAAAATAATGAAACATATAGTAAAAGAAGTCCACGTGAAACCATAAATGGTCCAACATTTCATTTATAGGTATTCCATAAATGAAAATTACATAAATCATGCGTGTAAAATATCCCGATCCAATTCAGGTATTGTATTTTCGTCGTAACGAGTAAAACAATTCACTTGTGTAACAGTTATGAACTTAATATTTTTTGGATTAATAATCTTCGAATAATTGCGAATGCGCAATGAATATGACATATGAACGTGATAATTATTTATTTTACAAATAATAATATTCAAAAACAAACCACTATAACCCGTAATATAATATCCGATTTCGATTGTTTTATTATGTAATAAAAGTGTATCCATTACTTGTAATAAACGAAATTTAATATCCAAATATTGATGTTTCTTTTCAGTTCGCGTGACGTGTAAACATCGTGTAGCCAATGCGTCTAATTCAGAATCTGTAAATGGAATACTATAATTGTCTTTTTTGAAATGAATATATTTTAATAAATAGTGACATATACAATCGGATAAACGGCGTATAGGCGAGGTAAAGTGACAATATTCGGTCATACCAACCAAATCGTGTGATTCTACATTAGACATATAATCCGCGCGAATACCATTTGTAATAATTTCCTGTAACAATTCATCCCCGGTTATACCACTATACAGTGTTTGTAACCATGTACTTGCATTACAAGTTCTGAATATTCCCATATTCAAGTTTATTTTCAAATATTCTCCAACGAAAGCGTTAGCAAAAATCGCAAATTCGGCAATCATTTGTTTCATCATCCGCTCACCAAATGTATCTTCGTATAAATGAGCGCCACTTGCATCGTATACAGGATACGCAGTGGATACTTCGTTTAATTTTATCCCTTTAGTGGTTAATGAACGTCGTTGTTTACACGATTCGCTAATTTTCAATCCAATATTAAATGCCTGAATTTCATCACAAAGTAGAGATGCCTGTTTATACGTATAAGCATTATCTTTTTTTACAAAGATATTCGTAAATAATATTTTAATTTTATGAATGGGTTCAAATGACGTTTTGTGAATTTCAGTTAATATTGTAATCGCTTTCTTAATATTGCCACGGTGGTCGCCTTGTAAACTTGACAGGGCCAATACTTTATTTGGCATCATATGAATGGGTTTCCGATTTGATGGATATTTTGTAGTTGTTCTTTTTACGATGTCATCCCATAATGCAGAATTTAACTCTATATATTCGGTTGGGTCTGCAATATGTATAGCAAAATATAATTTATCATCTTCGGTATAAATAGAAAATGCATCATCAGCATCGTTGCAACCATCGGGGTCAATACTGTATGTATCATAACTGGTCATATCGACACGGTGTTCGTCATCAATAGAATAATGATGTTTCTTGTAAATATTGTTTGTTAAAATTTCATCGTGGGTAAAATCGCGTTTTATTCCATATTTTGGTTCAACAATTTCAGTATATTTTTCATCAAACATTATACAGATTTGAAAGATTTAAAATGGGTGTGATAAATCGCATAATGTATTATTTTTTAATGTGTAAAAACAAAGAACCCATAACGTCTTTATTTTTCTTAGCATATTCCATTGATTGTAGATTACTCTTGTGTTGTTTAGACATCATTTGTTGTTTGTGATCTTCAAAATTACGATTTAAATGCTGTAAAGATTGTGTTTCAGTCATGGGTGCAACATTTTGACTATTGCGATGACGATTATATTGTTCAATCGAAGCAAATGTTTGCATTTGTCCGTAATCACTTTCACAAACGTCCATTATAGTTTGATCTTTGTGTACTTTTCGCAAGTCATCAAATTTTAATCGGTCAAAAATATTGCTTCCGCAATATTGTGTGTCGTCATCATCGTCATATAAATTAGTTCCCATAGTATGTGTTAATTGTTGTACATCTTTTCGCACAATCATTTCTTGGTTATTTTGTTTCATTTGTCTAAACACTTGACCCATATTGGAAGCATTTACATTTTGCTGTGATTCAAATAGTGCAGATTCATCTTTAAACCAATTATTTTTTTCTGTATCAGGTTTGTGTATCATGTGCTGTTCAAATAATTTATTAAATTCGCGTTGGAACTTGTGTGGATTTGTTTTTTTAATTTCGGCTTTAATTTGCTCATTTTCATCTGAATTATTAAAAGGGGAATATGGTTTATCTTGAACGATTTGATTTTGTTTATTTTGTTCATTGTAAAAATTAAATACAATATCAAAAGCTTTTTTATAAAAGAGGAAGTATTCTTTCGGGAGTTTAGATTTGTCTGGATGTGTCATGAGTGTTTTCTTTTTTGCATATTTTATTTGTTCACTGGAAATATCATAATTGTCTATGTTAAATAATTTGAGAAGTTCTTTTAATGAATATAAGGATACATCTAAATTATGTGTTTTACTCATTTTTATACAATAATTAGAATTTTTAATTATAATACGAACAAATATAAACAATTTGTATTTATATTTGTATAGGATGATTGAATCGATTGAAAACAAAAATGCTTTAATACAGTTGTTAAACGACAATAATGGTATTATTGTACTGAAGTTTGGTGCTGAATGGTGTGGTCCGTGTAAGCAAATCGAGCCATTAATAAATGAATGGTTTGAGAAAATGCCTGAAACGGTGCAGACGGGTGTCATTGACGTAGATGATAATTTTGAATTGTATGCATTTTTGAAACAAAAGAAAATGATACAAGGTATTCCGGCAATATTCCGATATGATGCCGAAAATAAAAATTATATACCAGATGATATGGTAAGTGGAACGAATAAAACGCAAATTGATGAATTTTTCACATCAATAGTAAAAGATGCTTAATTTATTTTTTGGATTTGTGTGATTTCTTAGATTTTTTGTAATCTTTTTTCATTTTTTTGGTTTTATTTTTACCCCCCTTGAATTTTTTGCCTTTTGTGGGTTTCTTTGATTTTTTTGTTTTACCCCCTGTTTTCGCATCATCTTTTTCTTTCTTTTCATCGGGTTGTTCACCGGTAACGGTTGCAAATGCTTGTTGTATCATTGAAGGTTTTTCTTCACCTTCTTTTACGTTTTCTTCTTTTTTACTTTCGGGTGCTCCTGTAATGGAAGAAAAGATGGATTCACCTGTGCTTTCTTCGGAAGCATTTTCTGGTTCGGCTTCAGGTTCTTCTTCCTTGTTTTCTTGGGGTTCTTCAGTATTTTGTTCTGTTTCGGTAGTTTCGTCAGAACCATCACTTTTATCCATCATAGTAACATATGCTAACATCATTGCACTAACACCAATTAATCCATATGCAGTCCATGGTATACTATCTTCAATTGCACTTGGCATATTATAATATATAATTATATATTATAATCACATTGTAATTAATTTTTTAATATTATTGACCATAAATTATATATATACGTTCTAATATCATTTTTGTATGTTTGAATAAAATTACCTAAATAATTTGCAATAAATAATACACTTATAGTAACACATATTAATCCAATTTTAATAAAAATAGGTGTGTCATCACTTAATACAGAGTATATAGAATCTCCTGTAAAATATTTCCACGGTAATGCAATAAACAAAAACCAACATAATGCCCACATCACACTATAAAAAAATGTTTCATTTGTAAATATAGGTTTATCGAATTTAGTAATAAGCAAATAAAAAACCATAATAAAAAAAGGAACAAAATGATTTATATTTTGATGAAAATTCATTAATCCAGTATCAATGTTTTTATTTTCTATAGTATCGAGATCTTTCATATTTAAAAGCCAGTAACTTCCATAATATACAATCATTATGACAAAATGCAAATTAAATGCTAGTGGCAGAAATGCTTTATTAAAAAAAACTAAAATATTTGCAATATGTCCCGAATCTGTTAATCGTATCATGTGTTTCCATTGATGTATATGAGGGTCTTTGTATAAATGACTAAAATTTAAATAATAATTTAATGAATATGCTTTTAAGAAAAAAAATATACTACCAATAATATTGAAATACATAAATATACATGTTAATGCAATAATGTGGTATCCATTATTAAAAAAATATTCATACATATAATATATTTATATATCAAAATCCCAGTCATTAAACAACCCCCCGGCGTGTAAATTTACAATGGGTGTATAATGAAAATCGTCGTAATATTTGTCAATAAGAATCATTTTGCACATGGTAGGCGTATTAGGATTTTCCAATGTTTTTAAAACGTTATTTTTGTAAAAATCAATTTCAATATTATGTAATTGTTCATAATTTAAATCAGTAATATTTACATATCGGTGGTCAATTCCAGTTTGTTCTAAATTTGTAGATAAATTGTTTATTTTTAATACACTATGAAAAAACAAAAAAATTAATAGATTAATCATTTAATGTATTTACAGCGAAAATGTTATATAGATTTATAATATATATAAAAGTATATGAATAAAAATGAATTGAAAAAAAAATATATGCAGAAATTTTCGCCAAAAAATGACTCAAAAGTTGCAGTAGCAAATGATGAAATAATAATAGAGGGTTGTAGCGATGATGATTATGAAGATATGGATATGTTGAAAAGTTATAAATATTTATTTCAAGATGTGTTACAAAAGGACATAGCAGTATATTTACAATCTAGAAAAATAGAAACATATAAAATAAACATACTTGGTTTTAGGATTAATGATGAATTAAAACTCCCCTTTTTAGAATTTTTATTTTTAGAAAATAGCACATATGAGTTACCCCAATTCGAAATATCTCAAAAAGATTTAATGATAAAACAAAAGGAAAGTACAGTGGAAAATAAATTTATTGAAACGTGTTACAGTGAATTAAATAGACAATATAATCACCGTTTTGAATCACCCAAGTATATAGGTTTTAAAAATGTAAATGGTGTTTTTTATGCATTTGTGTATTTAGATGATGCACCAAGTGGTGGTAAATATATATTGTATGATGAAATTCGATACACAAAGACAATAAATAACAAGGATATTATACAATACGAAATATTTAAATTTAATAATATAAATCAGTTATTGGATAAGAAGGGGAGTTTATATGATGTACCTATGATAGGATATATGTGTAAATACAATGATAAAAATAAATTAATAAATATAGAAACTAGCGATGACGATTTTGAAGACAGCATAGATGATGATGAATTTGGAACATATTTTATATTTTCGGAGTCACCATTGGCGGAAGGAAATTACAAACGTTATGCAATATTTATGAGCAATATATTGTTTTATTTCAAAGAAAATCCGACATTACAGCGCGGAGGAAAAAATGAAAAAACTGCTCAATATGAACAATACAATTCTATTTATTATTATACAAACAATGATGTATTTTATTATGTAAAATCACTGGAACAGTTTGCTGAAATATAAAATATTAATAATTATAATATTTTATAAAAAATTATACATTATTGGCACCACTATTTTCATAATTATGCATGAAAGTTTCCAAACTATCAGAATTAATGATTTCCTCCATATAGGTATTAACATATGTTTGAATTTCTTCGCCAATTGGTTTTCTTCCATATAAGTTAGTAAATGATTTAACATACTCATTGAGTTTCACTTCATCTTCCTTGTATTTTTTTGCAGCCATTGTCACTGAATTTCTAAAATTCGCTCGTGCGTGTTGTTTTTTCATATCAGTTTCGATAATACTATGTTCTTTTTCTTTGAGTGCGCGTTCTTTTTGTTCAAGTAACAATGATTGATTATGGATATAATGTTCCCGGTCATTATCACCTAGAGTGCTAGGTGGATGATTGGGCATTTCCAGATCTTTATACCAATGGTGACGTGCTTCGTTGGCACTAACAATAATATTACAAATATCGGGTTTTTTAAGACCTTCATAGCGTTTTCGCATAGGTGTCCCTTCTTTGCCTTTAAATGTAGAAATAAATTCATTGATAACTTTTTGGTCAATAGGTGGGCTTGTTTCCATCAAACGGTCGAATTCTTGTCTAGTGTGTTTTAAAAAACTGGAAGCGTCGGAACGCTCAATAGGTGCTTTCGACAATTCAATGCGAATATTACGAGCATATTTATCCCATGCAATAGACATTGCACGATGAGCTTCATTAAGTTCGGCAATTTTCAAATATTGTTGGATAGTCGTTAAAATACCGATAAAAATATTAAGAGAACCAATTGCAACGGGTGCAAGTGGTTTATATTCGTCAGGTAAACTTGTTTGCGCGAAAGACGCAGTACCACTAATAGTGGAAAGTACAATAGCAGGAATAGTGAACCAAGCATTTGCTTTCGCATAATGAACGTGTGAACGAGAATGTAACCATTTATAACATTGAGCGGCATCACACCATTCAACTAAAATCATTTCATTTTCTGGAGACCATTCGACTTTAATTAATGGTTCAGTGGGAACAGCGGAACCCGCATCGTCGTCTTTTAAGGTAGTTTGTAATTGTTTTGGTGCTTCAGTTTGTTCTTCTTCTAATGGCGGTTCTTCTTCTAATGGCATTATATATACTTTATTATAAATTATTTTCTATATTTTTAATATTAAAACTGATTATTATTACTTGCGTCATCTTGTATAAGAGGTTCGGGCGCAACAACAGCAGATTTATTAAACTGATCAATCCTTTCTGCAACGGGAGATGAATGTGAACGAATAGGAATATCAACAATATTCAATGATTTTACAGAAGCGGTTTTTAATGATTGGTCGCTATTTACACTAACATTATCATCTAATGAGTCAAATACATTACCAATACTGTTTGGAATATTAGTATGTTCATGGTCTCCATTAGATACAACCGCCCAATCCGTATTTGCAAGAATTTCACTATTGTTTCCAATAGATTCTTCATCGTCATTTATAGTTTGGTTAACACTAATATCATCGATGGAAAAGCTCTCATTTGTTCTAATATTATCATCGACTTCTTGATAAAAACTTTTAAATTTCATATACATACGTTTTAAATGACGGCGTTGAGAAATATGGAAAAAAGCAATATAATTCATATAGAGTGAAATTTGTTCATTTAGAATTCTGTTTTCGTAATTTAAAGTGTTTATAAAATTAGAAATGGAGAACCCAATATTATGTTCGTGATTGTAATTTTCGATAGAATTGTGACGATTACTAAATTGTTGAAATAAAATGCGAATGACATTTAAAATGTCATTATGAATATCTTTAATATCATTCATTTGATATTCTAAGAATGGTTCTAAATCTTTGTAGGGTGTATATTCACGGTGTTCGAAACTATCTATTTCGATTGTTTTATTTTTGGCACTATCCATAATAATCATAAATAATTTGTAATAATCACAATACATACGATTATTGATGAATTTTAATCCTTTTTCTAAATTATCGTATTCCAATTGAAATGATTTGTATTGGAAATAGAATGAATCCAGACAAAATAAAAACACTTTCTTTCTATTGTCTTTGATAAGATCCATATATGCGGTTTTTAGACGATTAAGCTTAACTTGTGCGGTTTTTTGTATACTTTCGGTTTCCTTTATAATACGTAATATGCAATTAAAACTAGTAACTAATTTCTCAATTTGAAAAGCTTGAGTATTTGTAGTATCCATATAATTAATGATTATATATAAATTTAATTATTTGCGTATTTATAATATGAAAAAATTATATATATTAATCTATAATGGAATCAGAGGACTCAAACATTCAGGTATGTACTGTTATTTGTGATATGATTCACGATTTACAAACAACTTTTCCAGAATTCAATACGGATTTGGAAAATATCAAAAATACAATGGATGATGTTGCCGGTAAGAAGGCAATTATTGAATATTGTTTAAAAGTATATCCCCAACGTTTTTTTGATATTTTGTATAAAAATGATGAAATGTTTTCGGATGAAGAAATAAATACGGAATTTTTGCCAAACATTGATTTTGCCCAATTGTTTAATGCAAAGGATGTTTCCGAGAACACACAGAATGCCATATGGAAATATTTACAAATAATATTGTTTTCAATCGTAGGTTCATTGAAGGATAAAGATGATTTTGGAGACGCAGCATCATTATTTTCAGGAATACAGGAGGACGATTTACAAGATAAAATGAAGGAGGTATTTGAAAATATGGAGGGGTTTTTTACAAATTTAAATGAAGATGACGTTCAAGGTGAAGATGGAGAAAATACGGAGGAAACCAAAGGAGAAGCAAGTGGAGAAACAAATGAAATGCCGCAAATGCCAAATTTGGATGGAATTCGTGATCATTTACAAAATTTGTTCAATGGAAAAATAGGGAGTTTAGCCAAAGAAATGGCGGAAGAAATTTCGGGTGATTTCCAAAATATGTTTGGTTCGGAAGAGAATTTTGCAAATGTACGTTCAACAAAGGATATATTTGCAAAATTAGTTCGCAATCCAAATAAGATTAAGGAAATTATTAAAAAAGTGACTACAAAATTGGAAGAAAAGATGAAGAGTGGAAATGTATCGAAACAGGAATTGATGAAGGAGGCGAGTGAAATTATGAAAAAGATGAAAGAAATGGGAAATGGAGGTGAGTTTGAGGAGATGATGAAAAATATGGCCAAAACAATGGGAGGAAAAGGTGCGCGTTTTAATAAAGGTGCATTTGAGCAAATGGCGAGACAAGGTCAACAGCGTGAGCGTCTTCAAAAGAAATTAGAGGAACGTCGTAAGGCAAAGATCATTGAAGAAAATAATAAAACTATATTTAAGATAGACGGAGAAACACAAGAAAAGTCGTCATTGTCTAATGAAGATATGGATAAGATGCAAGCCGAAATGGATTTGGAAAACAAAACACAGCAACAAAATAGTTCAAATAAAAAGAAGGGAAAAAAGAAGAAGGGTAAAGGGAAAAAATAAAGGGTTAATATATAATGGGAGTTTTGAAATATATAAATTTAAAAGTGTTTATTTTGAGTTTTATTTTTGGATTATTTGCGATGGAAATAGTGATGCCAGAAAGACAAACGGTTTTTGTTTACCCTACGCCAGAAAATGTCAATGATTTACAATATAAAGATAAAGTAGGTAATTGTTTCGTACCTATGCAGGAAGATGTAGATTGTGCAGGAAAATATGAAGAAATACCAATGCAAAAGTAGTAAATATAAATATATGTTATTTATATATATGAATTTTAAAAGATTATTACATACAGATTTAGGTCAAATATTTGTTTCATTATTTTTAGGCATTGGTGCGGCAACTTTATTTAGAAAAGTGTGTAATGACAAGGATTGTTTAGATTTTAAAGGACCAGTATTACAAGATTTTAAGGATAAAAAATATAAATTTAATGGTAAATGTTATAAATATTCAACTACTTCTGTATCTTGTGATGAAAATAAAAATACGATTGATGTAAATTAATTCGTTTTTATATATATTTGTCTATATAAGTAAATATATATAATGGAAAATACATCGCGTATAGCAGATCTTCCAATACAAAATGATAATGGTAGTTTACAAAATGTATTAGAACAATCAAATCAAGAACAATCCATGTATACTCCTATAAATATACATCCCAATCCATATGGAATATCTGATAAAAATCCAATAATGGAGAACCCGGTACATCAAGAACGTCCTGCTCAAAAAAATGTACGTTTTCAAGATGAAATGCCCGAAAATTATAGAAATATGATAAGTGTACAAGATAAGCAAGAATTGCCGTCGCGCGATATTCCAATGGATAATTCGGTATACACACACGATGAAACCATCCAACAAAATTATATTCCCAATAAAAATGTGCCCGATTATTTGGATAGTTATGATCAAGAAGAGCGAAAAGTTCGCGCCTATGAAAAAGAAAAACACCAAAAAAAGATGATAGATATTATTTTAGAAGAAACACAGTTAGCAGTGTATGTTGCTATTTTATTTTTTATATTTCAAACGGCGGCTTTCAGAAAATTAATATGGAATCACTTTACATTTTTGCCGATATTAAACAGCGATGGAAATATGAATGTAAATGGAATTATGTTTAAGAGTTTTTTGTTTGGTGCGGTATTTTATTGCAGTCAAAAATTGGCGGCGTATTTGTCAGAACTATAAAATATGAATAAAATTTATAAATGAATTTGGAAAATACCATTGTAGTTGAAACAAAAGAAAGTGTTAGACCTTTATCTCTAATGGAAAATGTAAATTCAACACAATATAATGACGAAGTTACAATAAGTATACCAAAAAAATATGATGGAGCAAAAATAATTCATACAAATGGTTTGTTTATATTTTTAAAAAAAATAAAACAAATTAGACAAATAAATTTATCGTTTCGAGAACTTACATTAAGTAAATTCCATTTGATTACCATAGAAGATGATGAAAATGAAAATATAGATTTATTTATGAATTTAGGATTAAATCCGTATTTAAAGTTCAATGATTATATAATAAGTGAAATAGGATTATATAAAAATAATACGTCTATATTATTGAAAAGAGTTAAACCATTTTTGGAAAAATCGTGCATTGAAATAGAAAATAATAATTCGGATTTGATTGATTTAAATAATGAATATAAAATAACAGAAAAAACACGTATAACTATGTACAAAAAAGATTTTAAAATTCAAGAATGGGGACACAATGATTATATTCATACAGTACAAAATGAAAATGGCGAATTGGTTGAATTTGAAGTATATGAAGGTTGTGATAGCATAATGAAAGAGAATAATGATGCAAATTATTTAAATATGTCAAAACAGTTTGATGAATACATTAACATATGGTATAATGTAATCTCTGTGAATTATGATGTTGATTACGATACGCCTAATAAAGAATCAGTATTACACACGTGGAAATATGGTCATAATAATAAGCTTTGTAAAGATGTGAAAGCATATGAATGGATAAAAAAAATAACACATCGTACATATGATATGGTAAAAGGTTACACACCAATAAATATACACGAACTACGTGATGAATATTTTCTTAATGGAGATATTTATTATTTATTTGAAAGACAAGAGAGAAAAATAAATGATATATGTGATGAAATAATAAGTAAGTGTGTATTATTAGGAGCGACATCATTGTGTAATGATGTTATAAAAAAAGATGATGATGAATTAAACGAAGAATTTAATAAAATATATGACAATAATCATTTATGTAAAATGCAAGAAATGGAATATACAAAAATACATAACAACAATAGAATTGATCTATTAAAAAAAAAGAAATATAAAAAGAGATATAAATTAAAAACAAACATATCAAAATGGTTTTCTGATTTATTTTCTAATTTTTATCAAACACAAGTGCTTAATTCAAATAATGAGTCATTGTCAGTTTTATCATTGGCATTAGAAAAATATATAGAAAATGTGGAAGAATACATGAAAAGAGGAAATGATTTATTAATAAAAAAATATATTGAAAATGAACAATATTTGATTTCTGTATTTGAAGAAGAAACGCTCTATCAAGAGTTACATAATGACTCTATATTTAGTTTATTAAATAAAAGTTTGGAAGAATACAATAAATATATATTAAACAATGATGATTGGGAATTGCAAACACCTGATATATATACGTTATTAGGATTTCATACATTTCCAAGTGGATTTAAACGAGAAATGTGGAGTGAATTACAGCATTATAACATTCATATTAGTAACAAATGTATGTCATTAGGTACATTTAATTTTTTTGAAATTATTGTACAAGCGTTTGATTTTTTTGATTCCAGTAATTGGTATTATATTTATGCTTTGTGTTGTTTTTTTGCTCAAGTGATTGGTCCATCTTATTATATATATAATTATTACTTAATACAAGAAAATAATGTATGTCCAAATAATTCGGATCAAATAAATAAATGGTTTGCAGTTGCATATTACTTAATATTATATGCTAGAATGAATTCATTTTGGGATTCATTAACTACAAGTGTAAGTCAATATTCAAGTAGTACAATAATACCAAATAATAATTATTTGCGTCTTACAATGATAGTAAATTCAATATGTATGTTTATTATTCCAACATTTACATATACGTTGTTCATAGAAATGAGTTCAATAACAGATTTAATTTTGAATTGTTTAACGGGAGAATTTTTAATAAACATAGATAATCTTATAGTAGAATTTATGGGCGAAGAATCTTATGTAAAAGCAATTACAAAGGATTTAATGTTGATTGCTTTTATAGATAACGGATATCCAGAAAGTAATATATTATCTCCCAGTTCCGTTGACTTTTGGGTGATTTCAATAACACAAATAGTACAAATGATATTTACATTGTGCTTTACAGCAATAGTGTATAGGTGTATTTGAATGATATATTTATGTAAAATACTTAATAATAATGTAATATTATTATTAACAAATATGGGTAGATTTTACACAGGTGATATTGAAGGTAAATTTTGGTTTGGTATACAAAGTAGTAGTGATATTAGTGAACTCGTATCGTACGATGAACACAAACCTACATATATATGGAAGTCGTGTAGTTGCTATGTAGATGATGATCTTCCAGAAGATGACAAATATTGTAAGGCGTGTTTTTCATCTAAAAATGAACATATAGATACTGTGGAAGAAGAAGGAGATTATGTAGATGGGTTATTGTATATTGAGGAACAATGTATTCATTATTCATTGGACAAGGAAACACATTATCAAGAACTTGTAGATAATATGTCGAAAATGAAAGAAATCATAGACGAAGGTATTATGGAAAAGTATGAAAGCATTAAACAAACCGATGATATTTTAAATGCTTTTTCAGGGGTTTTTAATCATATATTCGATTATATGAATAATAATATAGTATTCGATGACAATATAGAAAAACATAAAGTGTGTAGTTTGGTGGCTCGATACACATTGGGATATCAAATCGAATATTGTCTTCGAACTACCCAAAGTTGTAATATCCAATGTGAAACTTAATACAAAAAGTCGGTATTTTTACGTGTTTTATTTAATGGTTTTTTTGATTTTTTTGTTCTCCTCTTTCCTTTTCTGGAATGTTTTGCTTTGGTGATTTTTCCACTAGCAGGATTGTATTTTAAAAACCATTCTTTATATTCTTGGGTGTCTTTTTTATTGACTAAGCGTTTAAATGCTTCGGCTTTGTCTTCGCGTATTTCTTCAATACTTTTCTGTTTACCATAGCAATGAATGGAAAAACGTTTTAATAATCCTTTACTCGATAAACGATTTTTAGCTTCTACATCAAATAAATATTTAACCATGCACAATAAACGTTCCTTATTATAGTGTTGTAATTTGGCATACATAAATGCCAAATAAAAGGTCATTATTGTATCAATAGTGGCAATCTTTATTTTTTGATTATTTATTAATATTTTATTGTAACTATGGCACGCAACGGGTTTATAAACAAATAATACTTTTTCTCCGTTTACTTGGAGTTCAAAATGTTCGGATATCATTTCATCGACAGCTTCGTGTTTAATTATTTTTGCATTTTTGAAACCCTTCTGAATAAGGTGTTCTTTTAAAAAGTTGATCGTCTTTTCTGGTTCATTTGCTAATACATCAAAATCAGGAATTCGCTTTACTACTGTAGTTGAATTATCCATATAACGAGAAAACAATGATGTAGCATAGCCACCGAAAAACACGACTTGTTGCCCAACAAGATTATCGCGAATAATATCGTGTAAAAGTTCTCCATTTTCTTTAAAAGATTTCATTTTCCTTTGAAATTCAATGGTACTACAAGATATATTAGGTTTCATAGGATAATATTTTGTTAATAAAATCAAACGTTTGAGAACCTTTTCCCAACGAGAAACGTCTCCCATGGGTCTGGACAATTCTAAATACATATTCATTCTAAGAAAATCAGCAGGACAATAAGATATACCCATAATAGTAATGGCATCTTTTGAAATGGCCTCAAACAAACCCTTGTGTATTTGAGTAATATCTGCAATGGGAATAAAATTGACATATACTTTAAACGTGCCTTTATGAACACCTGATTTTGCTTCAACATCATTATAGCCCAATTTATAATAAATATTTGCTAATTCAATTGCATCTTCTAAAGCATTTGGACTATAAAAATCATAATCGGGTATTTCAATATCTCTATCATAAAATTGGGCATCGGGGGGTAATATGTTATTGATTGCGGTACCGCCATAACAAACTAATTTTTTACGTTTTAAAAAATCTTCGACAACTTTAATAATAGAATTAATATTTTCGCTATTTACCATTTTTTTCTTTTGTATGGTTTCACTTTCGTCAACTGCTTGACGCAAAATAGCTAATTCACATTCTTGATATGACATTTTGTTATTACAAAGTTCGTTGTTATATTTTCTTATTTCTTTGTTCATAATTATATACAATAGTTATATAATTATTGTTGAATACGTTTAATAAACGCTAATGCTATGTAATAAGGAATAAATGCTGATTTGTGTTGTGCAAAAAACTGTTCACATATATCTAATTGTTCGTCGCGCATATAATATCGATAGCATAACATTTGTACATTATAGTTATCTGTATATGTATAAATATTTGGGTGTGCAACATCACTGGATGTAAAAACATTATCTTCGATTTCAGAGCTAAAATATTCAGGCACAGCAATAGTTATTTTATCAACATCTACACTATTATCTTCCATAACAGTAAGTATTTTGCCTTTTTTAGATTCTAAAAATTCTAAATATTTTCTTTTTGTGGATATTTTTGAATTCGATGTTAAATTTACATATTTTGTTAAATCATAACATGTTTCACTGTTTGGATTTTCACAAGCACTTAGTTCTTTGTATTGTGGGTGAATGTCGTTGTCAAAAATAATAACTGCCTTGCCCATCACATCATTGAATGTTGTATTTGGATTTAATTCCTGTTTATATAAACGGTAGTTTAATGCCACATCAATTGACTTTGCGATTTCGGTGTAAACACGTTTATTATCGCTTTTAACGCGAAGTTGAATAAAAATAGGATCACTGGGACAGGGTGATGGATTTGTAAAAGCAAAACTATTTACCGCGGTTAATATATCGGTCAATAATATTTTATTATCTGTATCCAATAATGTATATTGTGGATCGGTTGTTAATGCAACATAGGGTTTATCTTCTATAAAAACCACTTCAAAATCGAGAAAACGGCATCCACGGGATAAAACAAAGCGTAACATATCAATACTAACAAATTTACCACTAATAGCACTGTTATAGCTGGATTTGACAATATATTGATTTATTGGCATCATAATATCCCCATTAAAATTGGTAATACCATGATTCGTATTGTATTTTATGTCTTTATATTCTCCGGATGGAGTTTTCATAATAAAAGATTCTCTTGTAGAGACATATTTTAAATATAAATCATTTAACACGTAAAGTAGAATAAATGTAGTAATTGTTAATATGATGATTTTATAATATTCCATATTTAATATATAAATATATTATAAAATAAAACTATATAATATATGGCTGGAGGATTACTAAATTTCAAGGCAGAAGGAGCAAATAATATAATATTAAATGGAAATCCAAGTAAAACATTTTTCAAAGTTGCATATTCAAAATATAGTAATTTTGGATTACAGAAGTTTCGCATTGATTATGATGGTTTACGTGAATTGCGTCCATTTGAGGAATCGAAATTTACATTTAAAATACCACGATATGCTGATTTATTAATGGATACTTATTTATCGGTTACATTACCCAATATATGGAGCCCAATATATCATCCCAGCGTGGATACGAATCAGAAATGGTCACCCTACGAATTTAAATGGATTAGAAAAATAGGTGTTCATATGATAAAGGAGGTAGTCATATCTTGTGGTTCTCAAACATTACAAAAATATAGTGGAGAATATTTGGATGCTTTGGTAGAAAGAGATTTTAGTGCTGAAAAAAAGGATTTATTTAATGTAATGAGTGGAAATGTACCTGAATTATATGATCCGGCAAATGTAAATGGACGTGCCAATACATATCCATCGGCATTTTATACCGGAAACACTGCAGTGGGTTCTGAACCATCAATACGTGGTAAAACGCTATATATACCATTAAATACATGGTTTTCTTTAGATAGCAAATGTCCATTACCGCTAATAAGTTTGCAATATAATCAAATAGAAATAAGTGTCACAATGCGCCCAATACAAGAATTGTTTCAAGTGCGTGATGTATTCGACGCAACCTTTAATTATCCATACGTAAAACCCGATTTAAATGAGAATCGTTTTCAAATATATCGCTTTTTGCAAACACCCCCGAATGTATTTTTAGATTCGGCGAATTATGGTAATAAAATAAACACTTGGAATGCCGATATACATTTAATGTCTACATATTGTTTTCTATCAAAACAGGAGCAACAGAAATTCGCATTAGAAGATCAGGTATATTTAATCAAAGAAGTGCACGAACATAGTTATGAAAATGTTACGGGAACGCGAAAATTAAAAGTACAAACAAATGGTATGGTATCAAATTGGATGTGGTTTATGCGTCGCAATGACGTACATTTAAGAAATGAATGGTCTAATTATACCAATTGGCCTTATTTTACACAACCGGGGGACATTGAATTAGCGCCTCGTGATATTGAAACTTTAATACCAGTAAATAGTATTCCTCAAAATTATGGTCCAGCAATTGATCCAGCGGATGGGCGTAATACAGGTTATTATGTAACGGGTACTTTTAAATCTGTAAATAGAAAGGAAATATTGGAAACATTTGGCATATTAATGAATGGGGATTACCGAGAAAATATGCAAAACAGAGGTGTATTTGATTATGTTGAAAAATATGTTCGCACGGGTGGTTCGGCAGAAGAGGGATTATATTGTTATAATTTTTGTTTAAATACAAATCCTTATGATTATCAACCTTCTGGAGCTTTTAATATGAGTAATATTAAAACAATTGAGATAGAATTAACCACACACGTACCTGATATTGATTTAGTAAATTCTCGTTATGATGTAATATGTGATTTAGATGGTAATCCTATTGGAACACGTAAATCGAGTTATCAACTGTATGATTATAATTATAATCTAACATTGTTTGAGGAACGATACAATGTATTATCGTTTATGGGTGGTAATTGTGGTTTAATGTATGCCCGTTAGTTTGCATTTATTTTTATATGATTTATATATAAATGAATGATAATAATATAGTTTGGAAACATTTAAAAAAATATGATAAAGAAGGTTTTCAAAATGATGCATTGGTTGATAAATTAAAAAGGATAAAACTTAAAAAGGATAAATCGTTTGAAAACTTTACAAATAGCGAAAATTTTGAAAATATTCATGAACATAAAGAAAAAAAGAAATTAAAAGGAGGGGAAAAGAAAAGGAAAAAGAAAAAATCAGTAGAGGGATTTGGTCCACGTCCAATGGTTGCTCGCATACCACCTTATGAAGCAGACGAAGACGAAGATTACGAAGGGGGTGATGATAAACACTTTGATGAAGCATATAGTGAATCAAGTAAAGGAATGAGCAAAATTACTATTTTTGATTTACGTGATGGTTTAGTTGATTTTATTGAATTTATATTTGAGATTTTTAATTTTATGATTGGATTTATTGCGTTTGGTATTGTTAGGACGTTTAGTACACATCCTCCGCAAAAAGTAAAATTTAACAAAAAGAAAAAAGAGAAGGAAAACAATAGTGTAACAGAGGATGAAGATGATGCTCATTTTGAAGAAGCATTAAAATACGAACAAGAACGCGAAGATGACGAATATTTTTACATACGTGCAAAAAATAAAATGGGTTACTATGATTTCGGCATCTTTTTAAAGGACATCAAATATTTATTAACGGGTAAAATTGGCACAGAGGAATTTGTAAATGATGTAAATTACGTAAAAAATAAATTGAAAACAATGTTTTGTTTGATGTTTTCTTTTGTATTTACTTATTTAATTTATTTTGTAACGTTTTATAGTGAATATAATAGTAGCAAGTTAAACGGACAAGGAGTATTAAATATTTTTGAAAAAAATGTAGAAGGTAAATTTATTCCGAAAAAAAAACCCAAATTAGACGAAAAAGGTAATCCATTAAAAGATAGTGATGATAATATCATAATGTCGAATGATAATGATTATGGAGATCGTGTTAATTTTGACCCATTTATTAATTTAGACGGATTAGTAAATATGTTCTGTGATGTTCCAAGCTCAGAAAAAATGTCTGGTGGAAATGATGGAGGAATGGATATGAATGCTATGAAGGATGGAGCAAGTCAAACTTTATCAAAAGGTTTTGAATATATAAAAACGTTCTTTATAACAATTATTTATTTTATATTATTGGGACCGGTTAAGGCGTGTGAATATATACATTGGCTTTTATTGGTATATATACCTAATGTATTTTTGGGAAATATTGGTGTATTACCATTTGGAGAAGCAAGTAAAGGTCCATCAAAGTTTCCTATTTCACGTACTATTGCTGAATATTGTTATTCAAATGCCACTCTATTTATTATTTTGTTCTTTTTAATATTTGATCTTATTTATTGGTCTGGAGAATCCATTAAAGATACATTTATTGGTGGATTAAAAGGAGAATTTCCTGCAAATATGCTAGGATTATACATATTGGGGGTAATTATATCAATATTAATTGAATATATTATGGGTATTTTTGAAAAAGTAAAAGGTAAAATTAACAAAAATGATATACTTAATGGCGGTCATGGAGTACAAACTGGAGGATTTGATATTGGAAAAATAATGAAAAATTTTACAAAACAAGAACCAGACATAACAAAACAAGAACCAAACATACAACCAGTACCGCAGCAAAAAACCACCGAAAGTCCAATGCAAGAACAATGCACTGCGGCACATTTGGATGAAGTCGTACCCAAGACACCATTTTGGGTACCAGAAACACCAGAGTGGGGGAAAGCTTTACCTGGTTCTCTCTTTTGGTTGGGATTTATGCTTATTGTAAATATAATCATATTAATGATTGTTTTATTTACTTTGTTTGTAGTAACACCATTTACTTTAATAATGTATTTGGTTTCCATACCATTTAGTGTATTATTTAAAACGCTTCCATTAGAAAGCGATAACATCTTTCGTGTTATTGCAAAGTATATATTACCTATTTTTGGAAAAACAAAACTGCAAGAACGTATAGATACATATTGTGAATTAAAACGTGACGAAACATTTGAATTGAAATATCAAAATGTTATTGACAAATTAATGGATAATAATTAAAAAAAATCAAATAATTTAATATGTTTATATAGTAAATTATGAATGAAGTTAAAATAAGAGATAAATTGAAATACTATAATATGATAAAAACGGATGATGTAAGAAAACACGAAGACAAAGAACAGAATTCAACTGGTGTAAATAAATTTTTTTCATCCATATCTAATGCCTTATTTAGATATTTTAAATATTTTATTGTATTCTTTTTTTGTTATTATACGATTCAGGAATGTCAAAATGGGTCTATAAAAAACGATTTACTTGCTAAAATAATTATTAATTTATTGTCAGGTATTATTTTTATTACTGTAGTATTAGCGTTAAAAAAATATAGTTCATCTGAATACTTTAAGATAGAGACATTTTTATTACTTTTAGGAGTAAAAGAAGATTCTTCTATTTACCAAAACATATCGAATAATAGTGTAGGAGGTGATGCAGACAACTATTTAAATGAATATAAAAAAGCATTAAATAAAAAGTGTTATAAAGAATTAAGCGATGAAATAAATAGTTATTTGAATTTTATACCATCAAAAATGAATAATTATCTAAAATTTTGGTTTAGTTGGCGCGCCGAGAAATGGAATAACTTAATAAAAGATATATTATTATCTGTGAATCAAGAACAAGCAATAAGATGTTTAGTACGTAATAAAAACGATACCTGGAGTTCTGCAATTTATAAAGATGGAAAAATTACACAAGATGACATTTATAACCAAGGCACTGTAGATGTTAATACAATTGGTAATATTAATATTGGAAAAAATACAGACAATATAATATGGCCATTTGGTGGGAATAATCTGTATGAATTAAGTTCATTAAAAAACTTTATTAAAGAAGATAGACATAGTAGTGATAACTACACAGTAGAAAGTAATGTAGTTTTAAATGATATATTAAGAAAAGCTATTTATGCAACAAAAATACAATCTAGATTTAATGGTCACAAATCATTAAGATGTGAAAATTTTGAATCTTATAAAGAATTATTTGAAGTGGGAAGTAGTGTTCAAACACGATATAATCAAGACGTTGTTTCTGAAGATCCTTCGTGCAAAGAATTAGAAATTCAAGCAGATACAGGATTTTTTGGAACTATGGGACAAAATATAGGTTCTACGTTTGGAAATATCGGAAAAAATATAGGTTCTACTTTTGATAATATCGGAAAAAATATAGGTTCTACTTTTGGAAATATCGGAAAAAATATAGGTTCTACCGTCGAAAATATATCAAACAACCAAATTGATAAAATGGTTGAACCACTTATTTCTAAAATGAATACAATGCTTGAAAAAAAATCCAATCCCGAAGAATTAAGTAAAGAATTAAGTAAAGAAATAAGTAAAAAAATAACAACTCCAATGAGAGTATTCTTAAAAACCGTTGATTCTGGATTATACAATAAACTAACATCTGGAAAAAAAGAGGATTTAACAGAAGGTTTAAAATTAGTAAATAATAAATTGGATTTATTACCTCCTAACAGTGTAGTATCAGAGTCAGGAAAAAAAATGATTTCAACGGCATTAAATAAATTAAAATAAAATAATTCATCAATATCTAGAGCGGTAGCAGATGTTGCTTCAACAGCATCAAATATAGTTTCTTCGATAGCGTCAGCGTAGATTTTGTCATTATATATTTGACTATTTCATATATATAACACATAATAAGCAAATCGTTCAAAATAAATATAAATATATATTTTTATATATTTATATATGCCCGGTAAAAAAAAGTACTATCCATTTGTAAGTGTATGTACGCCAACATTTAATCGTAGGCCATTTATTGAAAACATGATCCGTTGTTATAAAAATCAAACATATCCAAAAAATCGTATGGAATGGATTATTGTAGATGACGGCACAGATAATATTCAGGATATACTTTCAAGGGAAAAAATTACAAATCTCAAATATTTTGCGGTTGAAAAAATGAATTTAGGAGCAAAGCGTAATTTTATGCATACCAAGACGAAGGGGTCATTTATAGTGTATATGGATGATGATGACTATTATCCTCCCGAACGTGTAGAGCACGCTGTGGAAACCTTACAAGGTGCTCCGCAGGCCTTATGTGCGGGTTCGAGTGAGATTTATATATATTTCAAGGCATTAAATAGAATGGTTCAGTGTGGTCCATATGGTCCAAACCATTCAACCGCAGGTACATTTGCATTCAAGAAGGAATTGTTAGAACAAACTCGTTATGAAGACGATGCTGCACTGGCAGAGGAACGAGCATTTTTGAAAGATTATACAATACCATTTGTGCAATTAGATCCGCTTAAAACCATTTTAGTATTTTCGCACGAACATAATACATTTGATAAACGTGAAATGTTAAAAAACCCACATCCTGATTTTATGAAGGATTCGCCCAAAACGGTGGATACATTTATTCGAAAATCATCAGAGGCGGATATAAAGAAGTTTTTTATGGAAGACATAGATGATTTATTGAATAATTATGATGCGGGATTGCCCAAAAATAAGCCGGAAGTATTAAAACAAACAGAAGAAATAAAGAAAAAAAGAGCAGAAATGGAAAAGCAACACGTAGAACAATTAAATAATCAACCCACGGGTATTGTAATGGATATGTCTGGCCAAGGACGTAAAGATTTGACGCGTGGAGAAATAGTAAACATTATTCAATCATTACAGGCACAAAACGCGAGTTTAATAGAGCAATTCAATAAAAAGCCAGCATTGATTGTGACACAAAATGGCGAAAACAAGGAACTTAACCAGCAGGATATTATTAATATAATATCCACACATCAACAAGAAAATGGTAAATTAAAACAACAATTGAGTGTGTTTCAAACGCAATTGCAAACGTTGGATCATTTGAAAACACAATTTGAAAATAAGTGTGGAATATTGAAAAATGAAAATGAAACATTAAAAGAAGAAAATAAGAAATACAAGGAAAACGAGGACCTTGTATCTGCTGATAAATATTACAAAATGGAAGGTGAGTACAATTCATTGTGTATAAAAAACAAAGAATTGGAATTAGAAATACTTAAATTAGAAGTGTCTAATAAAATAGAAGAACCATTGTCAACACCGAGCGTAAAGGCAAATATTGATCCTGACGCTTAATGATTTGGATATGTAAAATAATAATATAATAATTATATTATTATGATAATAGTTAGTCCATTAACTCAGTCGGGTCATCTTTTTTTATATTTTTATCCAAATATCGATATATCCGTTTTATATCCAAACGACATATATCATATTCTTCTAATCTTTTTTCCAGACGACTGAGATTTTCGTGTTTACTTACATCGCCATATTTCTTACGCATTTCCTGAAAAAAGGTAAACAAATCTTTTTTGTCCATCGACAATTTTAAACAAAGGTTTGTAATAAAAACACTATTATTGTATTCAGTAGAGTATTTGGTCAATACTTTTGTAAATCGTATATTATCAGTATATGGAATTTGTTTATGTTTGAAATTATCGTGATATAATTTATTATTATAAAAGGTTTTCATCAATGAACTCATTTCATTAAATTGCCAAATTTGGTATTGAAACGTAATGCGGTCAATATAATCCGCGTAGCAAATATTGTTTAATATTTTATTATAAAATTCAACACATTTATTTATATCTTTGTTTTTCGATATATTATCGATTACATTTTCGTGCCATAGCAATGCAACAATAGTGCGTTCGGTCTCATTCATAAATTGTATATGTTTGTCAATAGAAATATTGTTATTAAATAAATCGTGAGTAATTTTCTTTGCATCATCATTATAGTGTTTTTTTTGAAATATTTTATTGAAACTCGTCTCATTCATTAATGCACTATTGTTTGTATAAATTTGTTTAAACATTTTCATTTTTCGTAAATCTTGTTGAATATAATTCAATGCGGTTTTTTTCATATTATCTGTAAACGTTTTATATTCGGGTATTTCTTTTTTCAAATAACTATTTATTTGATTAGTAGAGGGTTGTTTTAATTCAAAAATATTACATACTTTCATTAATTCTTTGATTTTTTTATCCATAAAATAGTTACCAATACAAATAATAGGTATGTTTGTTTTTTGTTCGCCTTTTTGTTTTTTTGTTTTCTTTTGACGTATTAATTTGATTAATGAACTAATACCACCTTTATCCCCACTATTCATGCCGTCGATTTCATCCATTACAATAACGATTTTACGTTTAACACCACGCATCATATCCAAAACATTTTGGCTGGCCACATGATCGGATGTTAATGATTCAATTAAATTTTTATTTCTTATATCTCCGGCATCATATTTTATCATATCGTGATTCAAATCTTTAATAATTTTTTCGACAAAGGATGTTTTACCACAACCAGGAGCACCATAAATGTAAATCCCTTTTTTATGATTTACATCTTCACAAATGCTATCAAAATTTAAAATAATATCTTTAATTTGACTGGTTATTTGTTGGCGTTCATTTAATACCATTTACTATATTAAATGAATTTATTTTTATGCAGTTTTAAACGAATATTTATTTACCAAACGCACTGAAATCGGATGTACGAGCAACAAAATTACTTGGTTTTGCGGGAAGAGCACCATAGTAATCATAATTAGACACACTGTTTTCATAAGAAACGCGGGAATCGGGTCCAAATTGTGGAACATTAACATCACCTTGTGCGGGTGCACCATAACTGGAACCACCTGGTCCTCCATAAGAAGAACGACCAAATGAAGTATTCATTTGATTATGTTGACCGGGTTGAGTAGCACCTGAACCCAAATTTTTAATACCACCGTATAAATCTTGTGCTACGGTGGAAATACCTTGTCCAACGGTAGAAACAGCAGTTCCAGCACCCGAGACAATATTACCCGCGGCATCATATACATCTCCTCCGACGGTTTGTGCGGTAGAACCAGCGGTGGAAATTAAATTACCTGCACCGTCATATAAATCAGTACCTACTCTTTGTGCTGTATTTCCTACAGTTGATACAACATTTCCGGTTGTATTATAAATATCTTTTGATGCTGTTTCAACACTAGTTCCTATTTTATTCAAAGCAGTACCTGTACTATCTACTGTTTTTTCAATCACTTCGCCTGTTGTATCAATTGTTTTTACAACAATATTACCAGTACTATCTATAATTTTAATAATAGCATTTCCGGCACTATCAATAGTTCTAATAATGACATTACCATTTTCATCGGTTGTTCTAGAAGAAGTAGAATCACCAGTTAATGAAACGCCATTGGCATTTGTTGTACCAGAACCGCCGTTACCACCACAAGTAGTACACACACTATTGCAATCTCCAGCACAACTAGGACATGTTGGGCAAACGGGTGGGACTATTTCTGTTTTCAAAATGTAATCACTAGATGTGTTTGATGATGCGGAAGAAGGAAGTGTAATACCATTAGCATTAAGTTGATTGTAAATATCAACAAATCGGGCATAATCTGTTAAGAAATTTCCGGAAGTATCAGTTGCGGAACTGCTGGTTTCCGATGTGGTAGTAGAACCAGTCGTTTCAGTACTTGTTGTTTTCTTAAAATACAATGAGCTTCCCAAATTAAAGGTTGGATCGAGCATCATACAATAAGCACCAGATGGAGTAAATGCAACAATTCCGGGTTTAGCTCCTAAATGTTTTACAAACAAATTTACGGACAAGGTGGTTGTTTTTGTAATCAAACTTTCATCGTGACTAGCGTCATCGCTAATAGTAAATTCTTTTCCATCAATAGTAGATACTTCAAGTTTGGTTTCTGTCGATACCTTAATCAAATTGTAATTGGACATATCAAGATAAAGTTCTCCATAAACGATTTCAGAAAGTAATTTGTTTGAACTATAAAGAGGTAAAATAGTTCCGCTCAATGGTTCCATTCCTTCACCTCCACTTGCACTGGTATATGTTGGGGAAGGGGTAATAAGTGCGTTTAAAGATTTATGTTCAAAAAGACCATTTTTATTAAATAAGTAAGTAATAATGTGTTTTGGAGAAGCGGGAGCAGGGTCTACAATGTGTATTAATGTTTCTTCATTTTGTTCGTGAACACATACAACGTATTTTGAATGGTCCAATGTAGTAACAAAACTGTAAAACTTGTTTGAACCATCAATGAACGTTTTCAAACTATCGCGGCCTTCTGCAGTATTCGGTACATATGCACCTGTATCTGTATCAGTATCGGCCGGTAATGTTTTTGTTGTGGAACCATTATAAATAATATTAATGGAAGTGTATTCTTTTAACATTTCTTGCTTTTTTGTGTCTGATTTGCCTTCAAAATCACTCGCCTTATATTCATTTGAAACAACTTCAATAAAGTTACGATTTGACTTATCAAAATACAAGTTATCGTACAATTTTGTAACGGCTTTATCACCATCATAAGTTAATATTGTATAATTTTGACCTTTATTTGTTTCGTTATCTGTATAATTGTATGTTGAAAATCCCTCTGGTGTTTTTTGGTTGATAAAGAGAGATATAACTAAAACAACTACAATTACCAATAACAATAAAATCGGTGTTAAACTAAATTTCATTTTAATATATTATATTGCTATAAAAAAAGATGTACGTTAAAAATTGATTTATACAACATTATATCTAAACAATAAATATAATGTTGCAATATAGTTATGATGAAAATAAATATACTTATGAAATAAGTATAGATGAGGTGGGTAGAGGATGTATGTTTGGAGATGTAGTTGTAGCAAGTACAATTTTACCTAAACATTGTAATTTTGACATTTCAAATATAAAGGATAGTAAAAAGTTTACAAGCAAAACAAAATTGTATAATGAAAGTGAAAATATAAAACAAAACGCTTTACATTATCATATTGCATCACTATCGAATACTATTATAGATGAAGTAAATATATTACAAGCTGTAATGTTGGGAATGCATAAATGTATTGACAGTTCAATTGAATATTTACAACACATAACAAATAATAATTTGGATTACAGTAAAATCCTATTGGTAATAGATGGAAATTATTTCAATCCATATTTTACAAGCGATGGTACACAAATCGACCACATTACTGTAAAGCAAGGAGATGGTAAATATGTTGGAATTGCTGCGGCCAGTATATTAGCCAAGACGGGTCGTGATAAAGACATTTACGATTTATGTGAAAAATATCCTTTATTGAAAACCTATTATAACATACATAAAAACGTGGGTTATGGTGCAAAAGTGCATATGGATGGAATAAGACAATATGGTATTACAACTATGCATCGAAAATCATTTGGTATATGTAAAACAAGTGAATTAAATGAAGTTATTTACACCACTGAAAAAATAAGTTAGCACAAAAAGTAATAAGCAAATAAATCATTGATTTTGTAGTCGTTTAGAAATAATTATATTTTTTATCTATAATGGTTTAAAATATTATAAATATATATATTAATTAGATGTCATTTACACGTTTTCATGATGATGATGCTCGTATAAAAAAGCAATTACAAGAAAGTACATTTACAGGAAGGTATCAATTAAATGCTCCAGGTCCAGGAGAAAATCTACCATTTATGGAAGATCCCCATATGAGATTAACAAAATGGGGTGCAAATAATCGTACAAACGGTGTTGATTTAGAAAGCGATTTAAAAGGGATGAGTCGTAAATATAATCGCGACAATGTAAATCAAAACAACTATAAGGACCATTCCACATTTACCTTACCCCATAGTCATAGTGTTGAAAAATCATTTGTTGATCAGAGCCGCGCAAGTCATCCAGGATGGACTTATTTAGACGTAGAACAAAATCGCTGGGAATTGCCATTCGAAAATCCTCAAGCACACACAGAAAAAACTTTCGAAAACAATAGTAGTTCGCGTATTTTAGTAAAAGATAAACACAAATAAATTATATAATTATTTTATATACCTATTATAATTATATATGGAAGCAGCTATCCCACTATTTGCATTAGGTTCTCTATATTTTGTAAATAAACAAAATAAAAACAAAGAGAAGAAAGAAGGATTTTATAGTTCCAAGTTACCAAATACGAATTTGAGAAATCAAAATTATCCCAGCGAAGGTCTTGCGTTAGACCAGGAATTACAACAAACGGAGCATTTATCTCGTGTAAACAAGTATGACAATAGTCAGGGAAGTTATACGGATAAATATTTTGCTCAATCAATGAAAACTGGAAATATTCAAGAGGATATTAATCGTCCTAAGAATGTTTCGAAGATCTCAGAAGTTAGTGGAGAGCAGTTCAAGTCATTGACTGGTGATACGGTGAGTTCTAATTATTTTGAACACAATAATATGGTTCCTTTTTTTGGAAGTAAATCTCACGAAGTTAATTTAGAAGATAAAACATCCGAATCGATTTTAGACAATTACACTGGTTCGGGTTCTCAAAGTGTCAATAAACAGGAGCAAGCACCATTGTTTGCACCGGAAGATAATTATCAGTGGGCTTATGGTGCCCCTAATGAGAGTGATTTTTATCAATCTCGCGTAAATCAAAGTATGAAAATGTCGAATGTGAATCCATTTAAACAAGAAAGCGTAGCCCCTGGTTTGGGTATGGAGTACGGAACAACTGGCGGTGACGGTTATAACTCGGGTATGATGAATCGCGAGTCGTGGATGCCTAAGGATGTTGATTCTTTACGTGTTGCGAACAATCCCAAAGCCAATGGTGTTTCATTAATTGGTTTAGAAGGTCCTGGTGTTTCAAATATTAAAAAGCCAGGTCAAATGGGTAAGTTCGAAAAGAATCGTCCAGACCGTCATTATGAGAATGGACAAGACCGCTGGTTTACAACGGGTGGTGCAGTTAAAGGAGAAACAATGCGTTCAATACAAACCGATCGTTTTACAAATCGTAAAGAAGTTGGTCGCGAATATGAAGGTGTTGCGAGTCACCAAGTAAGTGGTGAATATATTCCCGGTAAGGTACAAAAATCTCGTCATATTGCTTTAGGTCCCGTTCCAATGGGAACAGCTCACGCAAAACAAAAGAATAATGCCAGTGAGGGTGATTATGGTATTAAAAGTAAAAAGGCGTATCCTAACAATCGTTCAACCAATAATGAAACCAATTATTTTGGTGGAATCGGTCATTCTGTAAGTGCGGCAATTGCTCCTGTGATGGATGTGTTACGTCCTTCCCGAAAGGAAAATGCGGTGGGCACATTACGTCCTTATCAAAATGCGGGTTCTCGTGTTTCGGAAACATATATTTATGATCCTACACAAAAGGCACCTACTACACATCGTGAAACAATGGAAAAATCAAAATTCCATTTAAATATTAATCGCAATCAACGTGGTGGTGCATATGAAGTGACAGAGCATAAAGCAAGTAATACTTCACGTACAAAGACGGGAGATTTTTATTATGCGGGTAATTCATCTGCTGGTGCGGGAACTCGTGAAATGAAATCATATGAAGCGGAATACAATCAACGCAACAATGATATTAAGAGTTCGACTATTCAGGGGCGTATGGTGCCTGGAAATATGAAATTAACCAATCATCATGTAAATGTTGCCCAGAACAATCGCGACACAAAGTTGAAAAATAATCGTGCATTAAACGGAACAATGCCTGCACAAATGGCAACACCTCAGCATATGGGAGTGTCTGCGCAAAACAATAATCGTTTATATTCAGGAATAAACAAAGACCGTAATACAGGTGATTTAAATAGCGCATTACAATCAAATCCTTATGCCGTTGATTTCACAAAATATATGTAATAAAATCTATAATAATAGTATATGTATGATATTATTATTATTGGAGCGGGCATTGCAGGATTAAACAGTGCGCGTCTTTTGAAAGAGAAATATCCAGATAAAAAAATGTGTATATTAGAGAAAACGAATCGAATAGGTGGACTGGTGGATACACGATTTTATAATGTATCTCAAAAAAAGAGAACATTAGGACAAAATAAAACACAAAAGATTAGAAAAAAAAGAATTAAATATGAAGCGGGTGGAGCGGTTGTTTATGAATATCAAAAAAATATGCTAGAGTTGATAAATAAATTTAATATAGAAACGAGGGAAATACCCTTAGGAAAAAATAAACGTCATTTTAAGAATTATTATGATGGTAAAAAACGTAAACATCCATTACAAAAGGAAACAACAGAAAAATATATGACACTATTGAAAAAAGTATTTGCTTTTATGGATACAAAGACGGATGATTATTGTCGTAAATATACATTAGAACAAATGTGTTTACAAGTGTTAAGTTTTGATGAAACGCGATTTATTGAATTTTGTTATGGTTATGCGAGTGAATTTAGAGTTGGTAATTCCGTTGTAACAAGAAAAAATATGGAAAATGAACTATTAAATAGTAATAAAATGTTTATTTTCACAAAAGGTTATCATACATTAATTCAAGCTATATATAATTCAATTAAAGAAGATGTGGAGTTATTTAAAAATAGTGAAATTATGTCTTTTTACAAAGCGAAAGATATTTATGTATTAAAGATGCGTAATGGAAGTACATATAAAACGAAACAATTAGTATTTGCTGTACCTAAGGAGGGATTACTTAAATTATGTAATAGTTTCGAAGAAAAAGAATTGGAAATGTTTAACAGTGTGGAATCGTTTAGTTTATCGCGTATATTTGCAAAATATGATATGACGAAACCGGAAAATAAGTGGATACATAAATTTAAACATAGTACAATAAACAATCCAATACGTCAAATAATTCCTGTTAGTAAAAAACATGGTTTTATGCAAATCAGTTATAGTGACTGGTATTTTGCTGATTATTGGGGAACGTTGGACGAAAAGAAAATAAAACCTATTTTGCGAAAATTATTACAAGAAAATTTACACTATGACAAAATAATAGACCCTGTATATTTAAAACGTGTATATTGGAAAAATGCAGTCCATTATTGGAATGTAAACGTAAATGAGAAAAATATGTACAAAAAAATAATGCATATGCGAAAAAACTTATTTATAGTGGGAGAATCGTTTAGTTTAAATCAATGTTGGTGTGAAGGTCCAGTTCAAACATCAATTGATTTGTTGAAAATAATGTAATTATATAACAATTTTTTAATAGTTATATAATATATAACATGCATTTAAGCACAAATACATCAATCGCCATTATGATATTTTATTCACTTTTGACTTTTTTTATTGGTCCTTTCTTGACGCGTCCATTTATGGGGGATCATCCTGATCAATGTACTGCTGGATTTTTGGTCGGTTTCACACTAAGTATATTATTGTGGATGAAATTTGGTAGACATTACAGTTCTCCTAAGCCCAAAGTTTAAAGGTTAGATTTAAGTAATAA
>Ga0181597_10000320_pt1 | contig 52432 bp, 45 predicted proteins | sample 041ome_5_FD_148647 | JGI IMG/M metagenome (GOLD analysis project Ga0181597, IMG submission 148647) | Coastal salt marsh microbial communities from the Groves Creek Marsh, Skidaway Island, Georgia - 041403US metaG (spades assembly) | ecosystem: Environmental > Aquatic > Marine > Intertidal zone... | reverse complement strand
AAAAGTCATGCATCGTTGACTGCCAAGACTTTGTAATAAAACCAGTCCTTAGAAAACTGAAATTGTGTCTGCCGAGAGGAAAAATTCACAAGCTCTGTGCGGACCGACCGCGCGACATGCCTGACTTCATAATACTTTCAACGTCATACTTTTCTTACAGCAATACCGGCATCATCTCTTCTCTTCATCGAACACCGAAGAGAACGGTCCGCAAAGCGGACCCTACCAAAATCGACCTTGAAGATGGGTCCATACCAGAGTTAGTGTTCGGAGTTCGGAGATGTATTCGTGGTGCATTTCATGCACCCTACGAATCTCTAGTTCACCTGTAGGGTGCATGAAATGCACCACGAAATAGAGATCCTGTCGATCAATATTTGTTGTAGGGCCGGTTTCACCGGCCATGAATGATCACAGTCATCAACACGATCTTTGGCAATTTGAACGTCATGAAACCTCGCACTTGAGGTCCTGTTACGGTCCGCAAACCCTCGCAGCGTGTTTGGAAACCAGAGGGGCCCCCCTGCAAAAATCGATCATTTTATGAGGTTGCCGCAAACTCAATGACCGTCCCTACTTGCTCAAGAGTATGGAAGAGTATCGTCAAGAGTATGGCAAGGGTATGACTCTGTCCCATACTCTTGAAGACTCTTGAAAGTTCCTGATGAGGCAACGACTTAGCACGATTTCAAGAGTATGACGTTTCATACTCTTGAACCCTTGAAACCCAATTGAGCGTTTGAGAACGAACCGATTATCGGGAAGACCCGTCAAGAGGGACACGCTCACGTCGATATGTGAATGAGACTTTGAGGCTATCAACTCGCGAATAAATGTCGTGAGCGAAATATGATCGATACTTCGTCTCCTGCGCGGTAAACTGGAGATACACCTATCTGTCTCCAGAAACCGTTGGCTCACTCCATGAAGTACACTATTACATTCCTCTTGGCACTCTGCTCGGGCTATTGCTGCGCAGCGGAACCCGTTCATTTCCAAAATAAAATCGCTCCGTTGTTAACGGAAAAATGCCTGGCGTGTCATAACCCGACACAGAAAAAGGGAGGGCTCGATCTCACCACGCGCGCTACTTTGGTGGCTGGCGGTGAAAGTGGCCTGACCGTCACGCCGGGAGATTCCGATTTGAGCTTGATCATCGATTATGTTGCGGGCGATAAACCGAGGATGCCCAAAACGGGTGACAAGTTGACGGCTAAAGAAGTCGAGCTGCTCACCACTTGGGTCGAACAGGGACTCCCCTGGCCTGAAAACGTCACTTTGAATCCAGAAGAGGCGACCTGGTGGTCATTGCGTCCGCTTGAGTCTCCCGAAGTTCCTGAGTTCAACGGGGAACCTGATCACCTTATTCGAACCCCCATTGATGCGTTTGTCTTGAAGAAGCTGAAGGAACAAGGACTCACCGCATCCTCATCTGCAGACCGGCGCACCCTGATCCGTCGTCTCAAATACGATCTTCTCGGCTTGCCTCCTACGCCCGCGGAAGTTGAGAAATTTGTCTCTGATCCCGATCCACAAGCTTATGAAAAGCTGATTGACACATATCTTGATTCGCCGCAGTACGGCGAGCGATGGGCGCGACATTGGCTGGACGTGGTTCATTACGGCGATACGCACGGGTACGACAAAGACAAGCTCCGTCCGAATGCCTGGCCTTACCGCGACTATGTGATCCGTTCATTCAACGACGACAAAACCTACGGCCAGTTCATCAAGGAGCAGATTGCCGGTGATATGCTCAAGTCGTCAGGCGGCGAGGGAATTGTGGCGACCGGATTTCTGGCTGCCGGTCCGTGGGACTATATCAGTCACGTGGAGGTTCCCGAATCAAAACTGGATGGCAAGATTGCCCGCAATCTCGACCGGGATGACATGGTTCGCACCGTGATGGAGACCTTCAACAGTATGACGATTGGTTGTGCTCGCTGCCACGATCATAAATTTGATCCATTCAAGATGGACGACTATTACAGTCTGCAAACCGTCTTTTCAGCCATCGACCGGGCCGACCGGTGGTATTACGACGATCCTGAATTACAAAAGCAACGCAGAGAGTTACTCGCTCGGCAGGAAACTTTGGAATCTGAGAAACAGCAGTTGGCGGCCATCATTCAAAAGAGCAAAGGGAAAGAACTTGCCCTCGTCGAACAGCAATTGAAGTCTCTTTCCGATCAAGCCTCTGCGGGTGAATCGCAGCCCGAGTATGGATATCACAGTCAAATTGCGAACAGCTCCGACACCGAAAAATGGGTACAAATCGATTTGGGTGAGCCGGTCGCTCTCGATAAAATTCTCCTGGCAGGTTGTAAAGACAATTACGCCAATATCGGTGCCGGATTTGGATTTCCCGTTCGCTTCAAGCTCGAGGGGAGCGTCTCGGGCAACTTTGAGAATGATGCGGTTCTGTTGGCGGATCGTACGAGTGAGAATGTTCCCAATCCCGGCATCACGCCGATGGTGTTCCCCGTTAATCAGCAAGTCGTCCGCTTTCTTCGGTTGACCGCCACAAAGCTGGCCGAGCGGAAGAACGATTACATTCTCGCGGTGGCCGAATTGGAAGCGATTGATGTCGCTGGGAATAACATTGCCTTGGGAAAAACGGTCACGGCACTCGACTCCATCGAAGCACCCGTTCGCTGGCGAAAGACGAATCTTGTGGACGGCTTATACGTTGGCAAGGAACAATCCGGCGATGCCGCGACGCAACACAAGAAGTTGTTGAATAAGAAACAGGAACTGACTCGTTCTGCTTTGACGGACGAACAGTGGAAACAGCGCGTACAAGTGTTGGCTGCATTGGATGATATCAACAATCAGATCAGTGCAATGCCTGAACCAAAACTTGTCTACGCAGCAGCGACAAACTTTAAGCCGCAAGGAAACTTCAAACCAACGGATGGGACTCCACGTGAAATCCGCTTGCTCCACCGTGGAAACATGACGACCCCTGGCGATGTGATGTCTCCCTCGGCAATCGCCTCTTTCACGCATGCACCAGAACTGCTTGCTGACGGAAGCCAGCTATCGGAAGGGGAACGCCGCTTGGAACTGGCACAATGGATCGCTCACACCGATCATCCCCTCACCTGGAGATCGATCGTGAATCGTGTCTGGCTGTATCATTTCGGTCGAGGCATCGTGGACTCTCCCAACGATTTCGGACGCATGGGACAATCACCCACTCATCCCAAGTTACTGGACTGGCTGGCAAGTGACTTCCGTGACAACGGTCAATCGATCAAGCGTCTGCATCGACTGATCTGTAACAGTGCCACCTATCGGCATTCCTCAGCAGACATACCCGCCAATCGCGAGATCGATGCTGGTAATCAGTATTACTGGAAGTTCTCGCGACAACGACTCGACGCAGAAGCGATTCGCGACGCGGTTCTCATGGTGAGTGGCAAGTTGAATCTGGAGATGTACGGCCCCGGTTTTCAAGACTTTGTCATCGAGAAGCCGCAACATTCACCCCACTACCAATATCATCTGCACGATCCACTCGATCCGAAATCTCATCGTCGTTCGGTGTATCGATTTGCCGTCCGTTCGCAACAGCAACCCTTCATGACAACACTCGATTGTGCCGATCCGTCGATGCAGGTTCCCAAACGAAATCAAACCATCACGCCGCTACAGGCTCTTTCTCTGCTCAACAACAAATTTATGGTGGCGATGTCAGAACAATTTGCCGGGCGACTCGAAGCTGAAGCGGATGACTTGGGTGATCAGATCACACGCGGCTTTTGGCTGGCTCTCGCACGAGCACCCACCGAGGAGGAACTGACGGCGTTGACGGCTTATGCCCAAGCAAACGGCCTCACCAACACCTGCCGCTTGATTCTCAATTTGAATGAGTTTGTGTTTGTGGATTGAACTAGGAGCCTCGTCGATGTTTGAGAGTATCCAACAACACGGCGAGCAAGATGACAACTCCCAGAACCACTTTCTGCGTAAATGATTCGATTCGCCAGAGGTTCATGCCATTTTGAATGACGGCAATGATGAAGGCTCCGGTGAGGGTGCCGAGAATTTTGCCTTCTCCCCCCGAGAGTGAAGTGCCTCCCACGACGACTGCCGCGATGACATACAGTTCGTACATGGTGCCGTACGTCGGGGAACCGCTGTTGAGTTGAGACGCCATGACGACTCCACCCACTCCCGCCAATAACCCCGACATCAGATAGGCAAACAGGATGACTCGCTTGACGGGAACACCCGATAACCGTGCGGCTTCCGGATTTCCTCCCACTGCGTACAAGTACCGCCCCAGAACGGTACGGGTCATTACGATGTGAGCGATGACGTACAAGACCAACATGAGCGTCACCGAATTGGGGAGGCCGAGAAAGGTGGTCTCTCGACCGAGCCAGGTAAATGATGACGGAATTTTGTAGACCGATTTTCCCCCCGAGAGAAGCGAAGCTGTCCCGCTGGCCACTAACATCATGGCGAGTGTGACAATAAATGGAGGGACACGGAACACCGTGACCATCGAACCTGAGAACGCTCCCGCAATTCCACAGCAAAGAATTGCCAACATCGCTCCCGTCAGCATACCCAACGTGGAGGCCGCTTCTCCTCCTGCGATATTCTGAATAAACAGCGTGCAAATGACCGCCGAGAGCGCAATCAAACTCCCGACCGAGAGATCGATGCCCGCCGTGATGATGACCATCGTCATGCCGATCGACATGATGGCAATGATTGAGATTTGGCTGCCGATATTCAGCAAGTTTGCCCGATTCAAAAACACTGGCCAGCGGTAAGATTTCGGGACGAGTAGTTGGGGTGAACCGACGCCGGGATAGTCAGTGCGAATGTCGGCGAACACCAACCAATTGGCGGCCGCTCCCGCGACTGCGATAACATCGAGCGTTTGCCGGTCTTCGGAACGGTCTTTCATTCTCAAGGCGGCGTCGCGTGTCCCACCGATCACTGAATCGTACTTGATATTTCGTTCGTCGAGTTGCGAACGGAGAGCCTGATAAAACTCGGCATCGCGTTCGGCGGCCACAATCAAGATTTCTTGATCGGAATTCAATGAATTGGCAAGTTGCCGCGCAGCTGACTGACCAGTCGGCGTTTGTTCCTCAATCGTCAACAGACTGAACACAGCGCACAACAACACGAGAACGAGCGGCATCGCATAGTCGGAAAGAAATCGATTCATGCAGCAAGAAGAACCGAATCATTGCAGTGAATCAAGTACGCTCATCAGATTTACGGAATGCAAAAATGTTCTAGCCGATCCACTCGAAGTTGTTTATCATGAAGTCATATTGAACAGGCTGCCATATTTCGATGGAGCAAGAATCAGTCCTCACAAATTCTCAGGTAATTTTCCAGATGTCGACAATTCCAGTCAATCTTCCCGAAGAACTCAAATCTTTTGTAGATGATCGCGCGCAGAAAAGTGGGTTTGAAGATGCTGCGGCCTACATTACGGCTTTGGTTGCAGCGGCTCAGAAAAGTCAAAACAATCTGGAGCAGGCTTTATTAGACGGCTTCGCCAGCTCCCCTGCACAACCGTGGACGGATGAAGAATGGCAGGCGATCCGAGATCGCGTTCGGGCTCATGGAACTCAGAGGTGAATCTCTCTAAGCCGATTTTCCGCCGCCCCAAAGCTCTTGAAGATATCGAGGGGGCCGCAATATTTCTGGCTGAAGATAATCTTGAAGTGGCACTTCGTTTTTTAGATCGTGCCGAGCTTACCATCAAAGGGATTTCCGAGTTTCCCGAGAGTGGTGCTCCCTTTCAAACCAATATCCCAGATCTGGCAGGATTGCGAACGAAACTTATCAAGGACTTTTCGAATTATGTAGTGTTCTACTTAGAAAGTTCGAACGCGATAGAAATTGTTCGTGTCTTGCGCGGGGGACAGGACATGTCTGCAGAAATTGGATAGCAATTAAAACAATCCTGACTCAAGTTGCGAACTACTTTTTTCGCGATTGGATCTCTTTTTCTTTCTCAATCAGAATCTCATCAGGGCTCATCGTTTTGTACTTTTCAAAATACTCTATGAGGAGACGTTTTAATTGTTGAATTGCTTCCACGTCATTGCCAGTGTTCTGCCGAATCACAGCGTCGAATGGAATTGATCTCGAACAGCCATATTCGATGCAAATAAAGTTATTGAGAAATTTGTACCCAGCATTCAATTCGGATCTATTGATAAGTTCTGATCCATCCAGATACCCCATGAAAAACGCACTGACAGCATCATAATTCGTAGAACCGAACCACATTGATGGGCGAGCACAAACATGTTCTACCCTCGATAGAAAACGATCAATTTCCTCAACTTGTTCTTTGTGCATCGGATTCAAAGCAGATGCTCCTCTGCGTTTCTTTGCCTCTTGGCGACTTTGCGTCAAACAATCTCAATCACACCGACATCGTCTCTTCTCGTTTGGCGACTTCTGCTTGAGTGGTCGTTCCGGTGTCGAGTTGCACGAGGTCGGGAGCCGCTTTGTTGGCATGATCTTTCCCGTCGTAGACGCCAAAATCACTGAACCAATGACGTTTCGCGAACCGATAGGCCCAGCTTTTCTCCGGGATTTTTTCTGCCGGGTTAAACTGCGAGGTGCGAATTTGCATCGCTTCCAGTTCGGCCATTGCCGTTTTGCGAACGGTCGAATCTTTGGCCGAGTGTTTATCGACGAGTGCTTTCAGGACATCGGGGCGTTCCAGCACGATGCAGCCTCGCGTGTGATCGCCGGCGACATCGCGGAAGTCTTTGAGGAACTCCGATTGCATGAACTTCTCTTTGAGTGGTCGAGGGTCGGCTTCCGATGAGTGAATCGACTCTTTCGAGAACTGCACGATGGGGCAAGGTTCGATATCTCCCCACGGATTGATGTGATGGCTGATGCCGGTCACTGCGGGACAAAGCGCATTGCCTTCGCCATCAAAATAGGCATCGACAATGACGATGGGCTTTTTGGCCCGCATCTCGACGACGAACTTTCGCAGATTCAATTGCTGTTCAGGAGTGAGACAAAGTTCGGGCGAGGCATCCGGGCCCATCGGTCGATAGACGTGAAACCAAGTGTACATGACACCCATCTCGATCAGATTGTCGAGCCATTTCTCGGTAACCAGATCGTCCATGTTGGTTTTACAGACGCTCGTGCAAACACCGGTCATCACCCGGTTGTTGAGACAATTCTGAATGCCGGCCATTGTTTTGGAATAGACGCCGTCACGACCTCGGCGTTCATCGCTGATGATCTCGTTTCCTTCGACAGAAATGAGCGGCGTGACGTTGCCGAGTTCGCGGAGTCGTTTGGCTTTTTCATCGGTGATGAATTGGCCGTTGGTGAAGACCTGGAAATAGCAGTCGGGGTGGGCAGCCAAAATATCCAGCAGTTGAGGATGCATGAAGGGCTCGCCACCCACGATGCCGAAAAAGACGTTCCCCATCTCTTTCGCTTCGGTGATGAGCTTGTTCATCGCTTCGAGATCGATGATTTCCTGCTTGGCGGCGACATCGACCCAGCATCCCTGACAGCGTAAATTGCAGCTATTGATCACAGAGATATACAGGAAAGGTGGAAAGTACTCCCCTTTTTTGAGCCGTTGTTTATGTTTGCGGACCGATCGCGTTCCCTTCCAACCCATCGTCCAGGCGACTTTGAGGAGGTGTCGTTTATCGGCTTCGAGTAGTAATCGTTTGGCGAATCTCAAATACATGGAATCAACGCAAAATAGGGAACAGAAGAAAAAATGTCTCTCTCCATATTAACAGCGCAATCCCTGGGAGACAGTGATAAAATCGGATCGAAACGAAGACTCGAGGAGATTGTCGATGCCAGAATCTTGTAATCGTCGTGAATTTGCCCGTAGAGCGGTCTTGTCGTCACTTGCCGTGGGAGCCGGGACCGCTTCGGGAGAAGAAACAAAGTCCGCACCCGAGACGGCAGCATCAGAAGAATCGCTCACGTCTGCCGAGGATTTACTCCTCGAAGTGATCCAGCAGCGATATCCTTCCGAAAACTTGACCCCCGAGATTCTGCAGCAAATCCGAGGAGATATCTCCGGCCATCTTTATCGCAGCCGGGTACTCAAGTCGGTCCCTTTGACCAACGGCGAGGCTCCGTTTGTGTTTTCGGCAAGTATCACGAATCGGTAAGCTCTATTCATCTTTGCGGGTCGGGAATCTGGCCTGCATCTGTTCGAGGTGGTTGAGGAGTCGATGTTTCAGTTCGTCTGCGACTCTGGAAGTTGTCGCGGCGTTTTGTTCTCCCACGTCGGTGGAGAGATCGTAAAATTCGCTTCGTGGCTCTTCGTAGAAATAGAGCAGCTTTTGATCTCCACTGATGATCGCCGATTGAGGATGCGTTTTACTGACGGCAAAATCACCGCTTCCGATCTCATCGATGGCCGTGTTGTAGCCTCGTTCGGGATGATAGTACGGAAAGTGGAAGATCAGTTCCCGATCAAACTGTTTGGTGGAATTCTCAAAGAGCGGGGAGATATCGATGCCGTCCACTTGGTCGGCAGTGCCTCCCGCCAAGCTGACAAAAGTCGGTAACAGGTCGTAACCGACGATGGGAGTCTTGCATTGACTATTTGCCGCAATCTGCCCGGGCCAACGCATGATGAACGGCACTCGTATGCCTCCTTCATAGAGATTCCATTTGGAACCTCGCAGCGGCTCGTTAGTCGTGTGTTCGGGATGTCCGCCGTTATCAGAAAGAAAGACGACCAGCGTCTCTTCCTCTAAACCTTCATAATCAATTGTTGTGAGCAGGTTGCCGACATAATGGTCGAGAGTTTCCACGAACGCTGCGTATTTGATGCGATTGTTTCGAGCGGGTGAGTTTTCCGGGATGAGCTTTTTGTATTTCTCAATGAGCCATTCGCATTCTGTTTTGATTGGCGTGTGAACATGGAACATCGAGACCATCAGGAAAAATGGTTGGTCGTGTTCTTGTCCGAGAAAGTCGGTTGCACGCTCAATCATCGAGTCGCCGGGAAATTGCCCCTCTTCTGTAATCGGCTCGGGGGTCTTCTTTCCCCAGGAGTAAGGATGTCCGCCGAAATCTTCCTCAGCAATTTGAAAGCCTTGTGCTTTCGGACCGTGTGTGGGGCTCCAACCGAGATACCGTTTGTGATGTGAATTGAGATGCCACTTGCCGAAGAATGCGGTCAAGTAACCGAGGTCATTCAATCGCTCGGGGATTGTTTGTTCTTTGAGAGGAAGGTTGAGCGTGAAGGGTGGAGTCTTCAGACTGGTTTCGCCTTCGATTTTCTGAAAACCGGCTTCATTCTTTGTCACGAACTCGAAGTTCAAACGAGCCGTTGTTTTGCCGGTGAGAATCGACGCTCTGGAAGCCGAGCAAATCGGAGCGGGTGCGTAACCTCGCGTGAACTTCATGCCTTGCGTTGCCAACGCATCAATATGGGGCGTGTCGTGCCAGGGATGCCCGTAACATGCGACATCCGACCAGGCCAGGTCATCGGCCAGAATCAAGACGATGTTGGGAGATGCTGCGGAGAGACAAGATGACGCACAGAATAAGATCAATGCGAAACTGAATCGAAATCGAAACTGGTGAAACATGATCGACGCCTCGGAACGAATCGGTAATGCTTTATCAGAGACGGTCCGGTCACGAAGTGCAACCAACGATTTGCAGCTTGCGTTCTACCCCGCATTTTTCGAGGTTTCTTCAACTTTTTGTAAGAGTGACAATTTTCAGAAACCATTTATCATCCGGCGATGCCCCAGAGTTGCCAACAGGAACAGCTTGGGGTCTCTCCCGATTGACGCTTTCGATCATGGAGACCTAGAACTTGGGACTGATTCAGTTTGGTGATTGTGCGATTCTCAAGAATGCCTCTTCTTCGGGAACAGTCCTTCGATTCAAGTCATGGATGTGTTATGTATGCTCTGGATGGTTTTACCAATCACGTCTGCCCGGTCTGTCGAAGCGAAGAGTTTCATCTCTTTTGCCTCAATGGATCTCGCCCGTTGAAACGCTGCACCGTTTGTGCTTTTTTGTTTGCTGAGAAAATCCCCGCCAGCAAAGAGGTCGAGCAAGAATATCGGCAGAAATACAGTCCGCTGAGACCATCGCGTTGGAACCTTCGGCGTCGCATCGTTGACCGTTTGCAAACTCGACTCGTCAAGTTGTTGATGATTCGAAGACGGAAAATACGGACGCTCCATCTCGGATTTGGAGAGGGAGAGTTGCTCAAACATCTCGAGCATCAACGACGCTTTGAGTCAATGGGCCTGGAGATGGCTCCACATTTTGTGGACGAGGCTCGGGAGCAATCTTTGGAAGTTTACCAGTCGTCGTTGGAAGAGATGAAGTTGAAGGACCAGATCTTCGACTTTATCCATGCATCTGATCGTCCCGGTTTCTTTCAAAATCCCGAACGTACGTGTTTGGAGATTCATCGAGTGCTTGCACCGGGCGGGGTCTTGTTCCTGTCGTTACCCAGAATGCCGAAGTTATCTGCCGTCCTGCATGGAGAGATGTGGGGTGAAGAAACGTGCGAACAGCTTTGGCACTTCACGAGTCACAATGCCTCGTTGTTTTTGCAGCGACTCGGTTTTCGAGTCCATTTTGCCAGAGTACCACGCGATGGATCGAAAGTTTTTCTGATTGCCGGCAAACAACCGAATCTGGAATGGGACGAAATACCGCGTTGGATCGGATTGAGTGACAATGTCCCCGATTTGTACGAACACCAGATTCTTCGACCAGCGGCGTAAGTCCAAATGCTCATATTGTTTAGACACTTGCTCAAGAATTCTTTTGCAGCGACTTCAGAAATGGGATATGATGTCAGGTGTTCATACCTTCCGATTCCGGGAGATTGATCAACCCACATTTACGCTGGTGAATGTCGAGGGCCACTCCATTCGCAGTCGAACATGGACTGATTGGAGACGACAGGCGGGACACCGCGTGAGAAATCCTCACGAAAGGAGCTTGTCGATGATGTTATCTAGTCGCGTGTTCGTAACAGGCATAATGGCAGTACTATTGGCCACGGTCTGTTTCTCTCCCTTGTTGGAAGCCAAGCCTCCCAAACGGTTGCCGACCATCACCAAACTGAAGTTAAACCCCGACGCTGAGACGGTCGATCTCTTTGATGCGACCCAAGCCGGAACTCTCGAAGCATGGCTGATTCCCGAGAATGAAGCGGGAGGCTTTGTGTTTATTGAGAACAAAAGTGATGTGCCGTTGACTGTCCAGATGCCTGCCGCATTTGTTGGTGTTCAGAATTTAAAGCAGTTTTTGAATGGCAACGGGAATGGGAACGGTAATAACAATAATATTTTTGGAAACAACAATCAGACGAATCAAAACCAAGGAGCGACTGGCGGCAATCAATCTGTCGGTGGAGGAACCGCTCAAACTGGCAACACTAATAACGGTTTCCCAGGTAACGGGAATAACAATCGCCAGCGAAATAATATTTTTGCTCCCGGTGCACCGTTCTTTTCTATTCCTCCGCAACGTCGCGTGAAGCTGGAGTTCAACAGCGTCTGTCTGAACCACGGCTTGAAGACGCCAACTCGCATGAATCGTTATCATCTTGTCTCGGTCGATGACTACACCAACGATGAACAACTCAAGGAGCTGTTGACCTGGGTCGCCACGGGGAAAGTTCCTCAGAAGACCGCGCAAGCGGCGACTTGGCATTTGACGGACGACATGAGCTATGAACAATTGGCCGCGAAGAAGGAATATCACCTTGGTGGAGCGGTCAGTCAGTTTTTCAATCGAACGGATGTCTCGCAGGCGAAACAGTTGATTGAATTCGTCGATCAAAAAGTAGCCGAACGCAAGAAAGCGTCGAAAAACGAGCCACAAGTTGCCCGCGGTAGTTACTCATTCGAGAAGTAATGCAGGATAATCTATGAGCGAAGATCAACGTGAACTCGTTCATCGCGAGAAAAGTTCAAACGGCCTCATCCTGGTGGTGGGGCTGTTTTTTCTCTTGTTACTCTACATTTTGAGTCCACCGTTCGCTTATCTCTTATTTAAAGACCCTAGCAACGAAAGCTTCAGAACACTTTACATGCCGTTGATCTATCTTTCGGGGCAATATGACCCCATTCAGGAGTTCTACAATTGGTACGGCCAACTCTTTCCCTGGATTCCGTAGCGGCAGGGCTCAGATCATGAAGTCTGTTTCGCGACCGAGAATTCGGTCCACAAGATCTTGAGGAAGATCAATAGCGGGAGAGTTGGCGGCATCCATGTCGGTCGGGTTGATACCACAATAAACAGACCACGGACCTAAATGTCGCCAACGACCAGCACGTTTCGGTTCATTAGGAAGCACGGGCGTTGTGCAGCGGTTACAACTGATCGTAGAGAACCCCTGTTCGTGGAGCGGGTTAATAATGACCTCGTTTTCGCTGATGTATTTTTCCAACTGTTCGTCATCCATGATGGCCATCGGATTGATCCGCAGGCAGTTCATGTTTTCATCAATGGCCAGAATCGGGCAGCTTTCTCGTTTCCCTCCGTCCGAACGACGTAACGAACCCAACAGCGCGTCGTATTCTCCTTTGACGGCCATGAGTGGTTTTGTCTTCCGCATGTCGCAGCATTCTTGCTGCCCTTCAACCGAAAGGTAAAGAACGCCGTGCTTGGCCGTTTGTTCTTCCATGCTGAGTTCGGGTTTGAGAGTGATCACGTTGAGGCCGTATTGTTCGGCAATGCGATCTCGAGTCTCTAGCGTTTCCGGGAAGTTGACTCCCGTATCGACAAACAGGACTTTCAGTCCCAATTTGAGCTGAGACATGAAGTGACACAACACGCTGCCCGCTTTTTGCATGGCCGAGATCGCCGCCAGGCGTTCCCCGAACATTTCGTGAGCCCACTGGATCAGTTCGACGGGTGTACGTTCTTCAAACTTGTGATTGAGATCGACAAGATCGGCTTGTGTCAGGCGGGCCATGATTGAAAAATTCTGTGCAAAACGGGAACCAACGATACTCTCCGACCGAAGTGGGGAGCACAACCGATTCTAACCACCAAGACGACAATTGACAGCGCTAGGGGGATTGAAATGCGATCCGTTCAAATCGAATTTTCTCCACTCGATTCGCTGATCATGGCATTGACGGCATTTGTAGAGCCAAATGCGAAGAGGCTGTCTCCCGGTTGAATGATGGCGGATCCGGGGGGAGGCATTAATCGTTCGCCATCAGAACGTCGGATCCCGATGACCATGACACCTTTGTCTCGGAGATCGGTCTCCATCAGTTTTTTTCCGATCAGTGTGCTGTTTGGGGAGATTTGTACGTCGGCGAGTTCCCAATCGGTGCCTCGATTATCGGCAATTTCCAAAAAGTCTTCGATGCTCGGGTTAATCATAAACCGGGCAATCTTGACCGCGCCTGTGCTGAATGGACTAATGACACGCGAGGCACCGGCTCGTTCCATTTTTTCAACCGCTTTTTCGTCACCGGCACGGGCCACAATTTGTAAATTTTGATTCAACAATCGTGCAGAAAGAATGACGTAAACATTGTCGGCATCGGTTGGTAACACACTGGCAAGAGATTTTGCCCGGTCGATCCCTGCGCTCTTGAGAATGCTGTCATCCGTGGCATCTCCGTGAATATAATTCCAACCATCACTGACGCAGACATTTTCCAATCGGGATTCATCATTATCGATGACAACGAATGGCTGCCCTCGATCTTGAAGATACTGGCAGATGGTGCCACCCATTCTACCGAGACCACAGACGATGTAGTGGTCTTTGAGTTGATCGATGTGTTTTTGCATTTTCCGTCTTTCAAACATGCCGCGGAGTTCCGCGTTGACGACGACTGACCCAATTTGAAACGCGCTATAACTGAAGACACCCAAACCAAGTATCAGATAGATCATGACAAAGATTTTGCCATCGGAATCGAGTTGGGGAGGTTCGCGGGAGCCGACAGTGGTGAGTGTGATGACGGCAAGATAGAGACTATCCATCCAATCAGTCTCAGAGGTCAAATGAAACCCAATGGTTCCAAATGACACCAAGAGCGTCAACAAGATGGCCAAGGCAACAAACCGTTTCATCGGAGATAGCAGCCCGTTGAAAAAAGAGACCGTCAGAACAGAACTCAGTCTAACTGGCAGACCTCAAATTGCACAGTCCTCTCACCGACTCACATCTGAAGAGAGAGATTCGGGCATCCAGACAGGGAGATCGGCGATGGACTTGCGGGCCTCTTCAGTGGTTGGAACTCCCCATGCCTCGAAAAATGGTCCCAAATTTCGATTCACGTGACGCGAAAACCGAACCATCCATTGATCGCGGCGTTCGAGATCTGTTTTTGGCTTCTGAGCGGCAGGCATCTTTTGATACTCGGCAAAAATGGTTTTGAACGGTTCCCAGCCAAACTCTCGTACCATTTGCTCATACATCGTGAGTGCCAGAAACGGTTTGGATTTCCAGACTTCATACGGGGCGCCATTTGCGATATGTTGGCGGGCTTCCTGATACCATTTTGTCATGTCACTGAAACGATGGTTGGCTTTTCCTTTGTGAAGCACATCAAAGCAGTAGAGCCCGAACAGATTGCATGTGACCTCGACAGTGCCGTCAAACGTCCATTCTTTTTGCTGATGATTGTGGCCCAGTTCGTGGTAATAACCCCAATCCCCTTGAGAAACCATCTCCGGGTAGGATCCCATTTGCGGTGAAGCCTGCATGTCGGCCACAATGGGATATCCAGAATGTAAGTAACCTGCCGAGGGTTGCACGTCGGCAACAATTCGTTCGTGACGCGGACGATCGCGCGAAATACCCGCCAGGTCGGCACACGCATCGAGAACTTCATTCCAGTGATCCATTAGTTTGTCCGGGAAGTCGAGTTGACGAATCATCTCTGTCGGTAATGTGAGCACGATTTTGTCCGTTTCGAGTTCGGCCCACGGGCCGGGAGCGTTCCTCAAGGAAGATCGCCAATCGGCGGGATCAGTCACACCATGTTTGTAGTAAGGAGCCGCAATCACATTTTCGAATTTGATCTGCACAGACTCCAACTTGCAATTGCGGGGGACTTCGAGGTAAATCAATCCGCCGTAAGCATTGGCGACATTGAACGAATTCGAATCAACAGGATACACTCGATCGACTTGAGGAGGTCGCTCCCACTTATCTTTGTCCCAGAGCTTGTCGGAGTGAGCTCCGACTCTGATTTTGAAACCTGCATCGACTGCCGTTGGTGGCAATGTGATTGAAACGAGTTCTCCGGGATAGGCGTAGGCTCCGAAGCCGTAGCGTCCATGTCGCTTTGTGGAAATGTTCGCAGAGATGGCTTCTCGTTTGGACGCTTTCCGACAGATCCCCAAAGAGGGAATGCCTAATTCGGAGGCCATCAACTCTTCGGGGGGAGCAGCGGCGGCATAAACCGCATCCAACAAACAGCCCAGATACGCTTGAGTATTTGCTTTGGAGATTGTCTTTTGGGATGTGGGAGCAACCAATCTTGATTGGGACTTCTGCAATAACTTTTTGAGTCGAGGAATCAGTGTTGTATCGTTACTGGGAATGCTGCCACCGATTTGCAGCAACGCAGAGGCGACTGTTTCAGGTGCGATCTGGTCGGCCGTTTTGGGATCTTCGATGGCGTCGAGCAACATCAAGACATTGGTGCCCAGAAGGGAATTCTTGTTGGAAACTTTCGCACGTTGATCGGTGAGCGAAACGATACTGGTCGTCCAGACGATGCCAGCTTGCTGATACAATCGATTCGCGGGACATTCATCTTTGAGAATCGCTCCCTTTTCTTTGGCAATGTAAGACGACCAGGCCCACCCCGGAAAGCCGCACAATAGCCCGCCGCCTGCTTTGACATACGTGGCTAACTCGTCGGCTTGCTCGTTCGTCATCGCTCCCACATTGGCCACGATCACATTAGACTCCGAAAGCAACTTCTTCCAGTTTTGAGCATTCAATTCGGTAAAAGGAATGTTTCGTTGACTTAATGCGTTCATCATTTTTCGATCACCGTCCACGGCAATCTTGAGAGAGCTCAAATCAGAATCTGTTCCCGACAACCACGAGAATAGATTCGTGAGTAGCTTCTCGTTCGCTTCAAATTGATCTCCAAAAGCCGACTCGTGCCCGAAGGCAACCAAGCGGCCATTCTCCAACCGTGCGGCGGCAGCGACCGGATAGTTGACACCATTTTTCTGTCCCTCAGCCAGCGGGATCGCGGTCTCTCCATAAACCAGTAGAGACCCCACAGAGCCACCTACTTGGATTGAGTTGACTCCTCGCAAAATCTGCTGCTGATCGGTGAGGGGGCTCGCAGTGGCGATGGAGCAGAACAGGACGAAAATCTGAAACGGAAATAGCAGCCGGAGAGACATGATTGATTTTCCTCGGTGTCGTTCAATGACGACTTCAAGTTAGCCGTTCCGAGGAGCCAGATCAAATTAGTGATTAAGAAAACGCGCAGTCAAAAAAATGTTGGACACGAGACTTGAAGGAGCAATACCAAAGCTGGCTCAGATTTTCAGATCGCCTGGCGTTTGCGATAGGCAGCGCCGCAAAGCGTAATCAGCATAAGAACCAGAGATCCCGGTTCGGGAACGGCGGTGGCTCCTGAGAATTCCCAGCCGATATCCTGGAGTATGGCAGAATCGTAAGTGGTCCACTCTCGTTTTTCGATACCCGGACCAATACTGGGATTCATCAGCGTGTTCAAGATGGGGTCCAGATGTGAAAATGACGAACCCGACTGAAAGGTTCCCGGTGCGTAAATCTTGATGGGATTTCCGCCATTGGCGGCAGTGGCATTAGGGCCATCGAAGAAAACATCGTCGCTGGTCAGGTCACCGACGTTTCCCAGAAAGCCTCCTCCCGGCCCGAAGAGTTGTGTTCCATCGCCTCGTTCCAGAAAACTGGCGAAGACACCAAACACGCCTGGATCAGTCCCACTAATGCTGCTCACTCCTGACGAATTCATCAATGAGAGAAACCCCATCGCGTGCGTAAATTCATGTAACGTCACGCTGAATAAGTCAAACAAACCACCCGGATTGGATGATGTTCCGGGATGCCAGTTGTATCCGAAATCGAATGTGGCAATGGCATCCGGGAAAGTGGCAGAAGGATCAATACCGGTTGTGGCATGATCGTAGACAAATCCATTGTTGAAACCGTTGGGAGACTGGAAGAAGTAAGGGCCGGAACTGGCCAAAAACCCGGAGCCATCCGTTTGCGAATTCTGGATGCGATAATCGACAGCCGTATTGTAGACGACAGGATCAAGCTGACTGGAAACATAGTCCATCACGGATTGAACTGTGTCTCGGCGCGCCAAACCATGCGTCGGGTCGTCAAATCCGACTCCCGTTCCATTCAGCACATCATCAAATTGCAAGTTGACCACGAACGCGGCTTGCGCGGAATGAAACTGCATCAACAGCAGGTTCAGACAGGTGAGCAACACCAGCTTGTAATTCACGATCTTGATCCCGAAGGCAATTTGAGGTCGTGTCTAATGTAATCAGTCCTTGATGCAATTTCAGTCTCGAAACCGGCTCGTCCAACGAATCTATGAAAAGTCTCATCGAGGGTCCGATTTTGCGGGTGTCTCCCTAAGTGGTTTCTGGATAAGGCATAAAAAAAAGGCTCTCGTGAGAGAGTCCTTGGAAGCATGCGAATCGGAATTGGACCTAGCCAAACAGGCCGTCCACTTTGTGGGCCTTCACCAATTCACGAGGTTGATTGAGGTGGTTGTAAACAATCGTCTCGGGATCGATTCCGACCGAGTGATAGATGCTGGCAAGAAGTTGTCCCGGATGGACGGCATCTTCGAGTGGTGCCGACGCCGTTTTGTCGGACTTGCCATAAATTTCTCCACGTTTGACACCGGCACCTGCCACGACAGCCGTGTAACAGTAAGGCCAGTGATCTCGGCCATCGGCAGAGTTATTGTTGCCCGAAGTGCTGACTCCTTTTTGAGGTGATCGTCCGAATTCACCCACTGCCACAACGAGCGTTTCTTCCAACAGTCCACGCTCATCGAGGTCACTGATCAAACCGGACAAACCAGCATCGAGCATTGGGCCGGATCGGTTTTTCATCCGTTCGTTGAGTCCACTGTGGTGGTCCCACGAATGGTTGTCGGAGTTGGCAACTTTAGGCCAGATCACTTCGACGACTCGTGTTCCCGCTTCGACCAATCGTCGAGCCAACAAGCAACTTTGACCGAACGTGTTGCGTCCGTACATATCTTTCGTCGCTTTGGATTCTTGACCCAGATCGAATGCTTCTCGGGCTCGACCGGAGATAATCAGGTTGAGAGCCTGATCGTAATACTCGGTCAGTTTCTGATCAGCGACCGCCTGTTCGATCTTCGGCATATTGGCGGTGATCTGATCACGCAAACGTGCACGTCGTTCGAGTCGTGTGGAAAAGACTTCTGGACGAAGTCTGAGATCGTCGACGTTGATCTTGGCCATCTTTTCCATATCCATATCGTCGCCGGGAGGATACAGAGTGTAAGGATCGAATGCCTTGCCAAGGAAACCGGCAGTTCCCCCCTTGCCGACAACATTACTTTCTTGCAATGGTCGGGGGAGCATCACGAACGGTAACATTGGTTCTTGCGGTGGTTTCAACCGAATGATTTGCGAACCGAAGTTGGGGAAGTCTTTGGGACTTGGTGGTTCGAGTTGACCGGACGGGCTGACCTTGTCGGTCGTGTAACCGGTCATCATTTGATAGATGGCCGCGGTGTGATTAAACAAACCGTTCGGCGTGTAACTCATCGATCGAATCATGGTGAACTTATCATTCACCTGAGCGAGCTTCGGCAGGTTTTCAGTAAACTGGACGCCAGGCAACTTTGTGGAAATGTTACTGAACGCACTTTTTACACGGTCGGGAACATTCTCTTTGGGATCCCACAGGTCGAGGTGGCTCGGTCCACCTTGCAGGTAAACCATGATAACGCTTTTCGCTTTTCCCCATCCGCCAGTCGGCTGAGCCTTGGCGGCTTGTGCCTGCTGAAGTTGAAGCATCGAACCAAGAGAAAGCCCCAACATGCCGGATCCACCGACACGCAGGATGTCTCGTCGACTCACATCGAGATGACCGTCGCAGAGGTCTTTACCGGGATGCCCTTTGACCGTGAACATAGTGAACTCCTTTGGCTGAGATTGTGTGTGACTCAGCATAATGTTGTTATCGGATGGATTATATCAAATTCTGTTGATGTTTGTCGAGAATATGTTTTGAACGCCAATTCCTGGTTAATTAGTGATTAAACAGGAATGACGGACTGTTAATCAGCGCCCAAGCCAAATCTTGAGCCATGGTGAGTCGTTGATTGCCTGTCTGTTTTTCGCTCATGGTGAGATCTTTCTTCAGTTGGACAAGGGTTGGATCTTCACGAACCTCTTGGCTGACCTCCGTCAGATCTTTCTCTAATGCGACCAGTTTGGGGTCAGCGGGTAACGGTTGTTTGGCAGTTGCCACGGCTTTGACTAAATTCTGAAGCGGTTGATCCTGAAGGCGGAAGAACTCAAGCAGCTTGGCTTTCTGCTCGTCACTTCGTTCCTCGGGAGTTGTTGCGAGTATCGGTTGGACTTCTTCCGGCAATCCTAATCCAACGGGCTTCTCTGCGGTTGTGATCGCCAATCGAAACTTCCCGATCGAATGCGTTCCATCGTTGTATTGCTGATTCAGGGTAAAGACGAGTCGTGTCCCCCCTTCATTGGCAATCGGTTCTTTGACTTCAAATGTGGCCCAGTGAGTTGAACCAAGTCCGTTGACCATGGCCCATCCATTGCCGGAGCCGGGAGCCTTACCATCGATGGCCGTGGCAATCGCGTATCCGTCTTGAGCTTTATCGGCGAGTGCTTTTTCGAGTTTTACTTCTTTGGCCGTTTCAGGGTCCGCTTTTGAAGCTGACTTAAGAGAGAATTCACTCAATACGAAGTTGCCATTCATTGCACGTCCCGGTCCCTTTCCGGGCAACTTCTCGTCGGACAAAACTTCCAGGCGGATGCCGGTGATATTGGTGGCGTCAGTCTCGGCCACCACGGTGTAAGTCCCTTTTCCGTTTTTGCCGGTCACAAAGATGGAAAGGTCGTCTCTCTTTTCAAACTCGGCACCCATAGAAGATTTCATCTCGATGGGGTCGAGTAGTGTCCAAGCGGTCGAGTTCTGATTCGTCTCCCACGCGGTCAGTTTCGCAGGAAGCGTTTCTTCGTAGGTTTTCAACTTGGCCTCTGCTGCGGCAATGCGATCCTCTCGCTCCTTCGTCTTCTTGGCGACTTCTTCTGCCTGAGATGCTTTGTACTCATCAACCTTCTGTTGAGCCGCCGTCATCATTTGTTGACGTTTGACTTCGAGTTTCGGCTTTGTTTCCGCCCACCAGACTTCTCGATCTTTCAACTCTTGTTGAAGTGCCACATGATCGGGAGCGATCTCCTGCATCGATTTCATCGTCGCGGCGATTTCTGCATCCGTCGCTGGGCGATTGAGAATTCGCAGGAAAATCTCGTTGATCAATTTGTGGTCATCTTCCAGCTCTGTCACCAGTTTGTGGAGATCATTCTTCTCATCGACAATGGCATCGGCGATGGTGGGACCACTGATCAAGGCCATCACGGGACCAAGTTGCACTTCGTTGGTCCGTTCGCATTCGCAGGAACTTTCCCGCGGTGGACGACCGAATGTATTCAGGAATCCTCCGGGGATCTTGATACTGACATCGGGAAGTTCTGCGGCTCGGGTGCCGGGTGGAACTCCGGGAATCTTTGTTTGAGCACCGACGGAGCGATAGACGGTGTCATACAACACTTCTGCCGGTAAGCGGCGAGCGAGTGCGTGCGAGTAATTGATTTTGTCATCAGCGTTCCAGCGATTCTGTTCGATCGAGAGTTGATAGGTTCGCGATTGACAGATCAGTTTGATCACATGCTGAACGTCGAAGCCGCTTTGAATGAACTCGGCTTCAAGGTAATCCAATAACTCCGGGTTGGTGGGTGGATTGCCGGCACGAATATCGTCAATCGGTTCGATGATTCCGATTCCGAACATATATCCCCACAAACGATTTACATAACTGCGTGCAAAGTATTGGTTGTCGGGTGATGTCATCCACTCGGCCAATTGCTGGCGACGAGTGGCTGTTTCCGGTGCTTTGTACACGGCTTCATAAGGGAAGTCGGGAGCGGTCACTTCGCCGGTCCGGTCGTGTTTCATTTCCCCTTCTGGCTTGTCGTACACAACTTCATACAAAGGCTTCGCACCTTCGACCGCAGTCCCGCCAATGTTGGCCTTTTCATTGGGGTCGCGTTTCAAACCAACTTGTGCGAAGAAAGCCGCTGTCTCGTAATATTGGTCTTGAGTCCATCGTTCGAAAGGATGGTCGTGACATTTGTTGCAGTTGAAGCGAACCGCCAAAAACAGATGGGTTGTGTTTTCCATCGTGTCGGCAGGGTCGCGGAGAATCTTATAATAAGAGGCCGCGGGATTTTCTTTGTTGGATCCCTCAGCCGTTACGACCTCGGTCACAAATTGATCGTACGGAGTATTCTTCTCGACGTGATCGCGGATCCATTTTCGATAAGCGACTGCGCCCGGACGACCCAGAAACTTGCCATTGACCTGTAAGAGGTCGGCCCATTTGTTTGTCCAGAACTCGATGTACTCGTTACTGCCAATTAACTGATCGATCACCGCGGCCCGTTTTGTTCGAGTGTCCGTCGTGTCGGCAATAAAAGCACGAACCTGATCTGATGTCGGCGGCAAACCGGTCAAATCGAGATAGACCCGCCGGAGAAACTCGGCATCGGTACACAAGCCAGCAGGCAGAATCTTCATACGTTCCCATTTGGAGGCCGTCAATTCGTCGATGCGGCTCCAGGTTTCTGGTTGCTGCCAAACGAAGCCTTCCCGGTCACCCATGACAGTCAAAGTCGTGGCGGCATACGCGCCTTCAAAGCGACACAATACCGGTGCTTCACCACGGCGAAGAGCCGTCATGAGTCCGAATTTATTGACTGTGGCAATCTCGGTGTTTCCGCTGGTGATGAATGCTTCCTGTGTGACATCTCGTTGTGACCCATCCTGATAATGTGCCAAAACGCGGACTTGTTGTTTCTGTCCAATTTCCTGAACCACCGGGTTTTCGGGAGTCACCGTGATCTTGGCAACCCGCGAAGCCGATTGATTGAGTTGAGCACCATCGGCAATCCAGTTACGAATGATCTCGTAATAGGGTTCACCCGGTTTCATCAATTGTTTACCCACGTGAGGCACACTGCCGGTCCCCTTGAGTAACATCAAGCTGTTGTCGGGAGATGCCAGATTAACGCGGCGTGATACGTGGTCATCGGTGAGAGCGCGTACATCGTAAATGGCATCGTAACCACGTAAAGAAAGCTTGAAGCCATTCTTACCATCTTTGGCACCGTGACAGGTCCCCTGATTGCAGCCAAGTCTTGTCAGAACCGGATTCACATCACGGATGTAATCCACCTTGGCTTCTTGATCCAGATTCTTAACAACCACGGGAATTGTTGCTGAGTGACCGGCAATCGAAATTCCCAAGGTTGCTTCACCCGATTTCACAGGACGAACGACGCCGGAAGGACCGACGGTGGCGACATCTGTCGACAGAGTCAGTTTGGCTTGACGGGTGACATCGGTCGTCGAACCATCTTCTAATAACGCTGTGATCAGAATTTGTGAGTAAGCGAATTTGCTGGAGATATTTATCTCGGCAGGCTCCACCACTAACTTGGTAATGGAACGACCTTTGGGCAATTGTTCGGTTGATAGATCATTCGGTTCGGGAGCGGCCAGTTGAGCGATGCCCATCTCCATCATCGTTTGCGAACTTTTATTGATGGGAGCCGGTTCGAAAGTGGATTTAATGTTTCCGGTCGCAGGATCGATGAAACGAATTTTCCCATCACCACCCGCCGCGGCCAGAGTTTTTCCATCGGGATGGAAAGCGACCGCATACATGGCTGCTTCGCTGACAGCGGTCCTCGAAATCAGTTTCACATCTTTCGCATTATACTCTTCAATTTTCTTGCGTTCATCGGCGCTCCACTGCTGCGCACGTTTTTCATGAATGGCTTTAATGTCGTCGGGAAGTGCGGAGTCAAATTCATAAGAATAAATCTGCACTTCGCCAGAGCCATCGAGACTGCTGCAAGCTGCAAATTGTTTTCCATCAGCACTCACATCGAGACCAAAGATACGTCCACCGATTTCGGGCATAACACGAATCAAGTTGGCATCGTCGCCAATCACGCGCTTGGTGAGTCGTTCCATGCGATACACTTTCGCCACGCCATCCGAACCACCGACGACAATCTCGTCACGTTCGGGATGCCGGGCAATCGCCTGAACTCCACCTTTTAATGCACCCGGCGTGATCGAAGTAATGTTATCGACGAATCTCTCGGTGGCGACTTCGATTAACTTCACCGTCATGTCTCGACCGACTGAGGCGAGATGCTCGCCATCCGTTGAGAAGATCGTCCCTAACGACCAGTCGCTATGAGCCCCTTGAAACAGTTTCTCTTCGCCCGTTTCGGCGTCAATCGCGCGGACCGAATTATCGGTGCAACCGAAGGCGATCAACTTGCCATCGGGAGACCAGCTTCCGCCGTAAACAGTGTCATAAGTGATCGGATTGGAGAGAAGCAGCTTTTGATTGGCAACATCCCAAACCTGGACTTCACCCATGCGTCCGGGAAGCCCCCCCGTGACGGCAAGCTTTTTACCATCGGGAGAGAAGACGACCGATTGGATTTTTGCAGAGACTCCGACGAGTCGTCCGACACGTTCGGAACCATCTCCTTTGAACAACAACACTTCGTGGAATCCACCGATAGCGAGCAGACTGCCGTCGGGTGAAAAGTCGAGAGTTGCCACAACAGGCTGACGAGTGTAGACGGGAGGATGATCCATGTCGTACCGCTGTTTTGCGGATGCTGGAGTGTCGTCTTTCGCACCTTCCTTAATCCATTGTGTGATAATCTTGATGTCGTTGCCGATCAGTGGGTCGGCTTTTTTGGGCATGAGCGCTTCGCCATCGGTGGGCGTGATCTGTTCGATCAGATAGCTTTCTTCCGGTTTCCCGGGAACGATGGCTGCGAGTCCACTTTCTCCACCGGCGAGTAACTTTTTGAAATCTGTCATCACGTAGTCGCCGAGAGATTTGGCGGGTTGGTGACAACCGTGACAGTTCGCCTGCAAGATCGGACGAACCTGATTGTAGAAACTGGTTTCAGGTTGTGACTCCGCGTCCTCCGCAGCGAAGGAGCGAACTCCCAGCAAGGAGAGAGAGATCGTCACGAAACAAACCAAAGTGTGGTGCACACGCATGGAAGAGACTCCCAGTCTTCTATCAATCTTCGTTGTGGATGACTCAATCGACATCGGGCGAAGACAATATACTCACGACTGGCAAAAGCGATCAGATCGCCCATACGCACGTACGTAAGTTGGGGTGTTCCCGGTTGTCATTCTGCCCTGCCGACGAACTGAGTTTCGCCACAGGTCTATCAGGACAACGCCGGTCCAACCATTCCTTCGGGAGTGGGGGTAGCTTCACAGTCTGCGAAGCAGGCGGGAGCCGTTGTTCTTCCGGCCCACGGAAGCTCAGCGGCATATTGCATTATAGAACACGCTTTCCCGAGATCTCAAGAAAATTCCGTGAGGCTAGCCCCGAGATATTCAACAAGCCCGAATATCCCTTATTTTCCTAAGAGTTGAGATGATCTAGCTCGAGCAGGTGAATCAATCGAGCATATCGGGAGGAATTTCGCCGTTTTCCATCGCTTCCATCATGGCGGCTTCTTCGGGAGACAAGTTCCGCTCGATCACGTAATTGCCATTCGACCAACGAAGTAAATCGATATCACGACAACGCTTGGAGCAAAAAGGGAACTGGCTTTCCTCTTTCGAGGATTTCATCGCTTTTTCGCAGATCGGGCAAGTTTGCGGCTGAATCATCCCAAGTTTCCTTCCCGGCGTCCTTCGCTTTTTCTCATCACAGATTACCAATGTCTTCGATCATATTTCAAACAAATTTCACGACGACTTGGTAGACGCTTCTGATTTTTTGCTTCCTGAATCACTGCTCTTTGATTCGGATTTTGATTCCGACTTCGTCTCGGACTTCGCCGACGACTGGGCTTTCTTATCTGCCTCGGCTCCTTTTTTGTAGGAGTCGCTACGGTAATCAGTTTGATAGAACCCGGAACCTTTGAATAAGATGCCCGCTCCCGTACCAATCACTCGGCGTGCTTTCCGGGACTTGCATTCAGGACACGACTTGACGGCATCTGCCGTGATCGACTGAAACAGTTCCCACGTGTGATCGCATTTGTCACATTGATAATCGTAAGTTGGCATTGAATATTTTCCTGTGTGGATGGGGAACTACTCGGCGGGTGGACCGCTGGAGACAATCACTTTACTGGGACGAATGACACGGTCGTGCATTTGCCAGCCGGTTTCGACTTCTTGCACGATTTGCATTGGCTCGTGATCGGGAGACGGAACTTGCTGCAGCGCTTCGTGTTTATTCGGGTCGAATTGTTCATTCATGGTGGGAATTTTCTGAACACCAAAACGTCCGAATGATTCTTCAAACGACTTCGACACCATCTGCAATCCATTCAATAGTTCTTCGATGTTGCCGGTACTCTCACCCGCGGTAATCCCCCTTTGCAGATTATCCAGAAGAGGAAGTAATTCGGCAGCGAGTGGAGCGACCGCAAACTGTTTGATCTGATCGGCTTCGCGAATCAATCGTCTGCGCACATTCTCCAGCTCAGCCTGTGCACGCAATGCGCGGTCGGTTTGAGCGTCTCGCTCTTGGATTGCCTGAGCGAGTTGCTCTTCGATCGAAGGCTCTTCAGCGGAATCAATCGCAGACTCATCGGCAACAGTGGCAGAGTCGTCTTCTGGTGTTTCAGAATTCTGTGATTCGGTTTCTTCAGCCATAATTCTTCTCGATGTTTGGACCTACGAAAAAATCATTCTTCGCCGGTGAAATAAGATTTCAATTCTTCAAACCAGGATTTGCGGTGGGGAGTGACTTCGGTCTGCTCCAGCTCGGCGAGTTCTCTAAGCACTTTTTCCTGTTCTTCACTAAGCTTTTTCGGAACTTCAATTTTTACTTCGACATGCAAATCACCGACCCGACCGCTCCGCAATTCGGGTAGCCCTTTGTGTTTCAATCGAAAGACGTGATTGGGCTGAGTTCCCGCAGGGACCGTCAGCATCTCTTTCCCATCGAGAATCGGAATCTCAACGTCCGCTCCCAACACTGCTTGAGTGTACGTGATCGGCACGCGACAGATCAGATGATTCCCCTGACGTTCAAACATGGCGTGAGATTTCACCTGCACATCAACGTACAAATCACCGCGCGGTGCTCCGGGAGTTCCCGGTTCTCCTTCGCCCCGCAAGCAAAGTTGCATGCCATCTTCGACACCGGCGGGAACTGTCACATCAAGTTTGACATCTTTTCGCTCGAACCCTGACCCACGACAATCCTCGCATTTATCGCGAACGATCTTGCCGTCTCCATTACAGGCGGGGCAAGTCGTTTGCATGCGGAAGAAGCCTTGCGATTTGACGACGGCACCCTGCCCATCGCAGTAATCGCAAGTGGCCGCTTTGGTACCGGGTTTGGCACCCGAACCTTCGCAGCTCGAACAATGTTCGTTCCGCTTAAGCTTGATCTCTTTCTTGCAGCCGTCCGCGACCTCGTTGAGATCGACGGTCACTTTCGTACGAACATCGTTTCCGCGACGACCGCGTGGTCCGGCAGATCGTCGCCGACCACCTCCACCTCCGCCGAAGATGTCTCCAAAAATATCCCCGAAGTGATCGAAGATATCGTTCATATCGGTGAAGCCCGCACCGCCACCTCGTCCACGCAGTCCTTCGTGGCCGTACTGATCGTAAACCTGGCGCTTACTGGCATCGCTGAGAACTTCGTATGCCTCGGCAGCTTCTTTGAATCGTTCGGAAGCTTCGGGATCATCCTGGTTGCGATCGGGGTGATTCGCGACTGCGAGTTTCTTGTAAGACTTCTTGATTTCCACCTCGGTGGAAGTCTTGGAGACTCCGAGAACCTCGTAGTAGCACCGCTTCGTTGCCATCGGACTCATCTCTCTGTCCTCCCTTTCGAATCCTCTCAGCCGAAAACGCTCAACCGGTCAGATGACGATGGGGATAGGTCTTTTGCAGACGAAGCGAGCCGCTCAGTTGAACGGCCCGCTTCCGCAATCTCAAATTGATAACATCGCGACCGTGGTCACGTTTGGATACATTTATCGAACAGCGCCTTCGACAGACTTCTTGTCGTGCCCTTCACCATCATCGGTGCGAGTGACGAGAACCTGTGTGGTCAACATCAAACCGGCAATCGAAGCTGCGTTGGAAAGTGCATTCTTGACGACTTTGGCGGGATCAATGATTCCGCGTTTGAACATGTCGTCATACTCACCGGTGCTGGCATCAAAACCGACATTCTGATCTTTCTGGAGCACTTCGTCGGCAATGACGGCTCCATCGAGACCGCAGTTTGAGGCGATTTGTCGAATTGGACCTTGCAAGGCACGAGCGACAATCTGAATACCAATCTTTTCGTCGCCTTTGCCTTTGACGGCTTTGACAGCTTCAATCGCACGCAGCAAGGCAACTCCACCACCGGGAAGAATTCCTTCTTCGACAGCAGCACGAGTGGCATGTAATGCGTCTTCCATACGGGCTTTGGTCTGCTTCATCTCGGCTTCAGTGGCAGCACCGACAGAGATGATGGCAACGCCGCCTGTGATCTTGGCGAGTCGCTCCTGGAACTTCTCACGATCGTAATCACTATCGGTCTTTTCGATGTGATCGCGAATCTGCTGAACACGCTTTTGAATTTCTTTCGCGTCCCCGGCACCTTCGACGATGGTCGTGGAATCCTTGGTGATCTCGACATTCTTGGCTTGACCCAACTGACTCAATTCCACGGAGTCGAGTTTGATGCCCAAATCTTCGGAAATCAGTTGTCCGCCAGTGAGGACGGCAATATCGGCGAGCATCGCTTTGCGACGGTCACCAAATCCAGGAGCCTTCACAGCACAGACGTTAAGCACGCCACGAAGTTTATTGACAACCAGCGCGGTGAGCGCTTCGCCTTCAATGTCTTCGGCGATGATCAACAATGGTTTTCCGGTTTGAGAAATTTTCTCAAGCAGCGGAATGAGGTCTCGCAGGTTGGAGATTTTTTTCTCGAAGATCAGGATGTAACAATCCTGCATCACGGCTTTCATGTCTTCGGCAGAAGTCACGAAGTACGGAGAGATGTAACCTTTCTCAAATTGCATTCCTTCGGCGAATTCGAGAACTGTTTCTGAACTCTTGCCCTCTTCGACAGTGATGACACCATCGCGGCCCACTTTTTCCATCGCATCGGCGATCATCTTGCCAATGGCGGAATCGTTGTTGGCAGAAATTGCACCGACTTGGGCAATCTCTTCTTTGGATTCGACAGGCTTGACGATTGATTCGAGGTAGGCAACAGCCGCATCAACGGCTTTATCGATACCGCGACGCACGACAGTCGGGTTTGCTCCGAGTGTAATTCCTCGCAACCCTTCGCTGTAGATCGAACGAGCAAGGACAGTCGCTGTCGTGGTTCCATCACCAGCCGTATCGCTGGTTTTGGTGGCCACTTCGTTGACGAGCTTCGCTCCCATGTGTTGGAACGGGTCTTCGAGTTCGACTTCCTTACTGACAGTCACGCCGTCTTTGGTGACAACGGGATTTCCGAAGCTTTTATCGATGATGACGTTCCGACCGGTCGGTCCCATGGTCGAGGCGACTGCTTTCGCCAGGATGTCGACACCCTTTTTCAATTGAAGTCGGGCTGGATCGTCAAACAGTAATTGTTTCGCCACTGTGAGGTACTCCTCGATGTGCGTTGTTGTGAATTAAGTGTGTTTCGCGAGTGAAGCTCGCCTGAATACCTCAGTCGATGACTTTGGCGAGGATGTCGGATTCACGCAGAATCTTGACTTCCACACCTTCAACTTCGATGTCGGTGCCGCCGTACTTGCCGAACAGGACCTGATCGCCAACTTCCAAACCGGTTGGAGATCGCTCTCCAGTTTCCAGAAGGCGTCCCGGACCAACAGCAAGAACTTGCCCACGCTGCGATTTTTCTTTCGCAGCATCGGGGAGGACAATTCCTCCGGCAGTCACTTCTTCAGCCTCAACGGGCTTCACGACAACACGGTCATCAAGCGGTTTCAAATTCATGGTAGGTCGCTCCAGATTGATTCTGTTATGTAATGATGAGTCCTGCGACTCGAATTGTTAATTGATCAGCGAAGAACGGCGATGACTTACATCATGCCGGGCATGCCGCCCATTCCACCCACGCCGGGCATTCCGCCACCCATTCCGCCCATGCCGCCCATTCCACCCATATCGTGGTGGTGGTCGTCATGATGATCGTCACCCTCTTCGACAGGCTCGTCGACGATGATGCAATCGGTGGTCAACAGCAACGATGCAACGCTCACTGCATTTTGCAGAGCCGAGCGAACAACTTTCGTGGGATCAACCACGCCAAACTCAAGCATGTCGCCATACTTGTCGTTCAAGGCATCGTAACCGTAGTTTTTGCCTTTTCCTTTTTTGATGTTGCTGGCGACAACTGCCCCATCAAGACCAGCGTTTTCGGCAATTTTGCGACAAGGCATTTCCAGAATACCTCGAACCAGATCGACGCCGAGCTGTTCGTCGCCCTTCAGTTTGAATTGCTCCAAACCGGCAGCACAACGCAGCAGAGCAACTCCACCACCGGGAACGATTCCTTCTTCGACAGCTGCACGAGTGGCATTCAAGGCATCGTCAATCAGGTCTTTTCGTTCCTTCATTTCGGTTTCGGTTGCGGCTCCCACATTGATTTGAGCCACCCCACCGGCCAGCTTGGCCAGACGTTCTTGCAGCTTTTCGCGATCGTAATCGCTGTCGGTTTGATCGATTTCGCGACGAATCAAAGCAGCACGACCGGAGATGGCCGTTTTACTTCCGCCACCCTCGACGACAATTGTATTGTCGGCATCGATGTGAATCTTCTTGGCGGTACCGAGGTCAGAAATCTCGACATTTTCGAGTTTGATTCCCAAATCCTTGAAGATCGCTTTTCCACCGGTCAGAACGGCAATGTCTTCGAGCATCGCTTTGCGACGATCGCCGTATCCGGGAGCTTTGACAGCCGCGATATTCAAGATGCCTCGCAATTTGTTGACAACAAGAGTCGCCAACGCTTCGCCTTCGATGTCTTCGGCGATAATCAGCAGCGGCTCTCCACTTTCCGAGATTTTCTCGAGCAGCGGGACCAATGCCTTGGCATTGCTGATCTTTTCTTCGAGGATCAGAATTTTGCAATTAGTGAGATTCACAGTCTGCTTCTCTTCGTTCGTGACGAAGTGAGGCGAGAGGTAGCCTCTCTCAAACTGCATCCCCTCGACGAGGTCCACGTACGTTTCCGTTCCGCGACCTTCTTCGACGGTGATCACACCATCTTTGCCAACTTTGATCAAAGCGTCGGCAAGAATTTTACCGATTTCAGGATCGTTGTTACCGGCGATCGTTGCGACGGTCTCGATGGCCTTCTTGTCGTTCGCCTTGACCGATTTTGAAATTTTCTTGAGTTCTTCGATGACTTCCGCCACCGCTTTTTGAGCACCGCGTGTCATTGCCATCGGATCGGCTCCGGTCGCAATGTACTTCAGGCCGGCACGATAAATCGCTTCGGCCAACACGGTTGCCGTTGTTGTTCCGTCACCCGCAACATCGTTCGTTCGCGAGGCGACTTCTTTAATGAGTTGTACTCCCATGTTTTCATAGGAGTCTTCCAATTCGATGTCTTCCGCGACGGTGACGCCGTCTTTGGTCACCTTGGGAGCTCCCCAGCCTTTGTCGAGAACAGCATTTCGACCGCGGGGGCCGAGAGTGCTCGAGACGGCTTTGGAAAGTTTGGAGGCTCCGCTCAGGAGACTCGCACGGGCATCGTCGTCAAAGGTCAGCAGTTTAGCCACGTTGTATCCTCTGCTTTGGTGTCAGGCCCAATTATGTCAGTTCGTCGTTTCCGCCATCGGAAACGCTCGGATCATATTGATGTCGTTGATTCGCTTCCCCCGTCGTTTTGACGGTGTAATGCGAGACAGCGATAGAAAATGCAATCACTGTGCCATATCTGGTCGTGTCGTTGTAATTTACTATTATCAATAGCTTTACAGTTTATCAGAAAACTTGAGGCGAGAGTGTGACTGTCAAGTTGGCAGAGGTCGGTTGGCCAAGGAATTGAGACTGCCAGATTCTGTACGACGTTCTGACAAACGCAGAACTCGCACTGCTGTCGATTCCTGTCGAGAAACAGTGCGGCTCGCTGGAGAAGCGATAGCAGTTACGCTATAAAACATGTAATACCAACACTTTTCCGTGCGAGACAGATCGGTTTTACAGATGTCTGCGGGTGAAACACAACTCAAAATCGGCGTTCCCACTGAAACTTTTCCGGGCGAAACACGCGTGGCACTGGTTCCAGCAGCCGTGAAACCACTTAGCAAAGTCGGTTTTCAACTGGGTATTCAAGCAGGAGCAGGATTCGCAGCAGGATTCACGGATGACGATTACCGAGAAGCGGGAGCGACCATTGTTGATTCTCGCGACGAGGTTTTTGCTCAAGCCGATGTGATTGCCTGCGTGCGGGCCGGTGGTGCAAATGTGGAAGCGGGTGGTGACGATTTCTCTCGGTTTAAGTCGGGACAAATCGTGATCGGTCACCTTGATCCACTCAGTCACCCTGACCAAATCACCAAGCTTGCCGAGCTAAAGGTCGATGCGTATTCGCTCGAACTGTTACCGCGTATCACGCGTGCTCAAAGCATGGATGTTCTGTCATCTATGGCAACGATTGCCGGGTATAAACTTGTTTTACTGGCCGCGAACGAGTTGCCGCGTATGTTCCCCATGATGATGACGGCTGCCGGAACGGTTAAGCCGGCCCGCGTTTTTGTGATGGGAGCAGGAGTTGCCGGATTGCAGGCGATTGCCACGGCCAAACGATTAGGTGCTGTCGTTCATGCTTACGATGTGCGACCGGTTGTTAAAGAACAAGTGGAATCGGTCGGCGGCAAGTTTGTCGAACTCGATCTTGAAACCGAACAAGCGGAAGGCAAAGGCGGCTACGCCAAAGAGATGAGTGAGGAGTTTCTTCTCAAACAGCGAGAAGCGATGAAAAAGGTGATCGCCGAAAGTGACGTAGTCATTACCACTGCCGCGATTCCGGGGCGTAAAGCTCCCATTCTCGTCACCGCAGACATGGTAACGGCGTTGAAGCCGGGTTCTGTCTTGATTGACCTGGCCGCCGAACGTGGTGGTAACTGCGAACTGACTAAGGCCGGAGAGACGGTTGAGATTAATGGTGTGAAAATCATGGGCCCCGTCAACTTACCTGCTCTGGTTCCTGCGCATGCCAGTGAAATGTATTCCAAGAACGTCCAGACTTTTTTGCTCCACTTACAAAAAACGGGACTCAACGAACCCGATCTCTCGGATGAGATTGTTCGCGACACATTGCTGACCCGTGAGGGAACCGTCGTTAATAGTCGCGTTCGTGAAGCGCTCGGCCTGGAGCCTCTCGATCCCCCGGCCCCAGAAGAACCTGCTTCGTCCGATCAACCAACGAACGAAAATCTGGAAACACCTGAAAGCAATTCAGAGGAAAACTCTGAATCCCATAACGAGGAGGAGACTGAATCGTGAACCTGTCTCAGATACTGATTCTGGCCGAGGAGACTCAGGCTGCGGAATCGATGACAGAGGCTGCCAGTGGTGGGAATCAATTGATTCTATTGATCACCGTCTTTGTGCTGGCCGTCTTCATTGGTTTTGAAATCATCACCAAGATTCCTCCCACATTGCACACCCCGCTAATGTCGGGTTCGAATGCCATTTCGGGAATTACACTTGTCGGTGCGCTACTGACTGCACTGGCGGGTGAACCATTTCTGGTTCGCATCTTCGGCACTCTGGCGATCATCCTTGCCACCATGAATGTTGTCGGTGGATTTCTTGTGACTCATCGCATGCTGGGCATGTTCAGGAAGAAGGGTTAATTCTGTGAGTTCGACCTGGATTGACCTCAGTTATCTCGTCGTGATCGTCTTGTTTATCTTCGGATTAAAGGGACTGACACATCCGCGTTCAGCAGTTCGCGGCAACATGCTCGGCTCGCTGGCCATGTTCCTGGCGGTTGTCGTCACTTTGTTCGCGACTGAGCAATTTGACTGGACATTAATTGTTGTCGGTATCGCCATCGGTACGGTTGCCGGTTGTTATCTGGCTTACACAATTCAGATGACGGCAATGCCTCAACTGGTCGCATTGTTCAACGGCTTCGGTGGTTTGGCGTCCGTTCTTGTCGCGGGTGCATACCTGATGATCGTGATCGACGATTCTCCACAAGCGTCCGTTTTAATTGCGACCGCTGTGTCGGGCTTGATTGGAGCCATCACATTTACGGGGTCGCTCATTGCATTTGCAAAGCTGCAAGAGCTCAAGTTCATCAAAGACATTCGTTTTACCGGACAGAAACTACTGAATCTGGCGTTGTTCCTCGCCGGATTGTTTTTCGCTTATCTGGTCTTCAAGCAACCCGAACACGCGATCCTGTACTATTGGCTAATGGTTGCGTTTTCTCTCGGGTTGGGCGTTTTTCTGGTGATCAGTATTGGTGGTGCCGATATGCCAGTGGTCATCGCGTTATTGAACTCGTACTCCGGTTTGGCGGCAGCCGCCACCGGATTCGTCCTGGAAAACAATTTGCTGATTGTCGCCGGTTCGCTGGTGGGTGCCTCGGGACTGATTCTGACGCAGATCATGTGCGTCGCCATGAATCGTTCGCTGGGGAATGTTTTGTTCGCCAAGTTACAACCTTCCACCGGTGGTGGAGCTGATGCGGATGAAGTCTACGCCAACGTCAAATCCACGTCGGCTGATGAAGTGGCGATGATGTTGGAAGTGGCATCGCGAGTGGTGATCGTTCCCGGTTATGGAATGGCCGTGGCACAGGCACAACATGCCGTGAGTGACTTGAGTGATTATCTCACAGAACATGAAGTCGAAGTTGAGTTTGGAATTCACCCCGTGGCTGGCCGTATGCCGGGCCATATGAACGTACTGCTTGCCGAAGCCGACATTCCCTACGAACAACTCAAAGAGATGGACATCGTCAACCCGACCTTCGAGCAAACGGATGTTGTGATTGTTCTGGGTGCGAATGATGTCGTGAATCCTGACGCCCAAAACGATCCCAACAGTCCGATTTCGGGTATGCCGATTTTGGAAGTCCACAAGGCACGCACGGTTGTTGTCATTAAGCGATCGTTGAGTCCGGGATTTGCGGGTGTGCCCAATCCGTTATTCGCCGCCGACAACACGATGATGTTGTTCGCCGATGGTCGCGAGGCGATCGTCGACATTCTGTCTGCCTTAAGAGAGGGGTGATTCAGTTTTGGAATCGCCGTTGATTGTCTTCGATGTGGGGAACAGCCGCCTCAAAGCGGGTTTGTTCGACCGTGCCGACGATTCCAGACTACCCGATTTTCACGCTTGTCACACTCAAGATGTCAGTCAGCCACTCGATACCACATCGCTTCTCAAATGGGTGCAAGAGTTTGAAAAGCCGGTCCAATCCATTGCCACTGGTTCTTCCCCCAGCGGTGTCGAGACCCTGATTCTCGACTGGTCGTTGAAATCGATTGCTGTTCCTGTTGCCTTGAGAGATCGAGATCTTCTACGCATTGAGAAGAACGTCGAATTTCCCGAGAAAGTCGGTATCGACCGATTACTCAATGCGATGGCAGCCAACAGACTACGTCCAGAGGGGCAAGCGGCATTAGTCGTCGATTCGGGGACTGCGACCACAATCGATCTTGTTGATGAGAAGGGAGTGTTTCAAGGAGGAGCGATTCTTCCCGGTTTACGACTCTCGGCAACTGCCCTCCACCACTACACTCAATTATTGCCCCAGATTGGACTGGATGAATTACACTCAGAATCCAAAGGTCCGGTTGGAAAAGAAACACGAGAAGCGATACGAAGTGGCTTGTATTGGGGGCAGATTGGAGCGATTCGAGAATTGACGAATCGAATGCTGAAGGAATTCCCGAACGCCACACGTTTGTTGACAGGAGGAGGAGCCTTTTTGTTGGCCGACGAACTGAATGATTATGAATTAACTCCGAATCTGTCGCTCCGGGGGTTTGCGTTGTTGGCGGAGGAATTGCTGGAGTGAGCGACTCTGATCAGAGACAAACTCTCTCTGAAAAAAGAGACTCATTGCGATCACCGAATCGGTCCAGTAACCTGTGAGTACCCGCGAATCTGAAGACACTGCAATTTATTGACAATCATTGACATAGTTGGAGAATGTAATGGCCAAATCGCTTGATATGCGTCGTGTGGTGAGCGTGATTCTGGGTGGCGGGAAAGGGACACGACTCTTTCCCCTGACACAGTTTCGCTCCAAGCCGGCCGTCCCGCTCGCGGGCAAATATCGTCTGATCGACATCCCCATCTCGAATTGCTTGAACAGCCGCATCAATTCGATCTATCTGCTCACACAATTCAACTCTGTCAGCTTGCACCGCCACATTCGACAAACGTACTCGTTCGATCACTTCAACGGTGGTTTTGTCGAAATTCTCGCGGCTCAGCAAACGCTCGAAGGGACCGATTGGTACCAAGGAACCGCTGATGCTGTTCGTAAAAACATTCGTTACCTCGAACAACATGGCATCGAGTATGTCCTGATTCTGTCCGGCGATCAGTTGTATCGCATGGACTATCGCAAAATGTTGCAGACTCATATCGAATCCGGGGCCGAAGTGACCATTGCCGGTCTGCCCGTTGACCGAGAGCAAGCCAAAGCATTTGGCATCATGCAACTCGATGACTCCGGTCGCGTACTTGGTTTCAAAGAGAAGCCACAAACAGACGAAGAAATGGACGATGTCCGTATGCCGCCCGAGTTCTTCGATTCGCAAGGGATCGAAAGCAAAGGTCGCGATTGTCTGGCCAGTATGGGAATCTATTTGTTCAATCGCGATAAACTGCTGGAACTTTTGAAAACCACTGAGTACGAAGACTTCGGTAAAGAGGTCTTCCCAGCATGTATCGATTCCACCCACGTCCAGGTACACATGTTCGATGACTATTGGGAAGACATCGGAACCATCAAATCGTTCTATCAGGCGAACCTCGATCTGGCGAGCGAAGAGCCTCCGTTCGAGTTCGTGATCGAAAAAGAACCGATCTATACCCGGGCACGTTTTCTGGCTCCCACGAAGTTGAACGAGACGACCGTCAGTCGCTCGTTACTGGCAGATGGTTGTATCATCGGGAAAGGAACTGTCATCGAAAACAGTGTGATTGGTTTACGCTGTCGGATCGGCGATAATGTGACCATCAAGAATTCCATCATCATGGGTGCCGACTTCCATGAATCTCCCGGAGAATTGGCCGCCATGCATAAACGCGGTGATGTTCCCGTCGGGATTGGTGACGGTTCGCACATCGAAAACGCCATCATCGACAAAAATTGTCGGATTGGGAAAAATGTAAAGCTCATCGCCGGCGATGGTCAGCCTGATGACGATGATCGCGGAGTCGTCCATTTGCGGGATGGAATTGTGGTCACCGAGCGTGGCGCCTTGCTGAATGATGGCTGGACACTATAACTCAGAGTGAAGCAGAAAATTCTAAACTCGTCGGCCTACCGACATTCAGGAAGATGACTCATGGATTTAGAACTCATTATGAACGTGATTTCCCGTTGGGCACACATCGGTACGGTCATCGTGCTCATCGGTGGATCAGCATTTATGCGACTGGCGTTAATGCCTGCCGCTGCTGAACTGCCCGACGATCAGCATCAGGCTCTCAAAGAAAAAGTCTTCTCTCGTTGGCGCAAGATTGTCGGCATGGGCATCGGCTTGATCTTGATCAGTGGACTTTATAACTACGTCAAAGCGATACCTCTGCACAAAGGCCAAGGGCTTTACCACGCCCTCATCGGCACGAAGATGATTTTGGCGTTCGTCGTTTTCTTCCTGGCATCTGCTCTCACGGGGCGATCTGAGAAGTTCGAACCGTTGCGTCAAAACTCGAAAAAATGGCTCGGCATTCTTTTGCTGCTGGCTGCCATCATCATCGGAATTTCCGGGGTCGCGAAAGTCGCCATTCCGGCAGTGGAAGCATCCGAAACCACCGTGGAAACACCCACAGAATGACTGATGCCTGTGGAATAGCCAACATCGACACAAAATTTCCGGCACTGCCTTGATTGATCTCTGGCAAATCTCTCTCCGCGACACTGCTTGCTCGATTTGGGATGGCCATGAATCGAGAGGCGCATTCTCGGAGTTTTCTCACTTTTTTCAGAAATGATTGGGACAAGACGCCGCGGGTGGCGTTATCACAGTGAACTCGGGAGAAGCGAGTGACTGAATTGTCCCCTGACATCTGGAATTCATTGCTGCAACGGTATTCGCGACCGTTAGCGATTTATGCAGCGCAATTCTCGATTGATGGAGATGATGTCGTCCAGGAAACCTTTCTGGAATTATTCCAGCAACCCACCGCTCCTGAAAATGTCGTTGCGTGGTTGTACAAAGTGGTGAGACACAAATCGATCTCAGCAATTCGATCCAACAGACGACGGCAACAGAGAGAACAGCAGAAATCGCAGCGAAGTGCGAATTGGTTTGAAGAACACCCCGACGAACAACTCGACGCTCGGGAAATTACCAAACAGCTACAAGGATTACCCGACGATCAACGAGAAGTTCTGGTCCTCAAAATCTGGAGCCAGTTCACCTTCTCCGAAATCGCCGAACTGACCGACAGTTCCAGCAGTACCTGTCATCGTCTGTATCAGACAGCGATTGACGAATTACGAAAACAGGCAGGAATCCCATGTCCGAATTCGAATCCCTGAACGACCAACAACTCGATTTTGAACGAGCACTCCAGCAACTTCAACCAGTCGTCCCATCGCTCGATGTCGCCAATCTGATGTATCGAACCGGGCGTGACTCCGCCTTCCTTGAAAGTCGTCGTCAACTTCGGCGTTGGCAATTCTCCACTCTTTGCACCGGTGTCTGTGCCTTGATCGCAGCGACGATACATTGGCCGGGAAACGAGACAGGCTCTGTGAGCGACAACTCGGTCGCCACTCAAGATGAACTGAGTGATGCGCAAGCCACGTCGGATCATCCATCCCCTGACACTCCCCTTCCTCAAACCGAAGAAATTTCTCCAAGCGAGTCAATCGTGAAAGCCAGCCCGGCATCGAATGTCGATCGGGAAGTGCCTTCTCTTGCCTGGTGGAATTCGGTATCGCAAGTTCCTGAGGCTTCAAACAACTCTTACATCACTCTGCGCAACAGAGTGATGCGGGAAGGATTGGATGCGTTCCCGGAACCGGAATTTTCTTCAGAATCGACTTTCACCGGCTCTCCGGTTCAGCGTGAGCCTCTTCGTTTACGTGATGCGTATGACCCAGAACTCTGGAACCAGATTTGAGTGACAGAATCAATGTTCATCGAAAGTACAAGTTATGCCTTCCTTAACAACAACTTATCGAGTCGTGTTAGCAGTCTTCATTGCTTTGCTGCCGGTCGTTCTGTCGGCTCAAGACAAAATCAATCGTGCGATTCCGACGCCCGGTGTAACGGAAACTTCGGGGAATGAATCGAAGCCTGCAAGCGATTTGAAAACGCAACGACTGGATCAGGATCTTCCAGAACTGTATGTGGTCAATCATTCTGCCGCCGCAGAACCGCAGCCCGCGCTCAAGTACCGCCTGTATCCCTCGCGTGGCGAGTTAAAGCCGGGGAATTCGACGACGCCTTTGTATCGAGTTTTGCTGCTCTTGAAGGATCGTGGGCTCGCACAAAAACAACAGTTTCAGGAGTTCATGAACTCTCTGGAGAAACCAATTGCTGAATACAGCGATCCAGAAATCCAGAAGCAAGTCAGGGAAATCATGACGTTCGAGTCGGTGATCGTGGAACTGGAACGCGCGGTCTTCCGGGAAGAAACCGTCTGGGACTGGCAGATGACTGAGTTGGAAGGAACAGAACCTATCGAGTTTCTGATTCCCGAAGCCCAGGAATCGCGAGAGCTTGCTCGAGTACTCTTTGTGATGTCTCGTCTGGCCGCCGCCACAGGTGACTATGAGGAAGCCATTAAATTAAATCTGATGAATCTCAGAGTGTCGGAAATGATTGCCGATCCCCCGACTCTCATCAACAATCTGGTCGGTGTCGCCATGTCTTCGCTGTCACTGGTGACCTTGCGTGACATGATTGCTCAGACTGATTGCCCCAACCTTTATTGGGCCTTGGCGACGATCCCTGATACTTTTATTTCGATGAATCAAGCATTGGAGTATGAAGCCTCACTGCCTTTCAAAATATTCCCCGTCCTCAAAGATCCCTTTCAGGCCGAACATTCTACCGCCGAGTGGGCGCGGCTGATGAGGCAGATCGTCCAAAACCTGGATGATCTCAACGAAGGAGTCATGACATCTGCAACGGGAACCGGTCTTCTTGGTGCTGGAATGCTGGTGAGAAGTTACCCGGTCGCCAAACGAGAATTAATTTTCGAGGGCTGGGATCGCGTGCAGATCGAAAGAATGCCGGTCGGTCAAGTAGTAGCAATATATCAGAGGCAGGTCACGCGCAGCATTTACGACGAATTCATGAAGTGGAGCTACACTTCTTATCAGCAGAGACAAAACAGTCTGCGTTTTCAGGCCGACCAGAAACGTTTTCAGCAAGAACGGACCCGAATGCGGGAACCGTATCCGATTGCAGATCTTTTATTACCTTCTGTACTTCAAGCCAAGGAAGCGGAAGTGCGCATGACCGCCAAAATCAAAGGCCTCATGGTCCTCGAAGCAATCCGCATGCATGTGGATGAAAATGAAGGTGAACTCCCCAATTCGCTGGACGAGATTACGGTGGTCCCCGTGCCAAAGGTCTGCCCAATCACGGGTGAATCCTTCGAGTATCAAAAAACGGCGGAAGGTGCGTCCCTCATCGTTCCGACTATGCCTGAGCGCTTCGGTCGAAAATACTGGTGGGAATTCCAACTCAAGAACTCTGACTAAAACTAACTTCTAAATTTTCTCTTCTAAAACTATTTCATCGGGAGACAGTGCAATGTCACACATCTTTAAAGCATCTCTTGTGATCACTCTTTTCACCGGCTGGCTGTCTTTCGAGGTCAGTGCACAGGAAATAAATCACGCAACGAAAATCGAATCGTGTCTTACGGATACGACAATCGGCTTTGCTCGCGTGCGGCTCGATCGTCTCGACTTCACCTCGCTCGAACAACTGGCGAAGAAATCTTTCGGAGACCAGCCGGGAATGAATCAACAAGTCGCGGCGTTACTGGGGCCCGTCAAACAGCTTCGACAGCAGTTTATCGAGGTGGGGGTCACTGAATTTCATGTGGTGCTCGATTTGGAGTTCATCAGATTCGGCCCTTACCTGCTGATTGAACATCGCGATGACGCGAACACCGAACAAATCGGGAACCTGATCAAAGGGATCACCGGCCCATTGAAGATTTTCACCGGTCAGACCATCGAACCGTTTCGGGGATTTTTGTTCGCCGGTGATCCGCTCATTCTCAATCATCTTAAAGAGGGACACACCGCCCCTCGTCCCCATCTCGCGGACGCTCTCAAAACCGTCGATTCCGCAGCGATACAGATAATGTATTGCCCGACCGATGACCAACTCCGCGCCATTCGCGAAACGGTCCCCACTTTGCCTCCTCCGGGAGATCAAATTGACGGCGTCAAGCTCGCCGACGGGATTCAGTTTGCGACGATTGGACTTCGACTGGAACCCGAGCCTGTTGTCAGTCTAAGAATCCATTCCCGGACTGAGGAAGCCGCAGAACTGTTGAAGCAAGTACAGCACGACTCCCTCAATGTTGTGGCGGAAATGGCTCAGAAGATGATGCCGGTCCCGGGATTCGAGGATGTTGTGAAAACCTTAAAACTCAATCGAAACGGTGTGAAACTCTTGATGGACTATCATGCTTCAGAATCTCAGAGCGTTGAACCGTTAATGCGTCTGTTCAATACAATGCTCCAGCGACAACTTGTGAATAGTCGATATCAGGAACTCAATAATACAATGAAGCGTCTCGGTATCGCTATGCACAACTGGCACGACGTGCATAAAGTCTTACCCGCGCATGCCAACTACAGCCAGGATGAGACACCGCTGTTGAGTTGGAGAGTCCATATTCTGCCATATTTGGACAACCAGGCGTTGTACGAACAATTCCATCTCGATGAGCCGTGGGATAGCCCGCACAACAAATCACTCATTCCACTGATGCCCGGTTACTACAAAGTTCCCGGCTCAAAGGTTGCCAAGGAGGGGAAGACCGGAATTGTATTCCCGATTCTTCCCGACGGTTCCGCGATCACCACAGGGACCAAAAACGGCATCCAGATGCGAGAAATCGAGGATGGAACAGTTAACACGGCGATGATCACAGTGGTTGACGACGAGCACTCGGTCATCTGGACGAAACCAGACGATCTCACGATCAATCCTGATCAGCCCTTGAAGGGATTGCTTCGCTGGAAACGTGCGAATGGTGAGTCAGTCATCCCCGCGACATTTGCCGATGGGTCGATGCATTCGTTGCCCGCAGACATGGACGCGACTCTTTGGCTCAAATTACTCACCCGTGCTGGTGGTGAAGTGGTCGAGATTCCTTGATCGGTTTTTTCAACTTGAGTGATATTATGATTCAAACCAGATTAAGATGGATTTGAAGCACGGCGTCTTCGATCGCGGGTCGGTCGATTTGGGAACCAGAATATTTGCTTCCGGGTAATACATTAACGCATTACCGGCTCTGATTTTCTCCCACGCCCGAACCTCGATGTTTGGCAGGTTTCCTTCGTCGCTGTGTACGGTCACCCGTTGTCGATCATTGAGTCCCAACGCAGTGACATCGTCGGGGTGCAGTAAGACAACATCCCGTGCATCGATACCACGATAGAGATCGTATTCTTCATACACGACCGTATTAAACTGCCCTTCACTGCGGACAGTCATTAATCGCACACAGTTTTCCCGTTGATGGGGAGTGGGCAGTTCGTGAGTCCGCAGGTTGGCTTTGCCATCTGCCGTCGAAAAATGGGGTTCGTGAAAAGTACGCCCGCTGATCTGAAACTCTTCTTTCGTTTCGGCAATCTGTTTGATCTTCTCAAAACCCGGGACGATCTCCGAGATCGCTTCGCGGATTCGGTTGGTGTTCTCCATTCCGGACCAATCGACCGGACTCTCGGGAAGCACACGATTGGCGATGTGCGAAATGATTTCCACTTCGCTTTTCAACCCGACATGCCGTGCAGGACCACCATCACTCAAACGGACGTAGTTAAACATCGATTCTTGTGTGGTCGGTTGAGGTTCTTCGTCACGAGCGAGAACTGGCAGAATGAGAGTTTCTTTCGCGGTTCCCCAAGCGTGACCGGTGTTCAATGTCGTATTCAGGTAGACTAACAAATCAAGTTTCTGGAGTGCTTCCGCGGCGTAAGCTGAGGCGGGATTGGATCCATAAAGATTCCCTCCCAAGCTGAAGCCAACCTTGAGCCGCTCGGCATATGCCTCGTCCATACAGCTCATTGTGTCGAGCCCTTCCGTCGTGGGAAGTTCGACACCGAAATGCGATTGCAGTCGGTCGAAGATGGCGTCTTTCAGTTTGGGAGTCACGCCGACAGAGCCGATTCCTTGCACGTTGGAATGTCCGCGAATTGGCATCATCCCGGCGTGAGGTCTCCCGACCATCTTGCGTAACAGTGCCAGATTGGCGATTGCTTCCACATTTTCGACGCCGTGATGGTGATGAGTGATACCCATTGTCCAAGAGAAGATGACGTTCTTCGCGGCCGAATATTTATCGGCAAGACGATCGATGTCTGTTTTCTCGACGCCCGATTTTTCGATGATCTCTGACCATTCGGTTTCTGCCAAGCGTGATTTGAGTTCGGGCCAGCCGTGAGTGTGACTGTTCAGAAACTCTTCGTCATGCGCTCCCAACTCAACAACTCGTTTGGCGATTCCCGTGATCAAGGCGAGGTCACCGCCGATGTGTGGTTGAATATATTCCGTGGCGATTTTTGTGCCGAACATCAGGCTCCAGGGATCGCTGGGAACTTTGAAGTTGACCATGCCGGTCTCGATGACCGGGTTAATGACGACCACCTCGCCCCCCTTACGGCGGACATTTTTCAACGTCGTCATGAGACGTGGATGATTGCTGGCTGGATTACCGCCAATCACAAAAACAAGATCGGCATGCTCGACATCTTCGAGCACAATGGTGGCGGTTCCTGTTCCGAGAACCGAATTCAATCCGACACCACTGGCTTGATGACAATAATAACTGCAATTGTTGACGTTGTTTGTGCCGTACAATCGAGCGAACATCTGCAACAAAAATCCGGCTTCGTTGGAACTGCGTCCCGAAAAGTACCAGAAGGTTTCGTCCGCTGTGACAGCCTTCAATTGATCGACAATTTTATGGAAGGCTTCGTCCCAGGAGATGGGGCGATAGTAATTCTCGCCGGGGGTTAACAGCATCGGCTTGGTGAGTCGTCCCGCGTGTTCCATTTCACGGGGAGAAAACTGCCGAAGTTGCTGGATGGAATACGTGGAAAAAAAGTCGTCGGTGATGGCTCCCTGCATGTCGGAGACCATCGCCTGTAACGACTTCTTACAGACTTCGGGAAAGTGGCCGCTCTCGTTGACCATCCCTCCCTTTTGGCCTCCCATTCCCAGCGCGCAAGTTTTGCAGGCATTGCGGGAACGCATTGCTTTCCAGAGTTTGCGAAGCCCCCCCGCTTCACGAGCTTTGGTAAATGTGTATTTGATCGCGGGCCAACCGCCCCCGGAAGAGACTTTTTTCATGAGAGTTCAGAATCGATACGAAATTCGGAGACCTTGAAAATCAGAGCAGAAACTGTCTGAGGTATTCAAGTATGTCGATTTCACGAATGACTCTCAATACGCAGCGTGAAAAACAGGCTATTGCGTCAAAGAGAAAGGACCAGCTCACAAGGTTCACTGATACTTTGGGAGCATATTCAAAAATGCTATTCGAGAGTGAAGTTCGCCGTATTCTCTCCCTCGGAGACTTCGGCAGATAAACCCGAAGATTGATCGCTACTGTATTTGTCAGGGATGAGCGGAATCACGGGGGATTCTGGCCCCGTATCTTTAACGGCAGAGATCATGACTTTGTAAGAGCCAACTTCCACCGAAGAGCCAACATCGGGTGTCTCCGCGACGTAAGATCCATCTTCTTCGATCTCGGCGTAGGCAAAGGGAGTCTCTTCGGCCTGTGGGACAAATGTAATGGTCCCGGTCGGAAGTGGCTTTCCTTTATAGGTGACTACGCCTGTGAGAGTTCCCGACGGAGGTCCCGATTCCCCACAACCCGAGATGAGAGTGGTCAATGCGATCAAACAAGAAAATAACTGCTTCACAATCGATACTCCTGAAGGCATTTAGAGTGAGCCTGAGACAGGCCGTAAGACGCACTGCTCGACCCAAAGGTCAACCAGGAAGTTGACCCGAATCTCTTTGCAGTTCCACAACGTCATCATTGACGTTGTGGACATTGATCAAGAAAAAATGTCGATCAGAATTCACCGACGACTTCGCCGTTGTTTCGAGTTGCCAAGGCTTTGAGGACTTCGAGAGACATATTGTTACTGAGAAATCTCACGCTGCCATCGCAAAGTCCGAAGTGTGCTCCCCCACCCGCATGAGCGCTCCTGTACGGTGTCATGTTTGTTGTGAACGAGCCACGATAGCCGATTGGATGACGAATGACTTTGTGGTCGATGAGTAAAAATTCTCCTCCACCGTATTCATAAAAGCCCCATGTCGAGGGCTTAATTCCTCCGAAGCCACCGATCATGCTGCTGCTCCAACCAAAGGAGTCGGAGGTTTCTCCAAACAGAATCGTATTGGTTGTTCCATCTTTGATGTCGGTCAGTCTCACTCGGCTCATAGGATACATCACACCAGATTCTGAGTATTCTCGACCACCGACAGCGGGAGTGACATAGTTGACATCGACGGAACCCGCACACGCTAGATAGTGCAGCGCCCCTTGCTTGTTGGCATGAGGGAAATTCGTGCTCACCGGATGATCGGATGCGCGTTCTCCGAGTGGAGACGAGGGACATGAGAGAATAGAAATCGGATTCGTGAAAATCGGATCGTCTTGATTGTGGGAACGATAAGGGCTTCTCATCGAACTGTAATTATCCAGGATTGAATTCATCGCGGATACGCGATTGGCCTGATCAAAGAAAGGCATCAAGCGAGGAACCCAACCCATGGGATAGTTCGTTGTTGTCAGGTCATATCCGCCCGTAGGAATGACACGATTGACATCGTGGTAGTTGTGCATCGCCAATCCGAGTTGCTTCAGATTATTTTTGCACTGCGAGGAGCGAGCCGCTTCCCGTGCCTGTTGGACGGCAGGTAACAGCAATGCCACCAACACAGCAATGATGGCAATCACGACAAGAAGTTCGATCAACGTAAATCCGGTTCGTCTGCGTAGCATATCAAAAGTCCACTCTGTTTAAGTTATTGGCAAACAAGGAGTCGCTTCAAACTCGATATAGAGCAAACGAAATGCCGATCCCGTATCAGATAAGAAAAAATCAACATCTGTCGATATATAGGCAGTTCACACGAATTTTTGGGGCTCAGATGACAATGAAATCCTCACATCGAGCGAATTCACGATGAAAACCGAGTCAGCAATGCGAGCTTATTGTGCAGGCTGACTTTCAGGTGACTTCAGCCACTGTTCAACCTCGGCCACCACGACTGTCACATTATCGCGGCCACCCTTTCGAAGTGCAGTTGCGAGTAAATTGTCAGACGCAGCTTGAGGCGTTTCTGCGGCAGCTAGAATCTCCTGGATTTCTTCGTTGGAGAGTTCCTTGGTTAAACCGTCAGAACAGAGAAGAATCTTATCGCCGATTTTCAGGTTTAAATGTCGAATTTCGACGTAGGGATTTCCGACAACTCCGGTTCCGAACCAGTTCGATAAAATGTTATGGAATTTTTTCACTTGTGATTGATCGTGTCCGAGGTCCAACAGTTTGCGGGCGAGTGTCTGATCTTCGGTCTGTTGGATCAATACTCCATCTCGGAGCAGGTACGCACGAGAATCTCCCACGTGTGAGATGATGGCATCCATGCCGATCACATAGGCGGCCGTCAATGTGGTCCCCAAACTCTGTTCTTTTCCGTCAGTGATTCGTATCTGCTCATCGAGACTCTGCTGCATCGCGTAAGCATATGCTTCGATTCGCTCGCGAATCTGCTGCGCATCGAAATCTTTGAGCTTCATGATCCAACTGGCGGAATGTGCTGCCAACTCCCAGACTTTGTGAATGACTATGCGGCTGGCCAATTCACCAAAACTCGATCCCCCGATACCGTCGGCAACCAGCAGCAAATGTGAAAAGTCTTCCGACCCCTCAAATTCGTCAATAGGAAGATCCGACAACACAATCTCCTGCGAGCGTTGACGACGAATGACGGCATAATGATCCTGATTCTCTTTTCGGACTTTCCCCACATCGCTGGCGGCACCAATTGAGAGGTGAGATGGAACCGCCTGGTGGTGGAACAGAGTTCGAGAAAAATACTCTGTCACATGCAGATCTACAGTGTCTTCTAACGGGTCAACCATGAAAGTCCCTTGAACGTGGTGTCGGGACGTTCATCATACTCAGAAAGCAAGAGAACACCTAGTGTAGTGTCTCACACAGATGAGTGATTATCTGGTTGAACGAATCACTTTGTTGTGATTATTTTTAGAATGCGTTGATGAATTCCTTCTCCTCCTCAGGAGGAGAAGGTGCCCGAAGGGCGGATGAGGAGGTCGTCGAATTTAGTTTGATCACCACCTCACCCCGGCCCTCTCCCCCAGAGGCGGAGAGGGTGGCATGCAGGTTGGCAAGATCATCAAACACTGACTATAGGCCCCGCGATCGTGGCCTACCCTAATAGTCCCTCATAAAACTGCGACACTACTCTAATGAATTCAGCAACCGACCCAGAGCCGTTCGATGCCGCTCTCAGTTATCGTTTGCGGTAGAAGCGGGAGCGGGGATCAGAGAGTTGGCATCTTCCGTCATCGAGGCGGAATCAAGAATGCCCCCCGGCTGATTACCTTCTTTGATGAAGTCTCGCATCTGCAGCAACGGAGGTCCCATTAACAGAATGTAGATGGGAGGAGCCAGACAGAGAACCACCGGAAACAGCAATTTGATGGTCGTCTTGTTGGCCCGCTCTTCGGCATTTTGTTGGAACGATCGGCGAACACCCAGGGCAAATTCGGTGACCGCTTCGGCGACATGAGTCCCCAACTTGTCGGCTTGTGTGACCAATGATGCCAGAGCCGTCACATCGGGAGTATCAATCCGGTCGGCAAAATTTCGTAGTGCCTTGGACATCGTGTCGGCTTCCGATTGCCTGCGGATCACTTCAAACTCGATGGCAATCTCGGGATGGAAGAACTCAATCTCAGTGGAAACTCGGGCGAACGAATCTCTCAAAGACAAGCCTCCCGAAAGACACATATGGACGATGTCCAACGCATCGGGTAAGCCTCGCTGAATTCGATCCACGCGAGATTTTGCCTGGGAAGCCAGCATGAGACGTGGCAGACCGTAACCCAGCATTGCCGTGATGAGACCAGCTCCGAGCAGTGTCGGACCGAGTTTCGATCCGGGAGGAGCCAATGCGGCCAGAGTGAAAAAACCAATCAGCACCATCACGATCAGTGAGTTACGTGAAGAGAGGTAATCGATCAGTGCCCAGGGTCGATAATAACCGGCTCGCTTCAAATCCTTTTCGATTTTCTCAACTTCGCTTCCGAACTGCGGAATCACTCCCGCCATCGCACGTCGAAAACCGCTGGGGGCGTGTCGCTTTGAAGAGGACTCACTTTGAGCTTTGCCAATGTCCAGATCGGCAATGGCGCGAGCACGCAATCGTGCGTTGCGGATCATTTCCGACATCATGAAGACAAACATGGCAATTGCCAGGAAAGCTCCGCCAGTGATCAGATTTGCAAACATGGCTTACCCTTCCTGTTTCAGCAACATAGCAACCCACGCCATACCAACCAATTCCATGACAACAGCCGCCGTCAATAACATTTGACCGAGGGGGTCGGTCAGCAACACACTCATATGCTCGGGCTGCAAGATAAACATGGTCAAGTAGGCAATCGGGCAGATCGCCGTAATCAACATGGCTGATGTTTTTCCGGCGGCGGTTGTGGCGCGGGCTTTTTTGACCGCGAACAATCGGTCGCGGACGACAGACGACATGCGGTCCAGTGTCTCGGGCAAGTTACCGCCAGCGCCTCGTTGAACGATCAGAGTGGTCGCCAGAATACGAACTTCGAGCAATCGAACTCGCGACGCTAACGACTTCATGACGGCAGCAAACGATCGGCCCACTTTAAGTTGTTTGACGCAGGTGTCGAGTTCTTTCCCCAAGTCGCCCGACATTTCTTCGGATGCCAGTTCGAGCGATTGTTCGAGACTGCGTCCCGCTCGTGCCGAGCGTGCCAATAAATCGAGGAGTTGAGGAATCTCGGTTCGGAATGTCGTCAGACGCTTTTTGCGTTTGAACATCAGATAGAACAAAGGCATGGGCAGAGCGAATGCTCCGACCAGTGCGGCGGCGGCAGGATGATCGAGTGTGATCAGCACCAATCCACCCGCCATCAATCCGCTCACGATGCACAATAACGCGGCCGTCAATGACGAATAATCGACGCCACTTTCCAGGACCAGTCGGTCAAATCCACGATCGATCTGATCGGAAATCGATTTGGCGTCTGATTCGGTCGCTTTGGCGGCTCGCCTTAACATTCGGCTACGTTGGACGAGAGAAACAGAGGTTTCTGATTGTCCCGAAAAGACCAGGTCGCGCACCAGTAGCGAGACGGCGATCACGATCGCAGCTATCGCAAAGAAACAGATTATGGCGACAATTGTCGGGTCCACGGTCAATCCTTACTCTCGGGTTATCGATTCCTGATCGACAATGTTCAAAACTCGGTGGGGATACGTCGTTCGTCAAACATTTCATCGGGCAGACGAATTCCCGAGGCTCGCAAACGGTTCAAACAATGCGGACGATAGCCGGTCACATAAAAGTCACCCTTGGCATTACCATCTTCATCGACACCTGTCTGTTCAAACCCAAAGATATCTTCCATATGGAAGCCATTTTCATCAACGCCGACAATTTCGGAAACTCGCATCACGCGACGCATTCCGCCTTTCAGTCGGGCCAGATGAACGACCAACTTGATACCGGCGGCAATGTATTGACGCACAACGCTCACAGGCAGTTCGTAACCACTCATCGAAACCATCAACTCCAATCGCGATAATGAGTCGCGGGCGTCGTTGGCGTGAATAGTGGTGAGTGATCCTTCGTGACCGGTGTTCATCGCTTGCAGCATGTCGAGCGCTTCGGGCCCGCGAACTTCGCCGATGATGATCCGGTCGGGCCGCATACGCAACGAGTTCTTCACGAGCGAACGCTGAGGGATCTCGCCGCTTCCTTCGCTGTTCGCCGGGCGTGTTTCCATGCGGATCACATGCTTGTGCATCAGTCGCAGTTCTGCCGAGTCTTCAATCGTGATGATCCGCTCGTCGGTCGGGATACAGGCCGCCAAGGCGTTCAATAATGTCGTTTTCCCGGCACCCGTTCCGCCTGAGATCATGAAGCTCTGACGTGCTTCCAAAGCGGCCGTCAGAAAATCGACCATGTAGGCCGAAATCGATCGATTGGCAACCAGATCATCTAATGAGAGAGGTGACGCACCAAAGCGACGAATGGACAAGGTCGGCCCGTTGAGAGCCAGGGGAGGCAAGACGGCGTTGATACGAGAGCCATCGGGAAGACGGGCATCAACCATCGGGCTCACTTCATCGATTCGACGACCGACGCGGGAAACGATGCGTTGAATGATACGGATCAGATGTTGTTCGTTGGCGAAGATGACATCCGATTCGTGCAGACGACCTTGACGCTCGAAATAGACTTCGTGCGGGTGATTCACCAGAATGTCGGTGATTTCGTCATCCTGCATCAGCAATTCGAGCGGACCGAGGCCGAACACTTCGTGATACAGTTCGGTCAGCATCCGTTCGCGGATTTCGCCTTTGAGCTGAGGCGCTTCTTCCTTACACAAATCTTCGGCGACGAGGCGGACTTCTTTTTCGAGTTGAGACTCGTGAACGGTGGCCAGCATCGAGAGATCGAGAGAATCGACCAGTTTCTCGTGGATATGAACCTTGAGCTCCTGGAAGCGCAGTTCTTCATCATCCACCACATGAAAATGGGCGTTCTGATCTTCGAGGCTCAACTTGGTTTTGATGGATGCCATAATTTTGACCTGCCTGTCCAAACTCTTCGAAAGTGAAAGACCTTCGCGAATGAGGGGCGTTTTTATTGTGCGGTTGTTCCTGACACTTGTGAAACAGAATTTGCGGGAGGAGACGTGACTTTCGGCGTAGCACGGTCGTTGACGACAGGGGAATTGATCAATTGATTCAACGGATCGTTGTAACTGTCGACATCACCGCCAAACTCGACCACTTGCTTTTGGGCGGCACGATAAATTTCAACTTTGCGAGGTTGTGCGATCGGCATACCGACCAGTTCTTCCAAAGTCATGCTTTGTGTCATTTTGGAAACCGGTTGCAATTGCATCCCTTCATCGGGATGACGCAACGCTAATGAAATCTCGCCACGTCCTTCGGCTACTTTTAATGACTGGGCTTGAGTCGGCAAGACAGCCAAAGTGACCGAGCCAGCCGAAGACTGACGGTCGTTCATATCGACCACCTGTCCGGGAATGATATTTTGTCCCAATGCCAAGACATTCACACCTTCCAGCAAGGTGATGGTTACTTCGGGTCGGTCGTCACCGAGTTGCGCCCGAAACAGCACGTCCACCACAGAGCCCGGTCGTGCATAACCTTGCACGGCACCAATGTTTTCGATGGGCACAGTCACCGCGCGATAACCGGGTTTCAGTAACTCGGCAATCGTCGGTCCCTGATTATCGGGATAGAATTGCGAGGGCAAGAACACAGCCCCCGCTTTGATCTCTTCCTTGACCATGCGCTCCATGATCTGTTTGGTGCTCGGCATAAAGGACTGCTTGGCATATTCAGTGTTGGGGAATTCTTCCGGAGAGAACGAACGAATCACAATGTCATTGATCGTGAGTGTTTCGCCCGGCTGAATATCGCGAGCGGCAATCGGCACAATCACCTGCCGCGCTCGTTGTTGTTCGGCCACTTCTTCGATGGTTGGTTTTTCGTGAAGATATTGACGAACGGTGTAGGCTCCCGCCAATCCCAACAGGATCGCGAAAATGGCTGCCGTCATTGTTCCTGGGCTGATTTTTGCCATGATTCTTTCCTTTCACACATCTCGCGTCCGAGATGTCGTGAGTTGTCCTTGCGTGAAATTGTTGCTTCGTGAATTGATGTTGTCAGTCGTTCCCCGAAGGGATTGTCCTATCGTAACGAGTTTTGTCGCCTTAGGGAAAAGGATCCCCTTCATTACTTGCTGGAAGTCGGTTAGCTGGTGCTAAATCGCTAGCCCCGGATATTGATGTATCAAGGGTTCCTCCTTCTAAAATCGCCGGCATTGTCACTTCCAAGCCCTCAACCGGCATGTCGGTTCGATCAAGAAGTTCGGAGTCAGTCATCCCGGGTGACGGACCACCATCATCTGGTGCAGGAGTGGTGACATCATCCATATCGGCCAAGCTCCCTACCGTGTCATTGTACTCAGCAGAATAACCGTTTCCGTTCGGATTGATGACATTCCCATCCGCATCCAGAAGTGTGTAGTAATAAGACTGATTCAAATTCTGCAGTGCCATTCCGGCATCGCCGTAAGATTGCACGATTGCATCTCGCAACGTGACTGCTCCAGCGATGACTCCAATGATGAGGATCGCGGTCAGTAACATCACCTGGGAGGCGTAGACGGCTCCACGGTCATCGTGTCGCAGTTGTTGCCCGATTTGTCGGATTGTGAATGTGATTGAGTTCATCATTCGTGAGTTCATTTCATAAAACAAAAAAAGACGTCCGTGTCTGTCGTCATCCATCAACAGAAATAATCAATCTGCCTGCAGTCCTATGCACAAGACCGCAAGACAGATTGATACGCAATT
>Ga0181597_10000315_pt1 | contig 52849 bp, 39 predicted proteins | sample 041ome_5_FD_148647 | JGI IMG/M metagenome (GOLD analysis project Ga0181597, IMG submission 148647) | Coastal salt marsh microbial communities from the Groves Creek Marsh, Skidaway Island, Georgia - 041403US metaG (spades assembly) | ecosystem: Environmental > Aquatic > Marine > Intertidal zone... | reverse complement strand
TCACGCCGCTGGGAGAATGCGACAGTTCCCCGTAAACTCTTGACTGGTAAGCCTTTTCTCGTGCATTTACCTTCCACCCAAGAAACAATAGGCTGGGGGGACTGGCAGATACCGTATCGGAAACCCGATTTTTCCCGAATCAGGTTTGTGAGATAACGGCTCGTCGCCTATCCTTCGATTCCGTTGAAACCAATCGATTTGACGTAAGGTATTGCAGAGACCCAACCCTATTTCGTTCCTTGTTGAATGCCCATTGGATGAGTAAATCGCTCCGTAAAAAACAATCCGCTGATCAGCACAAAACACCGCCCGCTGCCAAGCCAAAAGCCAAAAGCAAATACGTGCAGCCTTCACCGGCTCGGGAAACGATTGAGTCGTTGGTGGTTGCCTTTATCTTGGCCTTTTTGTTCCGAACCTTTGAAGCCGAGGCATTCGTGATCCCGACAGGATCGATGGCCGAAACTTTGAACGGACGGCATAAAGAAATTGATTGCGAACAGTGCCAGTGGCATTATCACATTGGTGCCAGTCAAGAGGTGAATGGCGATTCAGAATCACTTCTGCCAAACGCACGAATCAATAGTTCCGTTTGTCCGAATTGTCGTTATGAAAACTCGGTACGCGACACGCCCGTGTTTCACGGCGATCGCATTCTGGTGAATAAGTTCCCGTATGAGATCGGCGATCCCCATCGGTGGGATGTTGTCGTTTTCAAAAACCCTGAAGAGCCGATGCGGAACTTCATCAAACGATTGGTGGGACTGCCCAACGAACATCTGTTGATTGATGGCGGAGATGTTTATGCTCGCAAGAATGAAACCGATGAATGGCAGATCTTGCGGAAAGATGATCCGTATAAACAACTTTCACTACAAATGATTGTCTATGACAACAATCATCCCGAGCGACTGCTGATCGAAAAAGGATGGCCCGAGCGATGGGCGGCCGTCAAACACAATCACACGGATGACATCGGTTCGGGACTGGAACCGGATGCCAATGGGTGGTCGGCAGATACCGAACAGAGAGTTTATTCCATCACCCGCAATGAGACAGCCGATCAATCGCGCTGGCTCAAATACCGACACTTCGTTCCCGACGAAGAGAGCTGGGGCGCGGTCATGAATGATCCCGAACTTCCGTTTGAAGAGAAACCGGCCCCCAAATTGGTGAGCGATTTTTGCGGCTACAACGAAACTCACGCGAGTCGTCATAGTGGTAGTGGACATTTCTGGGTCGGCGATTTGACATTCTCGTGTTCCATCGACGTGACTGACACCGGGGAAGACGGCGAATTGTTGCTCGAACTAACCGAAGGGATTCGCGATTATCAGTGTCGGTTCAATTTGAAGTCAGGTAAAGTCTCGCTCGAATATTTCGATCATGCTCTCGAACAACAAAAGGTTCTCGATGAAGTTGAAACCTCTTTCGCGGGGGTCGGCTCTCACACCCTGACGTTCTCGAACGTCGATCACCGGCTAAACCTGTGGATCAACGGGAAATTGATTCCGTTTCCCGGTAAAGGAGAGTACCTGGCTCCTGCAACCAGTCTGCCCACCAATCGAGATTTATCACCGGTCGGCATCGCCGTCAAAGATGCAGAACTGAAAGTTTCAAATCTGAGAGTGATGCGAGACATCTTTTATCGAGCCGAACAAAGCATCCGCGTACAAATGGAACGCTACGAGCGATTGGCACGTGAGCCGAACCTGGACGAAGAGTTTAATATTTCAGACCGAACCTCTCAGATGGATTTGATGTTCGCTCTCGACGAGCCTGAAAAGTATGGCGAACTCTATCTCAATTACGAGCATTCCGTAGAATTTCCACCATTGAAGAGTGACGAGTTTTTTGTCTTGGGCGACAACAGTCCGGCGAGTCTGGACAGTCGGTTGTGGGACGACACTCATGCGGTCCCTCGTCATGCCATGCTAGGCAAAGCCTTCTTCATCTATTGGCCGCACGGCGTACCGTTCCTGAATGGCGGAGAAGGATTTCCAATTACCTATCATCGTGGGGGAACAGGCGATGATCGTTATCCGAAAATGCGACTGCCCTTCTATCCGAATATCCCACGCATGGAACGAATTCGATAGCGTAGCGTCTAATTTTCGTGAGAGATTATAACGTCAGTCTGCAATCGTTGAGCGATCACAAAGTGTTCGAAGACTGCATGCCACCCTCGCCTCCTCAGGAGGAGAGGGCCGGGGTGAGGAGGTGATCAATCTAAATTCAACGACCTCCTCATCCGCCCTGTCGGGCACCAAAAGCTGAGTCGCGATTTCTTGCGCCTCGACCTTTATCCTCGCTATTCACTCGGCGGTCTCGATTACACTCCTGAGGAGGAGAAGGAATTCATCAACACAAGTCATTCATTCAGCCAGTTAAGTGCTCATCCGTGTGAGGCACTACACTAGCATTTATTGAGAAACGGATTTGCATTTTTATTCCGCATGAGGAGTGAAATTCAGACAGACCGAGTTAATGCAGTAGCGTTGTCCGGTCGGTGTTTGCGGAGCGTCGTCAAAGATATGTCCCAGATGAGAATCGCAACCGGCACAGGTCACTTCGGTACGGACCATACCAAGTGACTCATCGCGATGAAGATTCACCCGGTCTTCCGCTTTGGCCGCATAAAACGCAGGCCACCCACAACCGGAATTGAACTTGGCTTCCGATTCAAACAAGTCTTGACCGCACGCGGCACACGAGTAGGTTCCCGATTCAAAGTGCTTGTCATATTCACCTGTAAAGGGGCGTTCGGTCCCCTGCTCTCGCAGCACATGATATTGCTCGGGGGTCAGTCGTTCGCGCCACTCTTGTTCCCTATGCTCGACTTTATCGCTCATGATGGATCATTTTCGTCTGTCGTTAAAAAGACTTCATGGACATCCAGAACACTCGGTCCACGAAACATTTCCTTGGGAGCCCGGTTGGCGTGAGCTTGTGCGAATGCCTCACTGCGCGTCCACGCAGTGAAATTGTCAATCGATTCCCACCATGTCTTGACCTCATAATACCCTTCGGCTTCCGGGTCAGGAATGAACGCACCCGATTCATGATCGAATTTCATCGGTTGCGGGCGGTGAACTTCATTGCGAATAAATCCCGGCGCCTGATCGACCAAGTGGACCCGATTACGAAACCGGTCTTCAAAATCGATCTCATGTCCCTTGGCGACCGGGATGCGGTTGGTCACGACAATCATATGACTCTCTCTGTAGAAAAACTGATTGGCCAGAAAGCTTTGCGTCTTAATTTTCTGCTTGCCATTTATCTAATGGTTTGAACTTGAATAGCTCGGAGGGAACACGAGCCGTTGCCATAATCTTTTCGATTCGCTTGATCATCTCGGGATGCTGGGCAGAAACGTCGGTCGTTTCTCCGACATCCTTCGAAAGATCATACAACTCCGTATGCAGATTCCCTTTGAACATGTTTTGGCGAATCCCTTTCCAGTTTCCCACGCGGACCGCTTGCTGACCACCGTAAGCGGCAAACTCCCAATACAGATAATCGTGCTGCTGCTGTTTATCGGGTTGTCCGAACAATGTCGGGGCAATGGAAATGCCATCGATGTTTGTCGGAGCGGTTGTTCCCGCGATGTCGCACAACGTCGGCATCACGTCCCAAAAGGCGGATTGATGATGGCTGATTGTTCCCGGTACAATTTTTCCCGGCCATCGTGCGACTAGCGGCACGCGAATCCCTCCTTCGTAGAGAGAACCTTTCAGCCCTTTAAAATCCTCGGCAGAAGCAAAGAAGTCCGAGTCGGAACCTCCCAGTCGATCATAAGTCGGGCCATTGTCAGACGTGAAAAAGATAATGGTGTTGTCATCGAGGCCCAGTTTTTCAACGAGATTCATGACCTTGCCGACATCACGATCCATGTGTGTCACCATGGCCGCATAACCGGCTCGGGGAAAGGGATGCTCCAGATAACCTTTGTGGACATAATCCTCTTCGGGAATTTTCCCTTTGTATTCGTTGAGCGATTCCTCGGTCACTTGAATGGAAAGATGGGGAATCGCGAAGGGGAGATACAAAAAGAATGGCTCATCTTTGTTCTCGTTGATAAACTCCAACGCGACTTCCGTAAATTTGTCTTGAGAATAAGTCTCGCCATTCAATGTTCGGTCGTTGCCGGGCAGAATTTCCTTCTTGTCATTTCTCCATAAGAATTTCGGATAGTGATTGTGGGCATGTCGCTGACAATTGAAACCATAAAACAGATCGAACCCCTGTTTGTTGGGATCGCCGCTGGTGCCGAAATGTCCCAAACCCCATTTACCGCAAGCGGCAGTCGCGTATCCTTTCGCTTTCAAGACCTCTGCAATGGTGACTTCCTCATCAGGGATCGGATTTTGACCGGGGAACTCCCACCCATACTTGGGAGCCAGATGTTGCAGATGTTTGGGATCACCATTGTTGCGGATGTAAGAATGACCGGTATGTTTCCCTGTCAATAACACACAGCGAGCGGGGGCACACACCGCCTGACCCGAGTAAAACTGCGTGAACTTGATTCCCTCGGCGGCGATCCGATCAATATTGGGCGTTTTGATCCACTTCTGACCGTAACAACCAAGTTCGTTATAGCCGAGATCGTCGGCCATAATGAAAATGATGTTTGGCTGGCGAGCTTCGACAGAAGAACTCATCAGCAAGTGAATGATCATCAACATCACGGTCTGAACTATTCTTCGCGAGACAATGGACTTGCATAAGTGGACGTAATGCATTTTGAACCTCAGTGAAATGTTGATGGCGTAATTGTCTTTCCATTGTGACCCTCGAGGTTTCAGAGTTCAAGACGAGCAAATCCGACCTCTCATTCTAAAAATAGCCTTTACTGATCATACGCAAACACCTTCGTCAGAACCTCAGGAAATGGAGTTCTGAAAAAGTCCTTCGGTTTTTCGAAATTGAGCTCTGTTGCGAGATCGATCTTCGCGATTGGCTTCATTTCATATTGGACATTGCCCAAACACGTATAGGAATATTTCAGATGTTTTTGTACTATTTGCTCTCATATTCGGACTGTCATGGCAGATGTGTGACTCCATCCCTTCGAAGAAGTGATCAGAGAAGACGACTATCCCCAAATACTGAAAGTCAAAATGGTTATTCTCTATTTAGGTCCGGGAATTGGAGTCGGCGGTCTGGTCGTGCTTGCAGGCTTCGCAGTTGCCATCCTGTTTCTGTTTTATGCATTCGTGTTTCTTCCATTGCGACAAACGCTTAGAAAACGACAACAGACCGAGGACAAGGCTGAGAAATAATGTCTTATTTCTTGGCTGGGCTTACGAGCAACATTTTGGTGATCCTCTTTTATTCTCGCTGTGGTGCTCATCGCGCACTCGATTGTTTCCTGTTAGATCTGGGACATTCGATCTATCAATTGAATCAGTTTCGTATCGAAGAATCGATGCGAATTCGTTTCGCTCAAAAAGCCGCCCTGTTAATTTTCTATCGACTCGGAATTCTCCTGCTCTCACTCCTTTTCCTCATTGCCATCGCGGGTTTACCTTTTTTGTTAGTCAACACCTCACTCGCTGTATTGAAAGCACATCTGTTACCGTTGTTGGCTGGCGCGGCTTTACCGATTCTGGTCTATCTTCTGATTCCCAAACAGTGCCGCTCCGACGAATACCCTCCCAGCAAGCAATTGTTTTACTACATGACACTCGGAGTACCGGCATTGGGAAATTTCTGCTTCAAGTGTGAGCGACTTGCTTTCCCCCATCTTCAACGACCTTCACAAACTCTCATCGTGACAGGTTTAGCACGGGCGGGTACAACTGCTCTTCTGCGGCTTCTCAATCAGCACTCAAACACCTGGAGCTTTACGTACCGTCACATGCCTTTCTTATTATCCTCACGCCTCTGGGTTCGGCTGAATCGCACAAATGCGGTTGCGCGGGAACGCAGTCATCAAGATGGCATCTTAGTGGGGCTGGATAGCCCAGAAGCATTTGATGAGTACTTTTGGCGCGTGATTCTGCAAGAACGATACTATGGTGATCAAGACCTTTCAGCTCATGAAATCACGGAAAAGGAGATCTGTCGGTATGAAATGCATGTGGCGGCTCACTTAAAACCGGAGCAAGTTTATCTCTCAAAAAATAATAACTTCCTGCTCAGAGCAAAATCGGTACTGGCTCAACGGGATGACTACTTTTTGGTGATTGTCTTTCGAGAACCACTCGACCACATCGACAGCCTGTATCGGCAGCATCACCTGCAAAAAAACGATCAAGAGGAGCGACCTTTCGCTCTCGACTATATGGATATGCTTGGGCATCATGAATTTGGTCAAGGTCGTCGAGATTTCAGATTTGATGGAGACTCGTTTGAATTTCATGACCCGAATGATCACAACTACTGGCTGGAACGATGGATCGACTACTATCGATTTGCCTTAACGATTGACCATCGCGCAGTCCAATATGTGAGCAATCAAACCATTGCGGAGAGCCCGGAAGCGATCTCAAATGAAATATTTGTGGCTGTTCACCTTGATCCGGAAGAAATTTGTTGCGAACCCCCAAAGTCACAACGTGATATTGAACAGCCCGAACACAAGCAGCTCTGTCAGAAATTCGTGGAACAGGCCAGAGCGATTTATCGCGAATTACAACAGCGAGAAATTGATCACCCTTCTCTCCAATAATCTGTTATTCCGTAATCATTAAGCGTTTTCCATTGCTGTCAATCTGAGATCGTCGGAATGGATCAGACACATTCAAAGACGGGGTTACACAATTCTTGACAGACGTTAAAATTTGCGAACGATACACGGAGTCTCGCTGAGAACTCCAGAGACTTTCCTTCACTCTCCCTGAACACCTCACCGACCATGACTTCATCCAATCAACAGATATCCACACCTGATAAACACGCTCGGTTTAAATTATCGATTCACTCGATACGTTGGTGGGTTTTAGTGATGATGCTTTGCGTGGGCAGTTTTTGGTATGGAATTCATCTTCAGAAGAGAATTGCGCGTCATGATCGTTTGCCTACCGTGGCACGAATTGCCCAATACATTGCCAAAGTGCCGCAAGATTTTAAAAAACTGCTCAAAGACCCCACGGGGATATCCCACCCGGATCTTTCCAATGAAATTCGGGTTCCCGATGAGAAGATTTTTTATATCGGCGAAGACTCGATACCAGTCGATATGGATTATCTTTACCTCAAATCCGACCCGAAATCAGACAGCCTGCTTGTCCGTAAGCAAAATCTGAAAACTCTGAAGATGAACGCTGAATGGAAGCTGAGTATTCCCTACCTCGAAGAGCTTTCGAAAACGGTCCAACAGAAAGCTCTCAAGAAATATTCCGGTAGATCCAATTATTTTGAGAAAGTCGAACACGAACCGCGTCCTCGTGCACCGCTTGTGTTGAGTAATGGAAATCTTGTCATCCCTATTCAATATTTTTTGCATTGTTTTGATCCCGAAGGAAACCTGATTTGGACGAACTCGGATTACTCTCATCATTCGATTGAATTGGATGCAAACGGAGACATCTGGATCTGCACCGGCGTAGGTGAGAACAAAGAATTCCAAGAAGACGCGATTGCGAAAATCGATCCAGATACGGGAGAAACAATCTATTTCAAAAGCCTCACCGAAATGTTTGTGGAAAATCCTGAGCACGACCTTTCCGATTTGGGAAAGAAAGACTTGTACGTCTTTGATCTCGACCCCTATCACCTGAATGATGTCCAACCAGTTCTTTCCGATGGAGAGTATTGGAAAAAAGGCGATCTGTTTCTCAGCATGAGGCATCTTAATACCGTCATGCTCTATCGACCCGTAACGAACAAGATTCTGTGGCGAAATTCGACCGCATGGTCAAAACAACACGATGTGAATTTTGTGAACGACCACAGCATCACAGTTTTTGATAACAATCATCGACACAAACTAAGTGACTTGAGCCAACAAACCTATGGCCGCTTCAACCGATGTGTCTTCATTGATTTCCAAACGGGTGAACAGAAACTGCTGTTTCCAGAATTTTTGAAAAACACAAATGCCGAACACCCACAGAGGGTCGATGTAAATTATTTCCCGAACAACAAATCTTTCACATTGAATCCAGCGATGATTCAATTGGCGTCATCTATGATATTGCAAAAGACAAGTCTTGGACCTTTGGCATCCGCGGTCACTCGGAAGGATATCTGAGTCAGCTCAATTGGTTTCGGCTGCTGGAACCATCTTCAAATTGAAGGCGCCTAACGAGTGCTGCTTTCAGGATACAGCCAGACATTTTGTTGCTGGCCAATGATGAGTTTCACTTGTTCCACTCGAATCTCTCCCGCACTTTGTCCCGGATCGAGACGAATCGCCAGCATCGGATGATCGGGGGTCAATTCGATTTGATAAGTGCGCATCTTCCCATCGTGAGTGATCTCAAAGGTTTCGCTACGATCTCTAAAGAACTGTGGATTCACCCCCTGCTCTTGCCAGAAGAATTGCCCGCGACCGGAAGCATTCGAAGACATGGTCACTTCCACAACATATTTGCCAGCGGGAATTGGTTGTTTGAGAGGCGTACTCAAATGGGGATCGTTCCCGAGACTGGTGATCACGAGTTGCTTTTGCTGGACCTTCAGCATCGCGTTTCGGGGAGTCCAACCGGCCACCGGTTTTACGTTCATCATCTTCTTGGGTTTGCTTCGATCTGCGGGAACTCCAATTCGTTCGGGATGGAATTGTGCCGGATCAAAATTGGGGTTGGCAATGGGCACGACGGCATCTGTCTTTTGCAGATGTTGTTCGATCAACGCATCCAGCTCCCGAACGAGGTCCGGATGTTTCTCAGCCAGGTTGTCCTGTTCCCCAATATCATTCTTGAGGTTGTACAACTTGTAGTCGTGTGTGGTTTGGCCTTGCTGAATTCGTCCACCATGAAACACGCGGATCAACTTCCAGTCACCCCGATGAACACTAACCGAAGGGGGCAGCCAATCGGGAACCGGTGGGTTATGCGGAAAGTAGGTGAAGATCGCGTCACGATCAATCGAGCCACCTTTCAATGTCGGCAACAGACTGACACCATCAAATGCCTGATTCGCTCCGGCAGGTATATCTAGCACATCCAGAAGCGTTGGATAAAAATCGACACTTTGTATCAGCGTCTCGTTTCGCGAGTCTGGTTTAACCACATCAGGCCAGACAACAACACACGGACCACGCACACCCCCTTCAAACATCGTCGCCTTTCCACCACGCAAGGGACGATTGCTGGTCGGCGTCGTGCCGTCCACTTCGTTATACATATTCCCGCCGTTGTCCGAAGCGAAGATGATGACTGTTCTGTCGGTTAGATTGAGACGGTCGAGTGCATCGAGTAATGTTCCGACCGCATCATCCATACTTTCAATCATGGCGGCGTAAGTCGGGCTGCGTTGGGTGTCTTCGGGATCAATCTTTTTTCGATAGTCGTCAATCAATTCTTTCTTGGCATCAAACGGAGCATGCACGCTGAACATCCAGTAATTCAGAAAGAACGGCGTGTCTCTGTGTTGCTCCATCCAGGCGACCGCTTCGTCTGCCATCCGGTCTTCGATGTGTTGATCGGGAATGCCGGGATCGTGATCGAAATCCTTGAACTTCCACGGCGCGACGTAACTTCCCGCCGGTCCGGGTCCGGGATGATGGGGAATATCCACATCGAATCCATGCTCCAACGGCGAATAAGGTTCAGGACCAAGATGCCATTTGCCGAAATGCCCTGTCGTATAACCTGCCGACTTCAACGACTTCGGCAATGTCTGATAGTCGGTCTTCAATCGCGAAACGGAATCTGTCTCAATCTGTTTCAAGCCGGGGCTGGCACTCTTTTTCACTGTTGGTTCCAGCAACACTAACGGCGTATGACAATTGGGGGCCGTAATTCCATGCCGGGCGGGAGATAACCCAGTCAAGATGCTGGCTCGTGTCGGCGAACAAAGTGGACTCGACGAATACGCCCGCGTGAATGTCATCCCTCGTTTGGCGAGTCGCTCGATGTTAGGCGTCTTGTAGAAATTCGATGTTCCGAAGAGAGTGGTATCCGACCAACCCAAATCATCGGCCAGAATAAACACGACGTTCAGTTTCTCTTGGGCCGTACAGTGAGACTGAGAACCGGTCAGCATTAAAAACAAAACGAATAGAGTGAGCAGTTTGGACATTGTAAAAGACTCTCGTGTTATGACTCTGCGGAGTGTTTCTCAATTTCCTCATGCGTGGCATGTTCGTGGCCGTGGGTAATGCGGTCCAAAACCATCACCGCCACAAACGCTACGATTGCCAAACCAATCGCCAGCCAAGTCTCCGATGTCCATTCGGCTGGCCAGGTATTAACGAATTGTTTCAATTTCAATTCTTCGACATCGGGCGTCAGGTCGATTTTGAACGGCCAGATCTTTCTCAGTGAACCGATCATCAACCCGCACAATACGGCCAGCATTTGGGACTCGTGACGTTCTAATAACCACTTCAGCAACTTGCTGAAACCGATCAGGCCGCACAAACAACCGACACTGAAGACCGTCAGTGATACAAACAGATCGACATTCCAATCGAACTTGAGGAACTGTTTGATCATGCCGGTAATGTCGGTGTACTTGCCGAGGATCAACAAGATGAATGCGCCACTGATGCCGGGAAGAATCATCGCACAAATGGCAATCAGTCCCGAGACGAACAGATACCACTTCGCATCGGGGGGATTGGTCAGCAGAGGTAATCCCACAACCAGATACGCGACGACCGCTCCGACCACCGCCAAAAGGCTTTCTTGAATACCCCATTTGGAAACCATGCGGGCCACGATCACCGACGACGCGGCAATCAAACCGAAAAAGACGGCCGCAGTCGGTTGAGCATGTTCGTGCAACAGATAGTGCATGAGTGATGCTAGACTTCCGATTCCCACGACGACACCGATGCCGAGAAAAAGCAAAAAACGCAAGTCGATGTATTCTGCCGCCATCTTCCAGCGTTTTTTCTTCAACATCCAGAAAAAAGTGAGGTCGAATCGACTGATGGCTGTGACTAACCGTTGATAGATATTGAGAATCAACGCCATCGTTCCGCCGGAGACGCCGGGAATGATGTCGGCTCCGCCCATCAGGAATCCTCGTCCGATTTGTTTGGCATCGTCTCGGGAAAACACAGAAGCCTCGTTACGAATGTCTGAAAGAATTGCTTGAGTTCTCGTCACTAACTTGGCAGAGTGACATATCATATCCGTTCTTTCTGCAATTGCGTACCATCCAGACCGTGGAACCCGGTCAACAATCAGGAATCGAAACCATGAAAGGTCCAGGAATACGCTACGACATCGATGTCCGTCGTGTCTGGGAATGTCCCGCATGCGGAAATCGAATGAAATTTCTGGGAAATATCACCGCACATCGTTGTTCCTGCTCTGCCAAGGAATGGATGCGTTTGATCATTGAAAGAAGCGATCGAGAATTCCCGGTCCGCGACAAAATCGTCATTCCCGAAGAGGAATACGTGGAACCTGTCGAAGAAACTCCCGAAACCGAACCGGCCACAGAAGCTTCTGAAGCTGTAAGTGAGAGTGCCGTCGAGACCGCACCACCACCTCGGGAAGAAAAGACTCAGCCGAAAGAATCTTCGAACAAACCAGAGACACCAACGGTTCAAGCGGAACAGCAATCCCCGGAACACTCTGACACGCCAAAACCTGAGTCATCCAAGCCCCAGCCTTCATCATCAGATGACGACGATGCGTTCGGCGAAAACATCTTCGACGATTGAGACGCGACAAAAAAACACCTCGCCAGGAAAATCCTGACGAGGCGTGATTATTACATATTTCTCAAGCCGAAAAGTTTACTCTTCGGACGAGCCTTCGTCTGAAGACGCCTCTTCTCCCGAACCGACCGCAGCCATTTCAGGTTCTTCGGTACTTCCTTCAAAGTCGAGCCGTTTGGTATCTCCGACTTCGATCACTTTCACGGTGATCTTGGACTTCCCTTCGAAGCTGCCCTTGAGCAGTTCTTCGGAAAGCGGGTCTTCGATCCAGTTCTCGACGGAACGACGGAGAGGACGAGCCCCATAATCCATGTCGCTTCCCTTCGAGATGATGAACTCTTTCGCATCTTCTTGAAGTTCCAAGGTTAAACCCCGCTCGCCCAATCGATCGCGAACTTTTTGAAGCTCGATATCGACAATCGCTTTGAGGTTTTCTTTGGTGAGCGAACGGAAGACAACCACTTCGTCGAGTCGTCCGAGAAACTCGGGTTTGAACTCGCGTTCAATAGCGTGCTTGAGTCGCTCTTTCATATTGTCGTAACTGGTATCTTCGTCGGCTTTGGAGAAACCGAAGACGTTACCCTGATGGATCACTTCTGCACCGGCATTCGTGGTCATGATCAGGATCACGTTCTTGAAGTCGACCTTACGACCGAAGCTATCGGTCAAGTGGCCTTCTTCCATAATCTGTAACAACATGTTGAAGACATCGGGGTGCGCTTTCTCGATTTCATCGAGCAGCACAACCGCATACGGTCGGCGTCGAATCTTTTCGGTGAGCTGGCCACCCTCTTCGTAACCGACATATCCGGGAGGAGCACCGATCAGACGACTGACGTTGTGCTTCTCCATGTATTCCGACATGTCGATTTGAATCAATGACGATTCATCGCCAAACATAAACTCGGCCAATGTTTTGGCGAGCAAGGTCTTACCGACACCGGTTGGTCCTGAGAACAGGAAGACACCCGTCGGACGCTTCGGATCTTTCAATCCACTGCGTGAACGACGGACGGCTTTTGAAATCTGTTTAATCGCTTCATCCTGACTCACCACGCGACGGTGCAATTCTTCTTCCATCGCCAGCAAACGGACAGCATCTTCGCTGGAGAGTCGAGTCAGTGGGATGCCGGTCATCTTGGCGACCACTTCAGCCACGACTTCCGCATCCACCACACCGTCAGTCTCACGAGATTTTTCTCGCCATTCTTCGGTGAGAGTTTCTTTCTTCTTTTTCAGCTTGTCAGACTGATCACGAAGATTGGCAGCTTTCTCGAAGTCCTGATTCGCCACGGCATCTTCTTTCGCCGTATTGAGTCGTTCGATCTCTTCTTCGAGCTCTTTGAGATCGGGAGGACGGACCATCGATTTCAAACGAATACGGGCTCCCGATTCATCCACCACATCGATGGCCTTATCAGGCAGGCAGCGTCCGGTGATGTAGCGTGAAGAAAGTTCGACCGCTTTTTCCAATGCATCGTCGGTGATCTGTACGCGGTGATGCTCTTCGTATCGAGGACGCAGACCTTTGAGAATTTCGACAGTCTGTGCGTCGCTTGGCGGTTCGACATTGACCTGTTGGAATCGACGTTCCAACGCACCATCTTTTTCGATGTATTTACGGTATTCGTCGAGAGTCGTCGCACCGATGCACTGCAACTCACCCCGCGACAAAGCCGGCTTGAGCACATTGGAGGCATCGATGGCACCTTCTGCACCACCCGCACCAACCAAGGTGTGCAATTCGTCGATGAACAGAATCGTGTTCTTGGCACGACGAACTTCATTCATGACGGCTTTGATACGTTCTTCAAACTGACCGCGATACTTCGTGCCGGCCACCATCATCGCCAGGTCGAGAACCACGATTCGTTTGTCACGCAGAATTTCGGGAACATCCCCTTCCACGCACATCTGAGCGAAGCCTTCGACGATGGCCGTTTTACCAACACCCGCTTCACCAAGGAGAACCGGATTGTTTTTCTGGCGTCGACAGAGGATTTGAATGACTCGTTCAATTTCTCGTTCGCGACCGATCACAGGATCGAGCTTTTGTGCGCGAGCCAGTTCGGTCAAATCGCGACCGAAGCTGTCGAGAGCCGGTGTCTTGCTTTTGCTCGATTTCGCCGAGCCACCACCCGATTGTCCGCGTCCTTCGGTTTCGCTGCCTTCGAGTGACGTACCACCCAACAGCGTCAGCACTTCATCGCGAACATCTTCGAGTTTCAGCCCAAGGTTCATCAACACCTGAGCCGCAACCCCTTCCTGCTCACGCAGAAGGCCGAGCAACAAGTGCTCTGTCCCGACGTAATTGTGATTCAAATTGCGTGCCTCTTCCATCGCGTATTCGATGACTTTCTTGGCACGCGGCGTTTGCGGCAACTTGCCCATCGTGACCATGTCCGGTCCCGACTGAACAATCTTTTCGACTTCGAGTCGAATTTTGCGCAAATCGACTTCGAGGTTCTTGAGGACGTTGGCCGCCACTCCCGAACCCTCTTTGACGAGGCCAAGCAGAATGTGCTCGGTCCCAATATATTCGTGATTGAAACGCTGGGCTTCCTGGTTGGCCAATTGCATGACCTTCCGTGCCCTGTCCGTAAACCGTTCGTACATCAATGATCTCCTTTTAGGCTCATTGCACGACTAAATGCCGTCCTCCGAGGTGTCTGGTCACTATTCTAGGCAATTGGCGGAAAAATTTCCTGCCCAGTTGTGGTTTTCTGGTTGTCTCAAATTGTCAATTTCCGAGAAATTTCCTCTCAGATGCGATCTTGTCCGCATGCATGGCTCTTTTGATTCTGAAAAAGACACTTTTTTGGACATTTTGACCGCTCATCGAGGATTTTTTCACAAACGACTCTTATTCATCACTGTTCGTTGTTTTGAGTTTCTGCCGAAGTGCATCTGTAAAAAATTCGCGTTCGATACCAAATTCTTCCAACAGCTGAATCAAAACCTCTCCGCGTTCTTCCAGAATCCCAAGCAACAGGTGTTCCACATCGACGACATCCGCTCCCAGTTTACTAGCGGCTGCTTGGGCAGTGAGCATCACATTACGTGCACGGTCGGTGAATTCCACTTTCTCCAAGTCTACAAATGTGGAAAACCCTGAATGTGGAACCTCTTGGTGATCATCTTTAGTCAATGTCATACCCAACAGCTCCGCGATCTCTTTTCGCACATCGGAAAATGTCACACCCAAATTCATCAACACTTGAGCGGCCACACCTTCTCGCTCCCGTATTAACCCTAACAATAAATGCTCTGATCCAATGTAGTTGTGGCCGAATTTGACGGATTCCTCCATCGCATACTCAAGCACCTTCTTGGACCGCGGTGTGAGGGGCAATTTACCCATCGTGACCATGTCCGGTCCCGATTGAATAATCTGTTCGACTTCGAGACGAACCTTACGCAGATCGACCTCAAGGTTCTGCAGGACGTTGGCAGCCACTCCTGTCCCTTCCTTGACGAGACCGAGCAGAATGTGTTCAGTCCCAATGTATTCATGATTGAATGATTGGGCTTGTTGATTCGCGAGTTGCGCGATTTTGAGGGCGCGATCGGAAAACCGTTCATACATGGCTGGTATCTCCTCAGAAGTGGCAAGGCAACGAAGAGCAATTCATATGCCCAATGATATCGACCCCTAGGCAATCATGATGCGTTTATATGTCAGCATAGGGTCTCTAAACACTGTATCGCATAACAGTTTCGGCAATTGGCTCGTCCAGAATCCGACTCAATCGTTTCACAAGAATTTTGCGCATTGCTTGATTTCCGCAAGTCGCCATTCTCCAATGTGTTGAGGAAAGACAGCACCCAAAAAGTGTCGTCGGAAATCATCCCCAATCGATTCAATCTGGCCTCGTCAGGAATTTTTTATCGTGTACGACTCGCTGACCGAAGGCGTCCGCAGAATTCTCAACTCGGCAGCCAATCTGGCAGGGTTCCGTGAACAGTCCACGATTGAACCTGTCGGTTTGTTGTGGGCATTGATTCATGACGAATCTCGAGGAAGCGAAATCCTCGAGAACGCCGTCATCACCGCGAATGCGTTTCACGTCTACTTTCCCGATTATCCGCAAGAACTTCCCGAAGACTGCCCGCCTCCCATTGCTTCACCGAAACTGATGCTCTCGACCAGTAGCGAATCGATCTTCGATGAAGCGAGCCGTGCGGCGGGAGAAGCCGGACGACACGCCGAGACCGGCAGCGAACATCTTTTGTACGGCTTGTTGACTGTCCCTTCCGAAGCACGACAGTTCCTGAATGAACGAGGACTCGCTTCGTCACAGTTGGAAGCCGAACTCTCTTTGCACTCCGGCTTTGAAACGGAATCGATTTCTGTCGAAGAGAAATTGACTCTCGATGGACCGACTCCCGGTCACCTGAGCGATGCCTGGCGAATACTCGACGCGGCTGCCAATCGTTGTTCGGAGGGGATCCGAGTTGTCGAAGACATCGTCCGCTTCCGAGAGAACGATCCAACCGGCACAAAACTTCTCAAAGAATGGCGACATGAATTTGCCGCGCTCACCAGGTTGATGCCTGTCGGCACACGATTGACGACTCGCGACACCACCCGCGATGTGGGAACCACCATCTCAACCAAAGCCGAGCAACATCGCACCTCATTTACCGACCTGCTGACTGCCAACTTCAAACGAGCCGCCGAAGCACTCCGCACAATTGAAGAGACCGGCAAACTTCTCGGCCCCGCCTTTCACGATCTTCCCAAACAAGCCGAAGCCTTGCGATATCGCGTTTACACACTCGAAAAAACGATCATCCGCACACAAGCGGTTCCCGCTCAACTCAAGCAAGCGAAGCTCTATCTGCTGGTGACCGAGTCGCTCTGCAATACTTCTCTCAAACAGGTAATCGAAGAATCCATTGTGAACGGCGTCGATATCATCCAGCTTCGCGAAAAATCATACGACTCCAAAACTTTCCTCGACTTGGCTAAGTGGACACGACAAAAAACACGCGAAGCCGGCGTGTTGTTGATCATCAACGACCGTCCCGATATTGCCGTCCTGTCCGACGCGGACGGCGTGCATCTGGGACAGGACGACTTTTCGATTGCCGAAGCACGACGCATCCTCGGTCCCGATAAACTGATCGGTCGCTCAACCCATTCCCTCGCACAAGCGACTGAAGCAGTGATCGAAGGAGCCGACTATCTGGGAGTCGGTCCGGTTTTCCCCAGCGGCACAAAATATTTCGACGAACATGTCGGCCTCGATTTTGTTCGGCAAGCGTCGGAAGAGATCAGTATTCCGTGGTTCGCCATCGGCGGTATCAACGAAACGAATGTTAAAGAAGTGATCAATGCGGGAGCGGCCGGCGTTGCCGTCTGCGGTACGATCTGTGGATCATTAGAACCGGCCTTCGCAACGTCACGCATGAAACAGTTCGTGAAAGGGTGACGAAAAACATTTCTGAGCCGCGTGCGCAAGCACGCCGGGGACGTAAAATGTTGATCGATACCCCCTGTCGGCTATCGCCAGATGTCATGCTCTTGCTTGCGTGAGCATGTGAAATACTGAACCGCGGAGTTCGCAGAGGACGCGGAGAAAATGCGAGTTTGGGTGACCGGGGATGAACGTAGTGAGCCCGCGTGAATCCTGACTGACTCGCTGTGGATGACCCGTTGATCATCCACAGCCACCGATCTTGCAACAAAGGTACTTCACTGACCATTTCCGAACGCTGAACCGCCAATTCAAGGTGTCAAGATTTCCAGTTTTTGGGACACACTTGACGATACTCTTGAGGAATCTTGCCCGATACTGTTGGATACTCTTGACTGATACTCTTCGATACTCTTGAGCAAATTGATTGCTGACATTGAGTTGCGTCGAATGCTTCATTTTGGCGAGACACTACTTTTCGGCGGTACGCATTTTCCACGCCACGCGAAATCGCCTCCTTTCTCACGTTGCAGAGGTCGTCATTGGTAAACACGTGACCGGTTTTAAATGACGTTCTAATTGCCAAAGATCGAGAGTTTTAGATCCAGAGATTCCAAAATCGGAAATCAAAAATCCAAATTCGATAAACGCTAACTCTGGTAGGGAGAGTTTGGCAAGGTGAGTTTTGCGAAGCATATTGATGCAATGATTAACGGTAAAAGTAGGACACGGATGACGCGGATAAAAACGGATTGTCACGGATGGAAAAGAAAGAAGAGATGTAGAGAAAGAGAAGCAAGATGTTCGCTGATCAAAACTCAGCCACACAAACTTGAAGAGATATGACATAAATACTTTTTGTGCCTTTTAGTGTTTCTTGTGGCCATCAAATGAAAGAACCGCGGATTACGCGGATGTCACGGATAAAAAATAAGAGAATGTGTGGCTGGGGCGTTCATCAGTTTTCAAACCAGCACCAAGATTGATTTCGCTTGCAGCTTTCATAGTCCGAAACTCAAACATAGCCCCAGAGGAAGTCAGCATCCGGTTACGAATCAACAACAGGAGAAAAGTGACTCACGCAAAGGCGCAGCGGCGAAAGGAAAGAATAGCGAGATGCTCTTCGATCAGAACTACGCCACAAAAATCACGAAGAGGCACGAAAAAATTCCCTTTGTGACTTTTTGGGTTTATTGTGGACATCAAATGAAAATGTACCAACGAACTCACTCCTTCTCTTTCCACAATCCCCGCTCGCCGCGGATCAGGTGGATGTCGTAATCGGAAACGATCAGCTCGGTGATGTACCAGTGAGTGGGCGTTTTCTCGGCGATATACTTCACCTTGCCGAAATACATACCGGGAACTTGATAAGAGACAACTCCGGTCGCCTTGTTGCCTTTGACTTCACAGGTAATGTCGGTGATGCGATCCTGATGAATCATTGAAACGGGAGCGGTGGGGAGGAATAGTGGATAGCCACCTAATCCCCGGTTGACTTCTCCAACCAGTTCATTGGGTCTCGGTGTTCGATCAGTTTGAAACTGAAACTGATCGAACTTCCCCTCTTCTCGAATCCCCGTATTAAACAGTAACACCAAGGTCAAAGATTTGTCTGAGTAGTCTTCCACTTTTGGCGTGCCGGTTGCTCGAGCGATTGCGTTAAAATCCGCACGCTGCATCGCGGCCGCCTGAGTGATGTATTCGCGAATCTGTTCCTTCGCGGGACGATCATCGGCGAACAGAGAACTTCCAAGTGCGATTGTGATCATCGCGTAGGATAAGATTTGAGGTCTTCGAAGCATGGCGAGTCTTTCAAACTGGAGGACAACGAATCACTTCTGATTCCGTGACAATCAGATCCATCTTGATGTCGTGTGGCTCTGTCGGGACTTCTTCTATCAGTTGAACGTCGAACGCTAACCCGATCAAGATGCAATTTTGAGAGACACTTTCCAACAACCGATCGTAATAGCCTTTCCCTTGGCCGAGTCGTCCTCCCTGAGCATCAAACGCCAGTCCCGGTAAGAACACGACATCGATTTTGGCGGAGTCGATTTGTCTGTCGGGAAGGAGACGCAATTCGTGTTTTGGTTCCGGGATACCGAAGGCGCCTGGCTGAAGCTCGTTGATCGATTGCAAACGAAACAGCCGCAGTTCGTCACCATCGCACCAGGGGACAAACAGGGTTTTGTCGAGACGGAGTAATTCATCAATCAGATGTCGAGTTTCGACTTCCGACCGAGACCCCACATAAACCATCACACGCTCGGCACTCTCTAACTCGGGCAAAGAAATCGCCGACTGCTGGATTGTCAAACTGCGCACACTCCTGTCACTCAAGGCAACGCGGCGTTGCCGAACTTCTGATCGTAAAATCTGCTTTTGAGATTGGAAATTCATCTGTCCAGATTGACCGGAAAAGTGTGTTTTGGGAACGAGATGTCAGAAATTCTCACGAAACAGAGCGCGATCTGGAAAACGCTGGTGGGATTCCCGATCCGGTCGTGTGACTTCGCGCATCGGGTACGATATACTGCTCGACTCGGGTGATTGCACTCAAAACCTCATTTTCAACACACAATATACTACTTCAAACAGAGAAGGATTCGATATGGCAGCTCCTGTTATCAAACCGGGAGAAACAAAAATCGGTTGGATCGGGACCGGCGTGATGGGTCAAAGCATGGTGGGCCACTTGATGGACGCCGGCTTTGAAGCGACTGTCTACAGCCGTACCAAATCCAAGGCCGACGGATTGATTGAAAAAGGGGCCACATGGGCTGACTCTCCGAAGGCTGTTGCCGAAGCCTCAGACGTGATCTTTACGATTGTCGGTTTTCCTGCCGATGTTCGAGAAGTGATGCTGGGGGAAGATGGCGCCTTAGCGGGTTGCCAAGCGGGCAATATTCTGGTTGATATGACGACCAGCGAGCCTTCACTGGCGATTGAAATCTATGACGCCGCCAAAGAGAAAGGTGTTGCCTCTGTCGATGCTCCTGTTTCAGGAGGCGATGTGGGAGCCAAGAACGGCACATTGTCGATCATGATCGGTGGCGACAAGGAGACTGTCGATGCATTGCAACCTTGTTGGGACGCGATGGGGAAAACCATCGTGCATCAGGGAGGCGCGGGAGCCGGTCAACATACAAAAATGGTGAATCAAACTTTGATTGCCACCAATATGATTGGTGTTTGCGAAGCGTTGTTATACGCTCACAAAGCGGGTCTCGACTTACCAACGGTGATGCAATCTGTCAGTAGTGGTGCGGCGGGAAGTTGGTCGCTCTCGAATCTGGGTCCACGAATCATGGACAATAACTTCGATCCCGGTTTTTTCGTCGAACACTTCATTAAAGATATGGGCATTGCACTCTCCGAAGGAAAAAATCTCGGATTGTCATTGCCCGGCCTGGCGCTTTCCCATCAACTGTATCTCGCCTTGCAGGCTCAGGGACACGGTCGCGACGGGACTCATGCTTTACAGCATGTGTTTGCCAACATGTCGGGTGTTGACTGGGAAAATCGCGAGCAATAATTTTCTCCATCAAGATCGTTTATTTAAACTACATTAAGCCACCCCTTTGCGGGAATTGAGGAAACAAGAGAATGTCTGAGACCAAAGGTGAAATGTTTGCCGGTCTGACCGTCGCCATCATTACCCCATTCAAAGATGGTGAAGTAGACGAAGTGGCTCTTCGTAATCTGGTCGATTGGCACGCGGAACAGGGAACGCATTGTTTGGCACCCGTCGGAACCACCGGTGAAAGCCCCACACTTTCACATCCCGAGCACGAACGAGTGGTCGAGATCGTGTGCGAGCAAGCCGCCGGAAAAATCAAAGTGATGGCCGGTGCGGGAAGCAACAGTACTGCGGAAGCGGTTCGCTTGTCGAAGCACGCGAAAGCCGCCGGTGCGGATGGCGCGTTGATCGTTGCCCCGTATTACAACAAGCCGACCCAGGAAGGCTTTTATCAGCACTACATGGCCATCGCTGACGCCGCCGATTTACCCGTAGTGGTTTACAACATTCCGGGACGGTCCGCCAAAAATATCGAACCGGAAACCATCGTCCGCATGGCCGAGCATCCACAAATTGTAGCCGTCAAAGAAGCGACCGGCTCGATGGATCAGGCATCGTCAATTATTGCCGATTGCGACCTGACGGTCCTTTCGGGAGACGATTCTCTGACATTGCCATTGATGGCGTTAGGTGGCAAAGGATCGGTTTCGGTTGTGGGAAATATTGTCCCCAAAGATGTGATCGCCATGATCGATGCCTTCAATGCCGGAAATCTGGCCGAAGCGCAAGAACGTCATTATCGACTGTTCCGCTTGTGTCGTGAATTGCTCGGCTTGTCGACGAACCCGATTCCCATCAAAGCCGCCATGCAAATGCTCGGTCGGGATACGGGCGAATTACGATTACCGATGACTCCACTTTCCAGCGAGCAGGAAAGCCGATTAAAGCAGACATTGACCGATTACGGCCTTTTGTAATCTTCGATAACGGTATTTAGTTTACAATAACATCACGTCGGGTGACGGCATGGATGACGGCCCCGATCTGAAACATTCAGACGACCTTGGTCAAACGGACCGCTGGCGAGGAGCCGAAAAGTGATATTCGGGTTTGGAAAAAAGAAGCAGCAAGAGGAAGATGATCACGACGAAGAACTCGAACTGATCAGTTTTCAGGGACCGGTCAGCGGTGATCCTCCGAAACTCAACGAAAACCCGGGGCTAGTTCGGGCGGGATTGGTCCCCGCCAAAGAGATTGTCTCTGATGCTGTCTCGCGCGATGCTTCCATGCTGCGTCTCGATCCGAAAGGTGCCGGCTATATCGGCATGATGATGGTTGATGGGATGAAGTACCCCGGTCCACGTTTGCAAAAACAGCAGGGAACGGCGGTTACACAAATTCTGAAAATGATGGCCGGGCTCAGTATTCAGGAACGGAAAAAACCTCAGCGTGGTTCCATCAAAGCCGATTATGAAGGGCAACCGTACGAAATCGCCATCGACATCACTCCCACTCCCGAGGGAGAACGTCTCAACATTTATATCATCAACCTGAAGACTCGTCCTAACAAACCGGACGAGATTGGGATCTCGGAAGAACTCAAAGAAAAGATCCGCGAGATTGCCTCAACGAAGCTCGGTTATATCGGAGTGTGTGGTGGACCCCGCAGCGGATTGACAACATCGACCGTGGGCGTGGTTCGGTCGGTCGATGCGTATGTTTATGGCGTCTACTCGATCTTTGATACGGGAACATGGGACATTCCCTATGTGACCGAATTTGAGCGTGAGGAAGGTCACGACACAGAAACCACGATCACCCGCGCGCAACGTGCCGAAGCGGATGTGATTTATGCTCCTCCGATTCGTTCCGAAGAAGAAGCCAAGGTGATTGTTGAAGGAGCCTCCAAGTCGTGCATCATTGCCGAGTATCCTGCCAAAGATGCCGTCAGCGGGCTATTGCAAATGATCAAGTGGGTTGGTGACCAGGAACTGGTTGCATCCAACGTCAGAGCGATTATCACTTCCAAATTGATTCGGAAGCTTTGCCCGAGTTGTCGTCAGGCATACGCACCCAATCCCAAATTGCTCGCCAAAATCGGTTTGCCCAAAGAGACAAAAGCACTTTACCGTCACCGCGTGCAACCGCAAGAATTGCAGAAGGGTGAAACCTGGGATTCGTGTCCAAAGTGTCAGGATGTCGGGTATCAGGGCCAAGTCGCGATGTTTGAACTGGTCGAGATGACCGAAGGAATGCAGCAAGTGGTTCGCTCCAAACCATCACCTGATGCGATTCGTGCTCAAATGAAAAAAGACAACTCGTTGACGTTGCAGAAAGACGGCTTGCGCCTCGTCGAAGCAGGAATCACATCTTTGGAAGAATTGCAACGAACCTTCAAATCCTGAAACTTTTTTGATCTTCACTGGATCGTTATGCCCATCGTTCCCTCTGAATTGATTGAAGTGAAACGGATTGCCGGCAAAGGGCGTGGCGTGTTCGCTCGGCAGGAGATACCTGCCGGAACCGAAATTGAAACAGCCCCGGTGTTGGTGATCCCAGAAGAAGATATGGAACCAACCGAGCTTGCCGGGCATTGCTTCTTATGGTCCAAAGGAAAGGTCGGCCTGCCGCTCGGTTACGGAGCGCTCTACAACCATTCTTTTACGCCGAATGCCGAGTACATCGACCGTGCTCCACAAACGAAAGTTTATCGAGCCATTCAAGACATCGCGCAGGGTGAAGAAATCACCATCAATTACAACGGCACCCCCGATGATCGCTCACCGGTCGGCTTTGAGGTACGGGAGTGACGTGATTTCTATGAGCCGATGATCGATTACGTGTACTGACCTACTTAAACTAGGAAAAATTGACGATATGACGGAGTTCACAGCAATTACAATCAGATATCTCAACGAAATGTTTGACCCATCGAATCTGAACGAAGCCAAGCAGTTGTTGAGCCAAATTACGCCAAATGCAAACCACGAAAGATGTCAATGTGCGGCGATACGGTTTTCTAGTGGTAGGCTCGATCGGTTGAAAATGGCTGTCGATGTAGCCGCCACAGACTTTCGTGATCTTTTGATGGCTGCGGGATTTGGAGACTTAGAGAGCTATAAGGACTGGAAGCCACGAAGGGTCACTCCTGAAATATTACTTCGTTGGCAGGAGGGATTGCATCCATCGAATGTTACCTTTCGATTGAATGAAAATGTTCACAAGTTGAGTTTCATACAACGTCGAAAGATTAAGAGCGGAGTTGTTCTTTCATTACTTCACCTCGAACCAGAACCTTGTTATATGGTGAGGCTAGAATCAGGCCAAGAGACAGAGATTTGGCAAAGCGAGTTAGCCAAGTAAGTTGGGCTCCAATTCGCTCCGCTCATCTAACGCCAACCTACAAATTTTTTCTTTTTCCTGCTTTCCTCTCTTCCTAATCTTTATTCAAACTGAATCGGCAGGAGGGAGTCTGCCCGACAACTGTGAAACAGATCAAACGTCATCACCCGCCGACAATTTTTTGCAACGCGGCGGAATTACGGCGTAGTTTCAAGCTCCAGCGGTAAGCACAGCCGACGCCGAACAGTCCCAGAATCGCCAGCACAGCGAATGCTTCCAGGTTCTTGCGCGTCAACATAAACGCAAGTAATACTGACACGAGTGGCAGGCAGATTGTGCCGGCGAGGATCAAATGGGTGGCTTTGTCGAGTCGTTGCAGAGTCCGTTTCGATTCGGGATCGGGTGATTCGAGTTTCACGATGCGCGGAAATAATTGTTCGAGAGCGAAGTCGGTCACCAGAAAGAAGATGGCTGCCGCTGCCAGTGAACCATTGATGACGTGAGAGGCGAAAAAGTGAACGTAATCTTTCAGGACCGCTTCTCCCATCTGAAAATGCAGTCCCAGTGGAAACAGGATGCCACAGGTTAACCAAAGGCTCAAACTGACACTCGACGCCCAGTAACCGATTCCCAGAACACGTTGACGACGTTTGCGATCGAATTCCGAATCTTTGTCGGTGTGATCAAGTGGTTTTCGGAACGGCCACATCAATATCCAAATCAAAGACAGTCCGCTGCCGTAGGCGAGCGCATTGAGCATCTCCACCTGTAACTGAAACAGATTTTGTTGCGAGAGCTGTACGATTTCGTCGGAGTTGTAATAAATGTTGAGCGCGCTCATCGTCAAATTGCAAAGTGCGATCATGATGATGATCGTCAGACTGGGGAACCGCGATATTGTGCGTAGCCACTGTTTTTGTGGTGGAGACAGCACGCGTTGTACTTCGGGGTCGAGGCAGAGATCGAGTTGACGGGCCAGATCATTGCCGGAGGAGATACGGTTTTCGCGGTCCGGTTCGAGTGTCCGTAGCAGGACATCTTTGACGAGCGGCGGGATATCTGTTGGCAACTGCCCCACATCGACACCCTTTTTATGATCTTCGATCATTTCGTTCAGCAACTGAGGACCACTGAGCGCCCAGGCGAGGTTGGGAAACGGCCTCTGACCGCACAACAATTCCCAGAGCAGAATGCCGAGCGAGTAGATATCGCTCCGCGCGTCGAGATCTTCGGGTGTTGTTTGGTGAACCGGATGGCAGGCTTCCAACTGTTCGGGAGACATATACGCCAATGACCCGCCGAAATAAGCGACCGGGGTCGAACCTTCCACCTGGTCCGAAAAGCTGATGTTGAAGTCGGCCAGTTTGGGGGAGCCGTCATCGGCGATCAATACATTGGCCGGTTTGAGATCGCGATGCAGGACACCTTTGTCGTGTGAGTATTCGAGGGCTTCAGCAAGTCGTGCACCTAGCCAGCAGACAACTTGAGGCCAGTCATATTCGGCGAGCGTAATACGGCTGAGCGAATTGAGGGGGATCGGAGCCCCTTTTTCCTCCAGCAACTGGTCGATTTCTGCGAGGAAGGCAATGCCGTTTCGTTTCTCTTTGGGAAGTCGATGAATCCGATCGACGACATCTTTCAGAGTGCCGCCGGGATGATATTGCATGAACAGCAAACGCAAGCCGAGATCTTCGAGAAAGGTTTGTGAAAAGACACGTACGATATGCGGATGATCGAGTTGCGCGAGGGTTTTGTGTTCTTCGCCTTTCGCGGCAGATATTTTGAGCGCCACAAATCGCTGCATCGAAATTTGACGGGCGAGAAAGACCTGCGCAAAGGAACCTTCCCCCAACAACATGATCAGGTCAAAATCATCGATCACCTCACCCGATTCAAATTTTTGTCGCTGCGGTCGATGATGAAGCGATGTCGATTGATCGACACCCTGATCCAGAATTGGCTTGAGATCCTCGACCTGATCGGGAAATCGTTCCAGGTATTCTTCAGGCAGAAATTTGTCATTGAACTGTTGTCGGATGTGAAGCTCTTCCTGAATCAGATCGAGTGGCCACAATCCCTCGGAAGTGACCACTTGTGGATGACGATCGCCATAATCTTCGAGATAGCGTCCGGGATGTTCGTGACGCCAACGGTATTCGAGATCAACTTTGATCAATTCCCGTAAGGCGATGTCGGCGTGATCGTTTTGGAGGTCATCGAGAAACTGTTCGAGATTGGGTGGCTGCGCAGCTTCCTCCCACAATTCGACGCATCGATCAATGCGTTCGATGATCGCTTCCCAGAGAACGGTTTCACTTGGCGTGGTCATGACGATTTATCATAGCTGCTGTCCACTTGAGGAGGTACTATGAAATCCGGTTGTCCGATCTCACTGAAAGAAAGCGGATGGATGTCTGAAACCGACGAACAGGAACTGATTCAAAAGATTCACTCCGGCGACACCGATGCGCTGGCTGAATTTCTGAATATCAAACAAAGAGCGCTGATCGGCTACATCGATCGCCAACTCGGTCCCGGCTTGAAGAAGAAAATCGAGCCTGAGGATATCTTTCAGGAGGCATCTGCGGTTGCCGTCAAAAACATCGATCAAGCCTTCGATGACCCCTTTGGTTGGATGTGCCGTATCTGTGAACAGAGAGTAGTGGACGCCTATCGCCGCTATTTTGGAGCTGCCAAACGCGACGCGGGACGAGAGATTTCTGCCGATGCGGGAGGTGGCGATCAATCTCAGGCGGGCGTCGCGAATATGCTGGTCGCCAGTATGACGTCGCCGAGTGGTGTTTTCTCGCGGGAACAAAAGCATCTCAAGATGCTGCAAGCGATGGAAGAAATTCCCGAGGAACAAAGGGAAGCATTGCGATTACGCTACTTTGACGGCTTGGGGGCCAACGAAATCGCCGAACGGCTGGGGAAAAGCCACGGAGCCATCCGGGTGATGTTGTCTCGTTCGCTCAGCAAATTGCAGGATTTAATGGGTCCCGATGCCGCTCCTCGACAGAAATAGAAGTTCGTATTGTGCTGTAAATCATGGACTTACGCCATTTTGAGAGAAAACTTCCAGATTCTTTGTAACGGGTGAGCCGGGTTCTCGCTGGGGAGTGTGTAAGGCAATCAACTTTGCCACAAACATTCAAACTCAAAGAACAGGAAACCCGGCTATGAAACTCTCCATCAAAATGACTCTCGCAGTGTTAATGATCTCCGGACTGACTCAAACTTCCACTGTCGAAGCTGGAAAATCATTTGGCAAAATTAACGGCGGTTCACAGTCCAAAAGTCGAAACGTGCGTCGGCCTTCGACGGCTAACTTTCATCACAACTTCAACTACAAGCAACGTGGTGGCAGTTCATCCTCAAATCGCTACAGCAACTTCAGAAAGCCGACTGTCTCACGCAACAGTTCAAACTCTTCTTCCCGTTTCAAGTCGATCAATTCCAACTCGCGATTGAAGACCATCGGTACGCAATCTCAATCACGAACTCGTGACCTGAGCGGTCTGAAGAAGTTCGAGAACATTCGCAAACCGACCATTCAAAGCCCAACCAAAGGTAAGGGGCTATTTGATGGCAAGAAGCCGGGTGATGGCGAACGCTGGACGATTCAACCCGTCGATCCGAACTTTGGTCAAAAGCCCAAGCCCGGATACGGAAACGACATCATTTTCCCGACACCACGTCCACGGCCTCGTCCGCCCATCTTTTGTCCTCCGGGACGCCGCCCGATTGTGTGTCTGCCACCGATCAATATCTGTCCTCCGGTTTACACTCCCTGTGTGACGACAACTTGTCAACAAGTGATTGTGGAGCCAGCATTGGTCGAACAACCTGTGCAGGAAGAATTAGAACCTGTCCTGCAATTAGTGGTGGGACAACCAGCCGCTTTGGAAGCAAACGGACTTGGTCAGACCGCCGGTCAGGTGGTCTTCGAAGTCAACGGTCTGGGTCTGCCTGCCAAAGTGACTCAATGGGAAGACGCCATGTTGGCGATGGATGTCCCTATGATGGGACTGCAAGGACCAACCAACGCCTTCATGCACTTGATTGGTGCCGACGGACAACCGCTTGCATCGATCCCCGTGGAACTGCTGATGGAGGCTCCTCAGAACATGGAGTAAGAGACCATTTCTCTGCGGGCCAACGATCAAGCCTCGGACAGTCGAAAGATTGCCCGAGGCTTTTTTTGTGGAGAGGGGTTTGCTGAAACGAGTTCTCTAATCAGTTCGTCTGAGCCTGCGCATCGATCTGTAAATCGGATCGTGGGACTTCCCACGATTTCGGTCTCAAACCGGCGCGTTTTTCGAACTCGCGTTCGTCCCACTGCTCCTGCAATTTCTCGCAAGCGGCACGAATTTCTTCGCGGGTCGGATTGGGCCTGCGGTTATGAGGTGTTTTGTGCTGTTAGTTTTTGTTGGATGCAACCATAGTGAATGTCCCCCTTCTGAATGCGACTGGGTCAATCTGTGCTAGCATTAATAATCATAGCGCCAGCTGGCTAATCGTCCAGTTTGAATCCTACTTTGATACTTGCCTGATATTGCAGAACTTCCCCATCATCAATGCTGCCAAGCACTTCGGTCATTTCAAACCAACTCATGCCGCGCAAACTCTTTGAGGCCTTTTCGACCGCTGATTCAATGGCCGCTGAGACGCTTTCGGCAGAAGTTCCGGTAATTTCCACTTGCTTAAAGACTGGATTATCCATGCTATCCTTTCCTGAATGTTAAAATTTATTCATCGTAAACCAACTGTCCAACGAAGCACTTCGGGCCGCAACCTAATGAGCATTCATCGCAACCCCCAAGACCTCTGCTCGGCAAAACTGACCGATGCCCGTCGCAGAGAATTAAAAAATTCCTGGACGTGACTTGCCTGGGTCTGCTTTGCTAATGACTCGTACATTTTGACCAGCGCCCGGTCGGCTTCGAGAACATGCGTAAACAAAGCGTCTAAGGGTTCGCCAGATTGTAAATGTAGCCGGTCAATCGCTTCCTGAATGTCATCATCGGGAACATATTGAATCCAGGTGCCCAAAACATCGATTTCGGGATAAACGTCCTCGTCACGCTGGACAGCTTGAGAAACAATATCGCGTTGATATTTCAGGAAATCAGCCAACAGGTCCAACCGAACGTCGTTATTGCAGTCGGCGTGACGCCGTATCTCTTTCGTCAGCTCTTGATGAAAGTCATTCACCATATTCATAATGTCGGAAACTTGTCGATACGCCATAGTGACTCACCTCCGATCGTTCAATGTTACGGGTTTGTTAACGCCTCTGTTGTGATGGCTGATCGCGCATGCTGGCGGCTGATCAGACAATGTTTGTCCGATCAGCGACCAATGGCTCACATAGATCATCCAGGATCCTGTGAGTGCTGATCATCTCCTCTATAAGAGATGCAGGAGGTATGCCAAAGCTCGATATTCCGGGTTCCAGGAAAGTTCAATTTGCATCTAGGTCAGTGACGCTCTCTAATACCTGAGAGGTCGTACCGGCCAGATTTTCTCTTTCACACCAGAACATCACGATTGTTATCAGAAGGTCATATCACATGTCGCGCTACCTGATGTTACTTCTCACCTGTAGTTTCAGTTTCTCACAATGCTTCACATCCGCAAGCGCCGATGAAACGCCCAATGTCATTGTGATTCTCGCTGATGACTTGGGGTATGGAGACCTGTCATCATTCGGGGCGACCGATCTCAAGTCCCCGCATATCGACAAGCTGGTGAAAAGCGGCATGAGGTTCACTAACTTTTATGCCAACTGCCCGGTCTGTTCACCGACACGAGCCGCCCTGCTCTCTGGTCGTTATCAAGACATGGTGGGCGTTCAGGGTGTCATCCGCACTCACGCCGAGAATAGCTGGGGTTATTTGGCGGAAGATGCGGTGATGATTCCCGAGTTGCTCAAACATGCCGGCTATCATTCGGCCATCGTGGGGAAATGGCATCTCGGATTGGAAAGTCCCAACACGCCGATCGAACGGGGATTCGATCACTTTCACGGCTTTCTCGGCGACATGATGGACGACTATTACAATCATCGTCGTCATGGCATCAATTACATGTACGAGGATTTGAAAGAGATTGACCCGCCGGGACACGCAACCGATCTTTTCACACAATGGTCCATTGATTACATCAAGTCACGCCAAGGGAAAGAGGAGCCGTTCTTCTTGTACCTGGCTTACAACGCACCACACACTCCCATTCAACCTCCCCGTGATTGGTTCAACAAAGTGAAAGCGCGCGAATCGGGGATCACCGACAAACGTGCCAATCTGGTCGCGTTGATCGAACATATGGATGACGGCATCGGCAAAGTGATGGCCGCTTTGAAAGAGACCGGCATGGAGAAAGAGACGCTGGTCATCTTCACTTCGGATAACGGCGGTCAACTGAGCGTTGGTGCCAACAATGGACCGTTGCGAGATGGTAAACAATCAGTGTATGAGGGAGGTCTGAAAGTTCCCGGCGTCGCAGTCTGGCCGGGGAAAATCGAAGCGGGGAGCGAGACCGAACTGCGCGTAATGTCGATGGACATCTACGCCACCATCGCCGATCTCGTCGGTCTTCCTCAACCGGAAGACAATGAAGCGGTCAGTTTTTTGCCAACACTGATGGGGAAAACACAAACGCCTCTGCGCAAACTGTGGTTCTTCCGTCGTCGCGAAGGTGGTACCAGGTACGGCGGCAAAACCATCGAAGCGGTCATCTCGGGCGATTGGAAGTTGCTACAGAACACGCCGTTCGAACCGCAGGAACTCTACAACCTGAAACAGGATCCTAAAGAAGAGAACAATCTGGCCGGGAAGAACCGCAAGATCTTCAACGAGCTGACCGCCGCCCAACGTCTGCAACTGCAGAAGTACGGGACAGTGCCTTGGCAGAAGCCGAGTCCTTGAGCACCTTGTGCAAAGTGTTGTGAATGATCTTTATCAGGAGATTTAACATGATTCGTTTTCGATATCTATATGTCGCTGCGTTCGCTGTTTCTCTGTCGGCAAGCGCGCTCTCCGCACAGACTCAAGAAGAACGGCTGCAAGCGTTATTGAAAAAGTTTCCGGCAGCCGACGCCAACAAAGATGGCGTGTTGACTCGTGAAGAAGCGGTCAAATACCGCGACACGGTGCTCAAAAAGCAGCGAGCCAAAGGGAAGCCGGAACGCCCAAAGCCGACTCACGCCGATGTCAAATATGGCGAGCATGAACGAAATGTATTCGATCTCTGGCTGCCGGAGAATAATGACAAACCACCGAAAGACGGCTATCCGTTGTTTGTCTATTTTCACGGCGGTGGTTTTGTGGCGGGTGACAAATCGGGATTCGATCCGACTGCTTATTTGGAGAAAGGGTTGGCAGTCGTCTCGGCCAATTATCGGTTCGTCGATGGAGACAAGACACTCAGCCCCGCTCCGTTGCTCGATTCGGCTCGTGTGATTCAATTCCTCAGACATCATGCGAACAAGTGGAATCTCAACAAGCATCGAATAGCTGTCAGCGGAAGTTCTGCTGGGGCGGTGATCGCGATGTGGATCGGCTATCACGATGATCTGGCAAACGGGGCCAGTAAAGACCCGGTCGAGTATCACTCGAGCCGTGTGCAGTGCATCATTCCGCTCAACGGACCGACGAACCTCGATCCGCATTGGATTACCAAGAACATGGGCGGACCGAAACACGTTCACGGAAGTTTTCCAAAAATGTTCGGAGAACCGATCTCGGACAATATGTCGTCTGAGGCCATGCAACGAATCAAAGAGAGTTCACCAATCGAGCACCTCACCAAAGATGATCCACCGACACTCATGATTTATGGCGGCAAGCTCGAAGGGATTCCCCTTCCCGAATCGGCTTCCACGGGTCTACTGATTCATCATCCCCATTTTGGCAAGGTGCTCAAAGAAAAGCTGGACGCATTGAAAATCCCGAACGAGTTTCATCATGGCTCGGACCCGCGACGGGGATCTGGTCAACAACTGATACTTAAGTGGCTGGACGATTACCTGATCGACAAAATTGCTTCGGTTCCCGCACCGAAAAAGATTTGGCCGACCGGTTTGAAGAATCTACTCGGGACGCTAAAAAAGGAAGGTCTGCGACCGCCCGATGATGAAGTTCAGGTGGTCTATGCCCGCCCTGGGAAGTATGGAACCTACGACTACGCAGATGGGCTGTATTGGCGGATGCCTGCCAGCGAAGAGGCAATCCGCGAACATGTGAAGGAATTGAAACTCAATCAATACGATCGGACCGAGCGCGAAAAGGAAGCACGCATCAAAGAGGTTTCAATCAAGAAATTCTTCGACCGTTATCCCGAAGACTGGCCAAAATTGCATCGGGAGCAACTGACTTGGTACACCTGGTTCGGAAACCGGGACGATACGGGAATCAGCGCGCATTTCTGGAAGACGATGGTACGCGACAAGTCGCGAGACGAACTGTTTGTCTTCTACTGGATTTGGGACGTGGGGATTTTAGTCGCAGGTGATCAAAGAGAAACACGATGCCCTGAAAATCCCCAACGACCTTCATCATCAATCCGACCCACGCCGAGGCAGCGGCATGCAACTTGTTCTCGATTGGCTGGATGAATATCTCATTGAGAAGGTCGTAAAATGAACTGTACTTTTATTGGATCTGGAATTATGAAATACATTCCTTTGAGGTTCACATAGTCAGCATAATCTCCGTTCTAATGTCGGCTTATTTCTGATCCCAGCGGCAATAGATCGGGTGATGATCGGAGCCGTGCGTTTTGGAGATCACGTGCATGTCGCCCAACGTGATATCTTGCGTGGCGAGAACATGATCGATGGGAATCCGAATCAGCGGTTTCCCTTTCGGCCAACTCGTCAACACTCCCCGACCGCGCCGCGGATCCGATAGCTTGGCATCGTGCAGCAAGTCTTGAAAATGGGGCGACCACGGCGTGATGTTCAGGTCGCCAGCGACAATGACTGATCCCGACTGTTGTGCGACGAATTCAGCGAGTTCATCGAGCTGCTGGTTGCGAATGCGACTGTATGTTTTTCCTGCCGGTGGCAAGGTGTGAACGCCGACGAGAGTCGTTCCGTCTTCGACCCGGGCAACCACTGTTCGGTCGAGTTCGCTTCCGATGCGACGAATAGAAATGTCCAAGAGAGGTTCACGGCTGAAGATGGCTGCTCCAAAACCGTCATTTGCAGATTCGATCTCAAAATACGGGTATTCGTTTCGCAAAGCGTCAAGCTCAACACCAAGCGCGGGCGAGACTTCCAGCAACACCACGACGTCGGCGTTTTTCTCGCGGATTAACTCGACGATCTGTTGATGTTGCGAGTTGCCAACGTACACATTCCAAACGAGTAGCGACATTGCTTCATTCGATAACTGGAAATGCTTTTGAGGAATCAGATAAGGGGCAATGTAAATGCCCTGCATAAAAATTAACAACACGAGCAAGCTTGATGACTTCCAATACGCAAAAGAGACGGCCATTGAAAGCAGAATGAGTCCTGCAAGAAATCCCTGCACTCGAAAATGTGTGAAGAGATCGGCAAACCACCAATGGCGAGCCAGGAAAGACAATGTCACCGCGAAACATAAACCGACCAGACCCAACCAATACAAAGTCAACGTGATGTTCTTCCAGGAAGAGCGGTTGCCATTGTGAGAATCGGTCGAGAGTCCACTTTCGAAGGATTGATCGGAGGAGGACATTTTATTCTTTCGGACGCATGGTCACGGTGACGCCGGTCAGATCAAACTCAACTCCCAGAGGTCCAAGTAATGCCTGGAAGAATTCTTCCGCCGTTGCTTCTTGTACGTCAATCGCGACATGCTCGTTGAAATCAATGTTCGCCGCGGCAAAGATTTGTGGATCCCAGACAAATTGAATTCCCGATTTCTGTAATTCCGTCAAGACTGCCGATGCCGGTATGTCTTTAAGAGTCAGAGTGAATCGCCTTTTTGAGAGTGGCAATAAGGCAATGGAATCGGTCGCGTCCAGCTCCCGCTTTCCGCTGCGGAAGTCGCGAATTGCTTCGTGATCTTCGACCAGACCAGTTACCGTCACTTTTCGCCCGCGTATTGAAATATCGGCAGCCGGTGCGAGTCGTTGCCAGTCATCAGGTTTCTCTCCCGATTTCAAGGTGTAATCGTCCGAGATGAATAGAGTCGGTGCGGTCGGTAATGGAAGCAGAGAGATCGATTTTCCATCGTCCGAGAATTCGAACGTCAGATCGAAACCCAGTAACAAGACCGACAATATTTCGGGAACATTGGCAGCGGGAATTGATCCCGCCGCCCAGAGATCGTGTTCGATCAATTCGGGATTAGTCACGCTCAAGTTTGCAGACTCTGTCACTTGTAAAACAAGTTCTCGTGGCTCGGACAGCATGGGCCACGCCAATGTGTTCCGAGTGGTGAGTTTGGGATTTGGTCCGTTGCGGAGAACTTTGCGAGTCTCCAGTGTTCGTTGCACGATCAAACTGCGGAGGAGTCGAGTTTTCAGTTTAGGGCCAAGATAGACAACCTGCCCTGTGAAAGAGGTTTGACAGTCGATTGCTTCCCCGATGTTGGTGAGAAGTTTGCGAACATCGCCGTTCGATTTGAAAAGCTCGACCGTCTGTTCGGGGTCGATTCTACGATCCCGGAAACAGGCAAGTCGGTATGACTGCTCGATTTGCTGGAGTGTCTCGCGGAGCTTCAAACCGGAAAGTGAAGCCAATCCCGGCTCGTTCAGACGCTGTTGATATTCATCCCCGGAGAGGTAAACAACGTCGTCGGCAGCGACCAGTTGTGGGCCATTAGAAGGGACGGTTAGTGAAAACAGGCAAATGATTCGGAGAATCGTCATGATCGTCACCGCATCGGCAATTCGAGGACGGGAAGGTACTGGAGTGCAATGAACTGCAATGATACCATGAAAACCGAGACACTTTGAGTCCCTTTTCACGTAACCTGTCACGTATCCTGTTTCACCCGCTTAGCACATCATGACTAATACACACGCCGTCGGCATCGACTTGGGAACGACATACAGTTGCATTGCTTATCTGAATGAGCATGGCGAGCCGATTACCATCTCCAATGCGGAGGGAGAATCTTCGACCCCCTCGGCAATTCTCATCGATGGTGATGAGGTGGTGGTTGGGACCGAAGCTCTTCGTAACGCCATCATGCGGCCTCAGGATGTCATCCTGAATGCGAAACGATATATCGGTAGTTACGACAAATTCTGGACAATCGACGGACGGCGTATTTCGCCCATCGAAGCCGAGTCCATGATCCTCAAAAAATTGATTGGCGATGCTCAAGAGCAGATCGGATCGATTGAGGAAGCCGTGATTACGGTCCCTGCGCAGTTCAGCGATCAACAGCGTCACGACACGATCGAGGCGGGCCATCGTGCGGGCTTGCAACGAGTCGACATCATCAACGAACCGGTGGCCGCTTCGCTTTGTCACGTGCTTGGTTCGGAAGGAATGTGGTTCAGCGAATTGGCCGATGAGCAAACGATTCTCGTCTATGACTTGGGAGGCGGTACGTTCGATCTCTCGTTGGTGCGTTATAAAAAAGATTCCGTAGAAGTGATTGCCTCAACCGGCGATCTCAATTTAGGAGGCATCGATTGGAACAATGCCCTGATGAATGCGTTGGCGGATCAGTTCGCGCGAGAATTTGGTGTCGATCCGCGTAGCGATCCTTCCAGCTTGCAGGCGCTCTCATTAGAAGTCGAACAGTGCAAGCGGAGCTTGAGCGTTCGAGAGAAGACCGCTTTGACAATCGTGCACGGCGGCTCTCGCAAGAGCTACCAAGTCGAACAGGCTCAATTTGAGATGGTGGCACAACCACTCGTGCAAAAGACACTCGACATCACCAAAAAGCTCCTCAAAGAACAGAAGCGAGGTTGGGCACACATCGATGCCGTGCTGACAACCGGTGGTTCTTCCCGCATGCCGATGGTCAGGGAATCCTTGAAAAAGTTGAGCGGCACAACTCTCAATACGTCGCTGTCTCCCGACCAATCGATTGCTCACGGAGCGACCTATTACGCAGGCATGCTGATCAGCAATAACAAGTTTGCACGTTCGATCCTCGGCGATGAAGCGCGTGAACGACTGAAGAAGGTCAAGCAAGTCAGCGTGACAGCGCGATCTCTCGGTATTCTTGTCCGAGACATGAAAGCCGATAAGCGAGTTCCACATTATCTTGTCCCGGCGAATAGTCCCCTGCCGGCGGAAGCGGTCCATAAATTTGGGACCGTGGTTCGCAATCAAAAACGAGTCCATTTGCAGGTGATCGAAAGTGGTTTGACGGAGCAGGACGAATTTGCCCGCATTGGCCATTGTGTCATCGACGATCTTCCTGCCGACTTACCGGAGGGATCCGAAGTTGCTGTCACAATTCGGTACGACGAAGAAGCGAAAGTTCACGTTTCTGCCAAAGAGCTCAAGAGTGGCAAGCAGGCGACGACGGAGATTATTCGCAAAGATTCAGCCGTCAATCAGTTAGAGGTTAATCATCCTAAAGAAGAAGCAGTGATCGATTTGGAATCGGCTCCCGATGATGAAGTCATTATCCTGGAAGATGATGATGAAAAACCAGCCGTTCCCAAAAAACCGCAGCCACAACGTCAACCGCAGTCATCCCAGCCACCGACCCCCAAAGTCAAAGCTCCCCCGCCGATCAAATCGGTTCCCGATAAACTCGACCGGGCCGACCGACCGGTTCCGTTGTGTAACCGTTGTGGAGAACCACTCAACTCCAAAGGAACTTGCCCAAGTTGCGGATCATTGAGTGAAGCCCGCAAACAGAAGCTACTCCGACAAAAGCAGATTCAACAGCGGAAACTGGCTGCCGCCAAAAAAGCGAAGATGCAGCAACAGAAACAACCGCAAGTCAGGCCGTTACCACAACCGAATAAACCGCAGCCCAATCAGAAAATTCAACCGAAACAAGTGCCACCCAGCGGAAGAAGGCCCAATGTCAAACCGGTCGCTTCCGACGACGAAATTCTGGAACTCCCCAGCTCGTCCAAGAAAGGTCCTCGACCTGTTCCAATGCCGAAACCCAAATCACCTCCCAAGCCACAGCCCCCTTCCAAGAAACCAAAACTGGATGACGGTGAAGACGAATTCTGGTCCATTGTCGAAGATGACCTGACATGAAAATTGACCGCATCGATCTGTTTCATGTCGCGATGCCGCTGATCTATCCCTGGCGGACGGCCTACGGAGAAGATGCCGAGATCCATTCGATACTTTGTCGGCTGAAATCGGGTTCTGTTCATGCTTGGGCCGAAAGTTGCCCATTGGCGGCTCCCTGTTATTCTCCCGAGCATGCCGAAGGATTGTATCTCACTGCGAAGAAATGGTTTGCCCCCGCACTCATCAATCAGGAGATTGTATCGGGCGATGATTTGCAATCACGCTTGTCGCATTTCAAGGGAAATCAATTTGCCAAGGCGCTGTTCGACAATGCGTGGTGGGTGCTGCATTCACGTCTTGAAAACAAACCCCTCCACGAACTCTGGGGAGCAACGCGATCGGAAGTTCCGGTCGGAGACGATTTTGGGATCCGGGACTCCATTGACGACTTGCTGGCTTTGATCGATGAGTCGGTTCAAAAACAGTTCACACGTATCAAACTCAAGTTCCGTCCCGGTTGGGATGTCGAGATGTTGTCGGCGGTGAGGCGCAGTTTCCCCGATTCGACATTTCACATTGACTGCAACAGCGGCTATCGATTATCGGATCTCAACCTCTTCCAAAAAGTGGACGAGTTCAACCTGGCAATGATCGAACAACCACTCGCCTATGACGATCTCATCGATCACGCTGTCCTGCAAACTCAAATCACGACGCCGGTCTGTCTCGACGAAACCCTCAACTCACTTCGTCGAGCCGAACAGGCGATTGACCTCAAGAGTTGTCAGTACGCGAACATCAAACCCGCACGAGTGGGTGGTCTGACGAACGCAATCAAAATGCACGATCTGTTTCAAGCTGCCGGAATCCCGTGTTGGGTGGGTGGAATGCTGGAAAGCGGAACCGGCGCAGCCCTTTGTGTGGAACTGGCCATGCTGGACAACTTCACTTATCCCGCAGACATTTTTCCCAGCAGTCGGTATTACCGCGAAGATTTGTCCGAGCGACCTCTGGAATTGACGACTAATGCGGAAGGCATGCCGAGCGTCGCGGCAGTCGAAGACATACCCGACCCGAATCCGAATCGATTACAAGCTCTCACGACACAATCCTGGTCGAGCGAGACAGCGTGACGCTCACTCTTCAACAAAGCCGCGGAAGATCGTTCTGCGGAGTGGATTACTGCGACTGGTAAACGGATCGTCGGCAATCGGTGCTTCACGCAACGCACCCGCCATCATCTGGAACTTGGCATCAATGTCGTCGGCATAATGAACGAGTAAAGCTTCGGGGGTATGTGGTGCAATGGGTGATCCCCATTCCGGCAAGTTCTGATGAGAGACAATAATGTGCTCCAGACGAAGTAATGTTTCGGGCTTGAGAGTCTCGAACTCTTTCGCCGCATCCCGGACCATGTCACGTCCCAGCAAAATATGACCGATCAGTTTTCCTTGAGGGGAGTAATTGGTGACAGGCGGAATGTGTGCTAACTCCTGGAGCTTTCCGATGTCGTGCAGAATCGCCCCCGCGATCATCAGATCTTTTGACAACGGCGGTTGTAACGCCGGGTACTCCTGTTGATATTTGTCGGCAAGATATAATGCAGTCTGTGTGACTGAGAGGACATGTTCCAGAAACCCGCCACTGAAGGCATGATGATTCTTGGAGGCTGCCGGCCACTTCAATAGTTGCTCTTCATTCTCTTTCAACAGATGAGTCACCAAGTCGCACAATGCTGCCTCTTCGATACCGCCAGCAATTTCGATCAGTTCCGCAAACATTTTGACAGGATCGCGACGACTCGTTTCAAAGAAGTCAGACGGATCAAAACCGTCTTCAGAATCTTCTTCTTTGGTCGGTCGAATTTGTTCGATCTCAATCTGGGAACCATATTTGTTTTCGAGATAGCGACCTCGAATTTTGAAGAAATGCCCCGGCTTCCAGGTTTGATCGCAATCGTCGTACCACCCGGTGTCGTTCCAGATCATGGCGGTCGCCGAGCGTTGGAGATCCCGAAAGGTCACACGATAATAGGGTTTTCCATCTCGCGTATTCCCTTTGTCTTTAGCGACCAGCAATACAAAAAAATCAGTCGTGTCTCCCGGTTCGAGCTCGAACAGACGACGGACAGTCTCAGCCATCGGAAAACTCCCAGCGAACAATGTGAGGGGTCATTACTACAGACACATTATCACCCGTTCAGATAAAATCAAACGAGAAAATGCGAGTCAAGCGGCGATCTAGCCAATGCTATGAACAGAGAGAACCCGTTCACTTACCCCAAATTATTTTTTCAGGCGTTCGACGAGTGCTTGTTCCCCCGGACCAAGCTGGCCTTCAGAGACTACTCCAACCTCATCGTGGGAGACTAACCGGGTCAGCAGTTGCTGGCCTCGCTTGTGACTCGTTGTCTCGGTGGTGCTGGACTCATGGAGACACAATGAAAGTTCATCCCAAACCAACGGAGAGAGAGCTTGTTGCGCGGGAAGTCGTTCGATCAACTCGGCTTGTTGTTCTTCGGTGAATGAGTGAAACAACTCTTGAGCCGTTTGCTCTTCGATATGACACAGAACGGCGGCTTGAATGGTTGCCGGTTCTACCGCAAGCAGTTGTGTCAGTCTGACGAGATCACGTGAGTCAGTGAGATAGGAAACGTCAGCAACTGGCTCAATGGTTTCATCTTGCGTCTGATCGGATTTCAGTTGGCGCAACCAATTTTGATACTCGGCAACAATCCCGACCAGTTCCGCTTGCGAGACTTCCGTAACTGTCTCGATTTGTTGTTCGAGTGCAATACGTTGATCATCATTGAGTTGTGACAGAATCTGCGTACGTTCAGCGACCGAAAGATGTTTTAACAACAAAGCCGCTTTTTGCAGATCTTCCATCAGTTCGCATCCTGATCACTCTTGGCAGCGACGGTTTGAGACTGTCCCAGCCATTGCTTCAAAACATCGGCAACCAGCTCGGGGTCACCAAGCGGATTCACAGGTGTGGCCGGTACTGGCTGACTCTGTTCAACTGTTTCTGGAACTGTGTATTGTTCTCTTTCAGATTCGATTGACGATTTATCTTCTGTTTCCGTCGAAACGAAACCGACACGATTGTCTCCCCGCAATTTACGGCTGACGACAAACAACAATGCTCCCGCGAGGCCAACCATTAAGACGGGTTGCCAGGATTTTGCTGAGAACTTTGACGTTGCGATGTCTGAAGTTGCAGCAATCTCGTCGTGCTCGGGTATCGTGACCGCCAGTTGTCGCTCTTGAATACTTGTGGGCAACCAACCCATCAATGCAGCGTGAATTTCGGATTCTATTGAGGTTTCTCCTGAAGTCTTTGTGCCGACTGGAAGATCAATTTGAAGTGATAAGAATTCAGGAAAACGATGTCGAAGCTCTTGTTCAATCGTCAACAATGTGGGTGCTGTCGGCGTGTTTGATTCTGCAGATTGAGTCTGCCCAAGCTGCCAGGCGATTTGCCGAAAGGATTCCAATTGTGGCTTCACGTTGAGTTGCGCTGCGGGCCAATGATGCTGTAATGCCGGCAATAATGTTGATTGCCAGCGTGTCACTTCCCGATCGATCCAATGATCAAGATCCGTTTCAAAACGTGCTTGTTCGGGGTGCATCTGATAATGTCTACCGGCTGCATAATCGAGGACGACCACATCTTGTGGTTCTAAATTGGGAACCATATTGGCGACCGAAAACTGAATCGCGCGAATCGTCTGGTCGGAAAGAGTGTGGCCCGGCTGAGGACGAATGTTGACCGAAGCGGTCACTTTTTGTCCGCGTGCTGGCCAAGTTGATGTCTCAGTCTCGGCCCACACAACATTCGCTTCTGCAATGTCGTCGAGTCCTTGAATAATTCGTTTCAGTTCTTTCGCCAACGAAATCTCTTTGAGCATCTGTAATTTTCGCGAACTGGTGAACGGGTTGGTTTGTTCGTATTTGGCTTCCCATTCAGAGGCCCAGTCTTTTGGCAGCTGATTCTCTTTCAAGAGTGCTGCATCGTATGTCGTCTGCTCTTCCTCGGGGACAAGAATTTGTTGCCCCTCGCGTTTGAATGAAGTGAGTTGCTGATCGCGAAACGAGTTTTCAATGTTTGTCAGTTCGTCGAGAGAAAACTGTTTTCCTAATGCAAGCGAGACGTATTTGACATCACTGGCGTGATGACCAACCAACAGAATGACAGCAAGCAGAACAGCGGCAGCGACTCCCACAATCGCGCGATGCGTGAGCGGGGCTTCTTGCCAGCGAGTTTTCGCCAACTGAATGAAATCCGGGACGGAATCCATGCGAGTCGATTCTTGAATGAACAGGGATAGTTGCAGTGTGAAGTTGAATGCGGACGAACGCCGCGAGGTGAGGAGTAGAGTTTTAGAATGTTCGCTCGAATCGGGCAAGACCGGTTGCAAGTGCTGATGAGTAAACAGTATGGGCGCATTAAAAAAACACCGATGAAACCACAGTTTCATCGGTGTTTGGAAATTTCGATACTCAAACTAACCTATTCGACGATAATGCGAGCCCAACCATTCAGGAAGCTGACTTCCTTGATGGTGATGATTTTGTCATCGTTGGGGTCATCGTTCTTTTCGCCAATCTCAATGTTGGCATCAAGCTCTTCACGCTTGATGGCACCACCAATTTTCCCTCGCATAATTCCTGCTCGGGCGATTTGCAATTGCAGACTTTCTGGCTTCTCGACCGGGCTGACTCCAACCTTACCGGCTTCCATAATCACCTTGTCGCCTTCGACAACAAATGACAGTGGCACCGAAATCCGTTGGGTAGGAATATCGTCTCCCCCTTTTTGGACCAAGCCGGCACTCATGGTGAGAATCGCTTCGTTCTCGCTGAATTGAATCAACAACGGATCCTCTGTCGAAAAGATGAAGGCCGTGGGGTCATCACCACTGTCGTCGTAGGATTCATCTTTCGCACTATTATTGGTCAGATTCAAGCCGAATGCCTTGTTGAAGAAGTTTCGCAGGTATTCGCCAAGTTCTTTGTCGGTCATTGTTTTGCCGGCAAGATCCATCTGTGCAAACGTGTTGTTGACTGCGGTCTGATGAAGATCGACAGACGCGCCTGGTCCCGTATAAGGAACTTTCACCGGGCGACTGCCACCCAGTTCTCCCGGTGCCATCGTGCGAGTATCCATGAGGATATGAGTCTCGGAGGACTTCAGGTTGCGAGCGGATGGGAACAAACCCGTTTCACGCAAACCCTTATAGAAGTTGTTGTTCAAGTCCTCAGACGCTTTGGCAAATTGCTCATCAGCTTGTGCGTTGAATTCTGGTTCAACTCGTTTGACCACTTTGGACCGAGCAATGGCTTCTGACTGAGGGCGTCGTTTGGCGGCTTCGTTTTTGGCAATGTTTCGAGCGATACCACTAAAGATCGGTACGCCATCCAGTTTGGTGCGGGCTGCATAAGTATTGTTGCGAGCCTGCACACTCACGCGTGCGGGATCCACTTTGAACGTGTCACCATCAAAGAAGATTTGCTTGCGACCTGTGAAGTTGTATCGACCGGCTGTAAAGACCGTTGCTTGTGGGGTGACACCAGCCGTGTTACTACGTGTGACACCGCTCAAAACCAGATCGAACAGGATCCCGTCGTTATTGGTTTTGACATCCAAACCGACAGTTGTTTCGGTCTCCTGATTCCCACTGACACGGGCACCCAGCACATAATCTTTCACTGCGCTGGATTCATTGTGCTTATCGCGAACCACTTTATCGAGAAAGGTCTCGTGAGCGACAATGTGCAGATTGTAGTTGAGATAATGAGCTTGCACGACTGAGGCAATTTTAGCTCCACCATCTAATGCTTGCGTTTTGACAGAAGCGAGAGCATCGTTGACTGCCTTGGCATCTTTGGAAGCGAGCGATTCGTGATACTCTTCGATGGCCACGACAAGACTGGACAAGGATGTTCGTAAGGCCGTCATGTCTTTCTCTTCGACCTTCATTTGGTTGGTCTTACGATAGGCGTTGACAGTATCGACAATCGCCAGAAATGGCTTTTCGCCGAGGAACTTTTGCTGAACTTCATCTTCCAATTTGCTGCGTTGATTGATCTTTTTCGCGAGTTCGTTCACGGTACCGAGGACAGCTTTTGGCCCTTCAGCATTCGCGAGTGACTCAATCGCTTCCGGCAATTTCAGATAGCTCACCCAGGCGTCTCCGCCATCGAGACCTTGCAAGTACTTGACTGTTTTATCGAGTTGAGCGGAAATCGCTGCTTGATCGTTGGCAAGTTGATCGATTTTCGCCTGTGCAGGATTCAGCTTGAGAGTATCGAAGATCGCTTGAGCGAGATCGTAACGTGGTTTCAGTTTTCCATGCAGAATGGCGAGTGGTTCGTGGATCGCTTCGTAATCGTTGTCGGCCAATGCCGTTTCAATGGTTTCAAGACGGTCTCCCACGGCAGCCAATAATTTGGCTTGTTCTTTCAGCGGGACGCTCTCTTCGATGGCATAGAGATTCATGACATCTTCGGCGGCAGCCATTGCCCACTCTTGCCAGGTTTCACCCGTGGTGAGGAAATCATCTTCCCACAAACCGGTAGGAGGCTCGGCGGGAAGAATTCCTGCGAGTCCGGGAGCATCGGCTTCTGCGGATGTCCAGGCAATGGTGGAAGTTTGAATGAGACCGAACAGGGAGGAGAGTCCGATCCCGACAGCGATCAAGGCGGGTTTCAACAGAACGAGCATAGTGCTTCTCGATCCTTCAGAGGTAGTCAGCATGAGTCACTCCATTGACTGGCGTCAGTGATGATCTGAATTCAGACCTGACCCGATCCATCGGGCAGAAGCCTCTCGAAACCCTTCGGTCGGCAATAGGGTCCAGAAGATCCTATCGACGTTTTGCCGGGTTCACATTGTCAGGGGAATCCCGCTGTTTTCGGTGACGTAAAATCTTTTTCCGAAATAGAGGAGTCCGGTTGACTTTGCGGATTATGCGGCTTCTGACCAGTCAATACATATTCACCTTATCCTAGCTGTCAGCAATATATTGTGCAATCACCCTAGACTGACAAACGGTGATTTTCCCCGCTAAAAGTAGAGAGTTCTTGACCTTTCATACGTGAAAATTAGTGATGTAGTCGCGATTTGGTCGCCAGATCGGTACAATTACGAACTGGACGAAAGTCCGAAAATGGAGCTAAATGACACGACCGGAAGGAGTTGGAAACCGCGTGCTTGGATTGCGTGACCTCACACCGCCTCAGAAAGATGCCGTCACTCATGTGGATGGTCCGCTGCTTGTGCTTGCCGGTCCGGGATCGGGAAAAACTCGCGTTATCACGCGCCGAATAGCCCACCTCGTCCATCATGGTGTCAGTCCGTGGGAAATTCTGGCGATCACATTTACCAACAAAGCGGCTAATGAAATGGCCGAGCGTGTTCAAGATCTTCTCCCCGGTACTCGCATCTGGGTGAGTACCTTTCATCGTTTCTGTGCACGGGTGCTGCGACAACATGCCTCGGCATTAGGACTGCAACCCAACTACACCATCTTTAGTACCTCTGACCAGCGGCAACTCTTACGTTCCGTCATGTCGGATCTCGATATCTCGGCCACCCACTTTCCGCCGCACAAAATCGGTGCACGCATCAGTCGATTGAAAAACGATCTTGTCTTACCGGAAGAGTTTGTTACTCGACACGAAGAGATGGTCGGCAATCATTATGATGCGATTGTCGCTCGGGTTTATCCGGCATATCAACAGGCACTCCTTCGCGCTAACGCGGTTGACTTTGACGACTTGTTACTTCATGTCGTGCGTCTGTTCGATGAATGCCCAGAGGTTCGCGAACAACTCGACCGACGCTTCAAGTATGTGCTTGTCGACGAATATCAAGACACGAACCTTGTCCAATACATGATTGTCCGCGGACTCTCCTGCAATGTGCAGAATCTCTGCGTGACGGGTGACCCCGACCAATCCATCTATGGTTGGCGCGGTGCTCGCATCAAAAACATTTTGCAGTTCGAACAAGACTTTGCTGAAACAAAAGTGATACGGCTCGAACATAACTTCCGCAGCACGAAAGAAATCCTCAAAGCTGCCGACAGCCTCATTCAACACAACATTAAACGACTGCATAAAGAACTGCTGACCGATAATGAAGAAGGCATGCCGGTTGAGCTGCTCTGGTTTGACGATGAAAAAACCGAAGCGGACGGCATCGCCCAAATCATGAAGCAAGCAGTCGATGCCGGCGATCGCACCTGGTCCGACTTCGCTATCTGTTACCGGACAAACGCCCTCTCACGAGCACTAGAACGAGCGTTGGCTCGCTACAGCATCCCGTATCAAGTTGCGTCGGGAGTTGCGTTCTACGACCGTGCCGAGATCAAAGATGTCCTGTCTTATCTGCGACTTCTGCACAATCCCGATGATGTGGCCGCGTTTCAACGAGTCGTCAATAATCCGCTTCGAGGCATCGGGAAAACCTCGCAAAATCGACTCATTGCTGCCTCCCGCGATCAGAATGTCAATCTGTTGGAAATCTGCCTGCGAGCCAAAGAGATTCCCCGCATGGCCAAGCGAGGAGTCGGAGCGGCACGGAAGTTTGCCTCGGTCTTGTTGAGCCTCAACGATCGCTTCGATGGCAGTATTGAAACTCTGCTCCGCGACTTGATCGGACAGACCGGCTATCTCGATCAATGGAAGTACAGCGATCTGGAAGAGGATAACGAACGACTGGCCAACGTCGAAGAATTATTGACCGCCGCCAGCCAATTCGATCGTGCTTACGAAGAAGAGCTGGAGACCGAAGAGGGTGCCATCGATGATGCCGGGCCGATTCAACGCTTCCTCGAATCGACATCTCTCGCCTCCGAAGTCGATTCTTTGGATGCTGCTTCCGGTCAGGTCTCTTTGATGACGTTACACTCCGCCAAAGGGTTAGAGTTCCCCGTCGTGTTTGTATTGGGTGTCGAGCAAAACCTGTTGCCCCACGAACGGGCACTCGAATCGGGTGAACTGCGAGAACTCGAAGAAGAACGACGCTTACTCTTTGTCGGAATGACTCGTGCCGAGAAGATGCTTTATCTCACACGAACCTCCCAGCGAGAGTTTCGCGGGCGTCCACTCAGCACGATTACGAGTGTCTTCTTGAATGAGATGGATCTGACCATCACACGTGAAAACGAATCGACGCAAGCCGCGGTCTCCGATCTCGACTGGAAAGAGCTGCTGGAGAAAACACGAAAACGGCGAGATATCAGTAACGAGGATGGAGAGGGATCTCCGCAACCGTTCAAACAGATCGGACTGCCCAAAATGATGACCGGTGCCGACCTGCTCAACGGCACGACGGGCGGAAAAGAGTTACCAGTCGGCTTTGCGGTCGGCAGTCGCGTTCGACATCCTCGGATGGGAACGGGAACCGTTCTGAAAGTGGACGGCTTCGGTGCGCGACGCACGGTGACTGTGGAGTATGAAGACGAGCACGCCACCGAAGAGACCTATGTTCTGTCGAAGTGTCCTTTGCAACCGGTCGGCTGAAACAGGTGACTTGGGTGACACTTGGAACCGTAATTCGAGACTTTCATTCCCAAACGTTGAACAGCCGATTCAAGGTGTCAAGATTTCCAGATTCTGGGACACACTTGGCGATACTCTTGAGGAATCTTGGCCGATACTGTTGGATACCCTTGACTGATACTCTTCGATACTCTTGAGCAAGTTGATTGCTGACATCCAGTTGCGTCGATTGCTTCGTTTTGACAAGACGTTGTTTTTTGTCGGTGCTCATTTTCCACGCCACGCGAAATCGCCTCCTTTCTCACGTTGCAGCGGTCGTCATTGTTCAACACGTTGCCGGTTTCAAATGACGTTCAAATTGCCAAAGATCGAGTTGATGCGTGATCTATTTCATGGTGCACTGCGTGCACCCTAGAGGTGAACCAATAATTCGTAGGGTGCATGAAATGCACCACCGATCACACCACGGCAAACATCAACGAACTCCGAACGCTAACTCTGGTAGATCGCATTTGGCAAGACAAGTTTTTCCGAGTGCTTTGATTCAACGAACATGGGTAGAAGTAGAACACGGATGACGCGGAGAAAAACGGATTGTCACAGATCAAAAAGAAGAAGTGAACGCATTGCTGTAGGCCGATTCTCCGAATCGGCATGAGCGATGTGGAATGCTTCTGAAGTTGGAAAGTGAGAAGCTAAAACCACGAATGACCCGAATTACACGAATCACAATAAGTTGGGGCGGTTGGTAGAACACAGATGAAAGAAGTTGACGCACGCAAAGGCGCCAAGACGCAAAGAAAAAATGAGTAGTTGTGCGAGCAAACTGTGTCCTTGAGTTGTTTAGTAGAAATATAACACGGATGAAACGGAGAACGCGGATTTTCACGGATTTGAACAGAGCCAGTGAACGGGTTGCCGTAGGCCGATTCTCCGAATCGGCATGTTCGATGTGGAATGGTTCTTAAAAGCGCATTCTCACGAGAATGGCATTAACCACGAATGACACGAATGACAACAAGTTGGGTCCACACCCTCGCTTGCCGTGTGCTATGGAGTGCGGTGTCCTGGCACCGCTTTCTTTTCACTCCGTTAGCGAGAGAGCGGACAACGTGGATTGACAAAGAAAGCTCCGCCAAGCCGGAGCAATCCAAAATGAGACTACGACGAGCCTACGGTCAATATCGAACGAATCGGATGCTCACTCTGGTAGAAGCAAATTGGCAAGAACAGAACGTCAGGAGCAAGGAATCCACGCTGTCTCTGAAAAGTGTTGCTGTCCAATCTCGTCACGAGGTCCGCTTCTGCGGATTTTTTGGGGTAAAATCGAAAAATTCGGCGAACCTTGGGGGAAATCGCACTGTCAGTTCCTTTCCTCAGCGATGAGACGCCGATATAATTGATCCTTCGCAGGCCATTGCGTCTCCTCACCAGAGAGACGAATTTGCAGAACACCTGCCTATGACGCGGGGTGGAGCAGCCTGGTAGCTCGCGAGGCTCATAACCTCGAGGTCGTCGGTTCGAATCCGGCCCCCGCCACTTTGAAACCACTCGATTGCGAATTCGCGGTCGAGTGGTTTTTTCATTTTCGTTCCGAATCTTTCCAGCCGTTTTGGGCGGTTGCTGCGTCGGATTTTGCGATGCTTCATAGGATGAGGGCGCGGCGCGTCTATTGAGTCTTTTTGTGCTCGTCTGGCCAGTAACCAACGCTTTGCAGGTACTCGGTCGATTCCGCATGCTCCGAAAATTCTAGAAGGTTGCCAACCTTAGAAATAAGTACTTCGCGTACCTCACTTGGACTCGCAAAGAAAAATTCTTTGCGTGAGTTGGCGTGGTTTACTCGCCGGTTCGCAAAGTGGTGGTGAAGTTCAGTTTCGAGGGAAACTGCATCTTCAGAGAAAAACAGCCCGTGCACATCAAATCGGAATGGTACAGACGCACCTCCCAATTCACGGATTCGATCCAACGGCTCTAAACGGCGTGTTAGACCAATCTTCACGACGTTTGGGCCGAATACTCCGCGGTTTGAGATGACATATACATAACCGGCACGGATGTTTGCGGCCCTGTAATCATTCTGGGCGATAGCGTCATCAATTGCCGCCAACTTGCCCTCCAACTCAGGATCAGATGTTCCGTTAGCCTGCACCGCTTGAAGTGCGTTGAGTAGATGATTGCGTTCTTTATCCAGCTCTTCTCGTTGCGCTGCCAATTCTGCAGCGACTTTCTTCTCCTCGCGGATTCTCGCTCGCTCTTCGCGGGCGGCTTCACGTTCCTCCTGCTTTTTCATCAGAAAGTCGCCGGTTAGCTCAACCTCTTCCAATCGAAGTGAGTGATAGGCATCGCTAATATGCATTTCCATCATCTGTCCGAGTTTCTTGATTGCTGCCCGCGACGCATCAATCCGCTTCTTGGCTGTCGCGACATTGCCAGCTCGTAGTGAACGCAAGCTACTGTCGACTTCAGCGTTGTACGCGCGCAGCATCAGCTTGCCGAGATCGCCTGACATCTTGCGGCCTTTGGCTAAAGAGTTGTCGAATGTGAACATGTTTGACATCTCGATCGCGTCCTTCGCTTTAACGAGATTTTTGATCCGTGTATCGAGCTCTTTGAGCTGATCCTTGTACGCCGCTGCATTCTCAAGCGGATGGTGGTAGCGATAAATCCCAACTTCTTGAAGGATCTGTTCGTCATCGAGCACAATGGCGACGCCGGAAGCTGCTGCTGCAATTTGTTCTCGTAGCGCAGCATTCTCTGCCTCTAAGATCAAAACTCGTCGATTGACATTGTCGGATGGCGACGGAGCCATCTGGCTCTCGCCAGTCGCAATCGCTGGGCTTGTCGATTTGAGGTTGGCGTTCTGCGAGTCAGGAGCCAACCAGAGCTGCCAGCCCTCAGGTGGATCGGGTCAAGCTCGATCCGGTGTCCATCCTTTCGGTGGGATCCAGCCATCGGGAGGCTTCGGCCAGCCGGGTGGGGGATTGAATATAAGCTGGTCGTTTGTCATGAACGCCGTATCCCCGAAGTGTTCGCAACGACAAGCTCGTACGGGTTTTTTGAAACCGCCGCACCGAGATAATCAAGTGTTGCCGGAGGATCAACATCTGAAAGATTCAATTTAAGAAACGACTCTCGCTCAGCTCCAACGGCCACAAACACTCTGAAGCCCAACTGGCCAGTGGCGGGGTCGCTCGTCTCTGTACCTACTTCCAATGAAATTGTCTTGATGATACCGCGACGGTCAGCTTCGAATACCTCGTGCAATGATCGTAGTGCAACTTGGTTCACTGCGCCCGTATACCGATCCTTGCATTCTTTTTTAGACAGTGGTGTTGAAGTGATCTCATCCGAGGACTTTGTGTATTTGTATGCCTTCACGGTAGAGATCGTGTCAGGGGTGGGGACGAACACAAAGAGATGTAGTTCAGCCGAAGCAGGATTGAACTCAAACTCGTGTTCAATCGGAAAATGTTCCGGGTAGACGGAGTTGGACAGGACAATCGAGATGTATTCTTCGACAGCATCCACGGCCCCGTAGCCTAAGTGGGCGATGAGGGAATCAATCGCCGCATTGTGTTCCGCCGTTTCCGCTTCTCGTATCGAACATTCTTTTGCATATCGCTTTTTCTCTAGCTTTAAATTGGCTACACGCTCTGACTCAGCCGCTTCATGCCTTTTGCACGCGACTTTATAAGCCTTTCGGTCTTCTATGTATTCGGCCCGCAGAGTTTCTACTGCACGTCGATGAGAAGTTTTAGCGTCTTCGCAAGCCTGTTCATGTTTCTTTTTGCCGAATACGGCATGGATCCACGTGGGCTCTGATGGCAAAATTAACTTAGGTTTTTTCGGTTTGGCGGGCGGTTCTGGAATAGGTATTGGTGACTCAAGATCGGTTCGGTCGAAAGGGGGATGCTCGGTTTTGCGACGCAGTGTTTCCAAGTCTACATAATCATCGACATCGAGTGTCGCGGCAAGCAGCGAGTCGATTTCGTCATATACTTCAGAGAGTTCATAATTTCGGTTTTCGACCTCGGCGTCCATCATGGCGAGGTGTAGTTCGCGAGCCTCTTTGGCAAGCCGCTTCTGTTCACTTGCCTCGGCCCGTTCAACCTGCTTTGCGGCGCGTTCGGCTCCGGCTATCAGCTTTTTTCGCTGCCTTTCGCGTTCTCGCTCATTTCTGGCGCGACTCTTTTCCGCCTGTTTTGCTTGATGTTGAAGTTCTGCAAAGAAACCACGTCGTGCCATCGTATTCGTCCTCATCAACCCAGCATAGTGGAGCTAAAACACTTTGCGATATCGCGGTACTGACACTGCGATATCTGTCCGGCAGTACTGATCCTATTCCGGTCAGAGAATTGGTCCGAAATTTCCCGGATGGAATTCTGTGGCGACACTGAAGTTTGCCGCCTCGGGTTATGATAACACTCTTTCGCCTCGATTTCACCGACTTTTGTCTCAACCTATTCTATACGTCCGCGCCGCACTTTTTGGTTCAGGATCAAGCCTCAGAGAAGAATTGCAAAAGATGCGCCTAAAAGTCTGGCATCCTGCCAGTGCTGTGATTCAAACTCTAAATTCCGTCACATATTTTCTCATTGTGATCTGGAGATCGACGGCCCATGATTAAGGGATGCAATTGTCTTGGCCGTTGATCCAATGGCTCAGCATTTACCAACCGGTCTTGGCACGGGGAATTCACCACTCAGTGAGATCAGTCAACATCGAGAAGATTCACACTGACGAGACGCCAGTGGCACCCGGCGGGACGTCTTAAGCCACCAGAAAGTGTTGTCGTTTGGGGCCGATTGTTCTACAAATCCCGAATTACCAAGCAGTCTTTCAATCTGTAGCGACTGTGAAGAATTTTTTGAGCAAGCGACATTCACACAGTGAATGGAAGCAGCTTCGGGGCGAACAATCCGACCATGTCCATGGCCAAACTCATCAATAAAACTCAGGCAAAGCTGGCACTGGCTGCACGGCGGATGTGGATTCATCGGCGTTTTCAACGCAAGCTGGGGTACGTCGGCAATTTCGAGCAGCCCCGGTCCTTCGTGGAGAAGATTCAATATCGCAAACTGTACGGCAACCAGGAATTCTATGCCCTGGTGGCCGATAAGTATCGGGCTCGTGAGTACGTGACGGAAAAAGTTGGTTCGCAATATCTGGTTCCGTTATTGGGAGTTTACGACCGTTTGACGCCGGAAGTCTTCGATACATTGCCCGATCAATTCATCATCAAGGCAAACCACGGGTGTAAGTGGCACAAAATTGTCGAGGACAAGAGCAAGCTCGACATTCCAGCGACAGTGAAATATTTTGATCGACTCATCGATAAGCGATACGGAAAGAATTCGTGTGAGTTTCATTACCGACTCATTCCGCCCAAAATCGTGATTGAAGAATTGCTGATCGACGATCGAGGCGTCCTGGCCAATTACGAACTGTTTTGCTTTCACGGCAGAAATGGTTTCGAGTGGTCGATGTCGGTCGTGCTTCAGGATCTTCATCGCTCGATCGAACTGGGTGACGATTGGGAAGAGTGGGAGCGGCATGGTGGCTTCACCGACGAAGACTACGCCAACTATGTGAAACTTGAAAACGTCGAAGAGATGGTTCAGGTTGCCGAAGCGCTTTCCGCCGATTTCGACTTCGCCAGAATTGATCTCTACAACGTTCAGGGCCGGATTTACTTCGGCGAAATCACCTGTACGCCGGGGGCTGGATTCAAGCCCATTAAAAATGAATCGACTGCCGCAAAACTGAGCGAGATGTGGCAGCTTGATGCCGATAATCCACGTCTCTACGAGCAACGCCGCGCCGCGTAAACGGTGGCGAATCGATGAGACCACCACTAGGCAGTATTTTTGTCAACAGGGTCCCTCATGGTCAGGCCATGCCGGGTTGACACGGGGCCTCTTTGGGTTTGCTCGAGCAAGTCGTTGTTTCGAATGAGATCGGTTTCAACAAGTACTTTCTCATGCGGCAGATGAAACAGGACAGCGGAATACCTTGCATTTTTTCTGCGAATTCCTGCTTGCTGCAGACGCAGAACAAATTCAGAGTCTTGTCGCCAGAAGCCGACGAACTCTTCATTGTGTCCGTTAACATCGA
>Ga0181597_10000304_pt1 | contig 53283 bp, 56 predicted proteins | sample 041ome_5_FD_148647 | JGI IMG/M metagenome (GOLD analysis project Ga0181597, IMG submission 148647) | Coastal salt marsh microbial communities from the Groves Creek Marsh, Skidaway Island, Georgia - 041403US metaG (spades assembly) | ecosystem: Environmental > Aquatic > Marine > Intertidal zone... | reverse complement strand
AAAGGTAAGCTCTATAAAAAGTTTGGCTACATGGCTGAAGTGGACTGGGGTGGCGATAAAGTGGGTGTGAAAGATTTTTTTGGTACCTATAATCCAAACAAAAATTGGGAACTTACATTTGGTAACCAAAAACACGCCTTCAGTATGGAAGTTCAAGAGAGTTCTAACGATATTATGTTTGCTGAGCGATCTTTAGTTTATGGTATATCCGTTCCACATTTTGACCGAGCGGTGGGTATCAATTTAAAAGCAATGGGTGAAACATGGAACGTGCAAGGCGGTCTATACGGTGATGGCGTAACAGCATCTGTTGATAAAGATGATGCTGGTGATCAACGCCATGAAGGCAAAGGTGCGGCAATTAGGGGTACCTGGAACCCAATCTTGGAAAAAGATCGCATGGTGATGATAGGGGGAAGTTTAGGCTACCGTAAACCAAGTGATGAAAATAGAATTAATAATGACAAAGATAATAAATTTTCATACAAAACAACTAACTTTTCTGGGTTAAGCGTTGTGAGCTCAACTACACTGGATCGAGGTGATAGCTTCAAGATGGGTATCTTAGAACTTGCTGCCATGAACGGCCCTTTCTCATTCCAGTCTGAAATCAGTAAAGGAACCGTTGATCGCAGTGAAGGGAACGCTGACTACGATGTGAGTGCCTATTATGCACAAGTGGGTTGGGTGTTAACGGGCGAATCTAGAACGTATAAAGCGACCGATGGTGAATTTAAGCGTCTTAAACCATCGAAAAATTTTGACCCCGATAAAGGAACATGGGGTGCTTGGGAAGTTGCTTTAAGACATGATGGCATCGATCTAGATGATGGAGGCTATACTGGCGGTGAAGCTAAGCGTATGACTCTAAATCTTAACTGGTACCTCAATGAAAACATGAGACTGCTTGCGGGTTATGAAAGGTTCTATGATCTTAATAAGCTGAAGAGTGATGATGGAACAGATTTAGATCATATGGATGTATTCCAGGTTCGTGCGCAGTGGGCGATCTAGTTTAGATGTAAATAAAAATTCTCCTATAATTTTTAAAACCTGACTTTTTTAAGTCAGGTTTTTTTTGTACTTTTATTGTCAATCTAAATTTATTATTGTGGCTGTGATATTGCAAAACGCCATTGTATTTCTTTATCCTTTCATGAAGTAAATCTAGAGTTGAGGAAACTTTAAGAGGTGCTCTCGTCTTTAGACTGAGCGCCTCTTTTTTTTATAAAAAAATTATTCAGTATATGAGCGCATTCCTCGTTCATAATCCCAGCTTCAAATGTTGTGTGATGATTTAAAGTTTTATTGTTAACCAGATGATGACTTTCATGACAGCTGTTAAATTTATGATCCATAGCTCCAAAGAAAACGTTTTGAATTCTGGCTTGAAAAATTGCTCCCAAACACATGATGCAGGGCTCAAGAGTCACATATAGTGATGTTCCAGGAAGTCGGTAGTTTTTAAAATATTGAGATGCCTGTCTAATGGCTAAGATTTCTGCATGGGATGTCGGATCAGAGTGGCTAATCACTTGGTTAAAACCTCTGCCAATAATTTCATTGTTGTAAGTAATCACCGCCCCAATTGGAATCTCGTCTTGATTAAGGGCCTTGTGAGCTTCCTTAATGGCTTCTTGCATAAAATTTATGTGTTCTGACATAAGTTAATTTTTTTGAATTAATTTGTTTTTCTTTAATCACAATAGTGGTTTATTTATTCTAAGGTAATTTTTGTGAAAAAGTATGTATTGATTTTAGCGTTCTTCGCATCGAGCTTATTTGCTCAATCTGGATATTACAAAATTGATCCAGAGCATAGTTTTGCAAATTGGAAAATTCGCCATGTTGTTGCTAAAACTTCCGGCACCATTCCAAACATGACGGGTGGCATGCAGATTAATTTAGAGGATATGAATCAAACCACTGTTCAGGTGGAGATGAGTCTGTCTGATATTAACAGCGATCATAAAAAACGTGATAATCACATCCAAGAAGAAAAATTTTTAAACACAGTGTTAAATCCTAAAATTCAGTTTGTGAGTCATCAAATTACAATGAGTGATGACACTGATGGAATAGTTTCAGGAGTTTTAACCCTGGGCGGTGTGGAAAAAAAAATTGATATCCCATTTATAGTCTTAGGCTTTGGTGAAGATCCATGGGGCGGCTATAGAGTTGGCCTTGAAGGCAACATCACCCTACAGGCATCGGATTTTGGATACACCTGGGGGGTTAAGGAAAACAGTGCATTAGGTGATAAAATTGAAATCAATTTACTTCTAGAAGGAATCAAACAATAGATGGATAAAAAAGCGGATACAAATTTTCCAATACATGATTTACTCGCCAATCGTTGGAGTCCTCGATCGTTTGACCCTGAGTATATTCTAGACGATCAACAAATCAATTCACTGATGGAAGCGGCACGATGGGCGCCTTCATGCAGAGGCGAGCAACCTTGGAAATTTATTTTATTTAATAAAAGTGATGCGACTATGTTTAGCCAGGCCTTGAATTGTTTATCCGTTTCTAATCAAGACTGGGCAATGGATACCGCACTCCTGGTGTTAACTTGTACCAACCGTTTTTATCGTCATAATCAACAAGAAAACGGTTATGCGCATTACGATTGTGGAGCCGCTGCCGAAAATATTTGTCTACAGGCAACATCTATGGGGCTTGCAGCACATCAGATGGGTGGTTTTAGCAAGGATAAAGCTCGAGAATTAACGCAAGTTCCAAGTAATTATGATATTCTCTCGTTTGTTGCCATTGGCAAACCTCTAAACTTAGACGAAACACGAGACGAATTAAAAGAGCGGGAGTCTGCTGAAAGAAACAGATTGCCTTTGCAAGAAATATATAGCTTTAACAAATTTTAATACATTTTATTTATAGGAAATACGATGGCAAAAATACTAGAATTAACAAAAGATAACTTTAAAGATACGATTGAGAATAATAAATTTGTCATCGTCGATTTTTGGGCTCCTTGGTGTGAGCCTTGCAAAAATTTCACTCCAATTTTTGAAAAAGCTGCGGAAAATAATAAGGACATTGTTTTTGGGATGGTCGATGTAGAAAAATATCCGGAAATAGGAGAGTATTTTGAAGTAGAAAAAATCCCTGGGATTTTGGTCGTGCGTGAAAAGGCGGGTATACATGCTCAAGTGGGTGAAATTGGCGCCCCTGCGTTTGATGAGATCATTAAGTGGGCCCGCAATTATGACATGACGGCGGCTCGTGACTATATGGAAAAACAAGAACGAGGCGAATTTAACTAAGATTTAGATTTGAAATAATCCATAGGATTAACTGATAAACCTTTTTTGCGGATTTCAAAATGAAGCATCACTTGTTCTTTGTCAGTTTGTCCCATGGTTGAAATAATCTCTCCCGCATTAATTTGCTGACCTTCGGTAACCAATAACTCCCGGTTATGACCATAGACACTTAAGATGTCGTCATCGTGTTTGATAATAATAAGCTTTCCATAACCCTTTAAATCTTCACCCGCATAAATGACACGTCCTTTAGCAATCGATTTAATTTCTTGACCTAAGGTGCCTTGAATTCCAATACCTTTCTTGCCCTCATCGGGATTAAAATTTTCCAACACCTCTCCCTCGGTTGGCCAGATAAAGCGATTTGCTAGTGACTCAGTATTTTGAGCAATAATTTCTTTTGTTTTCTTAACTGATTTTGGGTTATAAATTTCACGGGTTGCAATCGGTTCATTAATTTGAACCGGTTTTCCAATGTCTTCTTGAGTCGCCTTTTTTTTGTCTTGAGTCAGAATGTCATTCTCATCATCAAGGATTTTTATTTCCACATCAGCTGAATCATTAGTTTGGGTTGAGCTTGTATTTTGGTTTTTGTTTCGGAGTAAATCAAAACGTATTTCTTCGCCTTCGCTGATTTTGTATGGCTTTTTAATATTATTCACAGCAGCTACTTCTTTGTAATCAAAGCCACATTTAATACTGAGGCTAAAAATAGTATCGCCTTTTACCACTTTATAGACATCAGGACATTTTTGAATTTTATTCTGGGAATTATCCACTTGTACCGTTTCCGGATACTTGGATACACAACCTGAAATAATCAAGATTGTAATAAAGATGATGCTGGTTTTAAAGATACTCATATTAAATTTTGTTTTAATAAATCAATTTTATTGTGATTGGTTAAGTCAGATATTATAGGGGAAATTGAAACACTTTGATTTTTGATTGCAAAAAAATCTGTCCCTTCACCCCCATCGTTTGGCTCCCCAGCAGCTCCCACCCAATACATAATTTTATTGTTCTGATTCGGATGATGAATGATGGGTTCGGCTTTATGTCTTTTCCCTAAACGAGTAATTTCAAAACTCCGAATATTTTCGTAAGGACAATCGGGAACATTAATGTTTAATAAAATTGATTGTTTTAAACTCATCACCCTTGGGATTAATTCTAAAGTTACTTGGCAAGCGGTGACATAATATTGGGGATCATACTGCGACATTGAAATAGCCATCGAGGGAATCTCCAACAAATAACCTTCCATGGCAGCTGCCACAGTTCCTGAATAAATCGTATCGTCACCCATATTCGGACCGTCGTTGATGCCTGAAATTACCATATCAGGTTTAAATTTTAAAAAACCAGACAAGGCGATATGCACACAATCAGTTGGTGTTCCATTGATGTAATAAATATTTTTTTCTGCTTCTGTAATGGTTAATGGATTTTTTAAGGTTAAAGAGCTACTTGATGCACTTTTATTTTCTTCGGGAGCAACGATCACCACATTGCCGATTTTCGCAAGGGATTTGGCCAGTTCACGAATCCCTGGTGCTTGGTAGCCATCGTCATTGGAAAGTAAAAAATTCATTTTTTAAAAATTAATAAACTGGTTAGAAAAAAAATAAAAGTGAACAATACTTCAGTCAAGGCAAATAATTGACTGGGTAGAGGATCTGACCAAGCCCTGACGACACCCTCAATAAAAAAGAGAATGATTATAAAATTCACCCATTCCAAGGCGTATAAATTTTTATGCAATATTTTTTTTAATGGTAGTAAGAGAATTAAAGCCTTAATAACCAACCAAGAGGGTTCCCCTGTTAAGGTAAAGAATAATTCCCATAAGAGCGTTATAAAAATAAGAAAAATGTAGGCGAGCTGGTTGATGATAAAAATCATGATTGCATTTTTAGAGTTAATTCCGCAAGTCGTTTACCTTGGGCATATGCAATTTTTTCTTCATCCTGAGACAATGTCTCAGCTCCGGTATGGCTTGAACCATAGGGGGTCCCCCCTGTTTTTGTTAAATTAAGTTCTTTAACAGAATAGGGAATGCCCATGATAATCATTCCAAGGTGTTGCAATGGAATTTGCATAGAAATTAATGTAGTTTCATTCCCGCCATGAAGAGAGTGCGAAGAGGTGAATACGGTACCTATTTTATTTTCCAGGCTGCCTTTTAGCCATAAAGGAGTCAGTTGATCAATAAAGCTTTTCATGGTTCCAGACATGTTGCCAAAATGCGTGGGACTACCTAAAGCTAGTCCATGACAACTTTCGATTTCTGAGAGTTCTACTTCGGGAGCAAAAATTGATTGTTTGGAATTTATGGTATGAGGCACTGTCCTCAATACAGCCTCAGTACCATTGACTGAATTAATTCCTCGCGAAATTTGCTGTGCTAACCGATGAATGGCACCATCTTGCGAATAATAGAGGACTAAAATATTGAGCATAAGGTTAAGATTTTTTGGCTAAGCGGTTTGCCAGGCCAATGTAAGTTTCTGGTCTTAGTTGGAGCAGAGTTTTTTTAGCATGAGCTGGAATTTTTAATTCATTGATAAATACCTTTAATGTTTCTTGGCTAATATCTTTACTGCCTCGCGTTAGCGCTTTCAACTTTTCATAGGGCTCAGGAATACCATAACGTCGCATGACCGTTTGAATGGGTTCAGCCAAAACTTCCCAAGAATTATTTAAATCGCTGGCAATGACAGCATGATTGATTTCAAGTTTATTTAAACCTTTGATACATGAATTGACTGCCAGGGTATGGTATCCAAAACCACTACCAATATTTCTTAATACGGTAGAGTCGCTCAGGTCTCTTTGCCACCTTGAAATAGGTAATTTTTCACTTAAATGATTTAAAAGGGCATTGCTTAATCCCAAATTTCCCTCTGAATTTTCAAAATCTATCGGATTGACTTTATGCGGCATGGTTGATGAACCCACTTCATTTTTCTTAAGCTTTTGTTTGAAGTACCCCATGGAAATGTAACCCCATAAATCACGATTAAAATCAATCAGAATGACATTAACACGAGCTATGGTATTAAACAGCTCAGCAAGAAAGTCATGCGGTTCAATTTGTGTTGTCATAGGATTGTATTCAAGGCCTATGGAGTTAATAAAATCTTTGGTATGTTGTTGCCAATTTATTTCCGGATAGGCAACTTGATGGGCATTAAAGTTTCCCACAGCACCATTCATTTTTCCTAAAAATTTTTGCTTTTTTAATTGTGAAATTTGTCTTTTTAAACGCGCAGCCACATTTGCAAATTCTTTTCCCATTGTCGTCGGACTTGCAGATTGCCCATGGGTTCGAGCGAGCATGGCAACATCAGCATACTTTTTTGCTTGAGTGTAAATATTCTCAACCAGCGCTTCAAGCTTTGTAAGGATGACATCCTGGGTCGATCTTTTCACCATGAGGGCATAAGATAAATTGTTAACATCCTCTGAGGTGCAAGCAAAATGAAAAAACTCTAAATAGGGTTTTAAATCTTTATTTTTTTTAAATGTTTCTTTCAGCCAATATTCAATGGCTTTTACGTCATGATTGGTTGTTTGTTCAATTTTTTTAACTTCGGCGGCTTGTTTTTCTGAAAAAGACTCAGCCACCATCTTTAATGCTTTTATGGTTGTTTTGCTAAAACCTGGCACCTCTTTGATTTTTTTATTTTCACTCAAGCTGATAAACCAGAGTATTTCTATTGTAATTCTGTGCTTGATCAGGCCAAACTCACTCAGATAGGGTCTTAACTCATTCAATTGAGCATCATAACGTCCATCTAAGGGAGAAATGCTGGATAACATTGAGGCCATGGTTATTTTTCTTTCAACAATAAAATATTCAAATAATATTTTACATCAGTTACCCCTGCATGAAAGCAACCCTGTAAAAGTTTTTGGGAATTTATTTTTTTTGCTCTAAAATAAACCTTAAATATTAATTAATTTTTCAAAGAAATGATTATTCAAGACTACATATCCCACACAAAAGAGAGAGGAAAAGAGGGCCTCCCCCCTCTACCATTGACGCCAGAGCAAACCGCTGAGCTTGTTACATTTTTAAAAGATGATAAAAAACAAGATCTGGAGTATGCATTAGAGCTGTTAATTAATAGAGTGCCCGCAGGTGTTGATCAATCGGCTTATGTGAAAGCAGCATTTCTTAATGACGTTGCTCAGAAAAAAATAAACAACAGTTTAATTTTGCCAAGTAAAGCCGTTGAGTTATTAGGGACGATGTTAGGTGGCTACAATGTTCAAGCGTTAATTCCTTTATTGGATTCTGATCTTGCAGAAGAGGCAAGCCAGGCTCTATCGAGTACCATTTTGGTTTTTGATGCTTTTCATGACGTTGTCGACAAACATAAAGCTGGAAATGTATATGCCACTAAACTGCTTCAGTCATGGGCGAATGCAGAATGGTTTACTAATAAAAAAGAAATTGATCATGAAATCAAATTAACTGTTTTTAAGGTTGATGGTGAAACAAATACAGATGATTTATCCCCTGCGCAAAATGCGTGGTCTCGTGCGGATATTCCTCTTCATGCTCAAGCGATGTTAATTAATAAAATGCCAAATGGCCTCAATATTATTGAGGATTTGAAAAAATTAAATAATCCTTTAGTTTATGTGGGAGATGTGGTTGGAACAGGCTCATCAAGAAAATCAGCGATCAATTCACTGCAATGGTATATGGGAAATTCAATACCGTTTATTCCAAATAAAAATACGGGAGGCTTTGTTTTTGGTGGAAAGATTGCACCTATTTTCTTTAATACAGCAGAAGATTCTGGAGCATACCCTATCGAGTGTGATGTGTCGCAAATGAATAATGGCGATGTCATTACCCTAAAAGCACATGAAAAGATTATTTGTAACGACAAGGGGCAAGTAATTTCGACTTTTGCTCATAATCCCTTAACAATTTTAGATGAGGTACGTGCTGGTGGCCGAATCCCGCTAATTATTGGACGTGGTTTATCAGATCGATCGGCAAAGGCTTTGGACGTCAATAAATCAAAAGTTTTTTTAAGTCACGTTACTGAAACAATCAACAAAAAACAAGGCTTTACCTTGGCCCAAAAAATGGTTGGCAAGGCGTGTGGTGTTGAAGGGGTGTTGCCTGGAACTTATTGTGAACCAAAAATTACGTCAGTTGGGTCGCAAGACACGACTGGTGCGATGACCAGAGATGAGTTAAAAGAGTTAGCATGTTTGGGTTTCACAGCAGATCTTGTCATGCAAAGTTTTTGCCATACCGCAGCCTATCCAAAACCTGTTGACATTGAGTTACAACATTCATTACCTGACTTCATCAGTAGCAGAGGTGGTGTATCGCTAAAACCTGGAGATGGAGTGATTCATTCATGGCTTAATCGAATGATTCTGCCGGATACCGTAGGGACTGGTGGCGATTCCCATACCAGATTTCCTATAGGAATTTCTTTCCCAGCAGGTTCCGGATTGGTAGCTTTTGCGGCCGCCATGGGAGTGATGCCGTTAGATATGCCAGAATCTGTGTTGGTCAGGTTTAAGGGGGAGATGCAGCCAGGAATCACCTTAAGGGATCTTGTGAATGCCATTCCTTATCAGGCCATTCAAAATGGAGAGTTAACAGTTGCAAAGCAAGGTAAAAAAAATGTATTCAGTGGCAGGATCCTAGAAATAGAAGGTTTGCCTGATTTGAAAGTTGAACAAGCATTTGAGTTTGCCGATGCTTCAGCGGAAAGATCCGCAAATGGGTGTACGGTCCGATTAAATAAAGAACCCATTATTGAATACCTGCAATCCAATATTACTTTAATGCAAAATTTGATAGAACAAGGCTATGAGGATAAAAGAACTTTACAACGCAGAATTGAAGGAATGCAGAACTGGCTCAATAACCCAGAACTCATGGAACCCGATGCAAATGCTAAGTACGCATCAATCATTGAAATTGATTTGAATACGATTACCGAACCACTTATCGCATGTCCAAATGATCCAGATAACATTAAAACTCTATCAGAGATTTCTGGAAATAAAATTGATGAGGTATTTATTGGAAGCTGTATGACAAATATTGGTCACTATCGAGCCGCAGGAAAAGTGTTAGAAAATCAAGGCGACATCAAAACAAGATTATGGATAGCGCCACCGACTCGGATGGATGAATCCCAACTGAGAAAGGAAGGTTACTATTCCATATTTGATCAAGCGGGAGCTCGAACAGAACTTCCGGGATGCAGTCTATGCATGGGAAACCAAGCCAGAGTTGAGAATGAAGCTCACGTATTTTCAACCAGCACCCGTAATTTTGATAACAGAATGGGGAAAGATGCCCAAGTATATTTGGGATCAGCGGAATTGGCTGCTGTCTGTGCCTTGTTAGGAAAAATTCCAAACGTCTCTGAGTATCATCAGGTTGTAAAAGAAAAAATTGCTCAACACGAAGAGAATATTTATCAGTACTTAAATTTTCATCACATGGATGACTATGTAAGTGAAAAAAAGGTTATTGGAATTAGCCCCGTTAGTTAAGCTTGATTGATGGAGTTTAAGCCTGATTGCAGAGAGTGTCCAAGGTTGGCTAAATTCCTTGACACCGTCAAGGATAAAAATCCTAATTATTTTTGCAAACCTGTTCCTGCTTTTGGGGTCTCTAATCCTAAGTTATTGATTGTTGGTTTAGCACCCGGAATGCATGGGGCAAATAAAACAGGCAGACCTTTTACGGGTGATTTTGCCGGTATTCTTTTGTATCAAACACTTTTTAAATTTGGATTTTCATCAGAGGCAGTCTCAATATCTGTAGATGATTCTCTATCATTGATTGATACACGTATTACTAATGCAGTTAAATGTTTACCCCCTGAAAATAAACCTAAAACAACAGAAATCTTGCAATGTAATAAATTTTTATCTCATGAGATAAGGTGCATTCCAGATAAGGTCATTATCTTATCATTAGGTAAAATAGCTCATGATGCAATATTAATGGCATTAAATTTAAAAAAAAGTCACTACAAATTTTCTCATGGTGCTCGACATGAGTTGTCGAGTGAACAAATATTGTATGATAGTTATCACTGCAGTAAATATAACACTCAAACAAAGCGGCTCACCGTGGACATGTTTGAGAATATTTTTTTAAATATTAAAAAAGAAATGGAGAAATAATATGCCTTACATCAATGTAAAACTCGCAGGTTCCTTAAACAAAGATCAAAAAGCTGAAATTGCAAAAGAAATTACTGACACGATGTCCCGCATTGCTCACAAGCCCGCATCTTATACATACATTGTGTTTGATGAAGTCGCCACTGAAGATTGGGCTATTGGAGGAAATTTACTTGGTTAATGAATGTGGAAAATGTTAAAGATTTTCTTAAAACTCTACCTACGCACCCCGGCATTTATCGAATGCTGGATAAGCAAGAAAAAGTTATCTATGTTGGTAAAGCTAAAAACATAAAAAAAAGAGTAGCAAGTTATTTCAATAAAAACCTTGCGAGCCCTAGAACAAGGTTAATGGTTTCACATATCGCAAATATACAATTTACGGTAACCAATACAGAGGCAGAGGCGCTCATTTTAGAAAATAATCTGATAAAAGATTTAATGCCTCGTTACAATGTGATTTTTAGAGATGATAAATCATATCCTTATCTAATGATGACGGCGCATAAATTCCCGATGTTACGTTTTCATCGTGGGGTTCAAAAAAAAGGGAATCGGTATTTTGGACCCTTCCCAAATTCCAACGCTGTGCGTGAGAGCATCCAGCTTTTACAAAAAGTTTTTTTACTCAGAAATTGTGAGGATTCAGTATTCTCAAACCGTACTCGGCCTTGTTTGCAGCATCAAATTAAAAGATGTACTGCGCCTTGCGTAGGATTGATTGATGAAAACCAATATGCACAAGACTGTCGACAAGCAGAATTATTTCTTCAAGGAAAAGATAATGAAGTGGTCGAGCAGATGACGGTTGCGATGAATGTGGCAGCTGAAAATGAGGAGTTTGAAAGAGCGGTTGTTTTTCGGGATCGCATTCAGAGTTTAAGACAGGTTCGCTTAAAACAATTTGTCAGTGATTTTAGTGAACATGATGCAGATATCATCGCTTTTGCTGAAGAGGATGGATTGGCGTGTATTAATTTGGTCATAATTCGTGGAGGAAGACATCTGGGAGATAAAACTTTTTTTCCAAAAAATCACCCAGATGACGATTCTAATCTTATTGAAATTTTTCTTTGTCAGCACTACATGGATCACTCACCCCCACCTGTAATTGTTGCTGAGGGAGTTTTTGATCAAGAGCTTATTAAATCTTTTTTTAATCTTCAGTTTTCAAAACAAAAAATAAAGATTATCACCAAAGCCTCAGGTGACAAAAGAATGTGGTTAAAGATGGCTAAAAGAAATGCAATGATTAACGTCAGACAAAAGAATTTACTAGAAGCAGGCAAAACAAACAAACTCGACTCATTAAGAGCTTTGATCAATATGCCAAATTTAAACCGAATCGAGTGTTTCGATATCAGTCATACCATGGGCAAACAAACGGTTGCATCTTGTGTGGTTTTCGATGATTTAGCCATGCAGGGTAAAGAGTATCGCAGATTCAATATCAATAATATTACTCCAGGTGATGATTATGCGGCGATGCGTCAAGTGTTGGAGCGACGGATCAAAAGAATAGTTAATGAGGAACAAACAAAGCCAGATTTGATGTTAATCGACGGTGGCAAGGGGCAGTTAAAGATGGCAATAGATATTTTTGATGCATACAATATTGTTGGAATTCGCCTCATTTCAATTGCTAAAGGCGAAAATAGAAAATCAGGCCTAGAAACATTGATCTTTGATGATGGTGAAATTATTTCTGATATTCCTAATAATAATCTCGGATTTCATTTACTTCAGCATATTAGAGATGAGGCTCATCGTTTTGCAATTACCGGACACCGACAAAAAAGAGCAAAAGTTAACCTATCCTCATCTTTGGAAGAGATTGAGGGGATTGGCCCAAAGAAAAGAAAATCATTACTGGTTTATTTTGGTGGTTTAGAGGGAGTTAAAAATGCATCGATTGAAGAATTAACTCAAGTAACGGGCATAGATCTAAAGCTTGCTGAGATCGTGTATAACTTTTATCATTAGGTATGAACCTTCCTAATTACATCACCTACTTCCGCATTCTAATAATACCTTTTCTTATTATGACTTTTTACGTGCCTGAGAATGTTTTAGGAGGTTTGGGTAGAAATTTTCTGGCAACATTTTTTTTTATTCTTGCTGGCATCAGTGATTGGTTGGATGGATATTTAGCGAGAAAGATGGGTCTTGAATCTAAGTTTGGTGCTTTTATTGACCCAGTCGCTGATAAATTAATTGTTATTTCCTCATTAGTTTTGCTTGTTGAATTAGATCGTGTGAGTGCAATTATCGCGATAATTATTATTGGGCGTGAGGTTGCAGTGAGCGCTTTAAGAGAGTGGATGGCTGGCATTGGAGCATCTAATCATGTCGCCGTAGCTTTTATTGGTAAACTCAAAACAACGCTACAATTTATTGCCATTGCTTTGTTATTATTTTTTGATGATATCTTTTTTATTCCGATTTATTTTTTGGGTCAGATCACCATATGGATAGCTGCATTATTAACTATTATTTCAATGCTCTATTATTTAAAACAAGCATTTACCTTAAAGCAGTCAAATTAAAATAATACATTGGGTAAAGCTGTCATTGACATCACTTAAAAAAAAGCTAAAATACTGCTTCTGTTTGCGTGAATAGCTCAGCTGGTAGAGCGCAACCTTGCCAAGGTTGAGGTCGCGAGTTCGAACCTCGTTTCACGCTCCAAATTTTTCAAAAGGGGAGAGTAAGCTCCCCTTTTATGTTTTTGGCGCGTTAGCAAAGTGGTTATGCAGAGGCCTGCAAAGCCTTAGACGCCGGTTCGATTCCGGCACGCGCCTCCATTCTTTTTTACCAAGGATGGTGATAAAATGACGTCTTTGCCCGGGTGGTGAAATTGGTAGACACAAGAGACTTAAAATCTCTCGATCTTGCGATCGTGCCGGTTCGATTCCGGCCCCGGGCACCACATTTTCATAATGAGCGATAAAGAATTAAAAAAAATTAATGACACACTTCAGGCAATTCTAAAAACTTTAAAAATAGTTTTTATATTGATTGCTGGATTTGCTTTTCTATATTTTGCGCTCTTGATTTATTTGTTTGTAATTGGGTAATTGAAAAATTCTCTCATCATTAAAAATCCAAGTTTTTCATCCCTTAATCTACTGAAAAAATGGCATCGTCACTTTAGAGCTCGTAAATTAAATTTATCCTATCATGATCTCCTGGCGACATTTTTAAATAACTCCAATGATGCATTTCCAGATGGGGTGATATCTCAAGATGAAATAAAAAATAATCATTGGCTTTATTCAGTGCATATGGCGGATTTTCAGCTTATGCGAGATTATTATTTATTTAATGGTTTAAAAAGTGTTGATCAGCAACAAATTAAGAATTTATGTAAATTATTGAACAAATATCTTCTTGAAGATCATGGATATTTTTCATGCAATGATAATTTCATTTTTTTTCAAAGTCGAAACCAATACATATTCAGTTATACCTCAATTCATGATTTGTTAAATCATCCAGAGCTCATTAATGAGCACAACAATAACGACACAAAAGTTCTGCTCAATAATATTTCAATGATTCTATTTCAATACATTGAACAGAATCATTTAAATGTGGATTTTAATAATTTAGTTTTATTGCCTCTTGGAAATAATATTAAAATCAACCCATCAAAAAAATATTTTTTTTCAAACGTAATTAATTTTTCCGATATCACCATGGGCGATGAAAATACTTTTTTTATAGAAGATGAACTCAAAGTATTAGATTTTTTAAAACATCATCAACAAATAATTAGCCAGGTTTATTTAGCCTTTAATAATGTGTGCTATGTCCTTGATAAAAATTCTTGGATGTCGGAAATCTTAAATTTAAAATCTAGAAAAATATGGAATGAAATTAATTCAAAAAAAAATTAATGATCAACTTAGATCTGAATTAATTGCTAATGGAATAGCAGAACATACTGCGCAACTCTTAGCAGCAAGAGCTATCAAATCGTTTGCAGATATTAATTATTCAATCGATATGCTTTTACCTCCCGAGCTTTTAAAAGATTGTACTGAAGCTTCAATTTTTTTATCACAAGCTATTATTGATCAAAAAAAAATAGTAATTGTGGGGGATTATGATGCAGATGGTGCAACAGGATCATCTATAGGTATTCTCGGTTTTCAGCTTTTAGGGCTTGATGTAGATTTTTTAATACCCAGTCGATTTAAACAGGGTTATGGATTATCTCCTGAAATTGTAAATCTGGCCCATTCGATGCATGCAGAAATTATTATTACCGTTGACAATGGTATCGCTAGTTTTGATGGTGTAAAAAGAGCCAACGAGCTTGGTATAGAGGTAGTTATTACCGATCATCATTTGCAAGCTGAAACTCTTCCTAATGCATCTTTCATAATAAATCCAAATCGAAAAGACTGTTCTTTCCCGAGTAAAAGTTTGTGTGGCGCAGGAGTTTTATTTTATTTGTTAATTGCGATTAGAAAGTCTTTACGAGTTAAACATTACTTTTCTGATAATTTAAAAGAGCCTAACTTGATGCAACTTCTTGATTTAGTTGCCCTAGCAACTATCGCTGATGTGGTCCCTCTGGATTTTAATAATCGACTAATGTTACATTTTGGTTTAAAAAAAATAAGATCACATCAATGTAATTTAGGAATAAAAAAATTATTTCAACTAAGCAATAAAAATCACATGGATTGCCAAGCCTCTGATTTGGGCTTTATCATTGCACCAAAAATTAATGCTGCTGGGCGCATGAATGATATGAGTCTTGGTGTTCAATGTTTAACCTCATTAAATGAGTTTGATGCTAGTTATTATGCCAAGCAGCTTATTGAATTCAATCATGAGAGAAAACAGACAGAATCTGTTATGAAAGAGGATGCAAATAAAATCTTAAAAGATTTTAAACCTCAAAAAAAAACGATTTGTTTATTTAGTGATGAATGGCACCAGGGTGTTGTAGGAATTTTAGCCTCTCGAATTAAAGAGACTTTCTACAGGCCGGTAATTATTTTTGCTGAAGATGAAAATAATTTCTTAAAAGGATCGGCAAGGTCGATTAATGGATTTCATATTCGCGATGCGATTGATATTGTTGCTAAAAAAAGCCCTCATATAATCTCAACCTTTGGGGGCCACGCAATGGCAGCGGGGTTAACAATTCATAAAAAATACTTTAATGATTTTGTTAAATTATTTGAAGAGGTTGCAGAACAGTTGCTCAATCATGACGATTTGAATGAGGTTATTGAGTTTGATACAAGCCTTATGGAATCAGATGTAAATGTTTCAATGGTCGATGAAATAAATTTTTTGGAATGGGGCAATGGATTTCCAAAACCTATATTTATGGATGAATTTGAATGTATTGATCAGCAACTTATAAAAGAGAGTCACTCAAAATTGAAATTAAGATTCAAAGAATCAATCTACGATTCTATTTTGTTTAATTTTATTGAACCTATTTTTGGTAGAATTAGATGTCTTTACACGTTAGAAACAAATAAATTTATGAACAAGAGTAATGTAGTAATTAATATCAGAAAAATAATTAATGACTAAAAAATACATCATCGGAAATTTAAAAATGTATGGCTCAATCAGCTTTTACGATACTTTTTTTAAAAAAATAAGAGAATTTTCGATGCATAAATCACTAGATACTATTGAAATTGCATTATGTATTCCATATCCCTATCTCTACTTGGCACAACAAATTCTTGGTAATTCAGGGATTTATTGGGGCTCACAAAATGTTGCTAAAGATAACGAAGGCCCTTTTACAGGAGAGGTTAGTGCAAAAATGTTAAAGGAATTTGACTCCCAGTTTGCCATCATAGGACATTCTGAAAGAAATACAGCTTACTGCGAATCTGATGTAAATATTGCTGAAAAATTTTTAAGAATTAAAGAACACAATATGAGGCCAATCTTTTGTGTTGGAGAAACCTTGATTGAGCGAGAAGCTGGAATGGAAAAAAAAGTTGTGCAATCTCAATTAGAGACCTTAGTAAATCATGGAAAACATATTTTTAATAACTCAATTATAGCTTATGAGCCAATTTGGGCTATTGGAAGCGATATGTCTGCATCCCCTGAACAAGCAAAAAGTATGTGCGCATTTATTAAAGAATTTGTGGAGGGTGAGGCAGATAAAGTGAATCAATTAGATAAGGAAAATAAACCTATAAAAGTCATTTATGGAGGCAGCGTAAATGAAAAAAATACGTTACAATTACTGTCTTTAGATGAGGTCGATGGTGCTTTAATTGGAAGATGTTCTCTTTCTCCTGATAAATTTTTACAAATATGCGAAATAGCCCATCAGCTTTAATTTTTAACCCTATAAAAACACAATAAAAAATGGAAAAAATTTTAATTATTATTCACTTGTTAGCAAGCATTAGCGTGATTGGCTTGGTTTTACTCCAAAATGGAAAAGGCGCTGATGCAGGATCAGCTTTTGGTGGAGGAAATTCAGGCAGCATGTTCGGAATTCAAGGGTCTTCTAACTTTTTGACCAAAGCGACTGCAATAAGTGTGACCCTATTTTTTATAACAAGTATCAGTTTAGCTCTTGTGGCGAGCAATAAACACAGTGATAAAAGCGTAATTAGTTCATCAGTTGTCGAACAGCTTGATGATGGAAACTCTTTTGATGATATTCAGTCAGATGAGTTGAGTGAGGAGCTCTCAGACATACCAGAATAGTTTTTGCCGTCGTGGTGGAATTGGTAGACACGCTATCTTGAGGGGGTAGTGACGAAAGTCGTGAGAGTTCGAGTCTCTCCGACGGCACCATTTAATTAAACGATAGGTTTTGATGTTAGATTCATATTTTCCAATTTTACTTTTTATTTTTGTCGGTTTAGGTATTGGCATCGGACCTCTAATCTTAGGAAAAATCCTATCACCTCACAATCCTGATGATCAAAAGAATTCACCCTATGAATGTGGCTTTGAAGCATTTGAAGATGCTCGGATGAAATTTGATGTTCGTTATTATCTTGTCGCAATCTTGTTTATTCTATTTGATCTCGAAATTACATTCCTATTTCCATGGGCAGTTGTTTTGGACAGTCTGGGACTCTATGGCTTTATTGCCATGTTAATTTTTTTGGGCATCTTGGTTGTAGGGTTTATTTATGAATGGAAAAAGGGAGCATTAGATTGGGAGTAAATCAGTATGAGTCTTGATGGACTGTTAGAAAAGGGTTTTATTACCACTAATTTAGATACCCTAATAAATTACACAAGAACAAATTCACTCTGGCCCATGACATTTGGTTTAGCATGTTGCGCTGTCGAGATGATGCATGCGGGTGCATCGCGTTATGATCTTGATCGATTTGGCATGGTGTTTCGACCAAGTCCGCGTCAATCTGATCTGATGATTGTAGCTGGAACCTTAGTAAATAAAATGGCTCCTGCGTTAAGAAAAGTTTATGATCAAATGCCTGATCCGAAATGGGTAATTTCAATGGGATCATGTGCAAACGGTGGAGGTTATTATCATTATTCTTACTCAGTGGTAAGGGGGTGTGATCGAATTGTTCCTGTTGACGTATATGTTCCTGGATGTCCACCCACTGCCGAGGCATTAATGTTTGGTCTAATGCAATTACAAAAAAAAATAAAAAGAACAAATACCATTGCGCGATGACTGACTTAAAAAAATTATCTTCCAACATAAAAAAAATATTTCCAGGGTACCAAGTCAATCTCCAATTTGATGAAATCACCTTGTCAGTTCCTGCTCAAGATGTTTCCAAAGTTTTAAAAAAACTAAAAACAATGAGCCAGTTGAAATTTGAACAGTTGATTGATTTAGCCGCAGTCGATTTTTCTGAATTTCCCCAAAAAAATTATGAAAATTGTAGATACGCAGCGGTCTATCATTTATTGTCTTTGAAGCACAACTCGCGCATCCGAGTAAAAGCTTTTATTAAAGATAATAGTTTTCCTGTGATTGAAACAATTACTTCAATATATGCCAATGCTGACTGGTATGAAAGGGAGGCTTTCGATTTGTTTGGCATTATGTTTTTAAATCATCCAGATCTGAGAAGAATTTTAACTGACTATGGGTTTATCGGGCATCCATTTCGAAAAGATTTTCCAATGATTGGAAATATTGAGATGAGATATGATCCTTCTCAAAAAAGAGTAATTTACCAACCAGTAACAATTGATCCTAGAAATAATGTACCTAGAGTTATTCATGACGAAGGATTTAGAAATGGCTGAGATAAAAAATTACACAATGAATTTTGGACCGCAACATCCAGCTGCTCATGGGGTACTCCGGCTTATTTTAGAACTTGATGGAGAAGTGATTCAAAGAGCTGATCCGCACATTGGATTATTGCATCGCGCCACAGAAAAGCTTGCTGAAAATCGCACTTACATCCAGTCTGTCCCTTACATGGATCGTTTAGATTATGTTTCAATGATGATGAACGAGCATGCTTATGTGATGGCAATCGAAAAAATGCTCAACTTAAAAGTTCCCATTCGAGCACAATATATCCGGGTATTATTTGATGAAATTACGCGTCTTCTCAATCATTTATTATGGCTTGGATGCCATGCTTTAGATGTGGGTGCGATGACAGTATTCTTGTACGCTTTCCGCGAGCGTGAGGATTTATTTGACTGTTATGAAGCGGTCTCAGGAGCTCGAATGCATGCAGCTTATTATCGTCCAGGTGGTGTTTATAGAGACTTACCTGATCATATGCCACAGTACCAAAATACCCGCTTCAGTCGTCCAAATGTTACGCATAAATTAAATGAAAACCGTCAAGGATCCCTATTAGATTTCATTGATGATTTTGCGAACCGATTCCCAAGATACATTGATGAATATGAAACTTTATTAACCGATAACCGAATATGGAAACAGCGCACTGTTGGTATTGGTGTTGTTTCCCCAGAAAGAGCTCTAGAGTTAGGTTTTACTGGACCTATGTTGCGAGGCTCCGGCATTGAATGGGATTTAAGAAAAAAGCAACCCTACGAGGTCTATGACAAACTTGATTTTGATATTCCAGTAGGGGTTGAGGGCGATTGTTATGATCGTTACCTCGTCAGAATTGAAGAAATGAGGCAGTCAGTTAATTTGATTAAACAGTGTAGCAAATGGCTCAGAGTCAATCCAGGTCCGGTGATTTCTGATAACCAAAAATATGCCCCACCTAAAAGACAAGATATGAAAGAAGATATGGAGTCCATGATTCATCATTTCAAGCTTTTTACAGAAGGATTTCATTTACCAAAAGGTGAAGCATACGCAGCTGTTGAGCATCCCAAGGGTGAATTTGGGATTTACCTTGTTTCAGATGGAGCTAACAAACCCTATCGTTTAAAAATCAGAGCGCCTGGTTTTGCTCATTTAGCCTCATTGGATGAAATGACGAAGGGGCATATGATTTCTGATTTAGTAGCAATCATTGGGACCCAGGACATTGTTTTTGGAGAGATTGATCGATAACCATGATTGAAAAGTTAAGAAAACTTATTGATAAAGAGATCGCTAAATATCCAGCTGATAAAAAACAGTCTGCAGTGATTGCTGCTTTAGCTATCATGCAGCATCATCGTGGCTGGTTATCTCAAGAAGATATCAGTGATGTTGCTGTGTATTTGGATATGCCTGAAATAGCTGTCCTTGAGGTAGCTACTTTCTACAATATGTTTGATTTAAAACCCGTTGGAAAATACAAACTATCAATTTGTACTAATATTTCCTGCATGTTACGGGATGCTGATCAAATTGTTGATCATTTGAAAAAAACATTAAAAATTGATTTTAATGAAATTACTAAGGATGGAAAATTTTGTCTCAAGGAAAGTGAATGCATGGGGGCTTGCGAAGGCGCGCCTCTGTTGACCGTGAATAACCAAAAAATGTATGAACATCTGGATATTAAAAAACTAGATCAATTATTAAAAGATTTAAAATAATGAATGAAATCGTAGACAAGAACCTTAACTTAGAAATAACTAACAAACAGTTGTTTAATATTTGCTTAAGAACAAAGCACTTAAAAAACTCAAACTCCCTTGAGACTTATAAGTCTATTGGAGGTTATGAGCAGATAAAGAAAATCCTAAAAAATAAACTAGACCCACAACAATTAATTGATGAAATTAAAATTTCTGGATTAAGGGGAAGGGGTGGCGCTGGTTTTCCAACGGGGATTAAGTGGTCATTTATGCCTCGAGATTATGATGGAATTAAATACATTGTTTGTAACAGCGATGAAGGGGAACCGGGTACTTTTAAAGACCGTGATATTATTCGCCACAATCCTCACCAACTAATTGAGGGGATGTTAATTGGAGCATATATTATGAATGCTCAGGTTGGCTATAACTATATTCATGGTGAAATATGGGAGGAATATGTTTCCTTTGAAAAAGCCATTGAAGAAGCAAGAAAAGCGGGACTGTTGGGTAAAAATATTTTTGGTTCAGGTTTTAATTTTGAATTGCATGCCTTTCATGGATATGGAGCATATATTTGCGGTGAAGAAACTGCCCTGATTGAGTCAATTGAAGGAAAAAAAGGCCAGCCCAGATATAAACCTCCATTTCCGGCGACATATGGAATTTATGGTAAACCAACCAATGTAAATAACACAGAAACCTATGCATCTATTCCTTGGATTATTGAAAATGGCGGACAAGCCTTTATGGCTCATGGCGTTAAAAATTCAGGTGGGACAAAAATATTTTCAGTATCGGGGCATGTTGAAAAACCGGGGAATTATGAAATTGAACTTGGTATGCCATTCGAACAATTATTAAAAGAAGCCGGCGGGGTTTGGAAGGGTAGAAAGTTAAAAGCAGTGATTCCAGGCGGACCATCAACACCAGTAGTGCCTGCCGATATTATTAGAAATGCAACCATTGATTATGATGGTTTAGTAAATATTGGGTCCAGTGTAGGTGCCGGCTCAATGATTGTTATGGATGAAACAACTTGTATGGTTAGTGCATTAAAAAGATTATCTTATTTTTTCTATGAGGAGTCTTGCGGTCAATGTACTCCTTGTCGCGAGGGAACTGGATGGGTTTACCGAATTATAAGCAGAATTTATCAAGGACAAGCCTCCCTTGATGACTTAGATCTTCTAACTGACGTGAGTAAAAAAATATCAGGACGAACCATTTGCGCGCTTGGCGATGCAGCTGCAACCCCAGTCCTTAGTTTTATTAAACATTTCAGAGATGAATTTGAAGTCTTTATCAAGAATGGAAAAAAATTAGTAAATTAAAAATGATAAAAGTAAAAATCAACGGAAAAGCAATTAAAGTTCAAGAAAAAAAAACGATCATTGAGGTTGCTGATAATCATGGTATCGAGATTCCAAGATTTTGCTATCACAAGAAACTCAGCGTAGCTGCTAATTGTCGCATGTGCTTAGTTGAGGTTAAAAATTTCCCAAAACCTCTGCCTGCTTGTGCAACACAAGTTGCTGATGGTATGGAGATATTTACTAAATCCAAGCAAACCAAAGATTGCCAGCAAAGCGTTATGGAGTTTTTACTGATTAATCATCCGCTTGACTGCCCAATTTGTGATCAGGGAGGTGAATGTGACCTTCAGGATACAGCGATGGCCTATGGAAGTCCTAAATCACGTTATCAGGAGGAGAAGCGGGTAGTCTTAAATAAAAATTTAGGCCCTTTAGTTTCTACTGACTTAAATCGATGTATTCAATGTTCACGGTGTGTTAGGTTTCTTAAAGAGGTTGGTGGAATGCAAGAGCTGGGTTTAATTGGAAGGGGAGAGCATGCTGAAATTTCTGCGTATGTAAAAAAATCAGTAGAATCTGAAATTTCTGGGAACGTAATTGACTTATGTCCAGTAGGGGCATTAACCTCAAAACCTTTTCGCTATTCAGCAAGAACGTGGGAGATGATTCGTAAATCCACAATTTCACCACATGATAGTTTAGGTTCTCATCTGGAGGCGCATGTAAAAGATGGGAATGTAATGCGAGTGCTTCCCAGGGAAAATGAAGATTTGAATGAGTGCTGGATTTCTGATCGTGATCGGTTTTCCTACATGGGCATTAATCACCAGAATCGCGTTAAAACACCATTAATAAAAAAAGGGGCAACGCATGACCCTATATCATGGGAGGCAGCATTTCAGTTGATTGAAAAGCAATTACACCCTAAACAAAATCAATTTAAAGCTGATGATGTGGTATTTTTTACCTCTAATCAAACAACCATGGAAGAAGCCTTTCTGGTAAAACAAATGGCTAAGTATTTCAACTCACATCAAATAAAATTTGATGCAGCTAATGGGCCAACGTTCATCAAACAACCGTCTTTAAATACTCAAGTAAAAAAAATTGAGGAGTTTGAATCCATTATCTTACTTGGATCTCAGTTGAGAAATCAAAATCCTTTGATTCTTCAACGCTTAAGAAAAATGGCGTCACATGGAAAGTCAATCAGTGTAATAAATCACATTGATTTTAATTTACAAGTTAATCTTGATCAAAAAGTTATCAAGCCGATTACAGATTTTAAAAAACTTTTTCAACAAATCTTAAAAGATATAAAAATTGATTCTAAAAAAACATCAAAAACTGCAGAGCAAAGGCTTTCAAAAATTATATCTAACAAAACCCTATTGCTAATTGGTGAAGATGTTTACTCACATCCAGAATTTTTAAAATTTGCACCCATCATAAATGACATTATTGATGAAACCGCTATGCAGTTTGGATGCTTGCCCGCCGGTGCAAATTCTGTTGGTTTGCATCAATTGTTTAGTCATTATAAAAATACAGTTGAAATTAAAAATTACCAAGCAAGTCTTACTGTTAATCTTGATCCAGCATTTGATTTTGCGGATTCACAAATGCATGAAATGGTTATGCAAAAATCAAAATTTAATATTCTCATATCACCGTTTCTTAATCAGAATAATAAACACTATGATTTAATTTTGCCTTCAGCAACTCACTTTGAAAATGAGGGAAGTTTTCTGAATATTGAATCAAGATTACAAAACTTTACACAAACAATAGCTCCGAAATTTGAATCAAAACCACTATGGAAAATTTTAAGAGTTATGGGGAATTATATTGAATGCCCAGACTTTGAATTTGAGACATGTTCACAGATAACCAATAAGATAGCTAATAAAATTCACACTTTTAAAAAATTGAATTTAGTTAACGAAGAGTTAAATCATCATAAAGTTAATTATCGTCTAGCAAATATTAATCAGTCAGATTTATTGGTACGAAAATCAAAAGCCCTACAGGATATTCTTCATTTAAGGAATGAAAAATAAATGGAAGAATTTTTAAAACAATATTTAGATCCAAATTTCGCAATTACTTTTACGTATCTCATTAAGATTTTTTGTATTGTTATTCCGGTGATGATTTCGGTTGCCTATCTGACCTATTTTGAAAGACGAGTGATTGGTTTTATGCAATCAAGAATTGGTCCAAACCGTGTGGGTTTCTTTGGCTTACTTCAACCCATTGCTGATGCCTTAAAGTTGTTATTTAAAGAAATTATTCTTCCGGAAAAATCTAATAACTTTCTTTTTTTTCTAGCCCCATTGTTATCCATAGCACCAGCACTGGCAGCTTGGGCAGTCATTCCATTTGACTTTGAGATGGTGCTTGCAGATATTAATGCTGGCCTCCTTTATGTTTTAGCAATGACCTCTATTGCTGTTTATGGCGTCATTATTGCAGGATGGGCCTCCAATTCAAAATATGCATTTCTTGGGAGTTTACGTTCAGCTGCACAAATTGTGTCTTATGAGATAGCTATGGGATTTACACTAGTGGGAGTTTTAATGTGCGCTAATAGTTTAAATCTAGGTGAAATTGTTATGGCCCAACAAGGAGGAATATCACAGTGGTACTGTTGGCCATTGTTTCCATTGTTTATTATCTATTTTATTAGCGCTGTTGCTGAGACCAATCGCGCTCCTTTTGATGTAGCTGAAGGCGAATCAGAAATTGTTGCTGGTTTTCATGTGGAATATTCAGGTATGGCTTTTGCTTTATTTTTTCTTGCTGAATATGCAAATATGATTTTGGTGAGTATTCTTGCAGTCATAATGTTTTTAGGAGGCTGGATGTCACCTTTTTCTTTCATGCCCGATGGTATTTTTTGGCTTTTAGCTAAAGTTGTTTTTGTATTATTTTTCTTTTTATGGTTTCGGGCAACTTTCCCAAGATATCGTTATGACCAAATCATGCGACTTGGATGGAAAGTTTTTATCCCTCTCACCTTAATATGGATTGTCTTTATAGGGGCAATGATGCAAACAGATTATGCGGAGTACTTTCATTAATGAAAAATTTTATTTTTAATACTGTTAAAAGCTTAACCTTGCATGAATTACTTAGAGGTATGAGTTTGACACTGAGATACTTTTTTTCAAAAAAAATTACCATTCAATATCCAGAACAAAAAACACCACAATCTCCGAGATTTAGAGGTCTTCATGCGTTACGAAGATACCCAAATGGAGAAGAAAGGTGCATCGCTTGTAAATTGTGTGAGGCAGTTTGCCCAGCGATGGCAATTACCATCGAATCCGAACAAAGAGAAGATAATACTCGACGAACAACTCGATATGATATTGACCTGACGAAGTGCATTTTTTGTGGATTTTGTGAGGAGTCATGCCCTGTTGATTCTATTGTAGAAACACGACAATTTGAATATCACGGTGAAGAGCGTGGAGACCTTTTATACACTAAAGAGATGTTATTAGAGGTAGGGAAAAAATATGAAAAACAAATTGCAAAAGATCGTAAACAGGAATCTAAATTTAGATGATGCAATTTTCTGACTATATATTTTATTTTTTTAGCTCTATCTTAATATTAGCTTCATTAAAAGTTATAACAGCAAATAATCCCGTTTATTCTGCTTTATCGTTAGTGCTGGCTTTTTTTAGTGCAGCGGGTATTTGGCTATTATTGCATGCGGAGTTTTTGGCAATCGCCTTGGTTTTAGTTTATGTGGGGGCGGTGATGGTTCTCTTTTTATTCGTTGTAATGATGCTTGATATAAATTTGGAATCATTGAAAAAAGGATTTTGGAGCTATTTCCCTTTTGCGATCTTAATTGCTGGAGTGTTTATTGTTGAGATTTATTTGGTAGTCTCTGATAAATTTTTTCTAGAGTCTCAGATTGAAAGTTTTGGCACATCGAAAAGCAACACACATTCTATTGGTAATATTTTATATACCGATTATTTACTTCCATTTCAAATAGCGGCCGTTATCCTTTTGGTAGCAATTATCTCTGCAATTGCATTAACAATGTTTGGCCATAAGTCACATAAAGCCATCGATCCAAAAGATCAAATTAAGGTCAAAAGAAATGACCGAATTCGTATAGTTAAAATGAAATCGGAGAAAAGGTAATGCCGGTTACTCTATCTCATTACCTCTTATTGGCTGGAATTTTATTTGCGATTAGCATTCTAGGTATTTTTCTCAATCGAAAAAATATCATACTTATTTTGATGGCAATAGAATTAATGCTGCTCGCAGTCAATATTAATTTTATTGCTTTTAGTTATTACTTGGGGGATTTGGCTGGACAAATCTTTGTTTTTTTTATCCTTACTGTCGCCGCTGCTGAATCTGCAATTGGGTTGGCAATTATTATCTTAATCTTTAGAAATTACAAATCGATAAATGTCGCAGACTTAAATAGGTTAAAACAATGACGCTTTTATCGATATATACTTTAATCCCAATGCTTCCATTATTAGCCTCTGTAATAACTGGATTATTTGGGTCTAAGCTTCCTAAAGCTTTTTCTCATGTGTTGCCGATTTTATTTGTTTTTGGAAGTTTTCTTTTATCTTTGTATGCTTTATACATTTCCTCTCATGGGTATACCTTTAATGAAACGTTATTTCGATGGTTAACTGTGGGTCAGTATGATTTGAAAATTGGTTTCTTGATTGATAATTTATCTGCGCTGATGATGGTTGTAGTGACCTTTGTCTCCTTAATGGTGCACGTCTACACAATTGGGTACATGAAAGATGATCCAGGCTATGGTCGCTTTTTTAGCTTTATATCCCTATTCACATTTGCCATGTTAATGCTGGTCATGAGCAATAATTTTTTACAATTATTTTTTGGATGGGAAGCTGTTGGATTAGTTTCTTATTTATTAATTGGTTTCTGGTACCAAAAGCCCACAGCAATTCATGCCAACATGAAAGCTTTTTTAGTGAATAGAGTAGGTGATTTTGGTTTTTTACTGGGCATAAGTTTAATACTTTTCTGGTTTGGCTCTTTAGATTACATAGATGTTTTTAATCGGCTTGATGCATTAAGTGAGCAAAATATACAAATGATGGGCAGCTCCTTTTCATTAATGACATTGATTGCAATATTACTTTTTATTGGAGCAATGGGAAAGTCTGCTCAGGTTCCATTGCATGTCTGGTTGCCAGACTCGATGGAAGGGCCGACACCGATCTCTGCTTTGATTCATGCAGCTACGATGGTCACTGCAGGTATTTTTTTAGTTGCAAGAGTTTCTCCTATCGTAGAATTTTCGGAAACGGCGCTTAGCTTTATTTTAATTATAGGAAGTATCACGGCGTTATTTATGGGTTTATTGGGCATTTTTCAAAGTGATATTAAAAGAGTAATTGCATACTCAACCTTATCTCAACTTGGATATATGACAATCGCTTTGGGGGTTTCAAGTTATTCACTCGCAATCTTTCATCTATTTACTCACGCTTTTTTTAAAGCACTTTTATTTTTAGGCGCGGGATCAGTGATTATTGGAATGCACCATGAGCAGAATATTTTTAGCATGGGAAATTTAAGAAAATATATGCCGATAACATGGATCACCTTTTTACTCGCAACTTTAGCTTTAGTGGGGATGCCATTTTTTTCAGGCTTTTATTCAAAGGAGTCAATCATTGAGGCGGTGAAGTATAGTGAGTTGATGGGCTCATCTTTTGCATATTTTTGTGCTGTGATTGGAGTATTTATTACCTCACTCTATAGTTTTAGATTGTATTTGATTGTTTTTCATGGGAATGAGAATTGGAGGGCACCAAAAAGTAAACATCATCATGGACTGGGTTCATTAGAATCACCACATGAATCAACCTGGGTTGTAACGCTTCCCTTAATATTGTTGGCTATTCCCTCTGTGATTATTGGTTTTTTTACCATCACTCCCATATTAACGACGGACTTTTTATCAAATACTGTATGGGTAAGAGAAACACATTTGGCATTAGCTCATGTTGTTGAACATTTTCATGGCCCTGTGGGCATGGCCCTGCATGGTGTTTTAACGCTCCCATTTTGGCTCATGGTTTTTGGTTTTGTGGCTGCGTATTGTATTTATTATAAAAAATACAATTGGGTTAAATTGCCACGAATGATAAAAAAAATTATGGATGAAAAGTATGGTTTTGATCGCCTTAATGAATCGATCATTGCTCCTTTAATTTTAAAGCTTGGCCGTTTTTTATGGAATTTTATTGATGTGAAGTTTATTGATAACGGTTTGGTCAATGGTGCGGCTCGTTTGATTAATTCATTCTCACTGGTAACAAAAAAAATTCAAACCGGTTACGTATCACATTATGCTTTTGGGATGGTGATGGCTTTGATTGCCTTTATTAGTTATTTTGTAATTGTCTGGCTATGATGATGAACTTTATCCTATCAATAGCTATTTGGACACCTATCAGTTTAGGCATTTTGCTATTAATTTTACAAAAGAATTTATCAGCAAATATCATTTACAAACTGGGAAACATTTTTGGATTTATTTCTTTTTTAATCACAATTCCACTTTATATTTTCTTCGATACCACATATTCAGGTTTTCAATTTCAAGAGATTTCTCCATGGATTAGTCATTTTTCAATTCAATACCATCTTGGTCTTGACGGGATATCTTTACCTTTGGTCATGCTTACAAGTTTTATCACATGGTTAGTGATTTTTATATCTTCTAACTCTATTAGCCGATCTTTAGGGTCTTATATTGCATCCTTTTTAATTCTTTCTGGATTGATGATCGGGGTCTTTTTAGCATTAGATGCAATTCTTTACTATGTTTTCTGGGAAGCTATGTTGATCCCCATGTTTTTGTTAATTGGTGTATGGGGTGGACCCAATCGAGTTTATGCAACGATTAAATTTTTTCTTTACACGGTGTTAGGTTCATTGCTGATGTTGGTTGCTTTTATATACCTCTTTAATCAAACAGGGAGTTTTTCAATCGTTGATTTTTATACAAAACAATTATCATTAACTGCTCAGGTTTTTATATTCATTGCATTTTTCATGGCATTTGCAGTGAAAATTCCAATGTGGCCAGTGCATACATGGCTTCCTGATGCTCATGTTGAAGCCCCAACGGGAGGCTCGGTTATTTTGGCCGCCATCATGTTGAAATTAGGAGCTTACAGTTTTATTCGTTTTGCCATGCCCATTGCACCCGATGGACTCTTATTATTAAAACCGTATTTGATAGCGATTTCACTCATAGCAATTGTTTATATTGCCCTAGTGGCTATTGTTCAAACAGATATGAAAAAATTAATTGCCTATTCTTCGATATCACATATGGGCTTTGTGACGCTTGGTTTATTTATGCTCAACCCTCTAGGTTTTGAAGGTGGTTATGTTCAAATGATTTCCCATGGTTTTATATCTGCAGCATTATTTTTCTCTATAGGTGTCTTGTATGACCGCATGCACACCAGAGAAATCAAGGACTATGGTGGAGTGATAAACAGCATGCCATTATTCGGATCTTTTTTTGTATTGTTTGCCATGGCTAATTCTGGATTACCTGGAACATCCGGTTTTGTAGGAGAGTTTTTAGTTATACTCGGTGCGATGCAAGAAAATTTTTGGATTGCTTTTTTAGCCGCATTAACTTTAATTTTCGGAGCCACATATTCTCTGTGGTTGGTAAAAAGAATTATTTTTGGAGTTGCTAAAAATAAAAAAATTGCTGGTTTAATTGATTTGAATGCTAAAGAATTTTTTGTGATGAGTGCGCTTGCAGGATTGACTCTGATTATTGGTATCTATCCAGCTTTAATTACTGATATTACCAATCAGTCCTCTATAGTGATGTTGGAATTGATTCAACAATCTAAAATTTAAATGGAAACAGAATGTTAACTAATATACTTACCGTAGCACTGCCTGAGATTATTATCTTAATCTCAGCCATGAGTGTTTTATTACTTGGAGTTTTTTTCAAAAATAAAAATGCTACATCTTTATTTGGAATTACACAGTTAACCTTATTAATTGCTGCATATTTTACGTCTCAGCTCCCCATTGAATCAAAATTATTGGCATTTAATAACATGTTCGTGGCTGATAGCTTATCTTTGTATTTAAAGTTATTAAGTTACTTTGGTCTTTCTTTGGTATTAATTTATAGTCGTGATTATTTGTTAAAGAAAAACTTACTTAATGGTGAATTTTTTTCTTTAGTTTTATTCGCTTTATTAGGTATTAATTTAATTATATCGTCTTACCATTTATTGACCCTGTACATGGGCATTGAACTTCTTTCTCTTAGTCTTTACACTTTGGTTGCAATTGATCGAAAGCGTCAAGAAGCAACAGAAGCGGCGATGAAATATTTTATTCTTGGTGCAGTGGCCTCTGGATTTTTACTGTATGGATTTTCAATGCTTTATGGCATTACTGGATCGCTCTATTTACACGAAATATCTGAACAAATTGGCGTCACTGAAGTTAATCCAATGATTCTTTCATTTGCGCTTGTGTTTGTTACGGTAGGTATTGCTTTTAAGTTTGGAGCAGCTCCGTTTCAGCTTTGGGTTCCTGACGTCTACCAAGGATCATCAACTCCAATCACAATGTTTATCGGCTCAATTCCAAAATTTGCATCTGTGGCCATGTTGATCCGCTTGCTCTATCAAACCTTAGATCATTTAGTCATGGATTGGCAATTGATGCTTCTGGTGATGGCAATCACTTCAATGCTTTTAGGAAATATCACAGCGATCGCACAAACTAAAATTAAGCGACTGCTTGCTTACTCAACAATTTCTCATGTTGGTTTTATGCTGCTTGGCCTTGCCACGGGAGCAATAACTGGTATTTCAGCAGCTTTATTTTACATTGCGACATACGTTCTTATGACCTTAGCTTCTTTTGGATTAATTATATGTTTGAGTAATCAAAGAGGCGACATCGATAAAATATCCGATCTCTCTGGTTTGGCAAAAGATGAACCATGGCTTGCTTTCTTACTTTTAATAATCTTTTTAAGCCTCGCAGGAATTCCTCCCACAATAGGTTTCTATGCTAAATTTTCAATCATTCAAGCGACATTACAATTTGGATGGATATGGCCAGCTGTAATTGCAGTGATGTCAGCACTGATTGGAATCTACTATTATCTTCGAATGATAAAGATTGCATACTTTGACGATGCAATTAAAGCGACTAAAGCATCAAAGAGTATTCATGGCGAACTCACCCTCACATTAACAATGAACGCTATAGCATTGATTGTATTAGGATTATTTCCCAGTCCATTAATGGACATTGCAACCCTCACTTCAGCACTCATTTTTTAAAGTGATTATTGCGCTGACACTTATTTTAATGATTTTTTTATCCAATCTCCCTTGGATAACACAAGATTTTTTAATTTTTATAAAATTAAAAAAAACTTTATTAGTTATTTTTATTGAAATCTTGTTGTATTTTTTTGTATTTCGACTCGTAACTTTTTTGCTTGAATTATCAATTTTTGGCAATGTGCACGACCAAGGCTGGCAATTTTATGCGGCATTGCTTGCTCTTTTTATTGTCTCCAGCTCACCTGGTTTTGTTGTTAAGGTTTTGTGGAAGTAATCATGCCTAAAATAATGATCATTGGTTGTGGCCGACTAGGTCAAATCATTGGAAATTTTTTTCAGATAAATAAGTTTTCAGTCGTCGGTATTAGAAGGTCAAAAGTAGAACCAAGTAAGTTCCCAATGTATGCCTATGATATTTTTTCCAATGAATTTGATATTTTTTTTCAGGAGCAAAAACCGGATTACATTATTTACTCAGCAACACCCAGTTCACAGGACCCAAAAGACTATGAATGCATTTATTTTAATGGTTTAAAAAAAGTAAAGCATTTGTCGAGTCAATTACCTAAAACAAAACTTTTTTTTATATCAAGCACTCGAGTTTTTAATGGGTACCACAATGATATCCTCCTGGATGATGACACCCCAACAAATCCATCTGACCCGCAAGGTGAAGTTTTAGCTAATGCTGAACGTTTAATTACTGATACGGATGACGGTATAGTATTTCGCTTAAGTGGTATCTATGGTCTAGATCGACAGATGATGATTGGTTTGGCAAAGAGTCCACAAAGCTGGCCTGAAAATCGCTATACAAATCGTATTTTTGATACTGACGCTGCACACATTATTTATCAAGTTATCGATGCTGTCCATGAGGGTAAAGCTATCGCAACCCCTCGCGTCATTAATGTAACAGACTCACAACCTATTGATTTATATACAGTTTTATTATTTATCCGATCGAAGTTAAAATTACAGCCCATTGAGGACTTAACTCAAGATCCTGTCCAGGGAAAGAGAATTGTATCTTCCTATCTGTTGAAGCAGATGAATTACAAATTTCAATATCCAGATTACCAATCTGGATATTTAAAGATCATCTCCACACTTGTAGATTAAATCTTTAATCATTGCCCATACCAGTGGCTTGATATAAAATGAGCGATTAGTTTGAAGGCAGCAGGCGCGTAGCTCAGTTGGTTAGAGCACCACCTTGACATGGTGGGGGTCGTTGGTTCGAATCCAATCGCGCCTACCAAATAAAAAACATGATAAAAATTACACTTCCAGACGGTTCAATTAAAGAATTTACAGACGCAATTACTTTGTCTGATGTGGCATACAACATTGGCGAAGGTCTGGGACGAGCCGCACTCGCTGGACATGTCGATGGGCACCTCGTTGATCTATCTCATCCAATCAATAAAGACGCTCACGTGTCTATTATTACTGCAAAGAACGATGAGGGTTTAGATATCCTCAGACATTCAACCGCTCATTTGTTAGCCTATGCCGTAAAAGAGCTTTTCCCTGAAGCGCAAGTCACCATTGGACCCACCATTGATGATGGATTTTATTATGATTTTTCATATCAAAGACCTTTTACTCCTGAAGATCTCGAAGCTATAGAAAAGAAAATGACTGAATTGGTAAAAGAAGATCATCCAGTCCGGCGAGAAGTTATGCAGCGAGATCAGGCTGTTGAGTTTTTTTTAAATCAAGGCGAAAAATACAAAGCCGAAATTATTACCTCCATTCCTAAAGACGAACCAGTGACTATTTATCATGAAGGAAAATTTTCTGATCTGTGCCGAGGACCCCATGTGCCATCCACTGGCAAATTAAAAGTTTTTAAATTAATGAAAGTGGCTGGGGCTTACTGGCGTGGAAACTCAAACAATGAAATGCTACAGCGTATTTATGGAACGGCTTGGGCCACCAAAGATGATTTAAAAGATTACTTGCATCGTTTAGAAGAAGCCGAAAAAAGAGATCATCGTAAATTAGGTAAACACCTCGATTTATTCCATATTCAAGATAATGCCCCTGGCATGGTGTTTTGGCATCCCAAGGGATGGTCTTTATGGCAAGAGATTGAAAATTACATGCGAAAAAAGTTCATGGAATATGATTATCAGGAGATCAAAACACCCACGGTATTAGATAAAAGTCTTTGGGAAAAATCAGGACATTGGGATAACTATCATGAAAATATGTTTGTCACCTCCTCTGAGAATAGAGACTACGCTGTAAAACCGATGAACTGTCCTGGGCACGTTCAAGTATTCAATCATAACCTTCATAGTTATCGAGAGCTCCCTTTAAGGCTTGCCGAATTTGGATCATGTCATCGCAATGAACCTTCAGGGGCCTTGCATGGACTCATGCGCGTCAGAGGGTTTACTCAAGACGATGCGCACATATTTTGTACCGAAGAACAGATTCTTGATGAAGTGGTAAGCTTTAATAAGATGCTCATGGAGACTTACCATGACTTTGGTTTTGATGATATCGAAGTAAAATTATCCACGCGACCCGAAAAAAGAGTGGGCAGTGATGCTGTTTGGGATCAATCGGAGAAGGCGCTGGAAGCGGCATTAAAGGCGACTGGCTTGGCGTATGAAGTGCAGCCAGGGGAAGGTGCTTTTTATGGGCCAAAAATTGAGTATGTGCTGCGTGACAGTTTAAATCGCTTATGGCAATGCGGAACCATTCAGCTCGATTTTAATTTACCGGTTCGTTTGAATGCTGAATATGTGGATGAACACAGCAATAAGAAAAATCCAGTCATGTTGCATCGCGCCATAGTGGGCTCTATGGAAAGATTTATTGGCATTTTGATTGAACACTATGCTGGAAAATTCCCTGTATGGCTGGCCCCAACTCAGGTGGTTGTCATGAATATTTCAGATGCACAGGCTAAATACGTCACAGATGTTGTTGATTTTTTAAAGAAAAATGACATTAGATGCGAATCAGACTTGAGAAATGAAAAAATTACCTATAAAATACGCGAACATAGCATTTCTCGTATTCCATTTTTATTAGTGATTGGAGATCGGGAGATGGAAAACAAACAAGTTGCCGTCAGAACTCAACAAGGCGAAGATTTAGGTGTCATGAGTCTTCAAGATTTTGTAGATACACTATCTAACAAAATACTAACTAAAAGCTAGGGAATTGAGTTGACGGTTTATTTTTTTAGGGGTTAAAGCATAGCACAATCAAAAGATGCAAGAGTCAATGGGGATATAACAGCTCAGGAGATTCGTTTAGTGGGTGTTGAAGGTGAAGCACTCGGAATTGTAAGTTTATCAGAGGCTTTGGGAAAAGCTGAAGAATTTGAGACTGATCTTGTAGAGATTGCGCCAAAAGCTGAACCACCAGTTTGTCGCTTAATGGATTATGGCAAATTTAAATATGCCCAAAGCAAAAAACTCCATGAAGCGCGAATGAAACAAAAAAATGTTCAGGTCAAAGAAGTTAAATTCAGACCCGGAACGGATGATGGTGATTACAACGTTAAATTACGTAATTTAATACGTTTTTTAACAGACGGTGATAAAGCCAAAGTCACACTCAGATTTAGGGGTCGTGAAATTGCTCACCAACAACTCGGAATGGCTTTGCTAAAAAGAGTTGAAACAGATTTAGAGGAATATGCGATAGTTGAGCAATTCCCTAAAATGGAAGGTCGACAAATGGTCATGGTGTTAACACCAAATAAGAAACCAAAGACCGAGAAGAAAAAAGTAGAAGACGATACGGCTATTTAGGCATGCCCAAGCGTCTCTTAATAATAGGAGAAAAAAATGCCAAAAATGAAAACCAAAAGCGGTGCAAAAAAACGCTTTAAATTCCTGGGTAGTGGTGCGATCAAAAGAACGCATTCACATCTTCGTCACATCTTGACTAAGAAGACAACAAAACAGAAAAGACATCTACGTGGAACCGAAATCATATCTTCAACAGACGTGAAGCGTGTTCGTTCTATGATGCCAACTCAATAGTAAAGATTAAAGGAGAAAATAATGCCTAGAGTAAAACGTGGGGTTACCGCCCGAGCAAAGCATAAGAAAGTCTTAGACGCGGCCAAAGGCTATCGCGGAAGACGCAGTAACGTATATCGTGTCGCTAAAGAAGCGGTCATGAAAGCAGGCCAGTATGCTTATCGCGACAGAAGACAAAAGAAAAGACAGTTTAGAATATTATGGATAGCCCGAATCAATGCAGGCGCTAGAGAGTTCGGATTGACATACAGCCGCTTAATCAATGGCTTAAAGAAAGCCTCAGTTGAAGTGGATCGTAAAGTGCTAGCTGATTTGGCGATTTTTGATAAAGCTGCTTTTCAGAAATATGCAGAATTAGCAAAATCAAATATTGAAGCCTAATTTGATAAACAACTTTAAAAAGGGGCTTCCACAAAGCCCCTTTTTTATTTATTAATTTATGAGCGACTTAAATCAATTAATTAACCAAGCGAGAGATGAGTTTTTGAACTGTTCAAAACTGGCTGATCTTGACCATATCAAAGCAAAGTTTTTGGGTAAAACGGGACCCATCACTGAAGCCATGAAGTCTCTATCAACATTGCCGGTTGAAGAACGACCACAAAAAGGGGCCGAAATAAATCAAATCAAAAATCAAATTGAAGATTTATTAAATGCCCGAAAAAAAGAAATTGCTGATCATGAATTAAATCAGAAGCTTGAAAATGAAAAAATTGATGTGACTTTACCTTCAAGGCCTCAAGACAAAGGCTCACTGCATCCGGTTATGAAAACCATAGAAGATATCAGTCAAATATTTCATAGCATCGGATTTGATGTTACTGATGGCCCTGAGATTGAGGATGATTTTCATAATTTTACGGCTTTAAACATTCCTGAATCTCATCCCGCAAGAGCGATGCACGATACCTTTTATGTTAATAAAGAGTATGTTCTGAGAACGCATACGTCTCCGGTACAAGTGCGCTATATGGAGGAGAATAAACCTCCCATTCAAATTATTTCTCCAGGCCGTGTTTATCGGGTCGACTCGGATGCGACCCATTCACCAATGTTCCATCAAATTGAAGGTCTAATGGTGAATGAAGAGGTGAACTTTGCTAATTTAAAGGGTATTGTCCAATCTTTTTTACAGTGCTTTTTTGAGGATGATCAACTCACAATTCGATTTCGCCCATCTTACTTTCCCTTTACTGAGCCCTCAGCTGAAATTGATATGAGCTGGAATGGCGGGTGGTTGGAAATTGGTGGCTGCGGTATGATTCATCCGAATGTCCTAAAACATGTGAATATTGACCCTAATCAATATCAAGGATTTGCATTTGGCCTTGGGGTAGAGCGACTGACCATGCTGAAATATGGGGTGAACGACCTCAGACATTTTTTTAATCATGACTTAAGATTCTTGGAGCAATTTAGATGAAGTTTTCTTTTTCATGGTTGAATAGTTATTTCAAAAACGCATTGGACATTCAACAGCTCGAACAAGATTTAACCATGGCGGGTCTTGAGATTGAGTCCGTGCATCATTTGGCAGAGAACTTAGAGCACATAGTTGTGGGCGAGATCGTTGCTATAGAAAAACACCCAGATGCTGATAAATTAAATGTATGTCAAGTGAACGTGGGCACTGAAAATTTACAGATCGTTTGTGGGGCTCCGAATGCGCGATCAGGAATAAAAGTTCCTTGTGCATTAATTGGGGCAAAATTTCCAGAATTTACAATTAAAAAAGCTAAATTAAGAGGCGTTGAATCGCATGGCATGCTTTGCTCTGCCAAGGAGCTCAACTTGTCTGATGCAGCTGAAGGGCTGTTAGAGTTAGATGTTAAGCTAACAAACGGTATGGGAATTGTGGAAGCACTTCATCTCGATGATGCGATCATCGAAGTGTCACTGACACCGAATCGCGCTGACTGCTTAAGTGTTCAAGGTATTGCTCGAGAGGTGAAAGCGATTACGGGGAAAACATTGAGTTACCCAGATGCACAAATCGCAACATCAGCTAAAAAACCAAGTCTTCAAGTCAATATTGAAAATAATAAGGCTTGCCCAGTCTATAGTTTTGTTGAAATTACCAACATCGATAATACCGTCACATTGCCAGCTGAAATCATTCATCGCCTAGAATGTGCAGAGATTAACTCCATCAATCCGATCGTTGATCTCGTGAATTATGTAATGCTAGAAACCGGCCAGCCCATGCATGCTTTTGATATGGATAAAATCAAAGGAAGTCTTTTCGTTCGAGATGCTAAGGCGCATGAAAAAATTGAATTATTAAACGATCAGTCGGTAGACATCAAGAAAGATGATCTAATTATTGCTGATGCAGAAGGCCCGCTAGCCATTGCTGGGGTTATGGGGGGGAGTCGATCATCGGTTCAATTAAACAGCACTCGAATTTTGGTGGAATCAGCATTTTTTACTCCAGACTCTATGGCAGGCAAAGCCCGACATTACCGACTTAATACGGATTCATCGCATCGGTTTGAGCGGGGTGTTGATTTTGCAACAACATCAGATTCGCTGCAACGGTTAGTCAACTTAATGATCTCGACATGTGGAGGAGAAGCGACTGCCATCCAATCTATTAAAGGTGAGCTTCCAAAAAGGGATGTCATTAGACTAAATCCTCAGCGCGTAGATAAAATCTTAGGCAGTACAGTTGACCTCAACAAAATAAAAGATATTTTTTCAAATTTAGATTTTGATTTCAAAATCAATAATCATATTTTCGAGGTTTTACCTCCAAGCTATCGTTTTGACTTAAGTATTGAAGAGGATTTGATTGAGGAGGTCATTCGTTTAATTGGTTATGACAATATTGTTGCTGAGCCTCCAAAAGCACTGCTTAAACCCTTGCCGTATAAACTTCAAGAATCTTCACTGAATGCGATTCGTCATAAAATAGCCAGTCTCGGGTACCATGAGTTGGTGAGTTATAGCTTTATTGATCAAAATATGGAGCTAAGCTTGCATGGGAATCAAGATCATATTGTGCTTGAAAATCCCATTGCAGAAAATATGAATACGATGAGAAGTCATTTATGGGCAAGCCACCTTGAAGCGCTGCAATATAATGTCAATCGCAATCAACATAAGATTAAATTTTTTGAGATTGCAAAAACCTTCATAAAACAATCCAAGGGTTATCATGAACAGCGTGTGCTCAGTGGATTGGTATCTGGAACAGCCATAGAAAAAAATTGGGTTGAGAAAAATAGAAAATACGATTTTTTTGATGTAAAAGCAGATATTGAAAATCTATTAGATTACCCCCTTGAATTTCAAACCCCGGGTAAACCAATGCAGTTATTTCACCCCGGACAGCAAGCGGAAATATTGTCACATGGAAAAGTTATTGGAAATCTGGGTATGCTTCATCCTTCATGGCAAAAAAGTTTTGATGCAGATGACTCTGTATTTTTGTTTGAAATTAACCTAGATCATGGAGACACCAAACCAATACATCTAAATACCACAACATTAAAAACTATTCCCATTCAAAGGGATATCGCTGTGCTGGTCGACCAAAATCTTCAAGTTGGCGAAGTGATCAATCTGGTTAAAAATGCCAACATTGAATATGTGGTCGACTTTAGTTTATTTGATGTTTACCAGGGCCAAGGAATCGATGAAGGCAAAAAAAGCCTTGCATTTCTGATACTTATGCAAGATACTTACAAAACGCTTGAAGAAAAAGATGTTGAAAAAACGGTAGAAAACATCTTAAATCTTCTTAAAAAAGAGATCAATGCTGTATTAAGGTAAGTAAAAAATAATAATTTAATATGACATTAACAAAAGCAAATTTATCGAATTTATTGTTTGAACAAGTAGGTTTAAATAAAACTGAATCCAAAGAAATGGTGGAAGCCTTTTTTGAACAAATTAAGCTCGCATTAGAAAATGGTGAGAGTGTTAAATTATCTGGTTTTGGTAACTTTGAATTAAGATCAAAATCTGAGCGTCCAGGTCGAAATCCTAAAACTGGAGAAGAAGTTCCAATTAAAGCCAGACGGGTTGTCACTTTCCATTCTAGTCAGAAGCTCAAGTCTAGTGTAGATGGTGGAAAACCTGGAAAATAACGAGCACAATCCATTCCCGACGCTGCCTCATAAAAGATATTTTGCAATCGGTGAGGTCAGTAAGTTATGTAATGTAAAGCCTCATGTTTTAAGATATTGGGAACAGGAGTTTCCTAATTTATCTCCAAATACGCGAAGAGGAAATCGTCGTTATTACCAACCTGAAGAAATTCTGTTAATTCGTAAAATTAGAGAACTCTTGTATGATGAAGGTTATACAATTCAGGGTGCAAAACAAAAATTATCTAACAAACAATTTGTTAAAGACACCACTTCACAAGAACAGATACAAAAGGCACAAGCAGAATTACCTTTAAACAATGAACCACTAACCAGTAAAGAGCCAGTAGAAAATCTAAAAAATCAGTTAGCAGATATTTTAAAAATCCTTAAAAGTTAGTTTAATACATCGGGGCGTAGCGCAGCCTGGTAGCGCACTTGCATGGGGTGCAAGGGGTCGTGAGTTCGAATCTCACCGTTCCGACCAAATTATCTAATTAAGCGAAAGATACATCATGAAGTTATATGTTGATATTGGAAATTCAAAATCTAAATGGTCTTTAGTTGAGAATCAAATTGACCAGAGATCGGGGTCCTTCTTTAATCATGATATTGACGAATTTGTTGTGCCTGAGGATATTGATGAGGTGACTATCGCAAGTGTCGGTCGTGAGGAATATGAAAATATTCTCATTTCTAAATTAAAATTTATTTCAAAGAATATTATTTTTGCACAAATAGATAAGCAGCTTTTAGAGATTAATTATTCAAATGAACTTGGCATTGATCGCTGGTTGGGAGCTTTGGCGGTTACAAAGAGAACAACAAATAATGCAATCTTAATTGACGCTGGATCTGCTGTGACAATTGATTTTATTAGGAATGATGCCCCCCGACCAATTTTTGAGGGAGGGTTAATTCTACCGGGATTACATTTATTTAATCAATCATTAGTGGAAAAATCAGCAGACATATCCTTAAAGAATAAAGTCATGACCGCCCAGATTAATAATACAGACATGGCTCTCATGCACGGATTTTTGATGTCTGTATCCGGAGCGATTGAAAAATTTTTAAATTTTTATCAATTAGATATTGAAAATACAGATTTTTTTATCTCTGGGGGCGATGCAGAATTAATTTTTAATTCAACCCACCTGGGACATAAATCAAATTTTAAATGGGTTGAAAATATTGTGATTGATGGACTAAAGATTTACCAACAATTAACGTTTTCTAATAAATAGATCAGTAATTGTGCCTTCATGAACTTCAGAGGCCATGGCAATAGATTCTGATAAGGTTGGGTGAGGGTGAATGGTTAAGCCAATGTCTTGAGCATCAGCACCCATCTCAATGGCTAAACAAGCTTCAGCTATCAGCTCACCCGCATTGACCCCAGTAATACCTGCTCCAATTAGTCGTTTTGTATTTTTATCAAATATTAATTTTGTTAAACCCTCGGTGCGATTGTTGGATAATGCTCGACCACTTGCTGCCCACGGAAAAACTGCTTTTTCAATCTCCATGTTATCAGCTTTAGCTGAGGTTTCAGTGACTCCAACCCATGCAACTTCAGGATCTGTATAAGCTACTGATGGAATGACATTTGCTTGATATTCCACTTTCTCACCCGCAATTACCTCGGCTGCAATTTTGGCTTCATGGGTGGCTTTATGAGCGAGCATGGGCTGACCTATAATATCTCCAATCGCATAGATGTGAGGAATGTTAGTTTTAAATTGCTTATCAACCGCTATGAATCCTCGATCATCCACTGAAACACCCGCTTTTTCAGCATCAATTAGTTTACCGTTCGGTATTCTTCCGACAGACACTAATACCTTATTGAACGTGTCTTCAAAGGTTCCATCTTTGCCTTCAAAGGTGACCTTGATAAGATCTCCATCAGCTGTCATCTTGACCACTTTAGTTTGCAGAAAAATGTGTTCAAATCTTTTTTCCATCCTTTTTTGTAAAGGCCTTACAAGATCGCGGTCACAACCCTGCATTAACCCATCCGCTAATTCAACCACCGTTATTTTTGTTCCCAGTGCATCGTATACCGTCCCCATTTCTAAGCCAATAATTCCTCCACCAATAATTAACATGCGTTGTGGAATGTCTTTAAATTCAAGCGCGCCGGTTGAATCAATGATGTTTGGATGGTTAGGAGTATTCGGGATTACTATGGGTTTTGACCCCGCAGCAATAATGGCAGATTTAAAAGAAATATTCGTAGTTTTTTGATTTTGATCCTCAATAACAAAGGTGTGTTCATTCAAAAACTTACCATAACCTTGAATCACGGTTACCCCTCTTTGTTGAGCCATTTGCGTGAGGCCACCCGTGAGCTTGCCCACAACGTCATCATTTTTCCAGTTACGTAACTTGTCTAAATCAATATGAGGTTTACCAAAGGTAATGCCATGATGGCTTGCATCTTCTGCCTCAGTGATGACTTTAGCCATGTGCAGTAAGGCTTTGGATGGAATACAACCCACGTTTAAGCAAACGCCGCCGATGTTAGAAAATTTTTCCACGAGAGCCACTTTTAATCCGAGATCTGCTGCACGAAAGGCTGCGGTATACCCACCAGGGCCTGATCCTAAGACAACCAAGTCATAGGCATCTTGTAAGTCTGTTGTAGTTTCAGGTTTGTTTGTGGCTGTCTTTAGAACATCATCTTTGTTTGTATTTATTTTTTTTGACTCACCTTGAGATGAGCTTGCTGATTTAAAGCTCAGAATATTGTCACCTTTAGAAACTTTATCTCCCACCTTTAATAATATTTTTTCAACAACACCCTCAACCGTTGAAGGGATATCCATAGATGCTTTTTCTGATTCAAGAGTAATCAGAGAGTCATCTTTTTTGATGGAGTCACCTGGATTCACGTGAATCTCAATCACTTCAACCGTGTCAAAATTTCCGATATCTGGAATTGTAAAAAAATTTTCAGCCATAATTTAGGTTAGAGTAAAAGTCGTCGAACGTCAGATAACATCATACGTAGATGCGAAGTAAAGCGAGCACCGTCGGCACCGTCAATGACGCGGTGATCATATGAAAGAGAGATAGGGAGAATTAACCTGGCTTCAAAACCTTTTGAGCTGCTGTCATAAACCGGCTGCATCTCGGCTTTTGATACTCCCAAAATAGCAACTTCAGGGCAATTAATAATCGGGGTAAATTTGGTTCCACCAATGCCGCCAAGGCTGGATATGGTAAAACAACCACCTTGCATTTCATCAATGGTCAGTTTTCTTTCACGCGCCTTTGCTGATAATACGGAGAGGTCTTGAGCAATTTCTAATACATCTTTTTTCTCAACGTCTTTAACCACAGGAACCACGAGACCATCAGGCGTGTCACACGCAAATCCAACATTATAGTAATTCTTATAAATTAAATTCTCACCATCCGCGGTCAATGAGGTGTTGAAAATTGGATAGGCGCGTAATGCATTCACCGAAGCTTTCATTAAAAAAGCGAGCAGGGTAAGTTTAGTCCCTCTTTTTTCCGCTTCAGTTTTCATTGATTTTCTGAATGCTTCAAGGTCAGTAATATCAGCATTATCAAATTGGGTAACGTGAGGCGCGGAAACCCAATTTCTGTGTAGATTAGATCCAGATATTTTTTTAATTTTAGATAAAGGTTTAGTTTCATTTGGCCCAAACAAATTAAAATCAATCACCGGCATTGGACTAGGAGCAAACGAAGCCCCCATGTTTTGGGTTCTCGGTTTACTTAACTCACCTTTGACAAAATTCTGGACATCTTCAATGAGAATTCTTTTTTTTCTGCCTGTGCCGCTGACAAAAGATAAATTTACCCCAAGTTCACGTGCAAATCTGCGCACAGAAGGGGAGGCATGTGATTTTTTTCCTGGGTCGGCAACAATACTTTCAGCCACCGGAACTGGTTTATTTTCAGGCTGTATTTTTTGAGGGGGTTCAGGAAAAGGTCGAGAAGGTTCTGAAATTATTTTCTTCTGAACCTCTTTTGAAGAGGTCACTTCAGGTGCTTTTTTCTCTTCTTTTTTCTTGACTTCACTGCCGACAGCTTCAAATGTTGCTATCGCCACTCCTTGTTTTACTTTATCACCCACGCTAACTTTTATTTCCTTAATAATTCCTGATTCAGAGGCAGGAATATCCATGGATGCTTTATCTGACTCTAAAGTGATTAAGGGGTCGTCTTTGTTGACATGATCACCGGGTTTGACGAGGATCTCAATGACGTCAACACTTTCGAAATTTCCAATATCTGGGATTAATATGTCAGTCATAATTAACTCAATGCCGGGTTGGTTTTAGTGTGATCGATGTTATATTTTTTAATTGCATCAGCAACCATAGAAACATCAATTTTATTTTGATCTGACAATGCCTTTAACGCTGCGATCACAATATAGTATCGGTCGACTTCAAAAAAACTTCTTAATGCTTCACGGCTATCAGATCGACCATAGCCATCCGTGCCAAGCGATACAAAATGATTGGGAATGAAGTTAGAAACTTGATCCGCAAAGGACTTCATGTAATCGGTTGAAGCGATGATCGGTGATTCTGAGTCCGTGATTTGTTCTTGAATAAATGACTTTTTCGGGTCAAGTGGGTTTAGCATATTGTGACGCTCCACTTCAAGTGCGTTTCTTCGAACTTCGGTAAAGCTGGTGACGCTCCATACATCAGCCGCGATATTCCAATCGGCTTCAAGAAGGGTGGCCGCTTCTAATGCTTCCCTTAAGATAACTCCGCTACCCATGAGTTGAACTTTCTGCTTAGATTTAAGAGTAGTGTTTTGAATCAGATACATGCCTTTAATGATTTGCTGTTCAATGTCTTTAGGCATATCGGGATGACTGTAATTTTCATTCATTAAGGTAATGTAGTAGTAAACATCTTCTTGCTGCTCCACCATGCGATGTAATCCATGTTGAATGATGACCGCTAACTCATAAGAGAAGCAGGGGTCATAAGATACACAGTTTGGAATTGTTGCCGATAATAAATGACTGTGACCATCTTCGTGCTGCAGACCCTCACCGTTTAGTGTCGTTCTGCCTGCCGTCGCACCGAGTAAAAATCCTCGTGTTCGGGAGTCACCCGCAGCCCAAGCCAAGTCACCAATTCTTTGAAAACCAAACATAGAATAAAATATGTAAAAGGGAATGGTTTGAATCCCGGTTGTGCTGTACGAGGTGCCCGAAGCAATCCAAGATGAAAACGAACCCGCTTCATTAATCCCTTCTTCTAAAATTTGCCCATCTTTTTGTTCTTTATAAAACATCACCTGATCGGCATCTTGCGGTTCATACAACTGACCCACAGAGGAGTAAATACCCAATTGTCTAAACATTCCCTCCATCCCAAAGGTTCTCGCTTCATCAGGAACGATGGGTACAATATATTTGCCGATTTCCTTATCTTTTACCATGGTTGTTAGCATTCTTACGAAAGCCATGGTGGTTGAAATTTTTCGCTCACCCGTGGTGGTTAAAAGATTGCTAAAGCTATCTAGTTTGGGGACGGTGAGTTGGTTACCTTTGGTGCGTCTTTGCGGTAAAGAACCTCCTAAGGCCTCTCTTCGCTCCCTCATGTATGTCATCTCAGGTGAATCTGGATCAGGTTTATAAAATTTTAATTCTTCAACTTCTTTATCGGAAATAGGTAAATCAAATCTTGATCTAAATTTTTTCAAAGATTCAATGTCCATACTTTTTTGTTGGTGCGACACGTTATGACCTTCTCCGGCATCACCCATGCCGTAGCCTTTGACTGTTTTTGCAAGAATTACCGAAGGTTGACCTTTGTGTGAGGTTGCTGCCGCATAAGCTGCGTAAACTTTATGTGGATCATGACCACCTCGGTTGAGTCGCCAAATGTCACTGTCAGACATGGCGGATACCATCTCCCTTAACTCTGGATATTTACCAAAGAAATGCTCCCGAGTATAAGCGCCACCTTTGGCTTTAAAGTTTTGGAATTCACCATCCACACACTCTTCCATACGTTTCTTCAGGAAGCCCTCTTTGTCAAGATTGAAAAGTGGATCCCAATATGAACCCCAAATAACTTTGAGTACATTCCATCCAGAACCTCTAAAGTCTGATTCTAATTCTTGAATAATTTTTCCATTGCCTCGCACAGGACCGTCAAGTCTTTGCAAATTACAATTGACCACAAAAATTAAGTTATCGAGTTTTTCTCGAGCGGCTAATGAAATAGCTCCTAATGATTCTGGCTCGTCCATCTCGCCGTCACCACAGAACACCCAAACTTTACGATCACTGGTGTCCGCAATGCCTCGGTCATGGAGATACTTTAAGAATCGCGCTTGATAAATGCCCATGATTGGACCCAATCCCATTGACACGGTTGGGAATTGCCAGAAATCAGGCATCAGCCAAGGGTGAGGGTAGCTCGATAGGCCATTGCCTTGGGACTCCATTCTAAAGTTGCTTAATTGTTCTTCGCTCATACGCCCTTCAAGAAAAGCCCGTGCATAGATGCCCGGTGAGCTGTGTCCTTGAAAGAAGACTAAGTCGCCATCAAAATTTTCATTTGGTGCTCTAAAAAAATGATTAAAGCCTACATCATATAAAGTTGCCGAGGATTGAAAGCTGGCAATATGCCCACCGATACCCGGGGATTTTTCATTAGCTCTTAATACAGTCATTACTGCATTCCAGCGTATGATGGCACGAATTCGTCGTTCCATGTCTGGATCGCCTGGGTGTTTTTGCTGCAGATGGGTTGGAATCGTATTGACGTAAGAGGTGGTTGCGTTATACGGAAGATTGGATCCAGAGCGCCGTGCTTGGTCAATCATCATTTCAATTAAATAATGTGCACGCTCGGCTCCATCAGATTCAATGACAGAATTTAATGAATCAATCCATTCCTGGGTTTCTTGAATATCAGTATCTGGATACAATTCCATAAAACACTCCAAAAAAAACTTTTTAAAAAATAACTATAATGAATTTAAGAACTTAATTTAAGATTTAGTCTCGAAGTCTATGATTTTACGTGAAATAATAGGTTTTTTCTAATAAATTTAGTCAGTGGAGTTAAGGCATGCAAATCAAAATTAATTTACATAAAAATGTACCTAAAATGTTATCAAAATCGGTTAAACATAACCTAATTGTTGTTAACTCCGATAAATCTAATTTTTTAACAGAATCCGTAACAGCGAAGATAAAGCGCCTAAAATTAAAATTGAGTGATCTGGAGGATAAATTTTTAAGCTTAGACGATGAGTATCAGGCGCATACCGTGATCCTTAAATCATCGGATAAAAGTGTTTTTAAGGTGCAGACACAGTTGCGTAAATCATTAAAAAATTTACTCGATGAAAACCCAACAGAAATTAATCTAATTATCGAAACGGATAACATACTCTGGAACCGTGAACTTTTGTATACCGCTCTTCTCAACTCAAAAGATCTACCTTCACGAAAAAAGAAAGTTGATAAAAAAAGTTTAAAAGTGATAAATTTTTACGGTAAGTTGGAATTAACGGATGTTAAAGAGATTGAAGCTCTCGTCGAAGGTAATACTTTATCGCGTATTTTAACGATGACACCACCGAATGACTTAACCCCGACCATCTACAGAAAAGAAATTAAAAAACTAGCGAGTAAATCCAAGTGGACATTTAACGAATACACCATGCCGCAATTAAAAAAAATGGGGGCAGGCGCGTTTGTCGCCGTTGGTCAAGGGTCTGAACCCCAAGATGCCGCCATTGTTCATTTAACCTACACCCCTAAAGCTTATAAAAAACAAGTAACTTTGGTGGGTAAAGGGATTTGTTTCGATACGGGAGGACATAATTTAAAACCATCAAAGTACATGTACTCGATGCATGAGGACATGAATGGTTCAGCGACCGCTCTGGGTATTTTGCATGCAGCGACTGTAAGTAAACTCCCGATCAAAATTGACTGCTGGTTAGCCATCGCACAAAACCATATTGGCCCAAAAGCATACAAGCAAAACGATGTGGTTAAAGCGCTCAATGGAAAAACCATAGAAATCATTCACACCGACGCTGAGGGACGAATGGTCCTTGCGGATACCTTAACCTTAGCAACGAAAAAGAAATCAGATGCGGTGATTGATTTTGCCACACTCACCGGATGTATGGCGGTAGCCATGGGGGATCGTTATAGCGGAATTTTTAGTAACGTTCCTGAGCTTGCTTGCTTGGCAGTTGGTGCAGGTCAAAAAGCAGGAGAACGAGTATGTAGCTTTCCTTTTGATGAAGACTACGAAGAGGATATTGAGAGCGATATCGCTGACATTAAACAATGTACCTTGGAAGGCGGACCGGACCATATTCATGCCGCACGTTTTTTAAGTCAATTTTTAACGGACCAAAAACAACCTTGGCTTCATGTAGATTTATCCTCAAGCAACACGAAGGGGGGTCTTGGAGCAGCAATGTCTCAAGTGAATGGTTTTGGGGTTCGCTTTGGTTATGAGTTAATTAAAGATTTATTAAAAAAATAAGTTAAAACGTTTTCCAGGTTTCATCAAATTCAAAAGTATCAGGGTGTTTTGATCTTTGATCTAGCAAGCATTGTTGACACAACATGATCCATCCTTTGTCGTTATATTTACAGCGATAAAGGATACGATCATAAACATTGCACTCATCACATTGTTTGGCTGACATATTTATTAATTTAGTTTTTTATTCGTGTGAATAATTTTAGTCTACGTTTTTATAAAAGCAAAAAACATTAGCACACTAAAATACTTCAAACCATTTAAACAAGTTAAAATGTATTTTTTTTAATTGTGCTGATAGTGCGATCTATTAAGGCAACTACTTTACGCCCTCGTAGCTCAGTGGATAGAGCATCCCCCTCCTAAGGGGAGGGTCACACGTTCGATTCGTGTCGAGGGCGCCACATTTTATATTTCAAAGAGCTGATTTGGACACAATCTGAGCACACTTGATACAATTTTTATCCCCAAATATACCAAACTCATACATTAACAATTGATTAAAGTGTAGCTAAATTAATTCTAAAAGCTTGTCGGCACTTTCTGAACCAACAACGGGTAAATTTTTAGGGTCTAATAAACCTAATTGCACCAGAACACTCGCTTGATCCCAATAAATATGTTCGTGGGTAACCTTTTTATTTTCAACGCCTGCAATAACCACTAGAGCTATTTTTAATTTCCTATTGGTTGGTTTGATGTTAGGAATGAGCCATTCGACTTCTTGGGTGTGTGTGAATGTTATAACTAATTCTTCAACAATCTGTTTTGTTCCAATAGTGATAGAAATGCGGTTCATTTCAACATCTGGAGGAAAAAATTTACCTACGAGATGATTTTTATAGAATTTTTTAACCTCTTCATAATTATCGCCACCCATCATATTGGCAACATTCAATAAATGAGGTTGTTCAGACATGGTAGCCATAGTCCCCTCTAAATCCCCTTGCATTTCTGCAGCCACATGAGCTTCCAGAAAACCAATCATTTCTTTTTCGAAATCAGACATTGTATGTTCCATCATTCAGTCCCTTTAAAATTATGAATATGATTAATCTTTTCAGTCTATCTGAATATAATATTCAATTCTATATCTAAAAAAAAGAAATAAATTTTAAACACCCTTCGAACACACTTGACACCATTTTCACCTCCAAATAGACTCAATGGTACATTTTATAAACTGCTCAAAGGTGTATAGAATCAAGGTTTTACTATAGCTCAGTGGATAGAGCCATCCCCCTCCTAAGGGGAGGGTCACACGTTCGATTCGTGTCGAGGGCGCCAATTAATTTAGCGGGAGGCAAATATTTGAGTTAACCATTGATGCATTAACCAAACCTACTTCATTCTTTATCTGTTTGATTTTCTTGGTATTGTTTTAACTTTTCTTGGTATTCTTCTTCAGAAAGATTATGCCAGCCAATGCATTCCCCCGTTGGGCTTCTTCCGCAACCACAGTCCATATCGAACTCCTTATGTGTTATTTAGATTTCAGTATACACGCGCCTGAGAAATGTGTGCCGAGGATGTGGGTGAAGTATACCGTTTAACTTAATAGTCGATTTAGTGATTAAAAAATTTCGATTCTGAGTTTTTATTTAATAATTCCACACGTTCAATAAAGTTTGGGTCGTGCTTAGCAATCACCTCATTTGCTTTATAGATATTTTTAAATTTATCTTCCAGGGCTGTTAAGTAGACCTGGCATTCGTTTTCATTTAATTTTTTAGCATTGGCTAAACTTTCTTCGAAAGCTTTCGGTGTGAACAGGGGATAAAATTCTTTGATGTCCCTGATGGCGCTTTTAAAAAAAACAGAGTCAAGTTCCTCATGGGCCACATGAGATAATCTTTCAATAGCCTCTGGCAATAAATTCATTAACGAATAAGTATTGATTAAAAAACTTTTGATAAGGACTTCATTCATAAATTCTTAATTTTGATGGCGTGTATCAATGATATCAAACCTTAAAGCCTTCTGTTTTCAATAACGCTATTTTTCTTGGACTCTCTTTCTCGCCAAGGTAGTCGCCAATTTTTCCATTGGAAGTAATCACTCGATGACAAGGAATTTGTAGGGGCAGGGGATTTTTTCGACAGGCGGTTGCCACCGCTCGATAGGCTTTAGGATGGCCAATTTGGATGGCAATCTCTTTATAAGTTCTCACTTCTCCTTTTGGGATAGTGAGAATAGCCTCCCACACCTTGAGTTGAAATTGTGTGCCTGAGAATGTCATGCTTTAAATTTAAAGAATTAGTGTATGGTTGACTAATAGTTTTTACTTATCACAGGCATATAAACAATGAATTATATTTAGCATAGATAACCTCCTATGATGATGTTTCTAATTTTACTTTTAGGAATAATGATGATCAAACAAATAACCGTTATAAATGATGACAGTAAACAGTTGGACAGCCTAGATAAAAATATATGCCAAGATAACAAAGAGTGTCAAAAAAGACTCATTGAGGCCATGGCTGATTGTGACTAACTAAAAGTCAATACCTTGATGATCGATCCAGTCGACCGTTTGCTGTTGCTGGGCTACCCAATTTTCGATCACGGCATAACTCCAGATCGTGACTCGATCATTGATCCGCATAGGGGGCGGAAATTTTCCTTCTGCGATCCATTTTTTTAAGGTCTCTTTATTAATTTTTAAAGAATCCGTAATCTCTTTGAGGTTTAAATAGGTATCTTTCATTCTGATTAATCTAACATAATTTAATACAACATTCGGTAGAATAACTGTATGGAATCTGATTTGACCCGTCTCATTGGAATTATTTTAATTGCCCTCATGGTTGGATTTTTTTATCGCAATGCCATAAGAAGTATTTTGGACACCCCAAAAGAGTCATGCATATTAGCCATTCCCGTGATTGCTCTAGGGATTATGTTTTACTTTTTTTTTAAATCAAAAGGGTTTTAAAAAAAATGAAAATAATTTTTTTAATTTTATTGCTTTTCACTCATACCTTGATTGCCCAACCGATAAGCTATAAGGGTTCTGTAAACAGTATGACCGATGTTGGCAAACGCTTCGCCTCTATTGAAAGCAATTATGCTTATGATGCGAAGAATGCAGTGGGTGTAAAACTTTTTCACATGGATAACAATGACAGGCAACGCGACGGGTTTGAGGTCAATCACCTTCATCGTATGTATCGGTCCAATCAAAAACATTCACAGATGAATATCTGGCTATTTGGAGGTCTAGGTTATCTTGAGGGATCTAATGAGCGGGCTGGGGGCGACCAAAACATCAGCACTGCATTTGTCAGCCCTGCCTTGCAGTGGGATTATGAAACGAAAAGAGTCTTTTTATTAGCGAGCCACCAGTTCATTCGGGGTGACTCGATCAATCATGACACGACAAAACTAAAAGCGGGTTTTTCATTCTATGAAACGAGCTATGATGAGACCCAACCCTGGCTCATTTTGGATGTGATGAACATCAATGGAATAAATTCGAGACCCGAAGTAACCCCCATGTTGCGCTTAATTAATAAGGCACTTTATCTCGAGGGCGGAGTCTCAAACATGGGCAACCCCAGGTTGCATGTGATGTATACATTTTAATAATGAAGGAGGAAGGCATGAAAAAAATATGGTTATTATTGTTACTGATGAGCCCAAGCCTGTGGGCGGTCTCACAAAAAATTGAGGTCAATGGCATGGTCTGCGCCTTTTGTGCCCAGGGGATTGAGAAAAGTTTGAATAATATTGCTACGACCAAGGACGTGTACGTCAATTTGGATGAGGGCTTTGTGATCCTCGAAAGCCAAAGTGAAGGGGTAGCAGAAGACAAGATTAAAAAAATTATTGTTGACGCGGGGTATGATGTGACCCAAATTTCATTGATTGCTGAGACCGCTGAACACATTCGAAAACAGTATGAAAAAAAGTAGCGAGCTAAAAGATTTAAATAAGATCAGAAATGTTTCTATCCTATCGTTATTTACCAGCACCGGAACTATCCTTTGTTGCGCATTACCCGCCTTACTCGTTACCATTGGTGCAGGAGCAGCATTAAGCTCGTTAATCTCAAGCTTTCCTCAAATTGTGTGGATTTCTAAATATAAATCCTATGTTTTTTTAGCCGCTTTTGTGTTGATTGCAATAGCCGGCTACCTGCAATGGCAGGCCCGAAAACTGCCCTGTCCCACTGATAAATTATTGGCTAAAAAATGTATGCAAGCGCGAACCATATCGCTGTGGATTTACTTTGTTTCTTTAGCGCTGTTATTAATCGGCTTTGCCTTTGCTTACATCCTTCCCTTTATCTGAATTGAAGAATAATTTTTTTGGGTTGCAGTGATGAGTCGACTTAGGTTGATAATCGTATTACTCTGTTCCGCCTTAATTCATGTGATTTTATTTGTTTATTTAACCAATAGGATTACATTTAATCCGGTTGACAACGATTCTGATCCGATTGAAGTTGAGATGTTCCAAAAAATTCAGCCCCAAGCTGTCAATGAAGAACAAAACAATCAGGCCAAATCAGTTGTAAAAAAACAGACCCCTTCATCCCCAGACATTCAAGAGTCAATTCAATCTGTGGACAGAGTATATGTTGATGAATTTACCCATGCGTTAAATAATTACCCTGAACCCATAAAATCAGAAAATCAGGGGCCATGTGATGAGTGTCTGGAAATAAAAACAGATCAGGATGGAATAAACAATACTGCCTATGGAGACTCCATTCAGAGCATTCATTTACGCTTTATGGTGTTTCATGATCTTGGCCCCAATAAACAACAGCACATTGAGCCGTTTGGCCAAAAGCAAGAGAATACCCTTCAAGCGCGAACTAAAAATCACATAGGTTATGTAGATATTTTTTATACCCGTGAGGATGACCGATACAGCTTAGAATTTTTGTCAGACAATATCGGTTTAGCTAACCTCTATTTAAATCAGCTGTATCAAAAAAGCTTAGGATTGATTACTAAATCCGGACTGCAACCCATAACTTATCAATACAAATATGGGGAAAATATTCATCGTGAGGTAACCTTTGATTGGCAACAGAACAAAGCCGAAATTAATAATCACAAACGCATCAAAACAAAAGATTTACCCCCGCAAACGCAAGATCAACTCAGTGTTTTATTTAATTTTATGTTTTTAGATCCCCTGAAGACCATGAACATCCCGGTCACAAATGGTAAAAATTTAAAAATTTATCATTATTTATTTAGCGATGAGGGTGTCATGGAGGTCAATAAGACCCGTTTTAATTTTGTGCATATTGAAAAAATTTCTGATAAGAAGGAGAGGTTAAATTTATGGTTAGCCAAAGAATACGGATTTTTACCCATAAAAATAATCATGACCGAAGAGGATTCAAGCTTGATAATACAAGAATTAATTGAGTTTCAAATTAACTCGTAAACCTTTATCAATGATGTCGATCTTGTGTTTAAAAATTAAATATGGAAACTATTTGAAATAATTCTCATTTAATATTTATTAAGAATTATTTGCTATTATTCATGTTTCTCATAGAAAGATATTGATATT
>Ga0181597_10000298_pt1 | contig 53491 bp, 26 predicted proteins | sample 041ome_5_FD_148647 | JGI IMG/M metagenome (GOLD analysis project Ga0181597, IMG submission 148647) | Coastal salt marsh microbial communities from the Groves Creek Marsh, Skidaway Island, Georgia - 041403US metaG (spades assembly) | ecosystem: Environmental > Aquatic > Marine > Intertidal zone... | reverse complement strand
GCAGTTATTGTTGTTCTTGTTGTTGTTGTTGTTGTTGTTGTTGTTGCTCTCATCATCATCGCGATTTGAGACGACGATACCCTCGCGCGCATTCAGTTATTCGTTGTTGTTGTTGTTGTTGTTGTTGTTGTTTTTTCTAGCTAGAAGAAAGTTTTGAATTTTTTATTTGGCGGGAAAAAAAAACGACAGACAGACAGTCTTTTCTCTCTCATTTTTTTTAAGCGAACAAACAACCACATATCACAGAACAAAAATAGGTGTAATGTTAGGGGCAGAAAACAACATGATCACGACCGTCGTCGTCGGCCTTCGAGAAGAACAAGACGAAGAAGAGACGAATGCGACTCATTCTTACGCGGAGCTGGAATACTCCTTACACTTGTGCCCGAAAAAGCACAAATCGGAAGCGCAAGCGATGTTCAATTTTACCGAAGACGATGACGAGAAGGTGGCGAAATTGATCGTCGTCCCGACGTGCCAAAAAACCGCGGTGGATATCATCAAAACCGGGGAAAGAGTGGACGAGGAGAAGGATTTATGCCTGGAACGGTTTTTGAAGTTCGCGGAAATTGCGACGAATGTGTTGAGAGAGAAGAACTTTTGGTGCGACTACATCGACCCGTGTTCTGGGTTATCGATGATACATCGAGACTCGCAGAGGGTGTACGGGGAGGTGGACGCGTTGGTGACGCTGTTGAACTACGAGTGCACAAACGTTGGGTGTTGTAAGATCGTGATGCATCCGAAATGGGGGAGTAGCGTGTACCCGGCGAGTTTGTTTGCGATTGCGCCAGAAGATGAAGTTCGAGACGCGTTGCGGATAGCCGCGGAGAAGATGGGAAAGAAACGTTCATAATATTTTATACACTACTAGGATATGAATGAGATGGTCATTAAACATACGCTATAATTAAACATACACGCACTAGTTACAACTCGCCGGCGAGCGGGACGGTTAAATCAACGTCGTCGTTTGCCAGCGCGAGCATGAGTTTCACGACGGCGCACTCGGGCGACATCATCGGACCACCTTTTACGCCCATTTCTAAAGCGAACGATCCCGCCATGTACAACTCTGGATGCAAAGTGCCTCTCTCGCACTGCGAAGAGAGATACACTGCGAGTCCTTTCTTTCGTTGAACTCGTAACCAAGGAATCCAAAATTCGTCGTTGGGCATATTACCGACGCCAAACGCCTCCAAGACGACACCTCGAACGCCTCTTTCGTACAAATCCCCGTACGCTTTATTCGGGTCGCATCCAGGAATGATTGAGATTCGAATGACGTTTGGGTTTATTTTAAATCTCGGCGCGTATTCTTTATCTTTCACGTTTAGCAGTAACTGCGGATTGAAATCGATGCCGACGCCGAGATGCGCCAAATCCGGGAAACTCGGCGAACTAAACGCGGAATAAATAGTCGCGGATACCTTCCTAACCCGGTTCCCTCTCATCAATTTCCCTCCAAAACAAACCGCAACTTCGTTCACCGAAATGAACGGAGGCACAAAACCGGCCGTCGCGCACGAGACTGAGTCGATGAGGTTTTGTCGAGCGTCTGACCTGGGCATGGCGAGTGGGAGTTGGCTTCCCGTCACGATGATTGGTTTCCCGAAATTCGCCAACATCAACGACAAAGCCGAAGTCGTGTACGCGAGCGTATCTGTTCCGTGAACCAAAACGAAAGCATCGTATTCCTCTCGAGCTTCGTGTAACGCCTTCGCTATGAACACCCAGTCGCTCGGAACAATCTGGCACGAGTCTTTATTGAACAAAACACGAACTCGTAACTTTGCAAACGCCGAGAGCTCCGGCACCGCACTCAAAATATCCGTCAATAAAGACCGCGGACCTAATTTGTTATCGTAATTACCTCCGGTTCCTTTTTTCACGCGTCTCTGATACGCGCCGACCTGTTCTTCTCCCGATATCACCGCTCCCCCTTGCGACGACATCATCGGTGACGGTAGCCCCGAGGTGTTATTACTCGTACCTCCTTTCGGCGACGAAAGTGCGCCGTGTCCAACGATACCTTCCATCACCCCTACCGTTGCCGTTTCCTCTTCAAAACTATCGTTTCTCATCCCCAAAGTTCCACCGGTGTGTAGAATCAGCACTCTCGGTTTCGAAGTCACAATCTGTATCCTATTCGTCTTCGCATCATCTGTTGGAGTCACAGTCGCGGCTTTAACTGCTGCTCCTGCCGGTGCTGGTGCGCCCAACTCTTCGAAAAACACCGGCGTTATGCTCCGATGACTCGCGAGTGCGAATAAATCGAGATGCGAATCCGACGCAATCTGATTCCTCCCCGTCGTCGTCGTTCTTTTCAACTGTTTTTTTCTCTCCTCTTTGTTGTTGTTGTTGTTGTTGTTGTCTTCTTCTTCTCCGTCGTCGTTGTTTACGTCGTCGTCATCTTGCGAAATTCGTTTCATTTTAAAAGCAGCAGCACGCAGACACACACACACACACACAGGGAGAGAGAGAGAGAGAGAGAGAGTGTGTGTGTGTGAGAGAGAGATGAATAAATGGTACAACACTACTTCTTAAATGCGCGTTTTTTATGAGGACAATGCCGCAGAATACGCGAAGTTTAGAGAGATGACGACGACGAGAACGCTTTACGCGCACGCTCACGCTACACGCGTCGAGAAAAACAACACCAACACCTTCAACAACAGACGATTTGAACGAAGATATTTTCGAACGCGAGACCGAATGAGAACGGAGACGATTCGTCGGAGTTTCGTCTCCCTACGGGTTGATGACGATGATGATGGAAGGAGGAGGAGGAACGCGAGGACTGCGGCGTCATCTTCTTCTTCGAACGCTCCATTCGACGCGAACGATTCAGAGGACGACTTGTACGAGATTCTCAACCTTTCTCAACCGTACGAATCATTGACCAAGAGAGATATCAAAACCGCCTTTCGAAAGAGAGCGTTGGAAACGCACCCGGATAGGAACAAGAAACCAAACGCTTCGGAGGAGTTTAACAAGTGCAAGCGAGCGTACAACACGCTCTCGGACGATCGTTTGAGAAAGGAGTACGATAGGAAAAGACTTTTTTGGAAGAAGAATGGCGGCGGCAATGGGAGTAGTAGTAGACCGTGGACGACGACGACGAGCGCTTCTTCTTCGTCGTCGTCTTCGTCGTACGCGCGACCACCCAAACAACAACAACGGCAGAAAGCGGAGGAAGAAGAAACGTTTTACGGCTTTTCAGATTTCTTCCGCGACGTGGAGAAAGAGTTCGAAGAGCGCGAAAGACGCAAAGGAAGAGACCCGTCCAAGCCGAAGAGCATATGGGAAGAGTTGGAGACGCTCGGCGAGGAGTTCGTGGAGTTTTTAGAGGAGAACGAGAGGAAAGATTTCCAAAAATACGACGACGCCAGAGAAGAAGAGGCGAAGAAAACGAGGAACGACGACAGTACGAACGGCGGCGGGAATTCGAGCGCGAGTCGCGAAAGCAGCAGTTACAGTAAAAGTAGTAGTAGTGCAAGTAGTAAAGCGACGATACCGCCGAAGAGTGATGATAAAGCGAACAAGAAAGTGGCCACGAAAGATGAATCCGTCGAGGACATGTTGCGAGCGCTCAAGAAGCAAATGGGGAAGTCTTGACACATAAACGACGACGTTTTAAAATAGTATACTAGTATATACTCGTACTCGTACTACTCGCGTTACCTAGACCTACCAGCACCTACCAGCTTCCTACTGTAGTACATTATATTATATTATATTATATTATATAATTTATATTATACTTTAAGAAGGAAAACCTCAACTCAAATAACATCAAAGTAATCCGCGCATAAACACGAACACACACACACACACACACACACACACACATCATCATCATCATCATGTCTTCTTCAGTGGTAGACTTTCACTCCTTGTCGCGCGAGGAACTTTGCCGTCTTTTTTCTCAGTGTTGCTCCTCGACCGAGTTCGCGTCTCGACTCGCCGACTGCTGTTGTGCGTCGTCGAATTCGTCGTCGTCGAATTCTCACGTCAAAGCGAAACAGATGATGCAAAAATCTATGCCGGCGTTGGTGCACGCGGCGCGAGAAATATGGTACGACTTGAACCCTTCGAGAGATTGGGAAGAAGCGTTTCGAGGGCATCCGAGAATCGGGGACGATCCGGTGAAGTTGAAGGAGAAGTTTCCATCCTCGAGTGGGGATTGGGCCATGGGAGAACAATCGAACGCGATGGCGACGGCGACGGAAGAGACGTTGCGAGAGTTGGGGGAGATGAATGTGAAATACGAACAAAAATTTGGACGGATTTTTATCATATGCGCGACGGGAGTGTCGGCGGAGTTTGTGTTGGCGAACGTGAAGGATAGGATGGAGAACAGTCCGTGGGCGGAGATGATGGTCGCGGCGAGAGAGCAGATGAAGATCACGGAGCTGAGGTTGAAGAAGCTAAACTTGAGCTTCGGCGACGGGAACGGAAAAGCGTCGTCTTCGATGAAGAAGAGGGTGAAGGTATTGAACGAACAAACGATAATTAGCAGTAGCGCTGCGAATAGCGAGAAGAAAAAATCGCCAATCACGACGCACGTGTTGGATACGGCGTTGGGGAAACCGGCGGAAGGTATTAAAGTTACTCTGAATAACCGGAGTTCGGCGGCGTCTTGGATTTCGAAGGAAGGGTACACCGACGCGGACGGGAGGGTGACAGATTTAATGGGAGGGGATGATACGTTGTTTGCTGGAGATTACGAGCTTGTTTTTCACGTGCAAGAGTACGTGCGAATGACGACTGGGCAGAAGAGTTTCTATCCGGAGTGTCCTATACGATTTACGGTGTTTTCGGGAAGAACGAAAGAGCATTATCACGTTCCTTTACTTTTGAATCCGTTTGGGTACGGAACCTACCGCGGCTCTTAAGATCTACCTGAATGAATGCTGTTGTAAAATATGATGATTTGCTCCTATTTACGATACTCTAATACCTCTCGCATCCTTTTCTAAGAGTTCTTTCAGGCGAACGGCGACTTTATTTCGACCGTTTTCACCTTCGTCTCGACCAATATCAACGTCGTCCCACTTCTCGATCGGTACGCATTGAACGACGCTACCTATCATCATGCACTCTTTCGCGCGTCTCTCTAAAACTAATTCTCGGAAGCTACAATCTCTTCGTTCGCATTCGACGACGCCGACGTCCGCCAACAACCCTTTCTCGATGAATTCAAAACATCTTCTCATCGTTACGCCGTCGAGAACGTCGTCAACTTTCGGCGCTATAAAGATTCCCCGGTCATCGACAAACGCCACGTTCGCGCTCGGTCCTTCTAAAACTTTCCCATCGTTTGCTACCCATATTCCAACATCGCAGCCGTGCATCTCTGCGTCCGTGGTTATCATACAATTTTGTAAATAATTCGTCGATTTAATAGTCGAAAATGGTTTATTCTTCACCGCAATCGGTGTCGTTCGAGCGCGCAACGCTTTCGTCGTTTCTGTTTTCGTCCGCTCGATAACCACGCAATAAAAATTGCTCCCTTCAGCGCACTCCTTCGCGGATAGGGAAAATCCCCCGACGCCGGCTGTTAAATAAAACCGAGCTTGCATCATTGAAGAACAACAATCAGAGGAGGAAATACTCCTCCCGCGTTGTCTTCTCTCTTTCTCCTCAAACGCCGCCGACACGGTCTCTTTCACTATTCGCGCCAGCGAATCCAAACTCTCCAATCCTTTCGGGAAGGTTAGAAACGCCATCTCCGCGCTCGTTTGCAATCGGTCCAAATGGTAATCCAAGTCTTGAAACGTTCTCGTCTCCGCGTCGATAGAAACTGTGTCGAACACCGCGTGCCCGCGATGAAACCCGTGGTCGTCCACTTTCATCACAAACGACTCGGAATCTGTCGTGATGGCCCGAACGTGCGACGAGTACATGGCGAGTTGTAAACAATTTTCATCGTCATCATCCGGAGTGCTTTTCTCCCGGTGTAACTGTAAGAAACGCTCGCCGGAAAGGACAGGGATTTCGTCAAAGACTTCTTCTTTATCTTCTTCGACTTTTGCTCGTCGTCTGAATCGTAATCGCTTTATTATTATTCGTTCGCTTCTTTTGCTCCTCGAGTTTGTGAAAACAGTTGTTGTTGTTCTCGTCCTCGTCATCATCATCATCTTCTCCGCAACAAACATCTCTTCCGAAGCAGAGAAAGAAAAGAATTCCCCTAGTAGACGGAGTAGACCCCTTTAATTACGCAGAAGTCTCTGATACTACTACTACTACTACTACTACTACTACTGCAACTGTGCACTACTATTGCTCTCCGCGACAACTTCTGAAGAAGCAGAGAAAATATAAGGATTTCCCCTAACAGACGTTTTAGAGCATAGACCCCTAAAAAATATCTCAAATTGGACATGCAGCTGTTTTTTGCACTTTTTTCTCAGAATTAATTAAGCAAAGAAAACAAGCCACACTTTGCTCGAAGAAGAAGTCTCTGATACTACCGATACTACTGCTACTGTAGTTATTGCTTAAACACCACTCGAAGAAGCATTCATCAAAGATGTTCGAAACGCAAGTGGCGGATTTGCTGCAGCGCGCCGCCGGAGAGTACATACGAGGCATAGATAAAACGGCTTTGAAAATCAGCGTACTTTCCGGCGACGTGATTTTACGTCGGTTACAACTGAAACCGGAAGCGTTCGAGCGGTTGAACTTACCGATTGATCTCACGAGAGGCGTCGTCGGGAGTTTGAGGGTAAAAATCCCGTGGGCAAAGTTAGGAAAGGAACCCGTGGTGGTGACGATATCGGAGGTGTTCGCGTCGGCGAGACGGTTGAGCGCGGAGGAAGTCGCGAAGCGGGCGAAGGAGAGGAGAGAAGAGCATAAAAAGGAGGACGAAGCGGCGGTTGAGAAAGAAGGAGAAGAAGATGAAGATGGGAAGAAGAGGAACGATGAGAAAGTTGAGAGACTAGATAACGCTGAGAGATTATGGCTCGTGAAACGTTTGTTCGATCCAACGCACCGCGAGGAGGAGGGAGGCGGCGGCGAATTTAGGGAAGGGGAGCACGGCGGAGGAGACGACGGAGGATTCGTGCAAAAGTATGCGAAAATTATACTCGCAAACTTACAAATTTCGATAGAGAATATACACATTCGGTACGAAGATGAAGTGACAACTCCAAACCACGCGTTCGCCGCCGGGTTGACGATTCGTAACGTCAGCGCGCACACGGTTGATAAAAATGGGAATCCGGATTTCGTAAAATCGGCGTCGTTTGCAGAATTTCGGAAAAAGTTAACGTTGGATGGATTCTCGATTTACTTTGATAGCGAAGAGGAAGAGAAGAACACTAAAAATACGACTACGAGCAATGATAATAATAGGAAGCAGCGCGTGCCAAATGTGTTTTTTACGGAAAATCCAGATCCGAATGCAAAGGATATGCAGCAATGGTTAAATGTGTTCATGCCGGCTTTCCGAGACGACGAAGACGACGAAAAGGAGAAGGACGTTCTTAGATATAATCGAATTTTGCAACCGATTTCTGGCTCGTTCATCTATACGAAACGCGCAGACGAGAGATTTGACGATGGCGAAACACCTCGTCAACTCATGGAGTGTTACGTTGATACTGCTGGCGTACGTCTTAAACGTGCACAATATCACAATATAGCTCGAGTTTTGGAAGCGTTCAAAGTCCATCAGTTGAGAAGTGAAACGGAGCATTTGCGGCCGAATCTCTTTGAAGGGGAGTCACCACGGAAACATCCTCAACTGTGGTGGAAGTATGCTATTTTAGCCGCGCAAATGAAAATTCGAAAGCGGCGGCAGCGCGCTTTCGCTAGCGCCCTAAAATGGGAAGATATCGTCGACTTGTCTCGAAAGAGAAGACGGTTTTTGACGATTTATAATCAACCGGGCGGCGCAGACAATGACGATCTTCTCGATGAAGTATACGAAATAGACTCAAAAATATCTTATCACGCAGCGATGACCTTCCGATGCATCGCACATCTCGAGAGAGAGCGCATGAATGATACCAATTCAAATTCTATCGCTCTCGCAGCCGTCCATGACGCGAAGAGATACTACGCGAAGGAAGTTCTTCCTCATAAAAAGAAGGGAAAGATTTCAGCGTGGTTTGGTAGTTACTTTAGTAGTGGTAGTGGTACTAGTGGTGATAGCAGTAGAAGTAGCGCTCTCAAGGACGATGAAGAAAAGGAAGAGAGAAACGAACAAGTGGGCTCATTGTTTAGCGACGATGATTTCACAAAACTCGAAGAAGTGTTTGACGTGAAGACGATCGAGTCTCAACAAAAATCTGCTGAAAGTTCCTGGAAAGGAAAAGATCTATCAGTTTCTCTTAACGTATCGAAAATGTTCATCGCGATAACGGAAAATGACAATCGCGATATTGTCAGTTCAGTCGCGCTAGATCTCAGAGCTTCTAGGGGTGTTTACAAGAATGGAAATGCGACGAGTTTTCTTAATATTTTAGGTTGGGTGGTTGATGCGAATGGAACAAAAATATTACAATCCGGCATTGACAGGAAAGCCGAAGGCACTATTGCATCCTCCACAGTTTCTTCAAATGGAGCACTTTCCGTGTCTTACGAAGAGTATCCGCCATTCGATGTGGAATTTTACGATTCGAAAGCTGTCGTGATCGCCGCGCCGACATTCTTAGTCGTTGAAAAGCGCTTCATCGACTCAATCACTGGATTCTTTGAAAAACCAGCGTCTGACGAACTTACCTCAGAAGTCCTCGGAGATTTTGCGGAAGAAATTGCGAATGCAACTAGTAATGTCGCCAAGCGTACTGCTTCTGGTTTGTCTAGTGTATTGAATCGAATGAAGTTTGAAATTTCTATCGATGCTCCTAAAATTGCGCTTGTACCGTCGTCGGCTGAGGGAAATACGACGATTAGTTGTGATAAAAAAATTGTCTTGGATTTAGGTAAATTTATAGTTTCCAACGATCCAGAATGCGATCAAGGTAGCGCAAACAGTGGGGTTCGCGGTGATCCAAAGTATAACGCGTTCACGGTGAAGGCAGAGAATCTCGCGGCTTACATCGCCTCTGGTACATTCGACGTCCAAGAGAGACATGAAATTTTACTGCAGGGCGCAAAAGAGAATCGTTCGCGAAATGATTTCGAAGCTTATTTCATCCTCAAACCCCTAAAAATCGGTCTCGATTTACAGATTGCCGGGAGTGGATTCGAAGTATTCGATGAATTGAACAGTAATACAGCGTCGTCTGATGAACAAAATCCGGGAATGATTGCGAAAGCAGACATCCCAGATCTAGCGTTCACACTCTCACCATGTCGGCTAGCGATGATATATAACATAGTGAACTCTTTTAAAAAGAGTCAACAATATGATGAAAAGGATAGAACGCATGATACAGAACGTGTTGCAATTAACTCTCGCACAGATGATGGTACTTCGACAGAGATAGCGACAAGTTCGAAAAGAAGCGAAGGAAGCAAAATAAGTAGAATAATTTCGTCGCGTGTATCTGTTGATGTTTCGCGAGCCTCGGTTGCTTTATGGGGACAAAAAATGGGGTGCAAAGACAACAATACCGTTGTGGATGGCGTATTGTTTGGTGGAGTCGAAAGGTTATCCGAATTTGAGTGCGCAAGATCGGAGCATGCGATTGTTGAAATTGTAGCCACGAGTGCAAAAACAATAAAAACGTCGACAAATATGGACGAAAGTTACGTCATCGAAGCGGGCAAATTAGAAATTTACGACGTGCTTTCGGGAGGATATTTCATTCAGCTCTCAAATTTACCGGCAAAGGGCGAAAGCAAGGGTGTTAAAATGCGATACGATAGCTGGACAAGTACAGATTCACCGACCTTTACGAATTGCTACGGCCAGCTCGAAGTTACTTCAGATATTTGTTTTCTGGGCGTTCGCCGACCAACGATAGCATCCGTTTCTCGATTTTACGATGAGCTATCGCTTGTAATGTCCTCTAATAAGACTTCCCCGTCAGAATCTGAAGTAGAAAATACCAATACGAGCGATTGCGATAACGATGATGATGATGAAAAGGAAGAGGAGGATGTTCCCATAAAATTTCGTCTGGCAGTTAGATTCAAAGAATTATCATTGAGAACATTTGTTGAACCCGAAGATATCGCAAAAAACGGCAATAATCCAGCAGTAGCTTCGATTGGAATCCATGACGCAGATATCGCAATATTAACACAAACAGGGTTGAATCCTATGAAAGTGTTTGGTACCCTTGGTAGCTTGAGCGTAATGAATGAAACGTTACCCGAGTCGCATCCGCACAGATACTTTGTCTCGGTTAAAAAAGAAGAAAATCTAGAGCTTGATCGTGCTGGACAAGAGAAGTCATACTTCGAATATCGCACCTTCAATCGTTCGCACAGGAATTTTCCAGGTCACGAGCAACATCTGCTTCTCAACTTGAAGAAGTCAAAAGTTACTTTTCTGATGCATTTCTTTTCGCAGCTATTAAGGAGCGTTGGTGGATTACTTGCCGATGCAATTCCAATCGATAAGCTTCCTGAAAATGAGAGAAACGCAGAGATCGTGCGGCGAGGGGTAACGCGACCTTCTACGTTTAAGTACGATGTAGCGCTATCCCAAGCCAAGATTGTTGTTCCAAAATCTACTTCATCTCAGGAAGCACTAAGTCTTGATGCAAAACATGTTTCTGTATGCAACAGTTTGCAATGGAAATACGGCGATAGTCATCTAACTCGAGGTGCTGTGTTGATGGATACAATGTCAATTCAGTTAAAAGACTTTGAGTTGTTTATGGTGAACGGGAAAGGTGAGCGCGGCTCCTACCCGGCGTTATTTTGCGCAAAAGGCGAAAGCAATGATCCTGCTCAAGTTTTCAGTCTCGATTTGATATCTCCATCTTGGGATCCCACGGAAAAAATGTGCGCAAAAGAAATGCGTCTCTGCGCGGATGGCGCGATCACCGTAGAACTTGATGACGTCGAATACAATATATTACTTGCCGTTTTGACTGGAAATTTCTCCGAGACGGGTTTCGTCCAGGAACCACTTTTTGAGTACGCGGAAATTGAAGTTCCGAAAGAGAACGGTACAGCAGAAGGCGAAATTGATACTGCGCCTTCTCTCAGTAGCGTGATTACGGTGAATCTACCGGAGGTGTGCTTGTCCATGTTCAATTCACCACGGCTCAACGCGAGAGCATCGCCGTTGGCGAGGCTAATACTCAGTCGCCTCTGGGTTTCCTACGAAACTTTACGAAATGACGCAGACGCGTACAGTGTTCACTTGACTTTGCCTGTTCTGAGTGTCCGAGATGTACGGGACGGAACTGAACCAGCTGTCGCAGAAGTAATCGACCACACTGATAGGTCGTTGACGCTTTTAACGCTGGATTTACTATCTAGAGCCGATAAATTTGATCTTGGAGTAAATCTACAGTCTTGCCGTCTAAAAGTTGATCCTCAATTTCTGAGAGAGGTTTTGTACTTTTTTAATCTTAGAGATGACGAGTTGAGACGACAAATACTCGAGCGGCGTTTGAAGAACGATATCAGTTTCTCGAACAAGGATTTAATATCCCTGGCTCCAAGAAAAGAAGGTGAAGTTGACGATGCTGAGATTATAACCCTCTCTCCAGCAAAACGAATTTTGTGTGACGGATTACACACACCTCTGTGGTGTACCTTGGATGGGAACGGGAGAAAAATAGTTTTACCGCATTCTGTGACGAAGCATTCGTCATCACTAATTTGTGTAGGTAATTTTCGAACGCTTACGATTAGGAATGCTGTTATTGAAGGCGACGTGGAAAGATTTATCAGTCTTGGTACGCGTTCGAATATAATCTATGATAATGTAACCTTTGCGAAACGCAAGGACAACGAACCCATAGACTTTATGAAAGTACCAACAAAGAAGGAGTTGAAAACAACAAGTGCTACAGAGTGTGTTACAACGTGTTCCATCCTAGCAAGAAACGTTGAGCTCTTGGTTCTCGACTCTGATACCACGATGAACCGCGGGAAAACAGCGAAAAATACCAATGCCGGTAGAAATGCATTGTCCGTACAACTGTACGCATCGGTTGACTATAAGTCAATGCCAAGTGAGATTGCGAGATCAAGCACCAGATCAGAATTGAACGCCTTTGTGAACGGCGTCACCGTAAATCTCTGCCGCAGCACCAATGATCCCACTAAAACAAAGTTTTTGCCTAAAACGAGCTTCTTGGAACCAACCGATTTCGATGTAAAATTTATAAAGGATGCGCACGGGTATCAAGTGCGGCTGGTATCTTCTGATGTGCGTTCAAGTTTTGATTCTATGAGTCTTCGTGTGGCGAGAAATTGTATATCGCAACTTAGTGACGTCGTCAAAAAGAAAGTGGCATTATCTACTTTGGTCGCAGCGTGCAATTCCTATCTGCCAATAAGCGCCTCTCGGCATACAAACTTAAAATTCTGGCGCCCAGTGCCACCGAAAGGATTTTCTTTTCTCGGTGACGTGTGCTTTTCCATAGATGCAGATGCACCCGCAACTCCAGTACACTCAATCAGTGACACAGCTGATGTCACCTCTTTACCACTTGGATTCAATTTAGCGTGGCGTTCGCCCTCGAACGATTGTTTTATATGGTCTCCAATACCTCCCAGTGAAGAATACGTAAGTCTTGGATGCATCGCAACAGAAACTGAGAGCATGCCTGACGTTGTGACGATTGGGTGCAAAGTTATCAGACGAGAAGTACTGAAAGAGTGCGAGATATTAGATTGCGCGTATGACGGTGGTGATGATCAACTTAAATTCTGGAGATTAGAGAACAGCTGCGGGACTTTTATCCTTTCGGAAAAGAAAGAGTATGCGAGATCGAGATTTGCTGCACAACTTCGCACTCCCTTAATTCCTGAGGAATTCATCGAAGAGAATTACGAAAATGTCTCGCACGAAGCTGTAATCGTGAGCGATTCAAGTGATGGTGATATACCCATCAAATCTAGCGACGAAACTTCGATCCAAGTTTCTTTGCCGAGAATCGCGCTCACCTTGTGCGAACCGGGTAAGCGCGACCCTTTTATTGCTCTTGGCATAAATGACGTTGCGGTCGTAGTTCGTGGAGTTGAAGGCAGCAATGAGAATGGTATGGCAAGAGACGGTTCTGCCAGTACAAAGATAGATGTAGCGTTCTTCAATCCTCGCGTTGCATCTTGGGAACCCATAATTGAAGCATTCGATGTGTGTGCTCGTTTCAATCGCGCGCTGATGATGACGGACAATACTTGTTTAGAGGACAGCTTAAAGATTTCGATTGCGAATGTGATCGGTGTAAATTTCTCGAGCTCACTCGGTGATGCGATTGTTAAATATCAGCGAGAAGATCATAAACTTTTGTCTTCCGAAATAAGTCCGTCTTCTGAGGCAGTGCCACCATTGTCATCACGGTGGCAGCAGACTCTTCGGAACATATCGAATTCAGACGATGATCGTAATTTCTCCGATTCAATCGCTCCAATACTGAAGAATGAGCTTCGAAGATCGATATATGTTCGATATCAACGCTCCACCAAAGACGATGTAGTTGAAGTAATGCCACAGAAATGTATCGCATTGGACTCATTAACGGCTTTCGGCAATAAAATTTTACCTATTCTAGATAAAAGTCTCGAGCCACCGGATTCAAGGTTCGGAAGTGAAACCACTGATGGATACTTAAATCCGAATATCTCGTCATCTTCACAAATGCGAATGAAAACGCTTCAATTACAGTCAACATTCGTTCTAACGTTTGCAAAGTGTCGCATTAGAATTGGAGCAAATAATCGCAATTTGGTGGACGTAGGAGAATCTGAATTGTATGCTCGAATAAATTTTGCTGAGAATTTAATGAGAACACGCGCTTCTACGTTGATCAAAGCCTCCTCCTCATCGTCGTCGAAGGAAGATTCGCATGTCGAATGCATCTGGTCGGATAAGTTCATCGCGAGAGTTCCGTCGGATGCGATCGATACTTGCTCTGTGCGCATTTCAATAATAGATGCTCGCGGGAACGGTGGCCACGGTAAGATAATTTCATTTTTGAGCGATGTGACTCTGTCCGATTTAATTAATATGGACGACGAGCCATCTCGGTCGAGTACCATAAAGTTACCGAATGATGTTGAAATTCAAGTTGCTTTCGAAGGATACGGTGCAGATAGAACTTCCGGAGGGGAAAGTAATGCGCAAAAATCACTACTATCTTCAAGGACTAGGCAAACTCACATCGGCGATTCAAAAGGTGGCTCGGCAACAAATGCTCTCTCGAGGAAAATTTCTGTGGAATCATCATCTTCTGTGCCATCGTATTATTTGAGTTTGCATCCTAAGGGACCTTGGACGCGACTCATATGTGAAGAGCTGACGCTTTCAGAATCGTCAGATGCGATTGATTTGAGCGAGTTCCTTGATTACAATGATGCAGTAAAATCGAAGGAAAAAAATGTTCTTAAAGCTGTTGTAGCGCGTACAATTGATCCGATAACGCAGAGGATTGAACGAACTATACGGGAACTTTCCCGATTCCGGAACGAAACGGATCGGTCGATTGAAATTTTTGTCGTTCCGGCGAGGATGACACCGGAAAAAACTGAATCTTTGGAAATGAAGGCAAACAATGAGAATGGAACAAGTTTGGGATACGAGTCTCTGAAAAGCAGAAGTAGCGATCAAACGCAGTCTGAGAGAGTACGACGTGTCGTTGAAGAAGCTTTCGAAAACGAGCGCTTTCTTCCTTTCCGAGGATGGCGTTCTACGCATCTTTTACTCACGGAGCGCAAAGCGTGGTGCACCCGCACTGGTTCTAATTCCATGTCTTTGAAAGAAGACTTTTTGTCCGCTATAGAATCAAATAAGCCGACTGACTGGACGTGGGAGGAAGATGAATGGGAAGTTGATACAACACATCCTCATTGCGATGAGGACGGTTTTGCGTACGCGGGAAGCTTTCCAGAATTAAAATATCCTTTTCGCGCTGGGCAGGAGACGAAAAGCGCTCTAAGCTTTGTGAGGATGCGAAGATGGACACGAACCCGTAGATATGTCGTCCCCTTTGGCGCATCTTCAGAAAGTACTGACCGCATGTCTTCGAGTAATAGAGAAAGTTTCGTAGACGTCGAGAACCATCACGTCACGTACCGGACCATCATTGAGGCAGGATGCGAAAAATCGCTTCCAAGCGCTGTTATTGGACCCGATGCATCCTCGCACGTGTATTTTCGTGTCCTAGGTACAGATAAGGAGAGTAATAGCGAATTATTTTCTTCGTGGGCTAAGCCGGTAAAATCCGGCTTTTTCGACAGAAACTTCGATGACCGGTTGAATAGTGAATCGTCTGCGATAGAAGACGCTATGATAAAACGCGCGAATAAACGTGGGGGATTGGCGCTTGCAGACGGAGTGGAAGAATCTGCAGTGCACGTTTGCGAAGACGCTGATGGTTTAAAAGGAAAGAACTGGTTCGTATCCGTTCGATGTGAACACTTTCCGCTCGAAAATGCTACATTAGCGAGCAGAAAACCTTCAGATAAAACAAGTGTCGATTTTCAACGAGCGGCGGCGCTGAATAGCGAATGGATTGTCACATTATCTGCGCCTTGGTGTGTGAAGAACGCGTTGCCGGTGTCAGCCGAAATTTCGCTCAACTCATACGAACAACTACGCGAAAATGAAATGTATTGTTTTAAAAAGAAGTATTCGAAAATTCTTGGTCCGGGTGAAATTGCAAAGACACACTACGTGGATCCAGGAGCAAAGTGCGTAGCTCGCGTAGAGTCAATTACTGGTGGATGGGAACCGAGTCAGCTCATAGATTGCGCGACACCGCTCGATAAGAAATTTGATTATTTTAATTACGGAGTTCCCGTTTCGCCGGCAAGTTGTAAAGATGCGGCAAAGAATGATAATAATGCGCCGATTTTAAATTCCGGTGGTTCCTTCACATTTGGAACTGAGTTTACAGACTCCTTAAGCGGTGGATCTTCGGCTAAAAACGGTATTAAATCTCGGGACGCCTTCGAGGTGGTGAAAGTGAGCCACTCCAGCAAGTTAGCTTCTGGAAATAAGATTGCCATGAAATCTTCAGTTAAAATTGTATGTTCAAAATGGGACGAAACTGACGTCGCTTCAACGAGGGTGCTTATTTTATGTTCTCCCATAGTTTTAATCAATCGAACCGGTGATGATATCGTATTTCGCTCATCCGCGATATCTGATGGTGGGAAGCAAAATAAGAATAGAGAAACTTCGAGTAATCCTTCGATGTCTGATGTAGCGATGTCTCTAATAGATGATACATCTGAAATGCGAATCAGCGATGAGAGCCATGTCGACGACTCGTCTGCCCGACTATCGGCGCAGACGGCTTATCTTTCGAAGACGCTACCAACGAACGGGTCAGATTTGAGCGAAGTGTACGTGCTAAAAGGAGGGACTACGGGACGTCCTGAGGACAGAATAACATTCATCGGTGCCGAAAGTGCGAGCGAGCGTCAAGAACAGGCAGCAGCTAGACTAATATCCAAGAATGAGCGTTTAGAGATAGGATGCTCTAAGAAATCTTTATCTGAACCGTTACCAATCGCGGAGCGAGATTTCATATCAGAACGAATCGTCGTTGTAGAGTGTTTAACGAAAGATGGTCAAACGAGCTATCCAATCAGTATCCGCTCAGAGGAACAGCATTATCTTGCAAACATTGGAGATGGGTTGGAGCACACGCGAGGCATGTTCACAGAATGTCTCGCTATCATTCTCGAACCTGCATTTAGCCTCATCAACGATACCGGTGAAAACATTCATCTTACCCAAGTCGATCCAAATAAAGAACATGTGTTTAATGAGAAAAAGGATGTCATTATTTTGCACTCTAAACGCGAGAATAAGCGCGGTGTTCCTTTGAGATGGACTGATACAAATTTGCCGAGAGTACTGTACGCCAAGCGAGAACGTGACGAAGAATGGGTGATGCCTTTTGTGCTTAAATCGACGCACACTGGAGATACGTTACTTCCCATACATAAAAGAGCTGAAGCGTTAGAGGATTTAGATGATTTTTTACACGTCCACGTCGCGAAAACTGAGTTGACGCACGGTTCTTCGCGAGTGCATTTTTCTTTGAGAGTAGGAAATTGTGTTTTAGAAGAGCAGATACTCGGTTCGCCGCCGAGTAAAGAAATGGCGTTGAAGAAGAAGATGCAACAAGATGCCGCCCTCGATCGCGCGGCGAGTAAAAGAGAGAAATCGGTTCCTTCTGCTCAGAACGATGTCGTTGTCTCGAGAAGAGTTACTCTTTCTATACCAGAATTTGTTTTATCGACGATTGATTCGAATGTTGAAGAAATTTTTGTCGTGACATTGAAAGGAATGGATTTAGAACACCAACAATCAATTGTTGGTGCGTCCGCCTCGTCCATCAGATTTGTATTACACTCGCTGCAAATTGATGATATGAGTCCTACGACGCAGTATCCAGTTTTGCTTCGCGTCATGCACGATGCAAAAGAACTTGTAGTACCGCCAATGTTGAATTTTGGTATGCGATCGTATCTCGAGGCGGACGGTAAAACGAATGCATACGAAGAAATATTGATAAATTTCTCGAATGCTCCATTGCATATTGCCGCGTATGAACCTTCGTTATGGCGCGCGCTTGAATTTTCCGATCATTTCGTTGATGGATCGAAACAGAGCGCGGTATCTCCAGTTGCGAAAGGAAAAGAAAGCCATCAAGCGGATCCTCAGATATTCATAGAAATGATGAAAATCTCGAAAGTAAGAATCGCCATATCATTTCGCGCGTCGGAACAAAAACGCCCGAAACGTATTAGAAAAGTTTTCCCCGGTATCGTCACCGTTGTCAACTTGGATGAAGCCACGCTTGACTTACGTCCTATGAGACTCGAAAACCAATGCGCGAAAAAATCAACATTTCAGGATACTTTGACAAAGGCGTACGTCAAACAAGTCAAATTACAGATTATTCGATTGTTGACTGGCTTTGATGCGTTAGATTCAGTGGCTTTGGCACTGAATCGTGCATCGATGGGGCTGTCAAAATTGTCCGGCGGGCGCGCGTTGGAAGATCTTTTTGGTGTTTCGCAAGCAGGAGGGAAGAAGCCTACAATGCTCTCATCCGCACTTCGCGAGAAGTTTGCTATCGGTTCGAAAGACAGTCGCGATGACGACGACTCCAATAAATCAGCCGTGAAAACTGGCGCTGCGGTCGTTGGACTGATGGATGGAACTGAAACTTTAGCCAGAGGCGTTTTAAGTGGCGTCACCGGTGTCTTTATGCAACCAGTCAAAGGTGCGATGAAATCTGGCGCCAAAGGATTCGTCAAAGGCTTTGGCAAAGGTCTGGTTGGAGCGGTGGCGCAGCCAGTTTCGGGTGCTGTTGGAATGATGAGTCACATGGCTGCTGGAGCATCGGGCAGTGTTCGTGAGGCGAAAGAACTCGTTGGCTTATCTCACGGCGCTCAATTCGCGAAAAGAGTCAGACCGGCGAGAGCTCCTTCAGCTGATGGAATATTGCGACCTTTCAGTAAAGAACTATTGAGTTGTGAAAAATTATGGAGAGCCATATCGAGTTCGAAGAACATCTCGAGAAGAGCGTTTGCGAACGAGCACTTTGCGTGGCAAATTAATGTTGGAAAGAATATGGACATTACTCAAATTTTAATGCGTGACGAGAAGAGCAAAGTTTTACCGGCGAATGCGAATTTCACCCTTTTCGCTACGAATTACCGATTATTGCTCGCGATGACGAGTTCAAATTCAACGCGGTCGCCGGTTAATACTCCGAGCTCCTATCGGATTTGTTGGGATATATCATGGTGCAACATTGAAATGGCGTATGTTAGAAGTGCTCTAGAAAATAGAAGCGTGGGAGATGCGATTTGTATCAAACTGAAGCGTCCAAGTCTTTTAGAACGAACGATAAAAAACAAGGCAAAAAAAGCGGCGCGCGAGAAGAAAATAAAGCAAAAGCGACCAGAAAAATTTCTGTTCCGTGAAGATGAATTGACCAGAATAGTTCCCTTGGGTAAACAAAGCGCGCGAGATGGTGATGATGAAAGTTTTCATCGGTGGGTGTGCGACCAGATCTTACATCACTCTCGAACGTTCGGAAAGGTGTATATCGTTTCACAGGCTTTATCTAGAGGAAAGGAAGGTTCAGATGCCGTAAAAAAACAACCCCGTTCGGATGAAATCAGTGAAGAGAGTTCCGAAGACGAAGGAGACTTGGTTTTATTTTCCGATAGCGATAGCCTGAGCGCAGAACGAATTCTTCGAGATGAAGGCGGCGAGTTCACTTCCGAGAGCGAGGATCTGGATGGCGACTTTGATGAGGACGATTTCGACGACAACGACGACGGAGAAGAAGGTAAGAAACACGGTTTAGACTGGGAATTAGAAGAGGATAGAGATTTAAAGAGATGAGTTATTCCGTCGCTTTACCGATAAAGTGCATGAGCATTAATTTTACTTTTTATTACTGCTAACCAATCGTGCGGATAGTAAAGCGAGCGAGCACACCGATGCCACTCCGAGCATGGCGATTTCTGCTCTGGTCCAATCGTTGAAGAAATAGTGCGTGAAGCTGCTCGTCTCTGATGATTTTATCGTCTCAATTTTTCTTGTTATCGTCTTTGTCGTCGTCGTCGTTGTTTTAGTCTTATTACTCTTTGTAGTAGCGCTCACTAAATCTTGTCCCAGCATCTCTTCAATGTCTCGAATGCCCGGGATGCTTCCTTCGCCCCCATCGCATTCGTCCTCGTCCTCGTTCGTCTTCTTCTTCGACGAAAGTTTCTTCCCGTTTACGGAAATTGCCAACTGTCCACACGCACCGGCAATATCCGAACCCATCTCTTGTCTCACCGTCGTCGTCATCCCGTACTCTTCCCTTAATATCGTGTTCATCGCCTGTATGTCCTCCATCTCCGGCCTTTCGTGTCCAGCGATGACGTCTGTGGGATTATACGGGATGAAATTCAACACAACCTTCTTCCCACCCAACAACTCCCCGAGCAACCTCGCGCACTCTTTAGTATCATTTATACCTTTCAAAACGCAATATTCCACCAGCATAGAATTCTTCTCACTTTTCGCTAAATAATCGTCCAAACATCGCATCAGCTCGTCCAAAGGATACGCCGTCGCCGTGGGGACAATTTTCTTCCGAATCTCCTGCGTTGGCGCGTGTAAACTCAGCGCCATCGACACCGTCGGACAATCTTCGCTAAACCTATAAATGTTTGGAATCACCCCGACAGTACTCACGCAAATCTTCGGACACGGAATGTTAAATCCCATCTGATTTTCGCTTTGTGACATGCACCGAATGGCGTCCACGACGGCGTCGTAATTGTTCAGCGGTTCACCCATCCCCATAAACACGATATTCCTCACCCTCGGCTCGATCCTTCTCGCGTGCGCGACTTGCTCCACAATCTCCCCGGTCGTTAAATTCCCGAGTTCTCCCATCGTCCCCGTCGCGCAAAACGTACACCCCATCTTACACCCAACCTGGCTCGATATGCACAACGTCGCCCCCAAACCTTTCTTCCCTTCCGCTCGCCGCCCTTTCAAATGCCGAATAATCACCGCTTCCACTCTGTGCCCGTCTTGTAACTCCACGATTAACTTCGTCGTCGACGCGTCTCCGGACGTTTCCGCGACCGCAATTCGCGTCGTGAGTAAACTAAACGTCTCTGGCGCTCGATTCCTTGCCCAAAGCGGAATCTCTTCGCACCGTCGTAAATCCAGCTCCACGACGCATTTTCTTCCTCGCTTTCGTTCGTCTTCCTCTTTCAACTCCTCGCACACGAGTCTCTGCGCTTCTTTCAGCATCACCTGGTAAAACCGCTCGGCTTTTTTCCGCTCTTTCGCTTTCATCGTCGTCATCGAAGCGTTTCGTTCGTTTGTTTTGCTCGTTGTCTTCTTCGTCTTTAAAGACGTCTTCTCGTTTTCCTTCTCGGAATACTCCTCCTCGTCTTCTTCTCCTCCTCTTCTAAAACCGCCGTCATCTTCCTCCTCCTCCTCCTCCTCCTCCTCGGAGGACGAAAACGATAAATCCTTTCCTTTCTTCCCGTGCGGGCCTCGGAGAAGAAACTCTATGACTTTCTCTCGGTCAAACACGGAAAAGAAGAGCTGCTCGTTTTCGTCGTCGTCGTCGTCGTCGTCGTTTCCTTCTCTCGCGCCTCGTCGTCGTCGCATGTTGTGTTGCGTTTCAAAAACGTAATGAGCGAGTTTTGAGGGAAACGAGCAGCCGAAGGAAAACTTTTGTCAGAAATCGACGCGCGCGAAAGACTTTACTCTTTTTTCGCGCGAAACGAGAGAAAATGCGCTGGTGCTCGTCAAATCCTCCTCCTCTTCCAGAAGGAGGAGGGGTGAAAACGCGAGGGCAGAAAAGACGACGAGGGGAGAGAGATTCTTTGTGGGATTTAATCGTGAATAACGACGATGTGAGTTTCCAACACGTGCTTCCGAGGTTGAATTCGAGTGATGTGAAATTCTTGTACGGAGTGAATAGTGAAACGAGAAAGATGATTAAGAGATCGTCTCGCAAGGGGGAGTTGAAAGAGGCGTTTAGAGTGAAACAGATGTCGTCGATATCGACTTTGGAGTTTGTGTGGGAGAATAAATCGTTGTGGCCGAGATGGTGGGACGAAACAGATTTCTGCGAGCAAGTTGCTGAAACGAATAAACTCGAGTTGCTCAAGTGGGCGCGAGAGGAGAAAAAGTGTGAGTGGGATGATAGGACGATTGATGCGGCCGCATATCAAGGTAATCTGGAAATGGTAAAGTATTGCGTTGCAAATCAGTGCCCTAAAGATGAGTGGGCGTGTGCATTTGCTGCCTCACAAGGTCACCTCGAGTGCCTCAAATACTTACGCGAAGAAGTCAAAGCGACCTGGGATTCTCGGACTGCCTCTTTTGCGGCTGCAAATGGCCATCTCCACATACTCGAATATCTTGTCGAGCGTAAGTATAATAAATATAGCGAAGTGGCTTGTGCGAATGCAGCAAGGTTCGGCTACTTAGACTGTTTGAAGTACTTGCGCGAAACCGCCAAAGCGCCTTGGAACGAGATCGCCGTACGCTGCTCGCACGAGAACAACCGCCCCGAATGTGTACAATACCTCCTCGACAATAACTGTCCTCTCCCACCTAGTTGGCGATACGAGGATGGAACTTTACACACATCATAGTCATCATAGTCATCATCACACGTCCAAAAGCTCGTAATACTATACAATAATCGCACATACAAAAACTCGCGCAGCACGCTTTTCCATTTAGGGGTTTGCCTTGACGCTTCGAGACAAAATTCGACCAAAAGACGCGAGAAAAAGAAAGCGCACGATACGAATACGAAGAAGAAGTTAAAGAAGAGGAAGAAAAAGAGGAGGAAAACGGACGACTTCTTCTCTCGTTTTCTTCTGTTTGCGATCACACCGCGCGCTCGGTTCCTCCTCGAGAGGACTTTGACACGGCGCAAAGATCTTTGAAGAAGATAACGACCTTTGGGGAAAGATTTGAGCACGGAAAGAAGAGGGAGTTTATACGCAGTTCACGCTCGCGAGGAGATAAAGGAGATTAGGAGGAGCATCATCATCATCATCATCATCGTCTCTCTGAAATCTCTGTTAATGGGTTTTCCATCATCTTTGCCTCGCCGTGCGCTTTTAGAGAGCGACACGACGTTCGCGGAGGCGTGCGACGCGTGGTGGGCGTCTCACCTTCAGGAGCAGCAGGAAGTGCAAGAGGAGGAAGAGGAAAAGATAAACCCCGACGAGGGCGAGGACGAGAACGGCGAAGATACTAGCAACAGCAGCAACGCCGATGATGATGATGATGATGATTCTTCCGCTTCTACCGCTACCGGTTTCGTCGTCGAGTGGACGGATGACGAAACGACAGCCGAAGACGAAAGCGAAGGCGTCGTGAAGAGATATTGTCCGTGCGAACTAAACACGTGGCGAGGTTTTAGCGAAGATGGAACGAGAGAATGGGAGTGTGCGGTAGACGATAGCGAGAAGACTTCGACGCCTTTTGAGACGTCGGTGATGTTAATCATAACTATGATTGTGTTGTGTTTCGCGTTGACTTTTCGTTTGTGGAAGAGGAAATGGCAAAGTAGGAGACGGGAAATAGAGGAACGCGAAGACTTGGAAGCGTCGGTGAGGTCGGAGAGTGAGATTAAGTTTAGGACGCAAGATGAGATGTACGAGCATTGGAAATCGTGCGTGCAACCGGACGGGACGAAAGTTATATGCGTGGAAATTGAGCCCCGGAGAAAGAAGAATTTCGACTACGACGACTACGAAGACGATTTAGTGATACCGCTCGATGCAAACGGAAACGTCGTGGTTACGGTCGCTGATAGCAAAAATAATAATAGCAGTGCATTTAGTGTGCTTCCGCCACCGGTACCTCCCGTCGTTCGCGCGAGACCGACTGTACTCCAACAACATCTGTCCGGCGACGAAATAGGACGAGGAGAAGAGGAAGAAGTAGAAGTGGAAGTAGGAGAAGATAGAGAATTCGGTTACGATGTCGAAGAGGCAACACGTACCACTGCATTTCCCGAGTTACAAAACCACGGACCAGAACACACCGTTGGTCGGAGGAGAAGACGACGCAACTCTTCTGTAGAATTTGCAATCCCCGCGGTTTCTGATTTAGCGTACGAAGAAATCGAGCACGAAGAGTGGGCAGATGATACTGAAAACATAGAAGACGACAGTTTGTAAAATATTGTATGCATACATGCAGTTCACGCGTGACAATACGCGCGACGAGAGCTCTTTCAACAACGACGACAGAGAAGGATCCGCGTCTCCACGTCGGCCCAAAATTCTTTTTCAGCCTCTTTCGACCATTCGGCTTTTGTTTTCGAAGCTATGATTTCGAATCTGCTATCCTTTCGGTAGGCTACTTCTTCTAAAATGACATTCGGTTTGGATTCGCATTCTTCAAAGGACGGGATGACCCAGGTTTTGTCGGAGACGCGAACGACAGCTTTCGCGCGAACGAGGCGGAAAGCTTCATTCTGTTCGTCTTCGTTTTTCGTCTGAGGCGCGCACCGGCTTTGAAAAAACTCGAGCACTTTATCGCGACGAAAGATATCGTCTGGGTGGAACAAAAATCCTCGACTCGAGTAATCCTCGGTATCGTGCGTCGAGAGGTGCGGTTTCGCGCCGGGTTCAACCGGCGGCGTCAACGCGAGAAGTTGAAAAGGCCGCGAGATGCCTTTAACTTCTTTTTCTAACGATGACGATTTTAACGACGAATTTTGCGAATCGTGCGACGACGTCGCTTCTCGATCAATCGCCACAAATGGCGAGGTCTCGGCGTTCTCGTCGAACAAATCCATCGCAAATTTAACCACGCGCTTCTCGGGATACAAACTCGCCGCCCACTCTCGAAACCTGCGTCTCGCAAAGCTTTCCGCTTCTTCTTCTTCTTCGTCTCCTCCTCTTCCTCCTTTTTCTCCCGAGCACAAATCCAATTTCGATCCGACCAAAACTTCGCTCATTGACACTTGGTCCCGAAACATATCGCTCTCTCGCACGCGTTTCGCTTCCTCCTCCTCCTCTTTTCCAACCGACAAAGAAGAACACCCGACCGCCCTCGCGTCGACGACGCACACCATCCCTCTCAAATCGACGTGTTCTTTCAAATGTTCATTCTTCGTAAACAAATCGTACAACCCGCTCGGGTGTGCCAACCCGCTCGGCTCTATCACTAATCTATCCGGTTTCACTTTTTCTAACACGTGTTTGATGGCGACGAGGAACGGCATCGACCCGCTCGCCGCGCAGCACACGCACCCGCCCGGGATTTCCTTCACGTAGATGCTGGAATCTTCATCATCATCTCCTCCTCCTTTCTTCGCCGCTGCTGCTTCTAAAACCGCGCCGTCGATGCCTAAACTCCCGAACTCGTTCACCAGTATCGCAATCTTTTCTTTTTTGCTTCTTTTTTCGTTCAAACCTTCGCTCTTTTTTCGACCGCTCTCGAACACCAACGCGTTTCGTATGAAGGTTGTTTTCCCGGCGTCGAGCATTCCGGTCACGACGGTCACTTTCGTTCGTCTTCTTCGTTCGTCTTCTTCCATTTCACCGGACGTGCGAGATTGTACACGCGGCGGCGACTACAGATGTGCCTCCTCGAAAGCAGGCGTTGTTTCAGCTTTAGGAAAGCTCTCCCACGTGTGCTCGTTCCTCTTCCTCTTCCTCTCGCGCGTTGTTTGATATAAAAGAAGAGTCATCTTTGTGAAGTTCTGCGTCATATGCGTTTCACATCGTTCTTTACTCTTCATCGCATCCCTCTCTGTTCCTGCGTCGTTGTTTGGCGGATTGAAACGCGCAAACGACGACGTCCAAAGAGCGCTCTGCGTGCACGCGCGCTCTCTTTTTCTGCTCAACGAGGAGGGTATTTTACTCGACGCCTGAGAACAACAACAACAGCAACAACAACAGAGATGATGATGACGACGAGACGATGTTGCGGGGAGGAGATTCCTTTTGCAGAACACATCTGAGTTTACTAAGAATGGCAACATCGAGAAGACCACGCGAAGACAAAGGACGAGAAGAAGAGGACGACTTGTGCTGGTGCTGAAGAAACGATGACGTCGTCCTCGCTTCTTCTGGTTCCACCGAAGCCACTTCCAGCGTCTCTGATGCAAAACGAAACGCTCTCGACTGGGTGTTCAAATCTCGACCAAATACTGAGAGGCGGCGTGAAGACGAAATCGATGACGGAGTTCGTCGGAGAGAACGGGAGCGGGAAATCGCAGCTGTGCTTGCAGCTGTTGCTAGAGACGGTGTCGGGTCGTCGTCGTTTTGGAGATGATGAGGATGATGATGATGATGACGATGGCGGTTTCAGCGCGGTGTACGTGACGACGGAAGGACAGTTCCCGGTGGAACGGTTGCGAGAGATATGGAGGGAGCGGCGTAAGATGCAGCGGAGAAGGCAGTGGGAGAAGGAGAAAAGGAACGTCAAGAATAACAACCCCGGTGTTCGGGAGGAGGAGGACGCGCAAAGGAGGAGAAGAAAAGAAGAAGAACGAGAAGACGAGGAAGACGAGAGGAGAGTGTTGGATTCAATTTACGTGTTCCAAGCGATGGGAAATGCGGAGAATTGTTGGGAGGTTTTGCGGTCCGTTTCTACAGTTTTATGTAGCACAGAGAGTCGCAGTAGTGGTGGTGATGGTAGTAATAGTAACAGGAGGAGCAAAAAGAAGAAGAGGAAGGAGAAGAATGGCGGTGAAGATGAAGAAGATGAAGAAGATGAAGAAGAAAGAGAGATTCGTCGGAAACCGGTTAAATTGATCGTCATTGACTCGCTCACCGCACCGTTTAGGGAGGATTTAGAGGAAGACGACAGAGCCAAAAGCGAAAAGCAGCGAAACGCGCAACGGGTAATTCTTCGAGCGCAGTTTTTATACAGGATTACGCACTTGTTGAAAGAGTTTGCGTGGAAACACGATTTGGCCGTCGTGGTGACCAATCACGTGGTGGATTCTTTCGACGACGACGACGATAACAGCATCGCTTTTAGAAACAATATCAACGTCGCGACGAAAAAGAAGGAAAGCGCCGCGGACGTCTTGCGCGCTTCCAACGACGACGCGCGAAACGCGAACGATCACCGCGGCTTTCAATCCAAACACCAGGGAGAACGTACGCAAGGAGAAGAAAAAAATACCGAAGAAGAAGAAGACGCCGATTGCTACGGCAAACGCGCCTTCCCAAAACGCTTCTTTACCTCCAACCGTTTCGTCAAGCCTGGTTTAGGCTTAGCCTGGGCAAACTGTCCAAACTCGAGCGTCTTTCTCACCCGCGACGACAACGGCACGGACGGAGGAGGAAACAGTTCTCTTCGTCTTCGCCGCCGCCGCCGAGCGGACGCGTTCCGCTCGCCCTTCGCCGAGGCGCGATCCTGCGCGTTTCGCATCGAAACGGAAGGCATCGTAAACGACCAAGACGACGACGAGTCAGGAGTTGTGATAGATAGATAGATAGATAGAGAGAGAGAGAGAGGGAGAGAGAGAGAGAGAGAGAGAGAGAGAGTCAGAAGAACATTTTTTAGAGAGAGACAAGAAGCAAAATATCTTCAGAACTTACAAAAAATCTTTATCTGGTCCCGCATCAAAGAATCAAATGCAAACTCAATGCGTCCGATGTCTTCTCGCCGCATCGTCGTCGTCGTCGTCGCAGAGGGGCGCGTCTACGTTCCCCGTCGCCGCCGGCCGTCGTCGTCGTCGTTCTCTATATCTTCGTCGCCTCGCAGCGGAAATGGAAAAAGTCGATAACGCTGATAATGACGATGTCAACAACAACAACAACGTATCATCGATTCAGTTGATCCGCACAATCAACAACGCTTCGAAACAGAATTCGGACGACGAAAGCAGTGAACAACTTGAAGATAAAATATTCGCGCTGATGGACGCGCTCGAGCGAGAGCAAGAAGATGTTGAGAAAGATTTGGGTTTAGTGGGTGGCACGTTTTCGTTGTTGTTCACGGGAGGCGCGACGGACGCGAGCGAGAAGGAACGGAAGCAGAAAGAAGGAAAGATTGGAAGTTTCGTGACGAAAGTGACCGGGTCGTCGTCGTCTGCGAGGAAAAAGAAGACGAAGTCCTCTTCTTCTTCTTCTTCTTCTAATTCGAAAAACTTTCAAATCATCGACCTCGAGAACGAGCGCGTTGAAAACCGGGCAGATTTGCTCGTATTCAATCGCGTTCCGATTTCGGTACGAATATTCGGAAGTTGCGTGAGAACTACGGGAGACGATGGTAGTAATAATAGCGCGAGCTCCTCGGCGGCGGCTTCTCTCGCTCCGTCGGCGACGCGTCCGAGATTCTCGGTCTGTTTCACGCACGCGAAGATTGAAGTCTTTGGCAAAGAAAGAGTTCGCGTTCCTCTGGAACGTTTCAACGCTCGCGGTTGGATTGACGTCACCTACGTGGACGATTTGATCAGACTCGGCGTCGGCGATAAAGGAAGTCGCTTCGTCACCGCTCGACTCAAAAAGAGCGAACAAAGAAACAACCCCGAGTAGAAGAGATGTACTTCTACTCCACGTTTTTACAAAGATGCGCGAAGCGGCAAAGCGCTCTCGCTCTCTCGCGCGAAAGAGAGAAAGTCGGAGGATCCCACGACGACGAACTCAGACCGAAACGCGGTGACAGACGATGATGCGCGCTTTTTGGTCGCTTTTGAATAGTAACAGCAGCGTGTATAATTAGATAGATGCCAGATGTAATTAGAGAAAATTAGAGCGTAGTTTAGAGCAATTTTTCGAGTCAAATATTCGCCACAAACGAACGCTTTTGAGATGATGATGGACGAGGATCGCGCAAAAGACGACGACGATTCAGGAGGAAACTTCGACGACGTGAACGAGGACAAAAACGACGGCGATCGATTCTTCTGCAAAAATCCAACCGAACGATGGGCGGACGTCGACCCGCTCTGCGCTCGAGCCGGCTCGGGAATCTTCACCGATGTTGATGACTTTGACGGAGAGGGAGATGGTTTTTCCCCGGACCCGTCGTTACTCTCCTTGGTCCGGGAGAACATAAAAGTCCTCGTCGTCGGCGCCGGAGGTTTGGGGTGCGAACTGCTGAAAGATTTAACCTTGTCCGGGTTTAAACACATCGACGTGATCGATATGGACACCATCGACGTGAGCAACTTAAATCGACAGTTTTTGTTCACCGAGGAGGACGTGGGTGAGCCAAAGGCGACGAGAGCGGCGCGAGCGGTGAATCGGAGAGTACGAGGCGCGAAAGTTACGGGGCATTATAAAAGAATAGAAGATATGGAGGATAATTGGTACAGGCAGTTTCACGTGGTCGTGATGGGTTTAGATTCGATCGAAGCGAGGAGGTACATAAACAAAGTGTACTGCTCGTTTTTAGAGTTTGAGAGAGAGTCCGGCGAGGCGAGGGAAGGGACGTGGACGCCTTTGATTGATGGAGGGACGGAAGGGTTTAAAGGGCACGCGAGGGTGATTATTCCCGGGAAGACGCCGTGTTTTGAGTGCACGACTTGGTTGTTTCCTCCGCAGACGACGTTTCCTTTGTGTACGATTGCGGAGACGCCGAGGAGCGCGGCACACTGCATAGAACACGCGAAGATTGTGCAGTTTCCGGAGGAGTATACGGACGAAAAAGAAGGAGGAGTAAAAGGCGGCAGCGGAGGAGGAGTAACGTTCGATGGCGATAATCCAGATCACGTGACGTGGGTGTACAAGCGCGCGTTGAAACGCGCGGAATCGTTTGGGATTCCCGGCGTGACGTACAATCACACGTTGGGCGTGGTGAAAAATATCGTTCCCGCGATTCCGAGCACGAACGCCATCGTTTCCGCGTACTGCGCGTTCGAGGCGTTTAAAATCGCCACCGGGTGTTTGAAATCCATGGACAATTACGTCATGTACGCTGGATCGGACAAAGTGTACCAAAACTTGATGAAATTGTACAAAGACGAGGGATGTTCGCAGTGCGGTCGAGGTTTGTTCGTTCAGCGCGTGTTTGATTTAGAAGAGGCAACTTTAGCGGACGTCTTGGACGCGATTGAAAGCGAACACGAAAATACGTTCGGGAAAAGAGAGAAGGAAAAAGAGGAGGACAACGTGAAGAAGAAGGACAATAAAGAAGGAGATAAAAAAGAAAAAGACGACATGATGGACACCGCCAAAGGCATCACCGGCGTCTCTACCGACGGCGCGACGGTTTGGATGGGCGGCGTTTTAGCGTCGCAATACGAAGAAAATCTCTCAAAACTTGCCTCGGACGTGTTTTCGGTGACGATTGTAGCCAACGACGACGAAGAGGAAAAGGACGACGACGAGAGTACTCGTAATAAGAAGACCGTCGTCGAGAAAACAATCCACGTCAACTCCGCAAAGTTACCCTCGCCTCTGCGCGTCGGTTTAGTTTTTGAGGCGAAAAGTAGAACGCGTCGTAAAACAAGCAAAGAGGGAAAGGAAAGAGAGAGAGAGAGAGAGAGGAGGTGAGGACAGATACAGCAACAGAGAGAGAGAGACATCGCGTTTAACGCAACGCGTATAAAATTGTACATCAAAGCAGTAATAGAGAAAAAATCCAAAGCAGCAGACCAAAAGACAAACAAACAAAGCGAGACGCGGCAAAGAAAAATTCGAAACGCGCTCTTTTATTTATTTATTTATTACGATGAAGGTCCTCCGCGCAAACGCGACGAACATCAACACTCACGGAGCGGAGAAGAAAAAGCACGTCCTCTCGCTCCTCCTCATCGAATAAGAGAGAGAGAGTCTCAATCGTCTCTCTCGTCTCTCTGAAAATGCGCAACTCTGACGTGTCGTCGAGGGAAGAAAAAGAAGCGCGGGAGACGATTCTGCAAAACGCATCGCTGAAACCGCTGCGATATTATCACGCGGACGAAGAGAAAGCGAATACTACTACTACTAAAGAGAGTGGAAGTGGTTCTTTTTCCGACGACGACGAGAAAGAGAGGGGGTTGGGGTTGTTACCGCCGATATCGCCTCGGGTGTACGTGGGCGCCAAAGATCTGCGATTTAAGGAGACGGATTGGCGGAGATTCGGGGCGTTGCACTTGTTGGCGTGCGCGTTGGCGACCATATGTACCTTGGGGGTGTACGGTATTCTGCAGCAACGAATAATGACCATTCCGTACGGCGGCGACGACGCGAGCGAAGGAGGAGACATTTTTACGAGCTCCATCTTTTTGGTGTTTAGTAATCGAGCGTGTTCGCTCCTCCTCGGCTTGGTCGCGTTGGCGTATACGAAACCGGAGAGGGTGAGTTTGTTCAGTCGGGAGTGGTGGTGGCCGCACTCGAGTATGGAGAATTACATGTACGTGGCGAGTTCGAATTTAGTGAGCACTTTGTGTCAGTACGAGGTTCTGAAGTATTTGAGTTTTGCGCTTAGTACTTTGGCGAAAGCGGCGAAGATTTTACCGACCATGCTGTGGGGGTACATTTTACACGGGAAACGATTTCAGTCGAGCCAGTATTTGTCAGCGATTATTGTGACCACGGGTTGCTTTGTGTTTGTATTTAATTCATCGGTTGTTATTCAGTCGTCTTCCTCGACGGCATCGTCGTCATCGCAGTTGCTACCGCAAGCGTTCAAGGCGGTGTATGATGATAATTATGACTCGATAACCATCGGCGTGGGCATATTGCTCGTCTACTTCGCCGCGGACGGATTCACGAGCTCGTTTCAGCAAAGGCTGTTTCGAGTGCAGAAAACGTCCTTGTTCGATCAGATGTTTTGGATGTGCGTTTTTGGTACCATATTTAGCGGCGTTTGGTTGGTTTGTTCCGGGCAATTGATGTACAGCCTCACTTTTCTTCGCCGGCACCGAAAAATTTGCCAGGACATTGCGATTTTATCCTTATGTTCCGCGTTCTCCCAAATTGCAATCACGTACACCATTCGTGCTTTTGGTGCGGTGACGTTAGCATCTATAGTGACCGTTCGTCAAGTCGTCTCGATTGTGTTGAACTCGTTCGTGTATCACGAAAAGTTGGTGCCTTTACAATGGTTCGGCATGGGTTTGATCGTCCTTCCCGCCTTGTTCGGCGGCGATTGGTACAGGAAAGAGTTGGAGCGCGGCGATAGGTCGCACTCTACCTGGGATTTGAAGAAACTCTCCACGGATCCAGTCGCTTCAGAGAAGAAACCGGACGGAAGAGAGCACTTTTATCGCGTCCCGACTTTTCAAACTTTTTCTTTCGCCGCCAAAGGTGCTGCGCCCTCGACGCGCGAGCGAGACGATGAAAATGGATGACGACAAACGCAAACGAGTAGTTTTGTGCGCATAGAAAGAGCACCACGCATTTAGTAGTACCAGCATAGATTTAGTTTTGTATAATGTAATATAATAATAATAGAAGTCGTTGTAGTTAGTATTACCAGTAGATTTCGTTTTGTATGTTGTACTAATAATAGTACTCGTACCAGTCACTCTGTTTAATTTAACAACCCGGGGGCCTTAAACGAGTATTATTTCAGCACGCGACTCATCTCAGACTCCCAACAACAGTTCTGAATACAAAAATCATCAGAACCACTTCCCATGTCGCGCGACAACCTGATGTACCTGTCGTCTCCTTCTCCTCCTTATATATAGTACATTAATTAATTACCAGTTAAAAATATCTTCTCTCTTTTTCCCTCGTCGACCTCAAACTTATACCGTTATATTCCCTTTTATAGCATGTCTGCGCTTTCGGAAAACACGCGCGATCGCGCGCGCGCGAACTACAAAACGACGAGAACACCGTCGCACCGTCTCCCTTTACTCTTTTTCGTTTCTTTCGTCTTCATTTTCGTCTCGAGTTCGGCCACCACCGTCGCGGCGTCGTCGTCGTACGAGTCGCGTCTTTTGGAGAAATGGAAAGGGACCAAGGAGTACGCGAAAGCGGAAAAGCAAGCGAAAGCGCTCGTGGAACGCGTTCAATCGTCGTTAAAAGAAGGAGGAGGAAAGGAGAAGATGACGACGATTTCTAAACAGCGCGAAACGAAAGCTGCGATCGCGACGCACTCGAACATGTGCGTCGCCAGACGGTACATTGATCTGTGCGAGGGAAAGACGAATGAAGGCGAGTGCAATGCAGAACCGGCGTGCCTGTGGGACGTTGCGCAAACGACGCCAAAGTGCACGAATCCGGTTGCTGAACCCACTGAGATGGGTATTGAGTTGGGTGCAGCATTAATGCTGCTCGTGCCCGTGCTCGCGTGCGGAGTCGGTGATCTGGAAGGCGAGGCGGCATGCACCACCCTGGCCGCCGACGGCTGGGGGTGCGTGTGGACCGCGGCGGACAGCTCGTGCGAAGTTGATATGACGGAAAGCGCGCTGACAAACATGTTTGGCGATTCGTTCCTCGCAAAGCTCATCGCGCAAGGTTCTCAATGCGATGAAATTACGAGCGAAGTAGCATGTGTTGATGCCTGCGCTTGGGACGCGACGTTCAGCTCGTGCGGCTCCCGAACGGATTTGAAGACTTCGTTGTACAGTTCGTATTGCGACACGGACACGAAAACGCAAGTTGATACTGCCGATTATTCCGAAGTTCTTTGCGCGGAAAAAACGTGCTCGACGTTTACGAGCGATAGCGCGTGTTCTGCGAGCTCCGTGTGTATGTACGACGGAACTTCTTGCTCGGCGAGTATAGATATATTGTTTAAATCGTTGGCAGTCACGTTCGGCGGCAAACTCGCAACGCACATCGACGTGATGACGTGCGCTAAAGGTTTGCTCAATTGTGCGGAGCTTTCGAACTGCGAAGTTTTATCCTCGAATGGTGAACCGATTTGCGTTCCAACCGACGCGGCGTACGACGCCGCGTTGCCTAACAACGCGTTTTTAGCCGACATGGAAAAAAATGACTACACATGCAGCATGCACGACTCCTCCTCATCGTGCGCAACCGACAGCAAATGCGTGTGGAGCTTCGACGATTCCGATTGCAACGCGAATCCAAACAGCATCGAAGTGACGTGCGGTAGCGGCGTCTCGCTCGACAGCGCCGCCGGCGCCCTTCGCCGGGACGGTCTTCGCCTCGCCGCGACCACCGCGTTTGTTCTTCTTCCTCTTCTTCTTCTTCTTCCGTAAGAAAGAAAAAGAAAAGAGAGAGAGAGTGTGTACACGTGATGATGCGCTCCTCCCGGTTGTATTTTGTTGCCTTCTTCCGAACAACGGGGGCCAACATGTTTCTTCTTTAAAAGTTTTATTTATAATTTAAGAATACGGAAAAAAGGTCATGCATTTCCTATATAAAAGTCAATTAATGCGAGGACGTGTCGTAACAATTAAGCCACATCGTCGTTTCGTTTTCCTCAACACAAAAAAAATCCTTTAGAAAAGAATAAGACTGTTTCCGTACTTTATTGGTGACAAGTTCGAACAATTTCGAAGCGTTGAAGACGCGCAGAAGACGCGAGTCAGATCAGTCAAGAAGTGAAAACTTGGCAGGAACGCGCATGCACAGCGCGGACTACACACTTTACCTTCTCTCTCTCACTCTCTCTCGGTTTTAGTGGTAGTATTGTGAGTATTCTTATCTTCGCATCGTCGAGCTCTTTTTGCCGCTTTCGGAGGATTCCGAGATGCTTCCGAGATGCTTCCTCCTCAAATGTATCAACGAAGAGTGCGGCAAAATCGCGCCGAGAGATGCCAGTTGGCGGAAATCAAAAGTCGTCCTCGACGCGGACATTTGTAAGAAGTGTTTCGACGAAGAGGTGAGGGCGTTGAGACCCGACGACGATTCAGACGATTTAGACGAGGATGAGGAGGAGAGAAAGGAAGAAACGAAGGGCAACGAGAACAATGACAACAACAACAACAACAACAACAACAACAACAACAACAAAACGGATAAATCGGAGGCCGTGCACGACCTAAACAAAGAAAGAGCCAAAGCGAAAAGAGAAAAGCGAAAAGAAATAGCCAAATTAGGAATGAAATCGTGCGCCGCGTGCGCTTCGAAGGAAACCACCGCGGGGTGGTATCGCTCGCACGTCAAAAAAGGAGTGTATTTGTGCCATCGATGTTACTATCGCGAACGGACGATGTTGACCATAAAAGTGTGCGTGGCGTGTTCCACCGATCGAACGAGCGGGAGTTGGTTGAAGAGTAAAACCACCCAAGGCGGATATTTGTGCGTGAATTGTTATTACAAAGAGCTGGTGGCGTTGAGTGGGAAGCACTGCGGAACGTGCGAAAGTAAAACGACGAGCTCGATATGGTACAATGATAAAGAGCGCGCTGGAAAATACTTGTGCGCAAAGTGCTACGCGAGGCAGTGGAAGAAGATAAAGGAAAGGAGAAAAATAGAGGCGGAAGAAGCGAAGAAGATACAACAACAAGAACAAGGACAAGAGCAAGAACAATGTAACTTTTAGAATCGTATACATAATGACCATAATGATCATATACATAATTGTACTACAAATACATAAAATGAACGTCTATCTTTGTTTTTAAGATTTCGTCGTGAACAGTTCTCCTTTCACCCCGTCTGGATTATACCGAACGCTTCCCTTCATGTGGCAACACCAGTAATCCGGTATCACGCTGCTTTCAGGTTTGGCAACCGATTCGATCGTCGTTCCGAGCATCGTATCAAAGTGCAAAAATTTCTTAGAGTTCGCCTCGCCTCCGAGCATTTGCTCCAAAGCCTCTAAATTCTCCGCTGGATTCTCCAACGAGACAACCGTATTTGCGTTTTGAATGGCTACGTTTTGACTCGGGTCGCACGCTTCTACTTTACCATCGTTGCCGCTGTCGTACGCGTCGTGATGTTCGAAGCACCTCCGTAAGGAGATTTTTGTTTTGTCGTCCGCGTTGTGTCGCGTTGTTGGTATGATTTCCATAGGAATCGTTCGCGATTTCTTGAACGCCTCGTTCGTTCTTTTCCCATTTACGACGACTCGAGCAGAAGAATCCGGCGACACGGCACCTTTCGGCATTTGCGGGTGCGCCAAAAAAGAACGTTCCCGAAATTTACCTTTATTTCGCCACTGCTCGACGTTGATGACGTGATCTTGCGGACAAATAAACGGAAGCTGTAAATGCGAACCAGGGAATCGACCGTAGTGCGGGAACCACACTCGATCGATGCCGCAAAGGATCGGCGGTATGATCAAAATGCGATCGAGATGTTTTGCGATCGCAAGCGCTTCATTAACTTGTGCCAGCTGAAAATTCACCAAACGTTCATTTTCCGTGAGCACTTTCTCTTCTTTCGTTGGAATGCTCGGAAACGTGCTATCTCTCTCAGGCCAGCCGCGCTCGACGAATATATCGAATCCTCCGCGAACGGTTTCCTTGTCGTCGTCGATGTCGTCATTTCTACCTTCACTACTAGCCTCGAAACTATCACTACTACTATTATTGTTACCCCCGCTCTCGGTACTACTACGAAAGAAATCTCTCTCTACTCTCGGCGTAAAACTCATAAACTTCCCTCGAAAGTATTCCTCCTCCTCTCCCATCCAAGCGTTTGCCTCTCGCATTCGATTTCTCTTCCCCGGCGTCCCGCCGTATTGGAACGTCGCGTGTACAGCGTACGCGTTCTTCCTTTCTCTCTCGTGTAACCTCTGCACGTAATACGTGTGTCCGTTCGCAAATAAACTTACCGGCAGCGCCCCCATCTTCACTCGCATCTTCTTGTTCTCGTCCCCGTACGCTTCTTGCACTCCACTCCCGTCCACTTGCGTCTGGCACCCTCCATTCAAACTCTTCAAATCGTTAAACGCGCTTTGGTCCCACAGATTATCGTCCTTTTCGATCCTATCCACCCACTCTGTCGTTAACTCCTGATTCCCGCGACTCGCTAAAAACCACATGATCCCAATATTACTCGCCGCGTGGCAAATGTGAAACTCCAACCCTTCTCCATCTACCATAAACTTCTTCTGTTTCAAACTTTCAATCATCGTCTCCGACCTCAACTGATCCGAAGACACTAAAACATCCGCCACTGGGTACCGCTTAAAAAACGGCAACGGATTCCTCAACCACACCACGTCGATATCTGAAACCAAAACGTTCACCCCGCTCCTGGTAAAATCTCTAATCAATCGAATCTTATCTCGTCCCATCTGGTGGAAATTCTTCGTCCCCCACCCAAAATCGTTCTTCACCGCTTCCTTCGAGATCCCTTGCGATCCCATCAACCACGTGTGCACGCCACCGCTAAACTCTTCCTTCAAACTTTCGTACATCTTTTCATCCATCGCGCCTACGATAAAGTTACTCAAACCCAACCGATTTTGCACGTGGTTGATCCAGTTCCTCGCGAAATCCAAGTAGTGATGGTTCGCCCACGTGACGATGATTGTGTTATCCTTCGCGATTTTCTGTATGTGTTCGATGGTCAACCCGGTAGACAGTTTCGTTTGCGCCACCGGTTTGGTTTCGCCCGAATGCGAGAATCCGAGGTGGACGTCTTTCAGTGACCTTCGAGACAAAGACGACGACGACGAGGTCTTACCATCGCCTTCTTCTTCGAAACCAACTCTTCTCATCGCCTCCCCCGATGATGATGATGATGTCGCCGACGTAATCTTCATCATCAAAATCACCAACAACAGTACCAACGCCTTCGTTCCGATCATCCTCCTCGTCGACTTAAACAGAAAAGAAGAGGAACACGACGATGCCGATTTTGACGATTTTGATGAGAACAACGTGGCGACGATCGTCGTCGTCATCGAAAGAGGGAGGAGGAGAAGTTAAAGAAGAAGAAAAAGAAGCCGCGCAACACCTCCTTATTGTAATGAAGAATTCCAATTTTGCTCGAAATGCGCCACTTTTTTCCTCACGATGATGACGATTCAAACGACGACGACGATGAGGCTGAAAAACACAAAAACTATCATCAACAGTAGCTACGGTAAAAGTATTATTCGTGGCATGGCTTTTGCGGCGAAAGGAGGAGCATCTCGCAGCATTACGAACAGTTTCACATCGTCGAAAAGAAGCACCAATTTCGTTCGTTTGGCGGCGACGAACAACAATCATCGCTTTGCGATGATGACGATGATGTCGTCGTCGTCGTCGAGAGGACAGAAGACCACCACCGCCGCGGTCGGGAAAGGCATGCCAGTTCCGGTTCCAGACAACGAAGAATTGCCGTTTAGTAGAAGTGCACACAACCCGTGGGGGGAGAACGACGAGAGGTTCCTCGGGAACGACGAGGACAAGAGAGGAGGAGGATTCAACGCGAAATCCGTTCGACTGGTGCAGTGGTACCCGGGACACATCGCTCGAGCGGAACGGTTACTCCGAGATCAGTTGAAAAACGTAGACTGCGTGGTGGAAGTTCGGGATTTGAGGATACCGTTGGCGACGAGCCACCCGGACGTGGCCGCTTGGGTCGGGAGCAGTCGGGATAACAGTAATAACAACGCTAATAACTCTTCTTCTGGTAAACTTCACATAACCGTTTTGAATCGGTCGGATATGGTGGACGAGCAAGAAAGAGCGAAGTGGGTTTCCTATTTTAAACACAAAATGAAAGAGAGACACGTGATTGTGACCGACGCGAAATCTGGTCGCGGAGTCGAGCAGGTGAAGAAAATCGCGCTCAGCGTAGCGAAGGAGGTGAACGAAAAGCGGATTCAGAAAGGTTTATTGGCGAGACCGGTGAGAACTGCGGTGGTTGGGTACCCAAACGTAGGGAAATCGGCGTTGATTAATCGATTAGTTGGGAAGAAAGCGTGCGCATCCGCGCCGCGACCGGGGGTGACCAGAGATTTGAGATGGGTGCGAGTGAGCGAGGAGATTGACTTGTTGGATTCTCCCGGAGTATTACCGCCGAGAATGAGTGATCAAGACGCCGCGAATCGATTGGCGATGGCAAACGACATCGGCGAGGCGTCGTACAAAGCGAGCGAGGTCGCCGCGAGGTTGTTTGAGGAGATGAAAATGTTGCCGAGTTGGAGGAGAGAGAAAGGGAACATCGGAAACGTTCTCATGAAGAGGTACAAGATGTCCGCGAAAGAGGTGGAGGAGATGAACGGGGACATGTTCATCGAAAAGATTGCCCTTAGCACTTGCGGTGGGGATTTCGAGAGAGCTGGCGCGAAGGTTTTGAACGATTTTAGGGGTGGGTTTTTAGGAAAGTTTTGTTTAGAAGTGACGCCGGCGCGGTAAAAGATGCGCGTGACGTACGCGTACTTTCGCCGGGCCAAAGCTCATGTACTACTACTACTGCTGCTACTACTACTGCTACTGCTGCTACTACTACTCCTTTGCCTTTCTCTTCTTTCGTCATCGTCGTCGTGTTTCTGTTTTTGTCGCTCATGCTCTTATCTGTTATTTCCAGTTGGCGTCCGACGTGAGTTCCCCGCGCCAAACGGATTATCGTCTTTCCAATCATCCCAACGTCTCTTTTCGTACAACTTTTCATCGCTCAACTCGTCCTCCGTCTTGGCGCTTTCCAACACCGACTTGCGCTTCTCTCTTTCCTTACTCAGTGCCGTGCGCTCCATTAATTCTCTCAGCTCGATTTCTCCGGCTTCTTCGATAGACATTGTGGGTAAAATGTGCGAAGGCCGAAACAAAGCGCTTCTCGCGTCTCGAACGACGCTTTCCTTGCGATTCGCGAATAAGGAAGACGGGAGCGACGGGATCGCAACCGTCGGCGCAGACGTACCAGCCGGCGGCGCGCTTCGGTTCATCATTCCATTTCGACCGTTTGTTCCGTTGTTGTTCTTGTTGCTCTCCAGAGACGCGATGGCTTTTAAAAGCTCCCCTGGAATTCTCGAGGACGAACTCTCCTCCTCCCCTCCTCTTTGCTGCTTCTTCTCCCCTCCTTGTACGATTCTCCTCACCTCGACTTCGCTCACGCCGGTCAAAAGTGCCACCTCCTCTTTGCTCCCCTCTATCATTTCAATCGAATCCAACACGGCTTTTTCAATCATCGCAAACCAATACTCTCGAACCTTCTCCTCGTCAGCTTCCTCTTCCCCTTCTTCCTCTTCCTCCTCTTCCGCAGTCCTCGATTTCACCCGAGCGCATCTGTCTACTACTCCGCTCTTCTCCATCTCCTCCAACTTCCTCCTCAACTCGCTTTGCTTTTTAAACCGTTTCACTTTCATCGTTCTCTTCGCTTCCGGAGTCATCATAGCCTCTCGAGTAGTACCACCGTCGTCATCATCATCATCATCATCATCATCATCTTCTTCTATCAAACCCGCCGCCGCTCTCGCGTCCTTCTCGAACCCGCGCGGGAGGAACCGCGCCGCCGACGCAAACCTCAAGAACCGCTCCAAACACTCCTTCCCTCGTAACACGTGCTCCACGCGCAGTTCTCGGTTCATCACCATCGTCGTCTTCTTTTCCTCCCCTTCTGCTTCGCCGGCGATGAGAGGCACAAACTCCGTCCGCATCGACTGCCAACACTTCCCCTGAAAATACAAGCACAACGCGTATTTCAAATCGTTCGTGGAGACGTTCTCTCCTCCTCTTCTGTTGTCACCGCCAAAGTTTTCCTCGTTCTCACCACCGTTGTTGGCATCATCATCAAAACACCCGGCCGAATCGCATCTCCGGAAAACTTCCGCGAACATCTCGATCGCTTCTCGCAAAAAAAAAGAACCGTCATTATCACCACCACCATTAATACCACTCGACGTCCTCGTCGTCATCTTCTCCCGGGCGAGCGCGAACAATTCCTTGGTCGATTTCGTTTCCATTTCATCAGAAGAAGTATTCCTCGTCATCTCTCTCTCTCTCTCTCTCTCTCTCTCTCTCTCTGTTTAATGTTTGTTTCTTTGTTCGCAGGTAGACCAGAGCCTCCTCCGCGAGAGAGAGCTTACGCTTTGTCCTCGTCGCGAACGATATATGCTCTTCTATATCAGAGAGAGACGATGATGATGATGATAATAATGAGAGAGAGAGAGTACTTGAGAGCGTAAAAAGAACCTTTTGTCGTTTTTTTCCCTTCGTTTTTGAGGAAACAACTCTGTTGTATTTCGTCGCCTCTCACGGACCACAAAATGGACCACAAAATGGACCAAAAATGGTCCGCGATGGACCAAAAATGATGCAGATGACGACAGCGAGGAGGGGTTCCCTCAAAACGAACAAAAACTTTGCCCGAGCTTTTGGTACACACACACACACAGACAATGCCGATCGTGGCCGCGCGCAAAAACCTGGACGACTCTCGAACGTGCCCGATATGCCGAGAGATTTACAAAGCGCCGTTTAACGCCACGTGCGGGCACACGTTTTGCCACGACTGCGTGGTGGAACACTGCGGGAAATTTTGGGAGCTTCATCATCATCATCATCATCAACAACAACAACAACAAAGTGCGGTTGGTACTAATGCTGTTGGCCCCGCCGTTGGAGAGAAGAAGAAGAAGAAGACGACGACGACGACTCAGACGAACGAGGAGGAAAAGGAGGAAAAGGAGGAAGACGAAGTAGAAAAAAATGGGACAAAAACGACGACGATGATTCAGACGACGAAAGATTTTGGGAAACTGGTGGACTTTTCCAACCCAGCGCCGTGTCCGATTTGCAACGCGTCGATTACTTCGTTAACGCCGAACGTGGCGCTGACGAAAGTTGTCGACGCGTTGGCACGGGTGGACGCGATGACGATGCAAATCACGGAGGAACACTCGCCGATGGAACCGCAGCATTCGAAAATTGCGCGAGCGGAGAAAGTCGTCTCCGCGTTGCAGCACATGGACGAAGAACAGTTGGCGCCGATCGTGAAAGCGCTGGTGGAGAAGCACGCGAGAGCTGTCGCCGAAGGCGAGGAGAAGAGGTTAGAGATTTTGAGGGATTTCTTCGACGAGGCGACGAGGAGAAAGAGGATGAAGATGGCGGAAGGGGAGATGGAGATGAAGTTTTTACGCACGGACATAGAGAGGGTGGAGAAGTTGTTGAGAGAAGAGTTGAAGGTGTTAAAGAGGAGCTACACGGAGGCGGAAGGGAGAACAGGAGGAGGAGAAGAAGAAGAAGAAGAAGAAGAAGAAGAAGATGACGGTGAAGACGTGGCGGATATGCTTCGATTTGTACCGCAACTGCCCGGGTACGAGGGAGATGCGTGCGATGAGGATGAAGAGTTCGAAAGGAAATATCACGCTGGATTAAGTTCGCTGTATACCAAAGGTATCAAAGAAATTGATGGCGTAAACAGTAGCATGAGAGGAAGAGAGGAAGACGACGACAACGACAACGACGACGACGAAGAAGATGGCGGTGGAAATCACCGCATCGAACCGGCGAGTATCGACGAGAAAATGAACGAAGAACGGTTAGAAGATTTCGCGCAAGCGCTGACGGACGCGAAACAAAAGTATGGACGCGTGCGCATCGTCGCAGAAATAGTCAAACCGTCCTTATCAATGTCGTCCTTGTCGTTTAACAACAATTCTTTGATGACCCAGTTTGGAGCGGTGATGAACAACAACAGTAATAACAATAACAACAACATCGTCAACATCATCAACAATAACAACAACAACAACACTATCGACACCAATAACAACAACAACATCAACAACGAAAATATCAACAATATCGATATCATCAACACTTCACCGATTCCACCGGTAAGCGATATTGTCTCTTCCATTGACGTCTCCATGGACCAAACTATGTTTGCCACCGCGGGCGTTTCTAAACGCATCGAGTTTTATACCTTCACGGATATATGCGACCGAACGGCGGCGAATCAAAACGAAGAACGTCCGCGGATTACGAGGGCGCAAATCAAAGTTAAATCGAAAATATCGTGCTTGTCTTTCTCTAGGAAACACGTCTCGCACATCGCCGCGTCGGATTACGAAGGTGTGGTGACCATTTGGGACGCGGAAACCTCTCAAAGTATTTTAAAATTTGAAGAGCACGACAAGAGATGTTGGACGGTTGAGTATTGCAGATGTGTAGATAACATGCACTTAATCGCCTCTGGAAGCGACGACGGCGCGGTGAAGATATGGAGTGAGAGTGGTATAAGTATGGGAGGCGGAAATAGAAGCGTCATGGAAATACAGATGCGCGCAAACGTGTGTTGCATCGCGTGGTCGCCGACGACCGCACACGATATCGCCATCGGCTGTGCCGATCATAAAGTACGCGTGTACGATTTACGACGTCCGCACGAGCCGTTATATACGCTCAGCTCGCATAAAAAAGCGGTTTCCTACGTGAAATATATCAGCAGTAGCGAGTTGTGTTCGGCGTCGACGGATTCTAGCGTGTGCATATGGGACGTGAAGAAAACACACGATCACAACGCGACTTTTGATCCTTACAACATCTATCATAACCAACAACAATTCCAAGGTGATGATAATGGCGTTCCTCTTCCCAAAATGGAAACCAACAACGGCGCGGATGGAGAATCCGATCTCGTCAGCAGCACTCGGCTGATTCGCACCTTGACCGGTCACGTGAACAGGAAGAACTTTGTTGGATTGGCGGCGTCGTCCGACGGAAAATCCGTCGCTTGCGGCTCAGAGACGAACGAGTTATTCGTGTACAATAAGAACTTCTCCGCGCCTGTAGCCACGGTATCGTTCGATACTCCAGGGAATGATATGAAAAGTTCCTCGAGAGATCACAACTCTGGGAACCACTTCGTGAGCGCAGTTTGTTGGTCGGACGAGTCCACGCTCATTTCCGCAAACAGTAAAGGACGAATAAAAATCGTATCGCTTGGGATGTGAGTCAAGGAACACTTTAGAGTAATAAAATTCATAGAATGTAATAATAATAATGTAAAAGAAATACATGGCGTAGATATGAAGTGTTTATATATTCGCAAATTCTATCTTAGTCACGCGACAAATCTAGCTTCTTACCACGGAATCGGCTTGAACTCCTCTTCCGAACCATCGGTTAACTGCCTTTGCGCGATCAACCACACCGGCGCGCACGACAAAAACGCGATGAACGCAACAGTCTCACCACCAACGGCGGACGTGTAGATGTTCACGGCCGTCGGGTCCGCCAAGTGCGCCTTGAAACCTTCGATCGGTCCCATACCAGTTACCGCCCACTGCGAAACCATGCCCAAAAACGCAACCATCGCCAAGCGGCCGTTCTTGACCTCCTTCACTCTCGCCGCCGGAGAGTCCATTCCCGCCGGGTCAAACGGAAAGTTCGCCCCCAATCCACTCTCGCCAGTCTTCATGAAACCGCGAATTCTCAACGCTTCCAAAATGCCCATAACGATAACTTGCGTGACGACCAACGTCTTAAAGTCAATGTCGTAATCCGCCGCGCCCGCTTCCCAAAATTTCGGCAAGCTCGGGTTCGAATCCGTCGCCAAGACGCCGATAGTCGCGTACATCGCCCATCGGCCGTTCATCAATTCCGCTTCTTGCAAGTACGGCAAAGACTCTTTGTTCGCACCCAATCTTAACGGGTCGAAGCCGTAGTCACCCGCCATGGAGCCGTCCAAGTAATCCGGCGCCGTCGCCCCCGGGTACCACATTTCTCTCTCCGCTTTGACGATAACGGACGCGGATCGAGTTTTGTTGACGGATCTGGAGGAGGAGACTTTTTGCGCGAACTGTGTTTGGTGTGCGCATAAGAAAAAAAGAGTGGAAGGAGATATCGTCAGTAAGTAGAGTCGAAACAACAAAAGTGACGCATGATGGAACAAAGCGCTCGACGAGAGATCGATGTACCGGCCATCGGCGCGTTGAAAGGACACACAAATTTCGAACCATCACATTCCCGGACATCGGCCCCTCTCACACACCGCGAAAAGCGTATCTTTCTCGGGCAAATATTTTAATCAGAAAAAAAAAGATTTACGCGCAACAGAGAGAGAAGACGACGACGACTACTACCGATGCGAATTAGAAAATCAAAAACGAAGGAAAGAATCGCGCGATACAATATAAACGTACCGCGCGAGTCGCAACAGTCGATGATAAGGCAAACATATTTTTATTGTAAAACAAAGAACAACCGTTCGATGATGATGTGTGCGAGAATGGCGAAAGAAACACTCACACGACACTTTTCCTTAAAAATCAAAAACCCTAAATTATAATAACGGTTTCTTTGAGAGCTCAAAATTAGACGAGAAAGGAAAAAGACGCCCAAAAATGGCGTCCAGAGGAGGAAAAGAGGAGGAAAAAGCGCGAAGAAGAAGAAGTAAAAGAAGAAGAAAACAGAGAGCGTGCTCTTTCTTTCCTCTCTCTTCTCTCTTTTTCTTTCTCTTCTTCTTTTTCTTCCTCCCGGTTTTAGTGGTGGTGGTTGTTTTCGCGCGAGACGTTGGCGGAGACGATGATGGGAAACACACACCCATCGGCGTGAACGGGGGAGGAGTCTTCGTAAAGGCGACGACGACGACGACGACGACGAGAAGGATGCTCCAACAACAACAACAAAAAGAAGAAGAAGAAGATCGAGGAGGCACGTTTGACCTTCTCGCGGGGAAGGCGAGCGGAGATGGAGATGCGGAAAATCGACACGACCGAATAAGGAGAGAAAGAAGAGAGAGAGCGGTGCGACGCGAAGAAGGAAACCGTCTGGAAACAACAACGGCGGAGCGCCCCCGCGGCGGCGACGAAGAGGGAAAAAAAGGAGATGGCACGGATCCGCATCTACGTCTCGAACGTCATCGTCGTCGTCATCAAGAGCAATTGCTTCGTTATCGAGGAATGGAAAAAGGGAAGGAGAGGTGGCACGCCGTTCGCCGCGAGAGGAGCGCTGCGGCTGCTCCGTCTTCGTTTCCTCCTCCTCCTCCTCCTTCTCCTTCTCCTTCTCCTTCTCCTCCTCTTCCTTCTCCTCCTCCTCGAGAGATGAAAGAAGAAGTAGCAGTAGTAAAAGAATATCCAGTGCTCAACCCGGACAACGATCGGTGCGTGCACGGATACCCATCTTCCAAGGACGGGCACGAGTGCATCTGCAACACGGATTGGACCGGAGCGAAGTGCGATGAAAACCCGGCGCCGTCGTGCGACCGGTTTACGTTTGGTTCGTGCGGCGATGTGTTAACTAGACAAATAACCGTGCGACCGAGATCAGCGCCGGAGATTAAAGAATTTCCTTCGTGTAAATGTGTGGATGAGTGCATCGAGTATACGCTAAAAGCGTTTGGGAAGGAGACGTACGAGGTGATGACGCGAGAGGGAGGTGGGGGGAAGCGACCGTTTCAAATGAATTTGCGAACGGAACATTTTTGTAAAGTAGGAGACGTAGACGATGGAAATATCGATATCGATAGTAGTATTAGCAGTATCGGTTTGCTTCATAAACAACCCCAGGATGAGGAGTACAGGAGATCGTACATCTTTGAATATGACAAACCAACAAGACAGGCGTTGCGTGAAAAATCCGGCAACGTAAACGCGGATAGGAACGTTGATAAAGTCGTGTTCGACCGTGTGCGCTCAAAAATATTCACCATGGAGGACCACGGTGACCAATTCGCGAACTCGCACGTGCAAAATGAAGGAATATGTTCACCGTTATGCGAAAAGAACGGAAAGTGCGAATGGTTTGAATGCGCGTGTAATAAAGGAAGATTTGGATACGAATGCGCATTGTCGGAAGAGGAGATACTTCAGGCGAAGAAAAACAGCGAAGAACGGTACGCGAAGAACGAATTATCGCTCGCCGCGGCAGATTTGCCCGGGGGTATTAAACGGTTCTATCGAGGCCACAAGTATAAAAATAACGGAAGTTACCGAGGAGTGCACTATTTCTTTGAGACCATGATCGCGGATGCGGGCGTCGTTGACCCGAACGGCGCGGAATCTTTGCGAAGCACGATGGTCATCCCGTTTTTCCCGGGAGATTTAGTCGGAAACGTTGGATCATTTACGACTGTGATGGAACGAGTCATTGAGTACGTTGATAAAAAGTATTCACTAAAAGAAGCAGTGCATCCAACCGTGTGGATTAACGCTATGGATAGATCCTTGTGTACATTGCAAACAGACGTGCATTCGGAACTTCCTCCGGGAGCAATTGTCGTTTCGCAGTATGGCATGTGGCGAACGAAAGAGGGAAATCATGAGTGTTTCTATCCCAATCGAGATATTGTCATTCCATCGTCTCTATCCGTGTCGCCTGGATACGGCGGGGACAAAGACCCAAAGCACACGAGGTTCGACCCGAATACGAAAGATGGTATGCTGTTATTCTTTCGCGGAAGGGCAAAAAATTTCAAGCAGTGTACAGGAGAGAATATCTTTACGAACGTCAAGGAGTGCATGTACTTGTACTCGCAAGGTATTCGGACATTCATGTTGGATTGGTATAAAAATGAGCCGAGATTTTTCTTGAACAAAAACGTGATGTCGCCTGAATTTAGCAAGTATGGAGGCGTCGGCGAATTAGCACGCAGCGAAAATATTCGCCTGCGTTCGTACTTTTGCCTCGCCGCGGGCGGAAACGGATGGGATCAACGATTTTTCGATGCCATTCACAGAGGGTGTGTTCCGCTCATGACGCAATTGAACACTTCGCACCCGTATGATTTCCTCCTCGATTACGACACGTTCACCGTATTTATTCCAAACGGGAGTCAAGATCTCAAACGTGTTCCTGAAATTTTAGACAAGACGGTGCAAAGCGGGACGCATTCGAATATGGTGAAGAACTTGCGCGTCGTCCACGAAGCATTCGCATGGAGCGGTGGTAACTTTCGAGATACACTATCGGAGAAGGACACTTTTCTAGTGCACAATGGGGCGTATCATCACGCGGTGTGGGCGATTGCGCATCGATCGGGGAAGGAAATACCATCGAGCTCAGCGGTGCAGTTATGCAGGCTGTACTTCCATAATCCGTATCACGCGAATGCGAACGACATTTTGTACGCAGATGTGAGAGAGAAATTGAAACAGAGATGTTTTAGCGACGAGATTTTGTCGAAATCAAAATCGACGACGTGAAAAAACATCCCGGTCGATCGTTCTCGTTTATAATATGAATGATGGTGATGATGGTGATATTTCTACAAAACAATTCGTGATTTTTATATTAAAATATACCGTTAGAACCTTTTATTACTTTTCCATCTCTAAAGTTCATCAATATGGTCGGGCGCGGTGCATTGGCGCGTCTCGAGAGTCGTCTCGTCTTCTCCCGCCACCGCCTCTGTTTTGATAGTGATCGTCGTAATCGCGAGGACCTCGATCGCGTCCTCTTCTTCCTCCTCCACCTCCTCGACCACGATCGCCTCTATCCAATCGATCGGTAACGGATTGTCTCCCCCAACCGGCGTTTGGTGCCGGCATATTGCCTTGACCCATAACGTACGCTGTTTGTCCGTTCGGTAAATATACCGGGGTCATCGAATTCCCGCCGCCAAACTGTCGAGGCGCAATACCGCCCCCGTGCGGGCTCATGTAGTTATTATAATCACCGCCTCTGCGCGATCCCGGTGGTTCACCACGTCCTCCTCTGTGCATAGGTCGTCGACCTCCTCTGCCTCCTCTCGGTCCGCCTCTGTCTCGATGCTCGTTGTTTCTCTCTCTCTCTGGACGCGCGATTTCCACGGTCAAATTACATCCTTGCAACTGCACCGCCCCTGCCGCTACGACACCATCCATCGCCGATTCATCGCCACGTGCACCAGATGCGCTCGCTGCTGCCGCTTCAACCGCTTTCTCAGCCGAGCTTCTTTCCGTAAAGTGGACAAACGCGTACCCTTTCGTCGCGTCGCCCCTCGGCAACTTGACCGATTCGACTTCGCCAAACTGACCAAACACTTCTCTCAACTTCCCTTCCAAATCTTTCTCGTCCAATGCCACGCCTTCGGTTGGAATTTGCCCGACGTACACCGATTTACTCTGCGCCAATAAATCTTCTTTGCTCGGCGGCTTTTCTTTACTCACGTCCGCCCATTTCGCGACGACTGGTTTATTCGCGTTGCCGTTGAACATTCTCGTCGTCTTGTCGTTTATGTTCTTCATGGCTCTTTCAGCGCATTCTTGATTAAAATAATCGATAAATCCGTACCCTTTGTGTCGACAGGCAATCCCGTTCGTTCCCGTTCCGCTCGCTCTCGGTAACGACACCGTCTCGATGCCCGCGCCGCCAACTCTCAAAAGCTCCGTCACGATGTCTTCTCTCGTCGCAAACGGCGGAAACCCGCTCATGAATAAAACGTGCTTCGTCGGTTTAATCGTCGCCCTGATTTTCTTTTCCTCGTTGTTATTCTCCGCGTCGATCATAACCGCGTTCGCGCCGTCGTTCTCGCTGAGAAACTGAAACGCGTCTTCGCACTCGCCTCTGTTCCCGAATCTCGCGAACGCGTACCCTCGGTTCCTCATGGAATCGTTCGGATCTTTCACCACTTGAATATCCACCGGTTGCGACGGACACTTCGTGTTACCTTTCCCTCGTCCTTTAGTAGATCCTTTAAACAAATTCTCAACGTCTTGGTCGCTCGCGGATTTCGGAACGCCGCCTAAAAACAGCTCCGAACCGTGTTGCGGATGCCCTAAACTCGCACTCATCAATGCATCTTCTTCACCACTACTCATCGATGATAAGTGCAACAAGTTTTGCTCGTTCTCTTTCTCCCACAACTCCAGTTGCGTTTGACGCGGCGGCGGATCGGCATCGTTCGCAATCGCATCATCGATCGCATTCTCCTCCTCGTCCATCATTTTCGAATCGTCTTCTTTTTCTTCCTCCTCCTCCGCCGCTCGAGGTGGCGGCGTTTTCTTCTTGGCGGCGGCTTTCTTGCGTGGCGGCATTACTCTTCTTCTTCTTCTTCGTTATTCGCGCTCTTTCTTTTTCGGAGGCCCTCGCTTTCAAAGAGTTTATTATTTTATAAAGTTCTTCTTCTAATAATTCTTCGTGTAATTGTCTGTGTGTGTGTGTGTGTAATTTTCAGTAAATTGCGTTTCTTTCATGGTTTGTTGTTGTTAAACTTGAATTTAATTGATTGATTTTCAACAAAGACGCTTGAAAAATTTTTTCGAGGGACATGTCAATTTTGCTTTTTTTTTGTTCACTCTTTTCCTCTCTCTCTCGTCTCTCTCTCTTTGATTCTTTTCTCTCGTTCTTTATTTTATCTGAGAAGACATGACGAGCGAGAAAGAGGAGGAGGAGGAGGAGGAGGAGGAGCGCACCGCTGCTACTACGACCACCACTGCTCCGTCGGTGGTGTTATCGTCGTCCAAAAAATCATCGTCGTCCAAAGCGGGCGAGTTATTCGTGAACTTAATCACGAACGGCAAAAAGGAGAATCCTAACGATGACGAGAAGACGATTGTGATGGAAACCTTCATCGCCTCCATCTCGCGAGAGAACCAACACTCGAGAACCGACGTCGTCTCTGCCGCTCGAGACTGCCGAGAGTTCCCGATGGAAACGGTACTCATCGACGCGAGGTCGCCGAGCGAGTTTCGGAAAGGGCACATCCCGAACGCGGTGAACGTGGCGTTGTTTGAAGACGAAGAGAGGAAAGTCGTTGGGACTTTGTTCGCCAAAAGAGGGAGGAAAGCGGCGATGGCGAGAGGCATGGAGTTTGTGAGAGAGAAGTGGGAGCAGTTGATTGTAAACGCGCAAACGGAAGTGGATTTAAAGAGGAAAATGAATAAGGAGAGGAAAAAGATACGGGTGTACGTGCACTGCTGGAGAGGCGGGATGCGATCGCTCTCGCTCGGATGGTTGTTCGGCGAGCGGTTGGGGAAGGAGGACGTGGAGTTTGTGCGCGTGGTGAATGGTGGGTATAAAGCGTTTCGGACGTGGATATTGAGTCGGTGCGGAGATCCTCTGAAAGTGGACGAGAGGTTGTTGAATGGTGGGAAAGGACTAGGAAATGGAGGAGAATTAGGAGGAGGAGGAGGAGGAGGAGGGGACGATTTTGGATTGGACGAGGACGATTTAGTCGACGTTTCGAATATCGCCGATAATAATAAAAACCATCCCAAAAATATTCTAAAAAATAATGCAAACAGTGGTAGCAGTCCTGTGAAACATCCAAACGACGATCCGTCCGCACCGCAGGTGTTGACGGACGTGCCCGCGCCGAGGGTGTGCATAATCGGTGGACGAACCGGCGTAGGGAAGACTCGATGTCTTTTAGCGTTGGAAAAATTACAAAACGAACAAATCATCGATTTAGAAGGTTTGGCGAATCACTCGGGATCTGCGTTCGGTTGGGTCGGAAAAACCGCGCAACCAACCTCGGAACATTACGGGAACGAAGTCGCGTTCGCTTGGGACGCGTTAGATCCTAAACGATGGGTATACATCGAAGACGAAGGACCGCACGTCGGCAAGTGTTCGGTGGATCCTAAACTGTTTCAAAGGATGCGAAAAGCACCTTTGATTTTACGATTGATTTGTCCACTAGAGCTAAGGGTGCAAACTTTAGTGAGCGATTACGCGACAGACGAGTTACGAGCGCAGGAAGGGTGGATGGACGGCATGCGAGAGGCGTGCGAGAAAATGACAAAAAGAATCGGCGGCGAGAAGCAAAAAGCGTTGCAAAACTCGTTAGAAGGCGGCGATTGGGCCGCAGTCGCAGAACAGTTGTTGGAATATTACGACGGGTTGTACGATAAGCATCTGGCGATGAAGCGCGATGATAGTAAAAAGCACCGAAAGAAGCAAAAAGAATCGAAAGAAAATCCCGCGAATACTGATGCGACAGCCGGAGACAAAGGCGACGGCGAAGGCGACATCTCGTTAAACGATAGCGTATCCGAAACGTCCGCTGGTGATAATAAAGAGCGACAGGGCACGGTTGTTGACGTGGAGGTTTTTGCAGATGAAACCGGACGCAATATCGACGAGCCGAGATTATGCAGAGACGTCCAAATGGCGGTGGCTTTGTACGAGTTGACGAGTCAGAAAATAGACGAAGAATTAGAAAATGTCCAAAACGCCATCGACGGATGAAAGACGCACAAGCCACACCGTATAGAAGAAGTGTATTTAGCAGGAAAGCACGGAAAGGTAGTAGTTTAGCGTTTATGAGAATGTCGTGTGTAATTTATAGAAAGTATTGATACATTGCTAATGATAAATAAAGTGGATGTATTTCTTCCTCTTTTCTTCTTCTCGCACACTCTTCCCAAAAACTCTTCTATCCGGCAAAAGAAGCGCACGCACGTTCTGTGCGTTCCTTTTTTACTTCTTCGCCATCACTTTGTGAGTGCATGTGTTTGAGTGTGTTCCAATAAGATCGCGTTTACCTTTATTGTTGTTGTTGTTATTGTCCTCCTCCTTGCATCCTCATCCTTTCCGGCAACATCTCCTTCGGCTTCGTGTACTTGAATCCTCTCTCCTCTCGTCTCTCGCGTATCCCGTCCACGATCTCCTCCAACCTCGGCATTCTCTTCTCCTTCAACTTGCTAAACACGACGTCCCCGTCGTAATAAATCTCGAACGCCCCGGTGTTCCCAAAATTCTGTTTCAACAAGTTCCCGAGGAAGTGAATCGTTAACATCGAGTGCATCTTATTCGTTTCCATGGACGACACCCAGTCCGGGATTTGCGTCCCGGCTGGAAACAACTCTCGAATAAATTGCGACCCTCGAAAAGTCACCCCAAGCATCCCTATTTGCGCGTAACTCGTCAATCGCGTCAATACTCTCATCGCAGGTTTCGGCGGGTAATTCGTCGGGACGATATCCACGTCTCGACCAAAATGGTGCGAACAAATCTGACGAACGTGTTCAAACCCGCCTCGGTATTGTCAGGATTGACAAAAGGAGATGTGGATTCTATCTCCCACGGAAATCGCGTCTTCCTTTTGTTGCATCGTCTCTCCGCGGGTCGTCTCGTTTTCAATACCACCACTACCTTTCACGAGTTCGCCGACGTCTTCGCGCAAGCCAAGCGCCACGGAGAGTCCGATAAACGCAAGCAGGAACAACTTCGATGAAAAAGAACTGCCCGTCGATGATGCCGACGAATTTATTTGTTGCGCATCATCATCGTCGTTTGTTGTTGTTGTTTCTCTCGCAACAAAAACGTCGGCGGCGTCCTTCTCGTCGTCGTGGCTCTTCCTCGTCGTCTCCTCCGCCGCCATCGCGTCCCTGCCGTCGTCTTTCTTTTGCGGAAATGACGACGAGAGAGAGAGAGACGAGTCAAACGGGAAAGAAAGTTTGGTGCAATTTGTATTTAGGGTTTTCTTTTAAGAAAAAAACCCTAAATCAAGTCTCCGAGAAGACGGACGTGAGAGACAAAAAGAGAGACAAAAAGCGCGCGCGCAAACGTCGGGGCACGCGTTAAGCACAAGAAAAAATGGAAGACGCGTTCGCGCGTTCGATCGGCGAGGTGAGCGTTTATGCGTGGTGACTTTTTTAATACCACTCTTCTTATTATTATTATTCTGCGTGCGGAGACGAGGAGGAGAGCGTTTTCAAACTTCGTCGGGTTTCGGATCCATCTTTTGTTCGTTTCTTCTTCCCCAGGAACAAAGTTTTACTGACACAATATATCCTTTCTCTTTCTTTCGCGACGACGATGAAAACGATGAAAATATACAGGTCTTGGAGCACCACCAAGTGGATGCGAACAGAGGTTTGTCCGAAAAGACGAACGCCATCGATAAACTTCGCCTGCGATTCGGGGCGAACGAAATGCCCGAGGAGAAAGGGCAAAATTTCATAAAGTTAATTTTGAAACAGTTCGACGATTTACTGGTGAAGATATTAATCGTCGCCGCGATTGTGAGTTTTATATTAGCCGCGGTGGATGGGGACGGGGAGTTGGCGTTCGTCGAGCCGACGGTGATTGTTTTGATTTTAATCGCCAACGCGACCGTCGGGGTGGTCACGGAGACGAACGCGGAGAAGGCGATTGAGGAATTGAAGGCGTACCAGGCGGATTTAGCGACGGTTTTGAGAGACGGAAGATTGAGAGTGGTGAAAGCGAGCGAGCTAGTGCCGGGGGATATCGTTGAAGTCGCAGTTGGAGCGAAAGTGCCGGCGGATTGCAGGATTATTGGGATTTTGAGTTCGACGCTGAGAGTG